>Ga0302326_10001779_pt1 | contig 53825 bp, 50 predicted proteins | sample Palsa_T0_3_FD_202264 | JGI IMG/M metagenome (GOLD analysis project Ga0302326, IMG submission 202264) | Peat permafrost microbial communities from Stordalen Mire near Abisko, Sweden - Palsa_T0_3 | ecosystem: Environmental > Terrestrial > Soil > Palsa > Peat permafrost | place: Sweden: Abisko...
TTCTCAGTAAAACCACGGGGCTCGGGCGGTTCGGTTTGGCGTGGTGGAAAAGCAGATGCGTCCTTGCGTTGCGAAAAAGGAGCCGTAGGGCGCATTTTCAGTTCAAGCTTAAAGTTCAGCCGCCGAGAATGTCTTTCATCTTGCCCAGCAGGGAGCGCAGCAGGGGCTGGTTATCGATCTTCGCGGTGGATTCCAACTCCTGCAACAACTCGCGCTGGCGCTTGCTCAGCTTGGCGGGAATCTGGACGCGCACTTGCACGTACAAATCGCCGCGGCCGTGTCCGTTCAGCACTGGCACGCCTTTGTTCCTGACGCGGAAGGAGGCGCCGGGCTGGGTGCCGTCCGGGATTTTGAGTACGTGCTCGCCTTCCATTGTGGGCACACGAATTTCCGCGCCCACGGCGGCCTGCGTGACGGAGATTGGGACCACGCAGCGCAGGTCGTTGCCCTCGCGTTCGAAAAATGGATGCTCTTTGACGTGCAGCACGACGTAGAGGTCGCCGGCGGGACCTCCGAACTGGCCAACTTCTCCGGCTCCGGAGAAACGAATCCGCGTGCCGTCTTCCACTCCGGCGGGAACTTTGGCGTCGACGGTGCGCTGCCGCAAGATCCGCCCGTCGCCTTTGCACTTCGCGCAAGGATCTGCGATCACAGTGCCCGTCCCCTGGCACGCCGGACAGGCGCGGGCGATGCTGAAGAAGCCTTGCTGATAGCGCACCTGCCCGCGCCCGGCGCACGACTTGCAGGTGGAGGGACCTTTGCCGGGCGCAGCGCCGGAACCGCGACATTCTTCGCAGGCTTCATGGCGGCGCACGGTGACCTTGGTCTCAGTGCCGAAAAACGCTTCTTCAAATTCCAGGGACAAGTCTTCGCGCAGATCGGCTCCGCGCTGCACGCGGCTGCGGCGCCGTCCGCTACCGCCGCCAAATGCGTCGCCGAAGCCGAAGAATTCGCCGAAGATTTCGCTGATATCCTGGAACCCCGAAGGGTCGAAGCCTCCGCCCTGCGCTGCGCCGCCCAGCCCCGAGTGCCCGTAGCGGTCGTACACGGCGCGCTTTTCCGAGTCAGCGAGGATGGCGTAGGCTTCGCTCACTTCCTTGAATTTTTCTTCGGCGTCGGGATTGTTGGGGTTGCGGTCGGGATGGTATTGCAAGGCAAGTTTGCGGTAAGCGCTCTTGAGCTCTTGCTCGGTGCAGGTGCGGGTCACGCCCAGCAATTCGTAGTAATCGCGTTTTGCGTTCGTGGTCAGAATAGGCCTTTCCCTGAAAAAACTGATCTTATGAATGTACCCGGAGGAAAGAAAAAACCTCAGGGGCTAAAGCCCGCGCGGGTTGGGACGCTTTTACGCGGCGCTAAAGCGCCGCTCTTCCACGTCACCACGCGCACGTCACCACGCGCACCATCAAGCGTTTGTCGCAGCCTTGTTAAAACACCGAATTACTTCCCTGGATTCTTGGCCACCTTTACCATGGCAGGCCGCAGCAGGCGGTCTTTAAATTTGTAGCCGCGCTGCAATTCTTCAAGCACCTCGTGATCGGCGGCGTCATTGGTTTCCACCATCTCGATGGCTTCGTGGAAATGCGGATCGAAAGGCTCGCCCACGGCCGGAACCGGGCGCACGCCCAGCTTAGCCAGCGCGTCCTGCAATTGCTTGTAAATCAGCTCGATGCCGCCGCGGAAATCCGCGGCTCCCGACTTTGCGCCCAAGGCGCGCTCGAAGCTGTCGATGACCGGCAGCAGCGACTTGATTACATCCACAGCCGCATAGTCGCGAAATTCCTGCTGCTCTTTGGCGGCGCGACGGCGCGCGTTCTCAAATTCAGCTTGAGCCCGCGCCAGGCGGTCGAGCAATGAGTCACGCTCGGCTCGCAGTCTCTGTAGTTCGGTCCCGAGCGCCGCATTCTCTGCGGCTGCGGATGGGCTGCCAGCATCGGCTGACGACCCACGCTCATCGCCGGCAGCGGGAAGCTCGTGCTCCAGATCAAGCGCTGTGGCCTCCGTTTCTGATTCTCTCTTTACTTTCACCACTTATCGATTCTCCAATTCAGGATTATTCCGATTCGTTCAGGATCTTGTCGAAAAGACGCGCGATATAAGAAACCGCGGTCATGGTGTGTTGATAGTCCATGCGCGTGGGACCGATCACGGCCAGAGACCCCATCATGTCGTTTCCGGCGCGCGCGGGAGCCCCAATCAGCACGAAATTCTGCATGGAAGGCAGCGTTTGATCGAGCCCGATCACGACCCGCACGGCTTCCTGCTTTACATCTAAATAGGCGCCAAGGAGTTGCGCGACTTTTTCCTTTTCCTCGAGCGTCTTCAGCATCTCCTGCAAGCGCTCGCGGTCTTGATCGCCGGTTACGAGGTTGGCCGCGCCTTCCACGAAGACGACCTGCGTCCCATGCTCCGCCGCCAGAGCGCCCTGCTTATAAAGTTGCTCAATGGAGTGCATGAGACGGTCGTATTCGCTGCGCTCCTGATCGATTCGCCGGGACAGTTCGGAGCGCATTGCTTCCATGGTCCAGCCGCGAAAATTTTCGTTGATGTAGCGCGCGGCCAGGTCGAGATCGTCCTGCGGCAAGTCGAGACGCAACACGCGGTCGCGCACCAGGCCCGAACGCGTTACTAAAACTGCCAGCACTTTCTGATCGCTCAGGCGCGAAAAATATACGTGTTCCAGGGCGTTGCGTGGGCCACTCGTGGCCACGGCCACGCCCACGTTACGCGAGATCAACGACAGAACGTGCGAAGTACGCTCCATGAATTCCTGCACGTCGGTGATGCCGGCCAGCGAGTCGGAAATCATGCTCGCTTCTTGCGGCGCCAGGCTCGCTGTGCCTGTAATCTGTTCAACATAATAGCGATACGCTTCGGTGGTAGGGACGCGTCCCGCGGAAGTATGCGGCTGCTCGAGGAACCCGGCCTCGGAGAGGTCGGCCATCACGTTGCGAATGCTGGCTGCGCTGAGGCCCTCGCGATTGGAGCGCGCCAGCGTGCGCGATCCTACGGGCTCGCCCGTCGAGATAAAAGTCTCGACCAGCGCGGTCAGAATCTCGCGTTCGCGGCTACCAATGTTGGGGTCAGAAGGCATGTGGAATGCTGATCAGCTAAACTGGACTCCGCCGCAGTTGCGTGGGTCAGCGCAAAGATTGCAACCTCCAGCTAACTGTCTTAGATGCAGAAACTTAGCTTGCGGACGCAAAACCTGCGGCCTGTCTGGATTCTAGGAACGCCGGGATGGGCTGTCAAGCGGGCATCTGGGGCGGGTAGCGGTCCAAGTCAACCGGCGGGGGGCCCAGAAAAGAGCACCACGAAACGCGAGAGAAGCCTATGAAATCCGAGCCTCACATCGCTGTGATCGGAGCCGGGGCGTTCGGGGGGTGGACGGCGCTTCATCTTCTGAAGCGCGGGGCCAAAGTCACGATGCTCGACGCGTGGGGTCCGGGGAATTCGCGGGCTTCGTCGGGCGGGGAGACGCGTATCATCCGCGGGACCTATGGGCCGGATCAGCCTTACACGGAGTTGGCAGCCTGCGCGCTCAAGTTGTGGGTGAAGTATGAGCGGCGATGGAAGCGGCGGTTCTTGCATCGCGCCGGCGTCCTGTGGATGGCTTCGAGCAAAGACGACGCCTTCGAACGCGGGTCGCTGAAGCCGCTGCGCCAGGCCGGAATCAAGTTTCAGGAACTCTCGGCGCGTGAGTTGACGAAGCGCTGGCCGCAGGTTTGTTTTGACGGCGTCGACTGGGGTATCTACGAGCCGGAATGCGGGTTTCTCGATGCTCGGTCCAGTTGCCTGGCCGTGGTGGAAGCGTTCGTCGGGGCAGGGGGGAAGTATCGGCAAGTGGCGGTGATGGGCGAGGGTCTCGAATATGTTCTGCCACGCGGCTTAACTCTCTCCGATGACTCCCGACTAAAGGCCGACTACTATGTGTTTGCCTGCGGCCCGTGGCTCGGGAAATTATTTCCGCAGACGATTGGTGATCTGGTGCGGGCCACGAAGCAGGATATTTTCTTTTTCGGGACGCCGGCAGGAGATCCGCGTTTCAACGATACGCATTTGCCCGTGTGGGGAGATCATCGCGAACATTTCTTCTATGGAATTCCGGGCAGCGACCGCCGAGGGTTCAAGGTGGCTGACGACACGCGCGGGCCGGCGTTCGATCCAACGGCGGGTGAGCGCGTGGTGAGTCCGGATACGCTGCGCGGCGTGCGCGAGCATCTGGCCTTCCGCTTCCCTGCCATGAAAGACGCGCCGCTGATCGAGACGCGCGTGTGCCAGTATGAGCAAACGCCGGATGAGCACTTCATCGTCGACCGGCATCCGCGAATGGAGAATGTTTGGTTGCTGGGCGGAGGGTCGGGGCATGGGTTCAAGCACGGGCCAGCGGTTGGGGAGATGATGGCTGGCTTGATTCTCGGGGATGGCGAGCCCGGCAAAACTTGGCGTTTGTCACGCTTCGCGAGTGCGAACAGAACATAACCACGGAGGACAGAGAGGTCCACAGGGTACGTCCTCTGTGTTCCCCCGTGTCCTCTGTGGTTGAGAATTTCGCTATTGAATCTGAATCACGCTGGCGGGGGCGTTGGCTTTGATTTCGTCTACGCGCACCAGGACTTTTCGCGCGAAGGCGTAGATCGACTTGGCGTGGGGCGAAGTCTCGCCCTCGAGCACCACGGGCTTGCCGCCGTCTCCGGACTTGCGCACTTCGGGATCGAGTTCGATGCTGCCCAGGAATGGCGCGGCAAACTGCGCGGCCATTTTCTCGGCGCCGCCGCGGGAGAATATATCTACTTCGGTGTGGCAGTGCGGGCACACGAAGAAGCTCATGTTCTCGACGACGCCGACCACGTCGACTTTCATCTGGCGGAACATTTCGATGGCTTTGCGCGCATCTTGTAACGAAACGTCGGAAGGCGTGGACACAACGATCGCGCCGGTGAGCGGCACGGTCTGCACCAGCGATAGCGCGATGTCGCCCGTGCCGGGCGGCAGGTCGACGATGAGATAGTCGAGTTGTCCCCACTCCACCAGGCCGAGGAACTGGCGCACGATCTGATGCAGCATGGGACCGCGCCAGATGATCGGCTTGTCGCCGGGATTGAGGAATCCTACCGAGATTACTTTGACCCCGAATGCCTCCAGCGGCTCAATGCGGTTTTCGCCGACCATGCGCGGCTGCGCGTTTACTCCGAGCATGAGCGGAACGTTCGGGCCGTAGACATCGGCGTCGAGCAATCCGACTTTGTGGCCGAGCTTGGCCAGCGCGACGGCAAGGTTAACCGACAGCGTGGTCTTGCCGACTCCGCCCTTGCCAGAACCGACGGCGATGATGGCCTCGACCCCCGGCAGCGGTTGCGGCCCCTGCTGCGCCGGGCCCGGTCCGTGCTGATGCGGTGTATGTGCGCTCAAAGAATCACACTCCAGATGAATGGTGAGATGATGAAGAACCTTTATCGATTATACAGGTGGGATCGGGCTTCGCTCCGCCAGACACTTTCCTGGCCAGTCTAGAATTTGGAGGCACTATTTATAGCATCATTTGATGTTACAATTCATGCATGGAGATTCTATGAGAACCACGGTTGCGCTGGATGACGATCTCGTACGTACCGCCCAGGAGTTTACCGGAGTGGCGGAAAAGGCGGCATTGCTTCGGGAAGCCCTTAAAGCTCTCATCGAGCGGGAGAGCGCTCGGAGACTGGCGTCCCTGGGAGGCACGATGCCGCGATTGAAGAATATTCCACGGCGCAGGATGGGCAAAGGCGGGATGAGCCGAAGCGGGGCGAGCCGAGATTGATTCTCGCGGATACGTCTGTCTGGCTTGACCACCTGCGCTCGGGCAACAAAGAATTGCGCAGACATCTTGATCAAGGGCAGATTGTCATCCATCCCTTCATCATCGCGGAGCTTGCTTTAGGCTCCCTGAAGGAACGCGCCAAGACGCTTGCACTGCTGGACCTCTTGCCGCAGGTGCCAGTGGCACGATTGAGCGAACTGCGGCTCATGATTGAGGCTCGCCGGTTGTACAGCATGGGCATCGATCTGACCGATGCACACTTGATCGCCTCTGTATTTATCGATTCGCCGACACTTCTCTGGACGAGAGATAAGCGACTCCGGTGGGTCGCCGAAAATCTCGGCATTCACGCCAGGCTGCCCTGATCCTAGTCGCTCTGACGTGGCGATATGTCGCGAGAGCTAGCGCACGAGTTTCAGGGGTCAATACCCTTCCCCGTCCAGCCGAACTTTGCCCTTGAACATGCGGAACAGGAATACGAAGTAGCCCGATGCCAGAATCATTCCCAGAATCCACCAGGTAATCCCGACGGTCAATCCGTGGTGGGCCGCGGCGGTGTTGTAGATGGTCAGGTTGCGGGCGGGGTCGCTGCTCGACGGCAGCACTACCGGATAGAGCGCGAACGCCGCGCCTACCAGCATGCCCACGATGTAGAGCGCCGATGCTACAAAGGCAATTTTTTCTTTCTTGGGATCTGGCACCACATCCGCTCCCTTGGGGATCGCGTAGAACATAACGGCCAGACTGCCGAATACGAACGCGGGGATGAGAAATCCGATGGCATGCTGCTTGTAATTGTCCAGAACTCCGGGGCGAATGTAGACGGTTGCCACCAGACCGAGGATCGTCAGTAGCAGTTGCAGAGGCCAGGCCCGCAGAACCACGGTGCGCGCGCGGCGATTCAGATCGCCGTCGGTTTTTACGGCGATATACAGCGATCCATGAGCGGTGAGCGTAACCAGCGCGATTACGCCGGTTAGCACGGTGTACCAGTCCAGGATGCCGGCGTTGGACTGCACGCGGAAGTTGGTCCAGAGGGGCTCGAAGAAATAGCCGTCCAGGCCCAGAGGCACGCCACGTACTACATTGCCCAGAGCAGCGCCGAAGAAGATGGCCAGCAGCGCGCTGGAAACGCAGAAAATTACGTCAAAAAATCCCTGCCAGACCGGATTCTCCATGTGTGCGCGAAACTCGATGCCGATGCCGCGCAGCATCAGCAGCCACAGCACCATCATCAGAGGGAGATAGAAGCCGCTGAAGCTGGAGGCGTAGAGCAGCGGAAAAGCGAAATAGAGAGTGCCGCCGGCCGCCAGAAGCCAAACTTCGTTGCCGTCCCAGACCGGCCCGATCGCTCGCAGGATTTTCCGCCGTTCGTCGGGGGTTCGGGCGGCGCCCAGATAAATGACTCCGGCGCCCAAGTCGAATCCGTCGAGCACCACGTAGGCCGCGACCATCACGGCAACGATCATGAACCACAGTGTTTCCATTTCAATCCTCGACTCAGGGGCTAAAGCCCTCTTTGCGAACAGCCTTTACGCGGCGCTAAAGCGCCGCTCTTCCACGTCTCTTCTCCCGTTCTTCTCCCGCTCTTCTCCCCTCCCGCTCTTCTCCCGCGGGTTTCTAGTGGCCCGAACTTGCCTCAGCCACCGGCCCATGTTCGATTTCGCGGCGCACCAGGAACAGGAAGAAAATTCCCAGGACCGTGTACATCCCCAAAAAACCCAGCAGCGTGAACATCCCGTTTCCCGCCGACACCGTTTTCGAGTATCCCTCCGCCGTGTGCATTAATCCGTAGACCAGCCAGGGCTGCCGACCCAGTTCTGCAGTCATCCAGCCAGCGGTATTCGCGATGTAGGGAAAGGGCAGGCTCAACATCAGAATCCACAACATCCAGCGCGACGAGAAAAGTTTGCCTCGCCAGGCCAGAAATGCCGCCACCAGCATGATGGCGATGAAGATCGTTCCCAGCCCGACCATGATGTGGTAGCTGTAGTAAAGCAGCGCGATGTTCTCCGGCCATTCGCTCTCGGGAAATGCATCCAGTCCGCGCACTTGCGCCGTCCAAGCGCGGTAAGTCAGAAAGCTGAGAGCATTCGGTACCACCAGCGGATTATCAATTTTCTTTGCCGCCACGTTCGGCTGGCCCAGAATCACGAGCGGCGCTCCCGGCTGGGTGGCGAAGAGCGCTTCCATCGCGGAGAGAGTCGGGGGCTGGTAGCGCGCGATCATTCGTCCCTGGCCGTCGCCGGTCGGGAATAACTGCAACACGCTGAAGATGAGTCCGACTACGACTCCCACCTTCACGAAGATGCGGCCGTACTCTTCAAACTTTCCCCACAACAGATAGAACGCGCCGATGGATGCCATGACGATCGCTCCGGTAATAACCGCTCCGCTCATGTTGTGCGCGTACTGCCACCACGCCCAGGGATTCAACAGCAGAGCCCAGAAGCTGGCGAGCTGCGCCGATCCGTCGGCAGCCCTGGCGTAGCCTACCGGATGCTGCATCCAGGCATCGGTCACGATAATGAAAAAACCGGAGATCCATGATCCAAGAAAAACCGCTACCGCCGACCACCAATGGGCGCGCGGGCTCAGCCGCTTCTCGCCGTAAAGAAATAGGCCCAGAAAAGAGGACTCCAGGAAGAAAGCGAACGTTCCTTCCATGGCAAGCGTCTGGCCGATTACACCGCCGGCGAAGCGAGAGAAGTGCGACCAGTTCGTGCCGAACTGAAATTCCATGGGAATCCCGGTGACTACGCCGAGTACGAAGTTGATGCCGAAGATGCGCGCCCAGAAACGGGCGGCTTTATTGTAAGTCTCATCGTTGTGTCGAAGAGCGAGCGTTTTCAGCACCACAATCAGCAGCGCCAAACCCATGGTGAGCTGAGGAAAGAGATAGTGGAATGTGATGGTGAAGGCGAATTGGATACGGTCGACTAAGAGGGCGCTGTCCATGAAGATGCCTCGAACCCGAACAGTTTAATAAAGCCTCGGGACGGTGGGATGTGATCTCCGTCACATTGCGGCAGAATCCGTCCACGGGGCGAGTCTATCGCGCGGCCTTGCGACGCCGTTGCAGCTCTGCCTGCCGGATCTCGCGGCGCCGGCCAGCGTCGTCATAGCGGCGCTTCTGGTCCTGAGTCTCTGGAATAACCGGCGCCACTCGCAAATGATGACCGGCGTCATCGATCGCCACAAAGGTCAGGTACGCCGAGCTAACATGTTGCGCAGTATCGGAGATGTAGTTCTCGACAAACACCTTCACGCCGACTTCCATGGAAGTGTTGAACACTCGGTTCACCGAAGAGCGCAGGACCACCAGATCGCCGACCCGCACGGGCACGAGGAAATCCATGTGATCGATGGCGGCCGTGACCACGTAATTGCGGGAGTGACGGTGAGCGGCCATCGCGCCGGCCATGTCGATCCAGTGCATGAGGCGTCCGCCCAGCAGCGCGTCCAGCGGGTTGGCATCGTTGGGCAGAACAATCTCGGTCATCTCCGATTGCGAATCGCGCACGGGGCGGGGCGAGAGCGCACGGTCACTCATAAGTCCTTTCACACAAGATTGGGCGGTGACGAATCACCCGTGATTAATTGCACAGACTGGACATTGTAACCAGTCGCTCGGCACGCCCGCCAGTTTCTCGATGATCGTTTTCTCGCTGATCGTGTCTCGCTCGTCGTCTCTGGACGATTCGTTTTCGATACGGACACGCGGCTTGTGCGGACGATTGGATGGGCGCGACACGAAATTTTGTAGTAACCTCGACTACTGGCCATCAGCCACTGCCTATGGACCGCATCGCCGCTCTCAACGAGATCCTCACAGAGAATCCCAAAGACGCTTTCGCGCGCTATGGTCTCGCCATGGAATATTCGAAACAGGGCGACTTCGACCGCGCACTAGCGGAGTTCTCGATTCTACTGGAGAAGAATCCCGATTACACAGCCGGCTATTTTATGGCCGCACAAACGTTGAACCGCGCCGAGAGAGGCGCCGACGCGAAGAAGATGCTCGAGGACGGGATCGCTGCGGCGCGCCGCACCGGCAACCTGCACGCGCAATCGGAAATGGAAGCCATGTTGGCAGAACTCACGGCAAGCTGATTTCGTCGCGAAGATTATTTCGCCCGATCCGCCATCCGCCCCATGGTCCACGTTACAACACTCGGGAACAACTGGAAGACTTTCACCGGGAGATGCATGCTCCAGGGGACGATCACTTCCCTCTTTCCTCTCAAGTAACCCTGCAGAGTGGCTCGTGCCACACGTTCCGCTGTGATTCCGCGAACCGACCCCGGCCGCACGGTTTTCGCGTCGGTCCCGCGAACTGCGGTGCGGGCGAAATCGGTTCGCACATATCCAGGGCAAACGGTCAGCACGTGAATTTTGTCATTCTTCAACTCCACCCCGGCCGCCTTGCCGATGGCGTTGAGCGCGAACTTAGTGGCGCTGTAGGCCGCATGAAATGGCAGCGGAATATGTCCTGCCACGCTGGAAATATTGATGATCGTCCCGCCGCCCTGCTGCCGCATGACGGGAATCACGGCCTGCATGGCCGACACTGCTCCGAAAAAATTCGTTTCGAACATGTCATGGCAGGCCGGCATTGCCATTTCCGCGACCGTGTCCAGCAATCCGTGCCCGGCGTTGTTCACCCACACATCGATGCGCTGACAGTGATGCACGGTCAAAGCGATCACGCGGTCGATCTCTTCGCGGTGGCGCACGTCGCAAGAAATCGCCAGCGTCCGCTCCGGATGACCCACGCGGCCGCGCGCTGCCTCAATTCGGGCCGCATCGCGCGAAAGTAGAACAACGGTGGCGCCTTGATCGGCAAAAATCTTGGCAATCGCCTCGCCGATGCCCATGGAAGCGCCGGTCACCACAACAGTTTTTCCCGTAAGATCCATGCCCGCGTTCTAGTCTCCTCGCGCTGCGAAGTCAAGACGGGACGTAACGTGTGGCGTACAATCGCAGAACTTGCTCGATCTGCGCGCCCGCAACCGGAGAATGTGTGAGTTCCCTTCTTCCCTTATTCCCACTCGACGTCGTATTGTTTCCGGGCACGCCTCTGCCGCTGCACATTTTCGAGCCGCGTTACAAAGAAATGATCGGGGAGTGCCTCGACCATAACGGAGCTTTCGGCGTAGTGCTGGCGGCGGAACAGGGCATCGCCGAGATCGGATGCACAGCGGAAATCGTCGCCGTCACCAAACAATATCCGGATGGGCGGCTCGACATTGTCAGCGAAGGCCGTGAGCCGTTTGAGGTTCTGCATCTCAACCAGGAGCGCTCGTTTCTGCGCGCTGAAGTGCTAATGCTGGACGACGAACCCAGCGTCCCTTCGCAAACGGCGACTGACCGAGCTGTACATCTCCATTCCCAGATTTTGAAACTGGCCGGAGCTGTGCAGGATCTTTCCAGCGCAAACATGGCCTTGCTTTCTTTTCACCTCGCTGGCTCTCTGCCGCTCGATCTCGACTTTAAACAAAAACTGTTGATGCAGAGGTCCGAGAGCAAGCGCATTTCGATGCTGGCCGAATATTTCGAAACTCTGGCTCCAGCACTAAACCGCGCGACGCATGCCCGCGAGAAAGCCGGCGGCAACGGGCACGTCCGTTGAGCGGAGACGGGCGCGTATAATCCTAGAAAGTATTTTCCTCGGGGGTTCTTTTCATGAGTCTTCCGCGCACGCTCGGCGAACTGCGCCACAGTCCATTTACCGAAGAACGATTGCGCGCGCGGCGCGTCAAGGACGAATTGCGCGAGAACCTCTCGGTGCGTCTGCGCGAGAACGGCGACGCGCCCGTTTTCCCCGGCATCGTGGGCTACGATGACACGGTCGTGCCGCAGATCATCAACGCCATTCTTTCGCGCCACAATTTTATTTTGCTCGGACTCCGTGGTCAGGCCAAAAGCCGCATTCTGCGCGCCTTGACGACGCTGCTCGATCCGCACATGCCATATCTTGCAGGTTGCGAGATTCATGACAATCCCTACGCGCCCATTTGCCGCCGCTGCCGCGACGAAGTAGATCGCCTGGGCGACAGCGCGCCGATTGCCTATCTTTCTCCGGACGATCGCTATGTTGAAAAACTTGCCACTCCCGACGTGACCATTGCTGACTTGATCGGCGACATCGACCCCATCAAGGCGGCTCGCGGCGGACACGCACTCGGCAGCGAACTCACCGTTCATTATGGGCTGCTGCCTCGCGCCAATCGCGGCATCTTCGCCATCAACGAACTCCCGGACCTCGCCGGAAAAATTCAGGTGGGCCTGTTCAACATCATGCAGGAAGGCGATGTGCAGATTAAAGGCTACCCCATCCGCCTGCCGCTCGATGTGGCGCTCGTCTTCAGTGCGAATCCGGAGGACTACACGGCGCGGGGAAAAATCATTACGCCGCTCAAAGACCGCATCGGCTCTGAGATTCGCACGCACTATCCCGCGACCGTGGAGGAAGGCATCGCCATCACTGAGCAGGAAGCCTGGACGCGGCGCCGCTTGCAAGGTCAGGAGCAGCGCCTGCATCTGCCAAAATATGTGCAGGAAGTGATCGAGCGCATCGCCTTCGCCGCGCGCGAGGATAAGAAAATCGACAAGCGCTCGGGCGTGAGCCAGCGCCTGCCCATCAGCGCGATGGAAAACGTGATTTCGAATGCGGAGCGTCGCGCCATCCGCAATGACGAGAAGATGGTGGTGCCGCGCATCAGCGATGTCTACGCCGCCCTGCCCGCCATTACCGGCAAGCTTGAACTCGAATACGAAGGCGAGATGAAAGGCGCTGACTACGTGGGCCGCGAACTGATTCGCGCCGCGATCGCGAAAACTTACGACGAATATTTCACCGGAGCCAACGTGCAGCAGATCGTGCAGTGGTTCGACCTAGGCGGGGAGATTCAGTTGTCGGACTCGATCGCAGCGATCGAGGCGCTGGAAAACCTGAAGGGGATTCAAGGCCTGGTCGACAAACTCGGCCCGCTGGGCGTGTCGCAGAAAGAAAGTCCCGAACAACAAGTTTCCGGCGCGGAATTCGTCCTCGAGGGTCTGTACGCGCACAAGCGCATCGGCCGCAGCGAGGAGCGCGTGTTCAAAGCGGGGGAGAAGAAACCCGAGCCTGCGCGCGAGAAATCGTTTGAAGCGGAAGAGCGACCGTTCCGGCAGAGAAGGCAGTTTAATTAGGCTTCGGCAATCGGGCTTCGGGCTTCAGCCAACCCGAGCAATCCGAGAGGCAAGCCGTTTTGCTGAAGCCCGACAGCAGAAGCCCGAAGCCGCTTTATGAAACGCATCCGCTACTCAAAATACGTGCCTGACCCCGCCGGCGAGATGAGCATGGAGGATCTGCTCAGCGCGCTGTCGGACTATCTGCTGCAGAGCGGCTTCCAGAGCGACATGTGGTACGAGATGCCGGAGGGCGAGCAGACTCTCGACGACCTTCGGCGCGCGCTCGAACAGGCGCTGATGGAAGGCGATCAATTCGACGAGGAAATGCGGGAACGCCTGCAGCAGATGGCGATGGACGGCCAGCTCGACGAGCTCATCGAGAAACTCATCGAGCGCATGCAGCAGGAAGACTACATTTCCATCGACGAACCACCCGATCCCTCGCGTCAGTCTGGGACCGGAGGCCAGGTCGGCGAAAATGCGCAGCAGGCCAAATTTGAAATCACCGACAAGAGCCTCGACTTCCTCGGCTTCAAATCTCTTCGCAACTTGCTGGGCTCGCTCGGCAAATCGAGTTTCGGACGCCACGACACGCGCGACCTCGCTACCGGAATCGAAACCAGCGGATCGGCCAAGACCTATGAGTTCGGCGACACGCTCAATCTCGACATCACGGCTACGCTCTCGAGCGCTATACAGCGGGAAGGCCTCACGCTGCCGCTGAACATCGAATACTCTGATTTGCAAGTCCACCAGTGCGAGTACCAGTCGTCGTGTGCCACGGTCCTCATGCTCGACTGCTCGCACTCGATGATCCTCTATGGCGAAGACCGCTTCACTCCGGCGAAGAAAGTTGCCATGGCGCTGTCGCATCTCATCCGCACGCAGTATCCGGGAGACTCGCTCTCGCTGGTGCTCTTCCACGACTCCGCGGAAGAAGTTCCGCTCTCACAGCTTGCCCGCGTCAAGGTCGGCCCCTACTACACCAACACGCGCGAGGGCCTGCGGCTGGCTCAAAGAATCCTGCAGCGGCAGAGAAAAGACATGAAGCAGATCGTGATGATCACCGACGGCAAGCCCTCCGCCCTGACCCTAGAAGACGGACGGATCTACAAGAACGCCTTCGGCCTTGACCCGCTGGTCGTGAGCCAGACGCTGGAAGAAGTCTCGAAGTGCAAGCGCGCCGGCGTGCTGATCAACACCTTCATGCTCGCGTCCGACTATGGCCTGGTACAGTTCGTGCAGAAAGTCACCGAGATGTGCCGCGGCAAAGCCTACTTCACCACGCCTTACACGCTGGGCCAGTACCTGCTCATGGATTACATGTCGCGGAAAACGAAAACGATCCACTGAGCGCCTCCAGTAAAACGATGTGGGGGCAACCGCCTCGTCTGTCCGGCCAGCGCAGCGAGGCTTGTCGCACGCCACGCACACCAAACTGCTGATACTCTTTTACTGACCCATGGCAAATTGCATTCGATGCGGCCGTCAGCTCCCCGGTTTATCCTTCGGCAAAAAGATCTGCCAATGGTGCGTACACCACGAAGCGGTGCAGCGTGGCGAAATCCCGGACGACGCGCCCCAAACCGTTATGCCCACCCCTTGGGTCCGCAATGAATCCACGATCGGGGTCACCCAGATAATCTTCGGCATCAACGTTGCCGTATTCCTTGGCATGGCGCTCGCCGGCTCCACCATCATGGAGTTCTCCACTCAAGAGTCTGTGCAATGGGGCGCCAATGTCGGCGCGCTCACGTTTTCAGGAGAATGGTGGCGCCTCCTGACCTGCGTATTCGTCCACGGCGGAATCATCCACATTGCTTTCAACATGTGGTGCCTGTGGAATCTGGGCGCGCTCTGCGAATCGCTCTACGGACGTTGGACCTACACGGCCATCTATCTCATCTGCGGCCTGGGAGCCAGTCTCGCCAGCGCAACGTGGCATCCCTACGTACCCAGCGTGGGCGCCTCGGGGGCCATCTTCGGCCTGGCCGGCGCGCTCATCGCCGCTCTCAAACTCGGGGAGTTTTCCGTGCCGCGCGCCGCACTCTCGGGCACGATGCGCAGCCTGGGGGCGTTCGTTTTCTATAACCTCATTTTCGGATTCGCGCTCCCTGGCATCGACAACACAGCTCACATCGGCGGCCTGATCACCGGGGTAATCGTCGGAGCGCTGATCGCCCTGATCGCCCCGCGGCAAGACCAAACCTCTCGACGCGTCGCGATCTTCTTAGTCCTTATTCTCACCCTCGCATGCGGCGCAGTCGGGATAACGCATCATTACGGCTTGCCCCTGCGTCTGGGACGGGTCCGCTTCGAGCGCTCCGCTAACTTTCCCGAACGCACTCCTACTCAGATTGCGAAGGGACTCAGTACTAGCTCTTCGTGATCTCTCCCACCGCTCGCCAAGCCTGATTAATCGCCTCATCCGTGTACGCGTAAGCTCCTGCATCGGAATTGGCGATGGCGATGCGCCCGAACGGTTTGCGTGCCACTTCGCACGGAATCTCGCCGCCATCGAGCCAGAAGGAATCGAACAGCGAGTTGTATTCGTAGGCGTAACCGTGTGGCCAGCGGTTCACGGTGATCGCTGCGATGTCGCGTGCCGGATCAAAGCCACCCGCGCCCAGCGTGCGCGCCAGCTGATCGCGAATCTTGCGCTCGATGGTTTCGAACGTCGTGTTGTAGAGCTCGATGCGGCCCGCGGTGTGCTGGTCGCGCGCGGGACGCCCCGGATGACACGGCGTTTTCATCATGTGAATGACGATCGGCTCCTCGGGCTTGCGCGCGCATTCATACCCGCCCAAGCTAACGGGCAAATCCAGATTCACGCCCGTGTGGTAGCAGCCGGGAGCGTATACGGCATTCGTCCCCAACTTCTGGAACGAAGTCCAGTTGCGCAGTGCAACGTTGGTGTAGAGCAGCGGAACTTTTTGCGCCGACGCCAGAGCTTGTTTCTGCTTGTCGGGCAGATCGTCGCAGATGTAGGGAATCACCACGTGCCAGCACGCGAGGACCGCATTCTTTGCTTTGGCCGTGTATACCTTGCCTGCGTGCGCATATGCCACTTCCACTTCTTTTGCGCTCGCCGCATCGCCCACATGTTTCACGCGCACAGCCGTGCTGTTCAACCGGATGCGCACCGCAGAACCGCTCTCATCGAGCTTGGCATAATTCGCTTTCGCCATGACTACATCTGTCCATGATGTTCCCGGAATCGCATCGGGGATCAATTTGCGCACCAGCAGGCGGGCGATGCTGGCATTGCCGTCGGGAAAGTGAAAGAAATATTTTTCCGCTTCCTCGTTAGGAATGGAGTCGCGGTTCATGCCCTTCCCGGGCTTGTCGTCCAGCTTCAGGCCGGCGAAGCCGGGCATATCGAATCCCCAGGCATCCTGCGCCGACACTGCATCAATGCCCACGCCATACAGAGGATGTGGCATGGCCTGAAACAACTTGACGACGTCCGCGTGCACGCCCACTATCTCTTTGAGGTAGTTGGCGTAGCTCGTGCGGGCCAATTTCTTTTTCTTCTCATCGGAACTCAGCCCGGGGAAGAAGTCTCTGCTCTCGGCAAAAAGGCGCGGCAGGTCGAGCTTGGCCTGATCGGCGATGGGAGCATCGTCAAGAAATTGCTTGAGCAGTTGCTGAGTTGCAACGGCAGCGTCTTCGCTTTCGGTACTGCCGCGCGCGATTGGATTGACCACCAACTTATCCGCGCCAAATGTTTCTTTGTCGAAGAAGAATCTCGGCCGCATGCCCTGCGAGCGGTAAAGGTTCCGGTCGACATGCTTTGAGTAGGACGGCACGTCGATGCCGAGTTCCTCAATCACTCCCTTCGCCACTGCGCTGTAGGGTGCGGGACTTTCAATCGAGAACGTCCCGCCGAACCCCAGCCGGAAGGTGTTGCCGATGCGGAACTCGTTGCGCTTTGCGTGTCCACCGAAATCGTCATGGTTGTCGAGAATGAGAATGCGTGACTTTTCTCCCGCCGCCTTGCGGTAGAAATGAGCCGCCGCCAGGCCACTGATGCCGCCGCCGACCACGATCAAGTCGTACGTCTCGCCCGTATCTTCGGGCTTGCCGGCCGTATCCCAGAATGTGCCGTCACGCAGACTGTGAGCCGCGTCGAACGATCCGGGATGGCTGCCGCGAAGTCCGGTGAGCGCCGGCGGGTAATAGTCCGGAGACTTCTCGCTTCCCGTCTCCGCCTGACCGCCAATTGCGAACAGGTCCCACGGCATGACGGCCGCGCCCGCCGTCATGGCGACGCCATTCAGAAAATCGCGCCGCGTAATGTCGCGGCCCATGCCGAGTTCGCGGTCTCGCTGCTTGCTCAATGGATCCCCCAGGCTAGTGGAATGTTCCGCGGGAAGAGTTTTATTTCGGTGGTGTCGACCCTGCATCCGCCTGCTTCACTGCCAGTTCCGCGCCTTGGAATCCAATGCGGCTATGGGTGCCGTCGCAGAAGGGCTTGTTCGTTGACCCGCCGCAGCGGCAGAGCGAGAACGCCGGCTTGCCAGTGAGGTCAAACTTGTTGCCGTTCACGTCCACCAATTCCACCGAGCCTTCGGGACCTTCCACGCGAAACGGACCATTCGGTCTTACCGTGATCTTTACTTGGGCCATAAATTTCTCCTTCAACCTTACGGGTTTCTAGTAAGGCTAAGAAGATACCATTAAGAGAGGGCGCCTGTCGCGCGGGTGACGGCACCCGTGGGGTCTCAGTCCGGAGATGCTCATGTAGGGACGGCTGCCTCGGCTGTCTCGCCGAGCGCAGCGAGGCGATTTGTTCGTAACGGCCGGCAAACGAAGGCGACCCGTCCCGCTTACGCAGCTAATGATCCGGCAGAAACTAAACTCCGGTAAACCTGCAGGCAGTCATCAATCATGTGCCGGGTGGTGAAGCGCTCGCGGGCGCGCGTGTATGCCATGCCGGCGTAGCCGCGGCACATCTCGCGATCGGCATTAAGCATGCGGATGCTCTCGGCCAGGCTGGCGCCATCGTTGGTACGGAAGTAAAGAGCGGCGTCGCCCCACATCTCGCGAAATGCGGGGATGTCGTTGGCCACAATGGCGCAGCGCGAAAACGCCGCCTCCAGCGCGGGCATGCTCAGGGGTTCATAGCGCGGGGTCGCAGCGTAGATCGAGGCGCGGCTGTAAAGCGCGCGCAATTGCGCTTCGGTCTGCGGGCCGCGAATCGCTACCGACGTTTTTTCGTTCGCAACTTTAACGTCGGCGCGAATCGGAATGCGGTGAGCGGGCAACGCCTGCTCCGCGCCCACGATGCAGACCGAGAGCGGATGTGTGTATTGCGTGAGTAAACAAACCTGCTTCCCCGCATCGATGAGGCGTCCGACCGCAAGCACCGTATCCTCTTTGTTGACGTAGGGATTAAAAAAGATGGGATTTCTGCCCGGATAAATTACCGCCTCGCGCCTCGGTCGCGCGTAGGTGGCGCGTAAAGTGGAGAGCATCCAGTTCGTGGGGGCGATCAAGACATCCGCTCCCGCAATCCCGCGCGCAACAGTATCGCGATACCATTTCAGCCAGCGCGTGGGCCGCGGCGAATGACCCTGCACCGCTTGCATCCAGGTGATGAGGTCGCCATGCGCCATCACGACGCGGGGCACATCCACAGGCAGATTTCCATAGCAAAACTGGTTCAGGTGCAGCACGTCGGGCTGTAATTCGCGGACCAAAGCAGTCAGAAAGCTCGACGAATCGGGTAAGTCTTCTTCGGATTCCTGCATCCACTCCAGGCGGAAGGCCGTGGGGTGGTAGGCGAGTCCGTGCAGGCCGTCCATCCAGGCCGTCTGCTCGGGCAGAGGAATCTCGCCGAAGCTGACCAGCGTAACCCGCACGCCGCTCGTGACCAGGCCCGTAACCAGTTCGCGAGTGTAGGTCCAGGAGCCAGACAGGGTATCGGCTGTGACCAGAATATGCACAGAACCTCCGAGGAGAAGCTTGCGGATACCGCCACGGACGCGGCATCCAGACTGCAACGTTGGGCTATTCTAATGCGAATCAGGGGACAATTCGAAAGGAATTTTGCAGCGGCGACACGCTGACCTGGAGGCAAGGTCTGGGGCTCTTTCCGCCCGATTTGGGGTCGAGAGGGAGCGATGTTCAGGGCATGGACAGGAGCGAACACCTCAAGGATTGTGTGGGGACGGGCAAGAGTGCCCGTCCCCACACAATTAAAAAGCGAAGGTTCAGTACAAGCTTCAGTCTCCCCTCAGTTTGCCGCATTCAGCTGCACCCGCAACTCCCGCGCCAGATTGTCGATGGCGCGGATTTTCTCCACTGCGGGCACCGGTACACCGGGAACCGCCATTGCCAGTTCGCAGGAGAGCAGCATCACGGTGAGGGTTTCGCGCATTTCGCTGCGCATCTGCTCCTCGACGGCGCGCCGCGCGGAGGTTTCCTCCCGCTGGCGCCGGTGCAGGGCCGAGCGCACCTCGCGCACCAACCGCTCCATGCCGGTCACGGCAAAGTTGATGTACACGGGAAAGGCCGTGCCCAGGTGCTCCAGCGTTCGATCGCTTTCTTCCGGCTCGGTTTCGAGCAGGAACTGATCGATGATCACCGCGGAGTAATTTTGTTCGCGCAGGCGCGTGGCAGCCTCCTGCAGGATGTGGGCCCAATGGGTTTGGTCGCCGGTGGCCAATTGCAAAGCGTCGGCGCACTCTTGGCCGCGGGCTGAAGGTGTGATGAGAAGGATCATGCTCTGATCATATGCACGCCAGTCGCCACTGGCAGAGATTGAAAACACGAGGCTAATCCTCCCCGCAAGCGCCCATTTTCCCGCGCACGGAAAAAACACAACGCCGCAGTTTCATAACCGGACTTCCACCACGAATGCACAGCGCCTAGGGGTGGGCCGAGTAGTCTTTCAGTTTGCGATAGAGCGTGGTTTTGCCGATGCCCAAGAGCCGCGCCGCCTGCAGCTTGTCCCCGTTGAGTTCCGCGATCGCGCTCAGGATCGTCTGCTTTTCCAGTTCAGCCATGGGGATGATCTTGCCGTGGCTGTGTCCATTTCCGTCGGAAGGTTCCGGACTAGCCAGATTGCTGATCTCGCGCGGCATATCGGTGACGTGAATCAGCGGACCGCTGGTGAACGCGCAGGCGCGTTCCAGGCAGTTTTCCAGTTCGCGCACGTTGCCCGGCCAGTCATAGGCCAGCAGCGCTTTGACCGCTTCGTCGCTGAGCAGTTTCTCGATTCCAGAGTTGCGTGCCAGACGCTCGAGGAAGTACGCCACCAGCAGTGGAATATCCTGCCGCCGCTCGCGCAGCGAAGGGATCCGCAAACTGAGCACATTGAGGCGGAAATAAAGGTCGCGGCGAAAGGCGCCTTGCGTTACCGCCTGTTCCAGATCGCGATTCGTAGCCGCAAGAATCCGCACATTGATACTGATGCGGCGCGTGCTGCCCACTGGACGGATCTCTCTTTCCTGAATCGCCCGCAACAGTTTTGCCTGCAAGTCCACCGGAAGCTCGCCCACTTCGTCGAGAAAAACCGTTCCGCCTTCGGCAATGGCGAGCAGGCCATCCTTCGCCTGGTTAGCCCCGGTGAATGCTCCCTTCACATAGCCAAAAAGTTCGCTCTCAATCAGCGTGGGCACCAGCGATCCGCAATCGACAGGGATGAAGGGCTTGTCGCGAAACGGACCGGCGTAATGAATGGACCGCGCCACCATCTCTTTACCCGTGCCGCTCTCGCCCAGGATCAGCACCGGATGCACGCTGTTGGCGGCCTTCGCGATGATGCGATAAAGTTTTTCCATCTCCGGGGCGCGGCCCACGATTCCGCCAAATCCTTGCTTCGACTTGACCTTCTCGCGCAGTATCCGGTTTTCCGATTTCAGGCGCAGATGGCTGACCACCCGCTCCAGCAGCATCTTCAGTTCGTCCACGCTGAAGGGCTTGGTCACGTAGTCGTAGGCGCCATTCTTCATCGCCTGCACCGCGGTTTGCACCGTGCCGTAGCCCGTGACCACAATGACGATTGCCTCCGGACGCCGCTCCTTGATCCGGCGCATCGCTTCCAAACCTCCGGCGCCGGGAAGCCGTAAGTCGAGCAGAACCGCGTCCACGCTCTGCACTTCGAGCAGGCGATACCCATGTTCGGCGGAGTCCGCGACAAATGCGTTGAAGCCCAGCGACTGCGCCACCTCGCGGCAGGCCTCGCGGATCGAGCGTTCGTCATCGATGATGAGAAGGTTGAGAAAGTTAGCGGGTTGAATTTGCGGCGCGCTCGTAATCACACTCAATGCTGCTGAAGTCATGGCGTAGGGTCCTCTTCTGGAGAAAGTGGTGCCTCTTGGATTGGTGGTTTTGAGTCTCCCGAGGAAACATTCGGCAGCTCAGCAGGGGAAATCAGAGGCAGCGGAATCAAGGGGAGAAGTACGGTCACCCGCGTGCCCTTCTTGCATTCACTTTCAAGATGGATCAGACCTCCATTGTTCGTAACGATTTCATAGACCGTGGCTAATCCCAGGCCGGTGCCCTCGCCCGGGGGTTTGGTGGAGAAGAAAGCCTCGAAAACATGCTGCTGGGTTTGCGAGTCCATCCCCTGACCGTTGTCGCTGACCACAAAAAGCGCGCACGGCAGTTCGGCCGGGCCGGTTTTCTCAACCGCGCTGGTTACGATTTGCAGCCCGCAATTGCGGGTTTCGAGCGTGATCCGGCCACCTTCCGGCAGCGCATCCCGGGCGTTCAGCACCAGGTTCAGCAGAATCTGCTGCGCCTGCGTGGTATCCATCCGGACGGCGCCGAGATTGGGATCGAGCTGATACACGAGCTCGATGTTTTCTCCGATCAGCCGCAGCAGCAGTTCTCTCATCCCCCCGGCGATCCCGTTGAGAGACACCAGATGAGGCGCTTCGTCCTGACTGCGTGCCACGGCCAGCAACTGCCGCACCAGGCCCGACGCATCGATGCTGGCATTGCGAATTTCTTCCGCGTATTTCCGCAGACCGCTCCCGGAGTCCAGTCCGGCCAGCAGCAGATCGCTGTACAGGGCCACGCCGGTCAGCAGATTGTTGAAGTCATGCGCCACGCCGCTCGCCAGCCGTCCCAGCGCTTCCAGTCTCCCGGCTTCGCGCACCCGCTGGACGCTGTAGTGATTTGCAGTTGTGTCCTCGACCAGGGCCAAACCACAAACCGAATCTGTTCCCGACGAGGAGAGCGTTCTCCACACCGTCCATTTGACCCAACGGACGCTCCCGCGCGCTCCGGCCGTGTTTTGTGAGTTCTGGCTCTCGTTCTGGGCCCGCTCCTGGTTCTGGACCTGGTCCTCGGCCTGGTTCTCGATCTGGTTCTCGATCTGGAAACTCTCGTGGACGCCCGCGATCATCTCGCGGAACAAGCCATCCATTTCTTCCCGGTCCTTGGTATGAACCAGATCGCTGAGAACAACACCAGACGCCGAGCGCAAGTCGATCCCGAGCAGACGCTCAAACGCCGCATTCGCCGCGCTAATCGCTCCCGACGGAGTGCACCGCGCGATCGCCACTGGCGCGTTCCGGAACAACCACCGCGCTCCCGTTTCCGCACTTATCTCTTCGATCGTCTCGGCGCCGGTCTCGACACGGGTCTGAGCACGGGCCTCGGTACGCCTCTGGGCACCCGTTTCGGCACCATCGGTCGGCCACGGGAATGGAGTCGCTCGGTTCATGTATTTAGTCTGGCTGGGACCGTTCCCAGAAGGAATTAGAGATTGGCGGGGAGATACCTTGGTTTTCCCAAAACGGGAAGAATGTCCTGCACGCCCCTGTCTCGTTCCCCTTGCGCACCCAACTATAGGGAGAAGGTCCGAGCCTGCTAAGGGCACTCGTCACCAAATAAAAATATGTCTGTGGAAAACTCGGCGGAGGGCCTGTTTTTGAAGGTTTCTGCTGCTATTCCGTACTGGTTGGATGGTTCTGGCTGCTGGATACTGTCTCCTGTCGGTCCCGCGGGACCGTCGCAGACAGGCGGAAGGTGAGGCGGCGACCCTTTTGCAAGCGAGTTACGGCCGGGTGGGCCGGTTCCGCTTCATCCAGGCCGGGGCTCAGTACTTCTCCCGCACTCCCCCGAACGAAGAGGCTGGAGGTCCGCAACGCCACGGTCTTACCCGCAATCGTGATCGTATCCAGCGTGAGGCGAATATAGCCCCGGCCGCGCCCCCCATCGGAGGCCGGCGCAGCTTCGATTCTCCCTGTGACGGTGGCGCCGCGGGGCACAGCTATCTTCCCATCCATGACGACTGGTTCATCCACTACGCCGGCAAATGTACCTTCCTCACCGGTTCGGCCCTCTCTGGTTCGGTCAATGGAAATCTGCGACTCCACCCGCACCGTGACCAGCGTCCCCGGTGGCAAGTCCGGAACCGAGGATGGAGTCTGGAAAGGAGGACCGCCCGCCGCTCTGGGATCGCCGTTCGAAGCCGGGTCGGCGTTCGCTTCGCCCGAATTTCCGGCGGCCGCGCTCGACCCCGAGTTCCCTTTTGCGGCGTTGTCCTCGAAAGGCAGCTTGCGCTGATCCGCGTGTTTGACACGCTCATCCGCCGGTAGATCGCTAGGCCGGGAACATCCCACCGCAAGCATAACAATCAGAAGGAGAATCGGGAGGACAGAAAGCCCCAGGCCGGAGAGCCCGAGGCTGGGAAGAGCCATCCAGGGAAGAACCCTGCCGGGAGGAGGTTGGACGCGTAGCCTAAGGGCAGAAAGCTTCTGGGCGGGAAGTCCTAAAACTGGAACCTGCTTGAGCATTCGAAACCACCGGGATTTCCCCACCATAGGCATGGTTCCGCCGCTGATTCATCCGAGGACGTGGCAACCCGAGTACCAGACACGTTCTCACCAAATCAACAACTTGGGGATAGCACTTTCGTGGGGCGTGTAGCTCTTACCACCGGGTAGGCCCGTTGGAAGGTAAAAGTCGAATCCTCCTCATCTTCGACGCCAGTCCCTGCATCGGTCCAAGCCCACAAAAACAAATCGCGGAGAGCGATGTTGATCGCTCTCCGCGAAAGTTTTCAACGAAACGGCCGGTTGCAGTTATTTCTTAGGAGTTGGCTTCTTCGCCATCGGCTTTTTGGCCATTGGCTTCTTGGCGCCTTCCCTGCCTCCGATAAGAGTCAGAGCATCGGTCGCGTTGAATGGGAATTGACGAACCGAGGTTTGGCCCGTCGTGCTCAAAGTGACGTCCACGCGGCGATTGCTCGCCAGCCTGATCGTCAATATGTTCCGGAGAACCCTCGCGCGCTCTTCTGCCGTGAGCTCAGTGTTGCTCTCCACCTCACCTTTGACCTCTTCATCGGTCAGGTTATGTTCCTTGCCAAACGCTTTGGTGTCGATGCTGGCTTCGGGAACTCCCTGCTCGATCAGGAAGGACTTGGTACGGGCGACGCGACGCTCGGAGAGCGCCTGGTTGAATTCCGCGGAGCCGCGCTGATCCGCGTGACCTCCAAGAATCAAGCGCGCATCCGGTTTGCTTTGGAGATATTCCTTGAAGTCGGTAGCCAGTTCAATCAACGTCTTCTGTTGACTCACCAGCAGACCGCCTTTTGGATTCGAGATCATCGGGTAGTTGGTGACAAAGTAGACGCTGTGCAACGAGAGCCGTTTTTCCAGACGCACGATCTCCGGGTTCACGGGCGGCGGTGGCGGGTTTTCCAGCGCCAGCTGTGTAGACGCCTGGCCGGTCAGGCCGCGCGTGTCGGCGCAACTTGCGCTCACCGTCACGTTGCCGGGCGATGCTCCAGCCGTGCTCAGCGTAGCCGTGTTGCCGGCGCCGGAGAGCGTGCCGCTGGAGGCATTCCAGTTCGAGACGGAAACCGAAACGCCGTCCGGGCTGGTGCAACTGCAGGTAATAGTGGCCGAACCCGGAATCTGCACGGTCGAAGGACTCGCCGAGCAACTCATGGTGGGCGGATTCTTCGGCGGCAGCGGCTTCACCACAAAGTTCGCCGAGCAAGTGGCGACGTTGTTCTTCTTCTCCTTCGCATCAGTGACATTCGCCGTGACCGCATAACTGCCCGGCGCGGCATTGGTGGTGTCAATGGAGGCCGTGGTGTCTTTGCCGGTCACCACGCCACCGTTGGCGCTCCAGCTGTAAGTCACGGTGTGCTTCGGGTTGAAATTGCTGCCGACCACCGTTGCCGTCAAAGGCTCACCGACTAGAACTTCCGCAGGCTGGATCGAGCAGGCCGCAGTCGGAGCTACAGCAGGAGCACCGCCCCAACTGAAAACCAAGCCGGTCCGCAGCCGCACGCCGGACAACGTAGGACGGCGCAGATCCGGGAAATCCGGCGCGGCGAAATCCGAATAGTTGTGCCGCGCCCAAACATAGTCGGCTTCAAACAGCCGGAATGCCAATCCCCTGTGAATGGGCAGATCGACTCCACCGCCCAGAATCGCGCCGATGCCGTTGTTCCCATTCAGGCCCGCTACCGACAGCCGGTTAAGGCTCAACAGCGAATGCATAAAGAAGTTGGCGTCTTCGGTGCGCCACATAAAGCGTGGACCGACCGAGTAAGTGGCTTCGGTGTTGCCTTGCTGGACCCAGTTGTGGCCGAAGTCCAGTTCGCCACCCCAATGCGGATCGAAGTTGTAGGTAAGTGCCGCCCCGACGCCCGATCCATCCGAGACCTGGAAAGGAGTGGGATTGTTCGGATCGCTAAAAGGCGTGGGCACGGTGGCGCCGGGATGCAACCACTGATATCCCACAAAAACGTCCCACTTCGGAGTAGAGTCAGCCTGCGCGAATGCAGGACTCGAAAATAAAGCTGCGCACAACATAACGGCACACAACAAGGACAGTCCGGCGGCGATCGCGCGGCCTATGCTCCCATTGCAACAAGGTGACATGTCATCCTCCACGTGGATGTTCGTGCGCCCGCACTGGTTCATGGGGCGCCGATGAAAAGTTAGTGATTGGCCGAGATAAGGATTGGCTTCCTAGGAAACGAGAGATTGTATCGCACCACGGCATGAAAACGGAAGCACGTACTTGGCGACGGCCTAACAGGAGCAATTTTCGACGAGCTCGGAGTCGTCTCAAATTGAAATGGCGGCGTTGCGCCCCGCCCAGCATGGTAGGCGTTGCCGCAGCCTTATCTGGGCCATCGGTAGTGGCTCAACTTGGAATTTCTTCGCGTACTTTGCGCGAAGAAACTCAAATTGAGCCACTACCGGGCCATACTGCAGCTTGCCCCGCCGGAAGCCAGCCGCGTATCGTGGTAGTTCGTCCTAAGTAGTTAGTCCCGATTGACGAGGCCGGGGAGATAAAGGCAAGCATGCGACAAGAACGTGTCCTGATCGTGGAAGACGAGGAAAACGAACGCTCCGGCCTGGCCGAAATCGTGACTTCGTGGGGCTATCGCGTAGAGACCGCAAGCGACGGGGTCGAAGGCCTGGAAAAGGCCACGCAGTGGTCCCCGTCGATCGTGATCACCGATCTCAAGATGCCTCGCATGGGCGGCATCGAACTGCTGGGTCACTTAGGGGAACAAGTCCAGACCATCGCCGTAGTGCTGGTCACCGCTCAGGGAACCATTGAGAGCGCGGTGCAGGCCATGCGCATGGGCGCTTACGATTACCTCACTAAGCCCATTGACACCAACCGCTTGCGCACCATGCTGACCAACGCGTCCGCACTGCTGGGGACGCGGGCAGAGCTGGAAGCCACGCGGCGGAAGCTGCGCGATGCGGGATCGCTCGGCCGGTTGAGCGGAGCCTCGCGCAAGATGCAGGAAATCTTCCGGCTCATCGAAATGGTCGCGCCCAGCACCGCTTCCGTGCTGATTACAGGCGCCAGCGGCACGGGCAAGGAGCTGGTGGCGCGCACGATTCATGACCTGAGCCCGCGAAAGGACCGTGTTTTCGTCGCCATCAACTGCGCCGCCATTCCCGAAACTCTGATCGAAAGCGAAATCTTCGGACACGAAAAAGGCTCGTTCACCGGAGCGATGGAACGGCGCACCGGCTGCTTCGAACTCGCAGAGGGCGGAACGCTTCTGCTCGACGAAATCGGCGAGATGCCGGTGGCCACGCAGGCGAAACTGTTGCGCGTTCTGGAAGACCGCAAAGTGCGCCGCCTCGGCAGCCGCGTGGAAACGCCCGTCGATGTACGGGTGCTGGCAGCAACCAATAAAGTTCCAGAAGAGGCCGTGGCCCGGGGCGAACTGCGCAGCGATCTTTACTATCGCCTCAACGTCTTCAACATCCACATGCCGCCGCTCCGCGAACACAAAGAGGACATCCAGGACCTGGTGCAACTGCTCCTCGGCGAGATGAGCACGAAGCACACGCGGAAAGTGGCAGCGGTCAGCGAGGCCGTGCTCAACCTGTTCAACGGTTATTCGTGGCCGGGCAATGTTCGCGAGTTGCGCAACACGATTGAACGCGCCGTGATTGTCTGTGACGGAGGCATGATCGAGACAAAACATTTGCCTCCGGGCTTCGGGCACGCCCCGCTACGCAGCGGATCGAACGATCCCGACGCCGTCCGTCTGGGAGTAGGCACAACGGTGGAAGAAGCGGAGAGACTACTGATCCTGAAAACTTTGGAAGCTACCAGCAACAACAAAACGCGGGCCGCCGAGATCCTCGGAATCAGCTTGAAAACCCTGCATAATAAGCTGAAGGAATACGGCAGCGCCGCAGCCGAAGCGACTTCAAGCAGGGAGGAAGAAATGCAGTAGCTAGTAGCTAGTAGCTAGACGCTGGCGTTTCTCCATTCTCATGATGCGACGAAAGATCATTATCGTGTTGACCATCACATTCATGGTTACGCTGATGGTGACGTCGTTTTCCCTGCTGTATTTGTCTCAGATTCTCCGCCTGCGCCTCACCAACGCCTACGAGAGCAGCACACGCCTGGCTCAACAGCTGGCTTACACGATCGAGAACGATGTGCCCGACCTTACGAGCACCCCGATCGATACCAGCGATCCGGTAGCGTTGCGCAAGGCATTGACGGACTACTTGCCGACGGACGTGAACCTGCTCAACAATCTGGAGTCAGCGGTGGGCAACTGGCCATTTGTCTATGACGCTTCCATCGTTAGCGTCGACGGCAAAGCCCTGATTCACACCAATGCGAGCCTGACGGGGAAAATCGTCCCTCCGCGTACCGATTTCAGACAAGTGCTGAAGGCTCGCCTGTGGGACCAACCTCGTCTGGTCTACCGCCCCGGCGTTTACGACGTCACGTACCCGCTCCTGCTCAACGGATCAGACTTCGGCACAATCCGCATCGGAGTTTCCACGGTCTTTCTGCAGAGCGAGTTGACGCCCCGTCTGCTGCACGCGGTTTATTTTTCGATCGCCTCGATCTTTGTATCGCTGTTTCTGGCGGCAGGAATTTCCAATCTCGCGCTCGGACCCCTGAAGGCCATCAACCGCAACCTCGACAGCGTGGGCGCAGGCGACGCTGCGCTCACTGGCGACGAATCAGGCCACGACGAATATGGCCTTGTCACCCTCAAGATCGCCAACCTCGGCCGCCAGGTGCGCGACACTAAGGAGATTTTTTCCGCGCTCAAGGACAACGTCGACCAGCTCATGGCCAAGCTGCAGGACGGCTTAATGCTGTTTGCGCGCGATTTGCGCGTGGTGCTGGTCAGCGCTCCGGTGGAGCGCTTTCTGGGCCGCCCTCGCGGAGAACTTCTCGGCCACACTGTGGCAGAAGTGTTTACCCGCGACTCGGTTCTGGGCGCGATCGTGCTCGATGCGTTCGAACGCAAGCGTCCGCTTTTGCAGCACGAGATCGAGCTCCCGGATGGGCGCCGCATTCAGGTGTCGCTGGATTTCGTGCAGGAAAGAACCACGCAGATTGGCGCACTGCTGATCATGCGTGACACCGAATCGGTGCAGCGCCTGGGTGACGAAATTGAATTGTCGCGCCGCCTCTCTGCCAGCGGACGCCTCACCCGCGGCGTTGCTCACGAAGTGAAAAATCCCATCAACGCCATCGTGCTGCATTTGCAGCTCCTGCAAAACAAGCTGGCACATACTGAACCCGATGCCCGCCGGCACATGGACATCATCGACAGCGAAATCCGGCGGCTCGATCGCGTTGTTCAAACCCTGGTGGACTTCACCCGTCCCCGCGATCTGCATCTGGAAGAAGTCGATCTCCGCCGTTTGCTGGAAGAGGTAGCGATGCTGGCTTCTCCAGATGCGGAGCAGCATGGCGTCACCATCGAGCGAACGGTGCCGAACGAACTGTTGCCCATCACGGCGGATATCGACCTCATGAAGCAGGCGCTGCTCAACGTGGTGCTCAACGGCATTCAGGCCATGCCCAAGGGAGGGTCGCTCACCATCTCGTCACAGCGCATTGGCGATGCCGTGATCGCGGAAGTTTGTGATCGAGGCTGCGGTATTCCTCACGACCTGCACGAAAAAATCTTCGAACTCTACTTCACCACCAAGAAAGACGGCAGCGGCATGGGCCTGGCCTACGCTTATCAGATTCTGCAGTGGCACCACGGCTCGTTGGAGTTCGAATCGCACGAAGGCGAAGGCACGACTTTCCGGTTTCACATCCCCGCAGCCCCCGGCGCTGTGGAAACGGGGCAGGAACCGTCGGCGCATTCAGTGCCGGAGTTGTCGAAGCCCGCAGGCTAAAATCGTACCGGCGCCTCGGTAGCAGTCGCATCATTCCCACAAAAGATTGTCATTCCGAACGCCGCGTTTTTCATCGCGGCGGAGGAATCTCAATCTTCCCCGACGCCGCGCGCCAGCCAAAGCATCTGGCCGTAACGAGCCGGCAAACTCGGACCACCACCGACCACGTCTTTCCCTTCACGAAAGATGACAAGCTGCAAAACCAGAGTAGAATACTCGTGGCTGCACCAGCACTCTGCTTGGGACCCTGGCATGACTCTGGCCGTACTACTTTCCCTCTGCATATTTTGTTCGGGACCGGCGACGGCCGGTGCTCGCGCCTGGACGCAGACGAACCAGGACCCGGCGCAGGTAAAGCCGGTGGACTCACCAGCTCAAAGCACAAGCGCTCCGCAAACCAACTCACCAGCTCCAACGAACGGCCCTGCTTCCGACTCGTCGTCTGTGCCGAAGAAGGCGCCTGCAGCCGCGAAACACAAGCCTCAAAGCAAGGCGAAGAACACTGCTCCCTGCAAAGCTCCCGCCAACGCCAAGTCCCCGGCCAAGGCCAGCCAGTCCGATCCTGCGATGGCGACCAGCTCCGGATCGACCGGTTCAGCCACGGCAGACCTTCCGCCGTGTCTGCCTCCGAAAGTGGTTGTTCGCAACGGAGGAACGGCCGAGGGAGCGGTGCAGCTCACCGGTGGCGCTGCCACGGCAAAAAATTCTCCCCAGCGTGCCAACACCGAGCGGCTACTGGCCTCCGCCGAGGAAGAATTGAAAACGACGGCTGGGCGTCAGCTGGATGCCGCCCAGCAGGAGACGGTGAAGCAAATCCACCAGTACGAGACACAATCAAAAACGGCTCTGCAGGCCGGAGATATGGAGCTTGCTCACAATCTGGCGGTAAAGGCGCACTTGCTGGCGGATCAACTGGTAAAACCGCAACCATAATTCCGATTGCTGATTTCTTGATTGCTGATTGTTGATTGAAACCACCAGACGCGAGAGCTCTTAAATCAGCAATCAGCAATCAACAATCAGCAATCAGCAATTGCGTTCGGCGACTCACTTCCCCTTCGCCCGAGCAGCATTTACCTTATTGAGCAAATCTTGCGACATGCTCTGCACCGGGCCGGCAATCTTTACGCCTTCCATCAGTACGTCCCGCGCTTCCGTGTTTCTGCTCAGCTTGGCATAGGCGAAGCCCAGGCGGTATAGCACAATGGCATACTGCACATCGTTCTGTCCTTTGAGCAAACCAGCCGCCGATTTCAGTTCTGGGATCGCGGCCGCCGTTTTTTCCTGCTTCATGTATGCATAGCCCAGCGTGGAATGCGCAACCCCAGCGGAGAGCTTGCGCGTTGTGTCCGCGTCGGCGGCATCCGGATTGGCCACCGCGATCGCCTTTTGCGCATAGCCAACAGCTTTGGCCGCGCTGCCGGGTTTGGCATCTTCCGAATAGAAACTGGCCAGCTCCAGCAACGCCACCAGCGAGTTGGGATTCGTCGCCAGGGTTTTTTCGCAATACGCGATCAGCCGCGGCATATCATTCAACTGTCCTGGCCCCAGGGTCTCCATCGCGTAGCTCGCCACCTGGTCCTTGAACTTCGATTCCGGATACGTGGCCGAAAACTTCTCGATGTAGGTCATGCGATTGTGAGGATCGGGTTCGGTTTGAATCGCGTTGAACCCCGACGTTTCCAGAAATTCGCAACTACTCTGCGCCGCAGTTTTTTCCTCGGCCGCCTGGCGCGCAAACTCTTCGTCGCTCACGCCTTCGGGCTTGGCCCCTTTGCCGATCGAAGCGCAAACTTCGCCGCCCTTCACCGCGTAATCCAGCAGCTTGGCGTTGTTCTTGGATTGCTGCGCCATGCTGGCCTGCCCAACCAGAATATCGAGGTTGTGCGGCGAACCAGCCAGCGCCTTGTCCCCGTAATCGAGTCCCTTCTGAAAATCTCCGGACGCCTGATACGCCTGCGAAATCTGCCAGTTGCCATAAGCCACGGCGGCTGGATTCGACGCATATTTCTGCACGAAGTCGGCATACATGGCCAGCTTCTTCTGCGCATCCTGCTCGCTGGTGATGGCCTGCAGATCGTGATCCTCCGGCGTGCCCGCGGCGATCACGATGTGGTCGACCTGTGCTCCGGACGGAAGCTTCGCCACCAAGCCCACAAATATGACGGCCCACACCAGCCACCTGCCGTAGCCTCTCATCGTTCTCCCTCCGTAACCCGTAGCAGTCGCGTCTCTCTACAGAGTTTCAATCCCGCAGCAGGCGAATCCTAGCGCCGAACGCGCCTGCACGCAAGGGCCGAGCGCTACTAGCTCCTAGCCTCTGGCCAAACCCCAACCATACTGACATTGTCATTCCGAACGCCGCGCCTTTCATCGCGGCGGAGGAATCTCAGCCTCCACCGCCGTCGAGCGTCAGCATCCCCGCAATAGTCCTTTGCTCTTCTCAGTGCCTCCGTGGTGAATGTCGCCTTTCATTCACTTCGGCTAAAGTAGAAAAGATGCGTTCCATCCTCGGCCAACGTCCCTTGCGTTTCGTGTTCGCAGCCAACGTGATCTCCATGCTGGGCAGCGGGATGAACTCGGCCGCGGTTGCCTGGTATGTCCTCAAGGCCACGCATTCCGAAATGGCTCTGGGAATGTTCGCCGTTCTGCAAACTATTCCGGCGATTCTGATGCTCCCTTTCACCGGAGTCATCATCGACCGCGAAGATCGCCGCCGCCTGGTGATGTGGCTCGACGCCGTGCGCGCGGTGATCATCGTGACCGTGGCGATCCTCGCGTTTCGCCACCGCGTGCAGGTCTGGCAGCTCTATCTGATGAACACCCTGGTCGCCGCCGGCTTCTGGATGTTCTGGCCGACCATCACCGCGCTCATTCAGGAACTCACGCCCGAGGGCGAGTTCGTGCAATCGAATACTTTCCTGCTCGCCGGCGTGCAAGGTGGATGGCTCATCGCGGGCGCACTCGTCGGCTTCATGTACGACCACATCGGCCTCGGTGGCGTGCTGCTGATCGATGTGTCGACCTACGTTGTCTCCTTCTGCTGCTACTTCGCCGTGCGCAAAGGAAGGCACGTTGTCCTCCGGCCCGAAGAGTTGCGCGCCGACATTCTCGCCGCCGAAAATCAATTCGAACGTTTCTGGCTCGAAATGCGCGAGGGATTGCACTTCCTCCGCGATCACCGCTCGGTCGTGCTCCTGGGAATCAGCTGGGCTCTGTTCCTCGGCGCCATGATCACCGGCGTCGTTGTAAATCCCTCGTTGAGCGAACGTGTTTTTCACGCCGGCGCCAAAGGCTACGGCTGGCTGAACGCAGGTTGGGGGACAGGCGCCTTTGTCAGCGCCCTATATGCCCCCGCAGTGATCGCGCAACTCGGCGGACGCCGTGCCGTAGCTTTCTCCATGGCGCTGCTCGCGGTCTGCATAGCCTGCGCCCCAATCTCGCAATTTCTTTTTCTCGCAATCATGGTGTACTTCGTCATGGGCTCCGCGCGCGGCGTCGGCGGCGTAGCCATGAATACCAGCCTCATGGAGATGGTGCCGCAGCATCTGATGGGCCGGGTGCAGAACTCCTTTTATTTTGCCGGAACATTTCTGCAACTTGTCCTCGCGCTGGCAGTAGGCGCGGTCGCAGAAAAAATAAGCCTCGTGCTCGCCTTCGCGATCCTGGCCTGCACGTATGCCCTGGCGTTCGTCGCTGCAAGCTGGCCCGTGGGAGCGGCGTCGCCGATCGAGGAAGCCGTGGAGCTAAGTCAGAAGTAAGAAATCAAAATGCAAAAGTAGGAAAATACTAGGAAGATTGTTACAGTTGTCTCCGCTGCCACTTTTACATTCTGCATTCTGACTTCTGACTTTTCTCCCGGCCTGTTATCCTTCCCATTCCAAGGAGCCTCCCATGTCCTCTGACTTGCAGGGCCGCACTGCCGTGGTCTTCGGAGTCGCCAACAAGCGCTCGATTGCCTGGTCCATCGCCCAGGGATTGCACGCCGCCGGCATGAAGATGGCCATCACTTACCAGAACGAGCGCCTGGAGCAGGAAGCCAAAGATCTCATTCTCTCGCTGCCCGGCGCCGAAGCCTACATGTGCGACGTCAGCAAAGATGAAGAAATCGCCCGCCTCTTCGCCACTCTGAGAGAGCGTCACGGCAAGCTGCACGCCCTGGTGCATTCCGTGGCCTACGCTCCCGCCGACGAACTCAAAGGAGACTTCATCAACACCACGCGCGAAGGTTTCCGCATTGCGCTCGACGTAAGCGTCTACTCGCTGGTCGCAGTCGCGCGCGCCGCCGCGCCTCTCATGGAAGATGGCGGCTCGATCATGACCATGACCTACTACGCGTCGGAAAAGGTCGTGCCCCGATACAACGTGATGGCGGTCGCCAAGGCCGGGCTCGAATGCTCTGTGCGTTATCTCGCCTACGAACTGGGAAAGAAAAATATTCGAGTGAACGCCATTTCCGCCGGCCCCATCAAGACTCTCGCCGCCCGCGGCATCGCCGGCTTCGGGGACATGCACAAAGCCCACGCCGAGCGCGCTCCGCTCGGTCGCAATGTTGACGTAAACGAAGTAGGGTCGACCGGGGTCTTTCTGGCTTCAAACGCAAGCTCAGGCATTACCGGAGAAGTCATCTACGTGGATTGCGGATTCAACATCATGGGGTTTTGAAGAGCAGTCAGCTTGCGGAAGCTTATGGGGAGAAAATGTGAGGACACCCGCCCTCGGCTGTCCGTCGAGCGAAGCGCGATTTCTTTCTTCCGCTAGCACTGCCCCGACTACGTCGGATAATTGAAGCAATGAGAAAACAGCGTCCGATCTTCGCCTTCTTCGCCGCCGCCATCCTGTTCTCGATGGTTCGGGAATGGAGCGCTCCGTCCGCCTGCGAATCGCAGTCGACCGGACACATCAACAGTGCCCGGTTTTCGGAGTTGTCGGAATTTTTGGCGTAGAATGAGCCGAGGGCGAAGGGGTTGGCTCCCCTTCACGAACGGGCCGATGCAGTCGCGACCTTTTAATTTCGTCTTGCCCCGACCCTATGGATAAGCTGCTCCTATTTGCGTTTCTGGCGGTGCTCTCCTTCCCAGCGGCTGCGGGCGAAAAGGCCCCACTGCCAACGAAGCTAAAGACCGCAAAGACCCTATTGCTTGTCAACGAGGGCGTATCCGCGAAATTGTTCGATAAAGTTTACGCCGAGCTTAAAAAATGGAACCGGTTTCAACTCGTAGAAGGCAAAGAGGACGCCGACGTTGTTATGACGCTTGCGCGCGGCTCGACATCCGGCGTAATCGCTGGAGGCAAGGGGGGAATCTTTGGGGCTGCCGCTGCTGATTTCTCTGTTCGTATCACCAACGCGAGGGACGACACACCCCTTTGGGCTGACGCCATCGATGGTGGCCACTCAACGTGGTACGCCGGTGACTCAATCGTTTCCCACCTGCGCAAACGGATGGACAGCAATTGAAGCGGCACGCCGATTAAGTTCGCCGCCAAGGGCGACAGAATTCTTCATCTGGATGCATGAAATTCTGCTTCCGGTTTACGGAGTAGGAGTGGACAGCTGACGTAAACAGGACCTTTACACTCGAAGTCGACTGGAAAACGACTTCCAGAACTACCCGCTCACCCTGATCCTTCTCCCGCTCTCGCCCTCCCGCTCCAGCGAAATCTCCACATCGCGCTCGCGCAGAAAGCGCGGAAATTTCTCTCCCCATTCGATCAGCAGAATACTGTTCCCGTCCAGCAGGTCGTCGAGCCCGAGCGTCTCCAGTTCGCGCGGAGTGTCCACGCGATAAAGATCGATGTGAAAAAGATTGGCCTTCGGCCCGCGGTACTCGTGCACCAGAGTAAAGGTAGGACTGGTGACGTCTTCCTCGGCGGCCGCCTCAAACGCCGCCGCAATTCCCTTAACCAGCGTGGTTTTTCCCGCGCCCAGATCGCCGCGCAGCAACACGAGTTTCGGCGGCGCAAGCAATTCCGCCAGCGTTCGTCCGAAGGCGATTGTCTCTTCAGCGGATTGGGTAGTAATCTCTCGCGTCATCGATCTGGCTGCAAATGCTGCGTCGGTCCGCAAGCACAGCGACCAGTATAGCGAGAGTGCGCGCCCTTCGCGGCGGCGGCCGGGATCCAGCTCTACACGTTTCCGAGTGTGGAGAACGCGGTCGATTTCAGCCCCAGCAGATTCCGGTCGACCACATGGGCCAGAGACGAGCGCAGGCGGTGGTTGTCATCGTCCTCGAGCGCGACGAAACGAAAGGCTTGCAGAATGCCCTCCGTAGTTTTGCGCGTCGGGCTGAGGATTTCAGCCATGCCGTGCACGGGCCCGGATTGCGTCTGAAACGCGACTTCCACAAAATCGCCCTGCGACAGCGATTTATTCAGATGCAGCAGGCCGCCCGTGGCTGAAATGGTTTGGAGTTTTGCTCTGGTACGCCGGCCATCTTCTAATCGAATCGCAGCCAGGACAGAATCTCCAAGCTGGACTCGGGCCGCGCGCCTCGAAGGGTGCGGTTGGGGGAAGTGAGTCATAAGCCAACTGCAGCATGTCACGCGGTGCTATTGAGTAATAGATTACGCAAGCTCCTGTCCGGATTCCGCTCTGCTGGCCGGGTTTGGAGCCATGCAATCCCTGTGCTGCGAACCACATAGCGGGCAGTTACTATGTAGTTAATGTCCGGAAGGACAGTCGGCTGGCTCGCCCTTAATCACGGAAGATCACAGAATAAGACGAATTTAGACCTCTGTGCTCCCCTGTGACCCCTGCGGTAATGAGTTTAGGTTTTATTCCGTCTGACTTACTATGGCTGCGTCGATTTCCCGGAGGATCATAATGTCCCGCATCGCATCTTCTTTTTTATTCTTGCTCGCGTCGGCTGGAATCTTGTTCAGTCAGACTGTACCCGCGCATCCCCCTCTTCGCGTCGGCATCGTCGGCCTGGTTCACGGGCATGTGCACGGATTCCTCGGGCAATCGCGTCACAGCCCGGAGATTGAAATCGTCGGCGTGGCTGAACCGGACCGGCAATTGCTTGCCCAGGCCGGAACACGCTACAACTTTGACCGCGCGATATTGTTCACCGATCTGGAAGAGATGCTCGTCAAGGCACATCCCCAGGCCGTGCTGGTCTATACCAACACCTACGACCACCGCCGCGTGGTGGAGATCTGTGCGCGCCACGGCGTCCACGTCATGATGGAAAAACCGCTGGCCGTCAGCCTGGAAGACGCGCTCGCCATTCAGAAAGTGGCCCGCGAATCGAAAATTCATGTGCTGGTGAATTACGAGACCACCTGGTATCCCAGCAACCGCGCCGCCTACGACCTGGTGCAGGAAAACGCGCTGGGCGAAATCCGCAAAGTCGTAGTGCACGACGGCCACAATGGTCCCAAAGAAATTGGCGTGGAACCGGAATTTCTCGCGTGGCTCACCGATCCCAAACTCGACGGCGGCGGCGCTCTGTTCGACTTCGGATGTTACGGCGCCGACCTGATGACCTGGCTCATGCGCGGCCAGCGCCCCCAGACCGTCACCGCAGTCACGCAGCAGATCAAGCCCAATATCTATCAGCACGTCGACGATGAAGCAACCATCATTCTGACTTACCCCAGGGCGCAGGCCATTCTGCAAGCCTCGTGGAACTGGCCTTTTGGCCGCAAAGACATGGAAGTGTACGGCGAGACGGGATACGCGATCACCGTCCTTCGCGATCAAGTGCGGGTTCGTCGCGCCGGAGAAGATCAGGAAAAGGAAGTCGATGCCAAGCCGTTGCCGGCACCGTATGACAACTCGCTATCGTTGTTGCGTGCCGTGGTGCTGGATGGGGCAGAGCCGGGCGGCTTGTCGTCGCTCGAAACAAACGTGACAGTGACGGAGATTCTGGACGCGGCGCGCCGATCAGCGGCTTCGGGTGCGACGATTCGCTTGCCGACCCGCTAAACGAGTTGGGTTCCCTCAAAATGCGCTGTCACTCTGAAACGCTCTGTCATCCCGAGCGGAGCATGTCGACGAGCGAAGCGAATCGACATGCGCAGTCGAAGGATCCCTATAAGCTGATCGCATGCCGACAGCGATCGAATCGCGACGCCGACTGGCAACACCTCACCCGCTCCAGCTAACCAATTTCTCCAGCGCAGTTTTCCGCGCCCGTCGAAACGCTTCCGGCAGTCCTTTCAGAAGATCAGTTGCAACCATCGAATGTTCCCCCACCGTTTCACGCATCACGTCTCCCGCCAACCCATGCAAGTGAACCGCAGCCAGCACGCCCGACAGCACACCCTGCGGATTCTGCGCCATCAACCCCGCAGCCATCCCGGTGAGAATATCGCCCGTCCCTCCCGTCGACATCCCTGGATTGCCCGTGGTGTTGACCCACGCTTCACCATCCGGCCGCACCACCAGAGTGCGATGTCCCTTGAGGACGACAATCACCTGGCGTTCGCGCGCAAATTTCCGCGAAACGCCCAACCGATCCGCCTGCACATCGGCGATGCTGCAACCCACCAGCCGCGCCATCTCTCCGGGATGCGGCGTAATCACCAGCGACCGACCGGCGCCATTTAATTCCTTGTTACGTCCCTCGAATGCGTTCAACCCATCGGCGTCCACCACAAGAGGACCGTTACATTCCGCAACTAGCCTCCGCACCTGCTCCGCGGTTTCCGCGTGTCGCGAAATTCCCGGTCCAACCGCAACCACAGTTTTTTTCTCTATAAGTTCGTCGAGCTGCCCGGCAGCGGCCGCGGCGATGGATCCCGCTTCCGTCTCCGCCAAAGCCTCGGTCATCAATTCGGGATGGAATCCCGCAACCGTGGCCAGCACAGATTTTGCCGTGGCCACAGTCGAAAGCCCCGCTCCTGCCCGCAAGGCAGCCATTCCCGCCATTGCCACCGATCCCGCTTTTCCCAACGACCCGCCAACCACCAGCACGTGCCCGTAGTTCCCTTTGTTCGATTCCACGGGGCGGGGTGCCACCAACCGTGCAATGTCCCGCGCAGTAATCACGTTGAGTTGTTGGGCGGAAACAATGGCTTCGTCAGGTGTGCCGATCTCGGCCACGTACGTCGACCCCGCCGTCAGCAAGCTGAAAACGTGGGCTGGCCGTGCAGCCGTAAACGTGACAATCGCATCCGCCCGCGCAATGGTTCCAGTCTGGGGGCTGGTGGCGTCCGCATCGGCTCCAGAGGGAATATCCACCGCGATCACGGGAGCCTGGCTCGCATTCAGGATCGCAATCGCGTCGGCATAAACCCCGCTCACCGGAGGCTTGAAGCCCGTGCCAAGAATCGCGTCAAGATACAAATCCGCCGGCAACGCAAGCCGGACGCGATCGGTCTTCAGTTCATCGCCGGAATGCACCGCCATCGCAGCCGCCGGCAGTTTCGCGAACATCACCGCCGCGTCGCCCCGAAGGTCACTGGGTTCGGCCAGCAGGATAACCTGCACCTTCCTTCCCTGCTGATGCAGCCGCCGCGCGGCCACGAAGCCGTCGCCGCCGTTGTTCCCCTTGCCGCAAAAAACCACAACCCGCCGCGCCGCCGCATGGTGCGTGAGAACGTAGTCCGCCACGGCCGCCCCTGCGTTTTCCATCAGCGTAAGCGACGGAACGCCGAAACGCTCGGTAGAAGCGCGATCAATAGCTCGCATTTCGGCAGCGGTTACGATTTTCATAGGAATGTAGGGGCCGTCGGGTAGTGACACCTTCTTCGACTGACTATAAAACAAAAAGGCCCTCCGCGTGTACGGAGAGCCCATCGGACTTACTAGCCACTAGCGACGAATCACTAGCCACTGCCCTTCTGCAGGGCCTGCACCCGGCTGTGCTTCACGCTGTAAGTGAAGTACACGATCAAGCCGATTCCAAGCCAGCCGACCAGCCGGATCCAATTCCACATTCCCAGGTTGAGCATCATGTATCCATTCGAGAGCACGCCCAGGATTGGCACCAGCGGCACCCACGGCGTCCGGAACGGCCGCGGCTGGCTGGGATTCGTATACCGCAGCACCATCACCGAAAGCGACACAATCACAAACGCCAGCAGCGTGCCGATGTTCACCATCTTCCCAATCTCTTCAATCGGCGTCACGCTGCCGACAATCGCGGCCAGCAGGCCTACCAGAATCGTGTTCTTCCACGGAGTCCGGAACTTGGGATGGATCGCGGCAAAAAACTTCTTGGGTAACAGCCCGTCGTTCGCCATCGAATACAGCACTCGCGTTTGTCCCAGCAACATCACCAGCATTACGCTGGTCAGCCCAGCCAGGGCTCCCAGCGTAATAATATTCGCCGCGGTGGTTAGACCGCGGTCCAGAAACGCAACCGCGACCGGCGCCTCGATATTAATCTGCTGCCAGTGCACCATCCCCGTCAGCACGCCGGCCACGGCAATATACAAGACTGTACAAATCGCCAGCGAGGCGATCATTCCAATCGGCAGGTCCCGCTGCGGATTCTTTGCCTCCTGCGCCGTGGTTGAAACCGCATCGAAGCCGATGTAGGCGAAAAATATGTAGGCCGCGCCCTGCCAGATCCCGCTCATCCCGTGCGGTGCGTACGAGTGCCAGTCCAGCCCCCAGTTTGCGCGGCTGATGTAGTGCGAGCCCAGCCCGATCACGAACAGCACCACCGAAACTTTAATCACCACGATCGCTGTGTTAAACCGCGCGCTCTCTTTAATGCCAACGACCAGAATCGCCGTGATCACCAGCGCGATTAGAAAGGCCGGCAAGTTAAATCCGAACTCCGTCCCAAACAAATGCGGCGCGCCCAGCAGATCGTGCGCCCGCTGCAGCAACTCCGGAGATTGCGCGCTCATGATCGCGCTCACTTTATCGAGGAATGTCTGCGTGCCGGCCACCAGAGTAGGGTCCGCAGCCTGCGCCATTTGCCGCGCGATAACATTTTCCGCGGTCTTCAGCGCCGTCCAGTGATCGTAGGCCAGCCACAACGGCATCTTGATGTGAACAATATTCAGCAGCTCGATAAAGTGATTCGACCACCCCGAAGAAACCGTGCTCGCCCCCATTGCATATTCCAGCGTCAGGTCCCACCCGATAATCCACGCCAGCAACTCACCCAGCGTCGCGTAAGCGTAAGTGTAGGCGCTGCCGGCCAGCGGGATCATGGCCGCAAACTCGGCATAGCACAAACCGGCAAACGCGCATCCCAGCCCGGAGAGAACGAACGAAAGCGTGAGCCCCGGACCGGCATACTGCGCTCCCAGCCCCACCATCACAAAAATTCCCGCGCCGATGATCGCGCCCACGCCCAGCGCCGTGAGCTGAAAAACTCCCAACGTCCGTTTAAGGCTGTGCTCGCCCGTTTCGCGGGCCTCTTCCATCAGCAGGTTCAGCGGCTTGGTGGCGAACAGTTTTGCCATTCGTTTGGTTTCTCCTTGACGGTTACGTAGATCTACGACGGTTACGTGGATGTACGTTCTGTGCCCGCGTTCCGCGACCACGCGTAGTACACCGGAACTCCCAGCAGTACCACGATCAGCCCGGGCCACGTGAACTGCGGTTTGTAGCGCAATAGTACGACATCAATGAATAATGCCATCACAATATAAATCGCCGGCAGCACCGGATATCCAATCGCCCGGTAAGGCCGCGGCGCATTGGGCCGCGTCCGCCGCAGCACGAACAGTCCAACAATCGTCAAAACATAAAACACCAGCACCGCAAAAATAATGTAATCGAGCAACTGTCCATAGCTCCCCGAGATGCACAACACGCACGTCCAGACCATCTGCACCATCAGCGAAACCACCGGCGTCTTGTAAGTGGGATGCAGCTTCGCCACATTGCGAAAGAAGAGCCGGTCTTTCGCCATCGCGTAATAAACCCGCGCCCCGGAAAGAATCAGCCCGTTGTTGCACCCGATGCTCGATACGATAATCGCCACCGCCATCATCCCGCCGCCCGCGCTCCCGAAAATCTGCGTCAGCACCGCCGTGGCCACGCGGTCTTCCGTCGCATACTGAATGCCGCGGTCAAGGATCGTCACGCCGCTGGGATCGCCATGTAGCGGCAGCACCATCAGATATACGAAATTACAGGCGATATAAAAGGCAATGACAATGCCCGTACCCAGCGCCAGCGACAACGGCAAGTTCCGGCTCGGGTTCTTGATCTCGCCGGCCGTGAAGGTCACGTTGTTCCAGGCATCGGCGGAAAACAGCGACCCCACCTGCGCCACCGCGAGAATGGTCAGAACTCCAACCAGCGCAACCGGACCGCCCACCCCCACTTGCACGGGATGCAGAATCCACGGCATCGCACCCTGCCGGAAGTTCGACCCGAAGTTAGCCGCCATCGCATACGCGTTGCGCCCAACCGCAAAACCCAGCAGCATCAACCCAAACAGCGCCGCCACTTTCGCGAAAGTAAAAATGTTCTGGATCAGCGCTCCAAGTTTCACACCAAAAATATTGATCACCGAGAGCGCCACCACCAGCAGGATCGCCATCAGATTCTGCGTGTTGATGCCGACGTCCATATTGCCCAGCACCATGGGCCCCACATGAACCGGCGGAACTTTCCAGAGATGCAGAATCCAGTGCGAAGAAGAAATCGACGGGAAGAAAACTCCGAGGAACTTGCCGAAAGCCACGCCCACGGCGGCAATCGTTCCAGTCTGAATCACCAGAAACAGAGTCCAGCCGTAAAGGAATCCCCACAGCGGCCCCAGCGCTTCGCGCAGGTAAACGTATTGCCCGCCGGCACGTGGCATCATCGCCGCCAGCTCGCCGTAGCTGAGAGCGGCCACAATCGTCATGAACCCGGCAACGCCCCACGCCGCAATCAACAGCAATGGCGAACCCACTTCTCGGGCAATCTCCGCCGAAACAATAAAGATTCCCGACCCAATCATCGACCCCATCACCAGCATGGTCGCGCTGGTCAGGCCAAGCCCCTTCACCAATTCTTGATCCTGATGACTGTGAACGTCCCAGTCGCTGGCAGCAGACGGTGGCGTTGTCGGTGTGCCCAGGGACCCCTCCTCCACGCACATCAAATTCTTGCCGCGCCGCCTTCGGGAAGGGCACGGCTTCAGCCGTGCCGCAGGAACCTCCCAAGGCAGTCGCAACGAGCCTGATTTAGAATCAACCGACTTTACCTTAAGATGCGAAAAAATTCCTCTGCTGATTTTCGGGGCTCGCGCAACAGGTCGGAGATCACCGCCACGGAATCCGCCCCGGCCGCAATCACCGCGGCCGCGTTCTCGCGCGTAATCCCGCCAATCGCCACCAGCGGCTTCCGGGTCAAATCCCGCGCCCGGCGCACCCCTTCGAGCCCCACCACCGGATCAGGCTTCTCTTTGCTGGAGGTAGAAAACACCGGTCCAATGGCAACGTAGTCCGCCGAGGTGCGGTCCGCTTCGACCATCTGCTCCGGATTGTGCGTGGAAACTCCCAGCCAGCGCCCCGCGCCAATAATCCCCCGCACCGATTCCGGCGACAAATCGTCCTGCCCAACATGCACTCCGTCGAACTCCGCGGCCAGACACAAATCCGCGCGGTCATTCATAATCAACCGCACGTGTAGGTCGGGCACTCTTGTCCGACACCGCCGGCGCAGTTCCCGAGCCTGCTCGAGCATGACCCGTGGATTCCCGCCCTTGTTGCGGTATTGAAGGATTGCGCAGCCGCCCGCGGCGAGCCCTTCGGCATATGCGGAAATAGCCTGCGATGTCGGGAAGAAAGCAACGTCAACGACAGCGTAGAGCCGCGGAAGCTGAATCATTTCTCCCATCGGTAGGCTCACATCACGATTCGCTAAACCTTGTCATCCTGAACGCGCCGAAGGCGGGTGAGGGACCCTACGACCGAACGCAGCATTCCTGTCGCAAACGGGACCCTTCTCGGCTGCTAGCACCGCAAGCTCGCCCCGCAGCTAATGCCCGTTCTTCTTCAGGAACCGTTCAATAAACCCCGTATCAAATTTCCCCGCCCGGAAATCCGGATCCGCGAGAATCTTCCGGTGCAGCGGAATCGTCGTATACACGCCCTCGACAATAAACATCTCCAACGCTCGCGACATCCGCGAAATGGCCTCGTTGCGATCTTTTCCCCGCACCACCAGTTTCGCAATCAGCGAATCGTAATAGGGCGGAATCACGCCTTCCGCGTAAGCCGCGGTATCGATGCGCACCCCAGTCCCTCCCGGGGCGTGAAACGTGGTGATCCTCCCCGCCGATGGAACGAAGGTGTCTGGATTCTCCGCGTTGATGCGGCACTCAATCGAATGCCCGCGATGCACAATCGGCCCCTGCAACACGTCGCGCATCTCCGCACCGGCGGCAATCATAATCTGGCTTTTCACCAGGTCCACGTCCGTGACCATCTCCGTGACAGGATGTTCCACCTGAATCCGCGTGTTCATCTCAATGAAATGCAGCTTCCGATCCTGATCCATCAGAAATTCAATGGTCCCCGCGTTGGTGTAACCAATGTCCGCCAACGACTTGCAGAGAATCTTGCCGATCTGGTCGCGCAACTCCGGCGTCACCTGGGTCGAGGGAGATTCCTCCAGCAACTTCTGATGCCGCCGCTGGATCGAGCATTCGCGTTCCCCCAGGCTCACCACATTGCCGTGCTCGTCGGCCAGCACCTGAAACTCGATGTGCCGCGGGTGCTCCACATACTTCTCCATGTAGAGGTCGCCATTGCCAAACGCTCCGGCCGCTTCCGCCTGCGCCGCTTTGAACAGCGCCGGAAGTTCCTCTTCCGTGCGCACAATGCGCATGCCCCGCCCGCCTCCGCCCGCCGACGCTTTCACGATCACCGGAAAGCCAACCTGCCGCGCCCACTCAAGCGCCTCGCCGTCGCTAGCGACGATTCCATCCGACCCGGGCAGAATGGGCACGCCCGCCTTTTTCATGGCTTCGCGCGCCTTTTCTTTTTCGCCCATCAGTCGCATGACCTCGGGCTGCGGTCCGATGAACTTGATCCCGCTGGTCTCGCACACCTCGGCAAAGTTGGCGTTCTCCGCCAGCAGCCCATATCCCGGATGCACTGCCTCCACATTGGCAATTTCAGCAGCGCTGATGACGGCAGGAATATTCAAATAGCTGAGCGCCAGCTGCGGTGGACCAATACAAATAGCCTCATCGGCAAACCGCACATGCAAAGAATTACGATCAGCCTCGCTATAGATCGCCACCGCGCGCACCCCAAGCTCCTTGCACGCGCAAATCACGCGCAGTGCAATCTCGCCGCGGTTGGCAACCAGGATTTTCTTGAACATGAAACAGCTCTTAGCTCGCTCGTTCTTTCGCGGATATTTTGGTTGGAAGCTGGAAGAGAATACCCATGAAAAAAGGCGCGACGTGGCGCGCGCCCTCCACAATCTCCAGCCTCACTATTTCACTTCTGACCCCTGACCACTGGCCCCTGACAACTGCTTTTCTACTTCCTCGGCCGTATCACAAATAAATCCTGCCCATACTCGATAGGCTGGCCATTGCTGGCGAGCTTCTTCACGATTTCCCCCGCCACATCCGACTCAATCTCATTCAGCAGCTTCATAGCTTCAACAATGCAGAGGACTTGCCCCACTTCCACCTGATCGCCCGCTTTCACGAAAGGCGGCGCGCCGGGAGACGGCGCTTCATAAAACGTCCCCACAATCGGAGACTTCACCATGTGAAGTCCTTCTTCAGCAACGGGTTGCACCGGCGCAGCCGGCGCGCTCGTCCCTGGAACCGGCGCCGTGCCGATCTCCGGCCCCCCAGCCTGCGCCGGTGCCACGGCGTAGAAACGCGGCTCGCCCTGCGCGTGCACAACCGAGTGCTCTCCCGCGCGCCGTATTCGTACTTTGACGTCGCCGCGTTCTAACTCGAATTCGGCGATGTTTTTCTCTTCGAGGAACTCGATGAGTTCCTTCAACTCTTTTAGATTCATTCGCTTGTGGTGGGACCTCTACGACACCTAAATGGCCAGGAAATCCTTACGCGTGGGCGTCAATACGTCACAGCCACGAGACGTAACCGTCACCATATCTTCGATCCTCACGCCCCATTTTCCGGGGAAGTATACGCCCGGCTCGATGGTGATGACCATTCCAGAGTGCAAAACCGTCTTCTGGCCAGCGGCTACACGCGGTGCTTCGTGGATTTCGAGCCCCACTCCGTGCCCGGTGGAGTGAGTGAAATATCGTCCTAACCCGCGCTTTCGCAATACCTTGCGGGCCGCGCCATCCACTTCGCCGACACTTACTCCGGGTCTTACGGCCGCAACTGCCGCCTGCTGCGCCTCCAGAACCGCTTCGTAGGCTGCGCGAGCGTCTTGCTGGACCCCCTGTGAAACGTCACCCACCCATACAGTGCGGGTCTGGTCCGAACAATAACCACCGAGTATAACACCGAAGTCGCACACGACGAACCCGCCGGCTTTGATCGGCTGATCGGACGCCCGGCCGTGGGGCAGGGCCGAACGCGCCCCGGAGGCAATGATCGTGGGAAACGACATTTCTTCTGCCCCGGCCCGGCGCGCGGCATACTCCATTTCAGCGGCAACGTCGGATTCTTTGACGCCGGGGCGGATCACTTCGAGGGCCCGGTCGAACAACTTCGCTCCCAGGTTCACCGCGTTTCGGATGAGGGCGACCTCGTCTTCATCCTTGACCATGCGCGCGCGCTCTACTAAGGATGCAGCATTTTTCAGCCTCAGCCGTGAGGGCAGTAAATCGTTCAGGCGCTTGCGGTCGCTGACAGTGACGTGATCGGCTTCGACGGCAATGCTCTTTCTGCCGCGCAGGGCGGCAATGCGCTCGGCCGCGGCGCTCTGCACTGCCTGGCGCGCGATGACTACCTTCGCGGCCTTCACCTCGGTATGGGCCTGCGTGTCATAGCGAACGTCGGTGAAAAAGACGCTGCCGGATTCTTCGATGAGTAAGAGACCGGAACTTCCAGTAAAGCCGCAAAGATAACGAATGTTAGGAAGATGGCTGACCAGGAGCGCGTCGAACTGTGTGGTGGCGAGATGGTCCCGCAATTTCTGCTGGCGCGCCTGGTAATTCATTGGGGTGAGTTTAACAGTTCTCAGTTCTCGGTTCTCGGTTCTCGGTTCTCGGTTCTCGGTTCTCGGTTCTCGGTTCTCGGTTCTCGGTTCTCGGTTCTCGGTTCTCGGTTCTCGGTTCTCGGTTCTCGGTTCTCGGTTCTCGGTTCTCAGAGAATGCTAGCCCGGGTTTTGCACGTGTCAAGCTCAGGCTGCGGATTTTATCGATGCGATCAGGCCGTTTAGGACTCTGCCTAACTCTGCCGTGTGATCGAGCAGGGATTTCACTTGCTTCGCTGGAAGGTATTCCAGATTTTGGGCAATCATCAGTTGAGTTTCGATCTCGACCAGTGAGCCTCGCGCATGGCTCAGGAAATGATGGAACTCTTTTCGGGAGAAACGGGCTTGCCCTTCCGCAATATTGCTGGGAACCGAGGCGGCGGCTCTTCGAAGCTGGTTGGTTAGCCTGTAGCGCTCGTCTTGCGGAAAGACTCAGGTGACGCCGTAGATTCCTGTGACCAGCTCCATGGCTTTGCGCCATGCGATCAGATCCCTGTATGACTCTCCCATGTGATCCTCCGGGAGGATCCTGACAGCAACGCCTTCGCGAGGTCTGTGACATCTGAACATCTCTTCATCGAAAACTGTGAATCGCCATCTCGCGCGAGGCATCCCGGTGGAGAACCGAGCCCGACACGCCGCGTTAAGCCTGCGATCAGGACAAGTCCACCGTTAGCACGGCAGTTATGTCAACTTGATCCGATCTTTCAAGGCCAATTTTGTCAGGAGCGCTGTAGGAAACGAGCCTGGATTTGACCCGGCCGGCATAGACTTTATCTTTGACGATCCAGCGAACGTTATCCCCCGCGACGGGGATCGGGGCCTGATCCGCGTCACTAATCGTAAGTTCACTGATCACCCGCTCATCGTCTGCGGACCGAAATATTTGCGTAACCCTCATCGGATACCTCCTTCAGTTCGATGGGCTGCGTTTTTCATTCCCAACCGTTGCCGGTCAACCCGTCTCCGCGGCGGTCTTCGACGGCGATCGCTACCAAACGAACAGGCGAGCGGCCGAACCCGATGTCCGCACCCGACCAGCCTGGAAGGAGACATCGCGCTCGGGAGCACTTTCGCCCTCGCCCGAGTTGTCCGTGCCCGGAAGGTGCGTTTCGGAAGCGCCGGATTCCTCGATATCCACCGCAGAGTTTTGATTCATGATGCTGGCGGCGTTGTCCGCCATCGGGCTCGAACCTGTCGCGAACACCATGACCCCGCCTCGCCGCACTCCCTCAACATAGGCCTGAGCTTGCGCTTCGTCGGCCCCAAACGCCCTCAGATCCCGAGTCAAATCCGCCTCAAAATCAGTGTGCGGAGTACTCATCACTCCGCTACCGGCCATATCCCGTGACTCGCGTAAAACACGGATGTCTTTGCGAGGAAACCCGCTCGCTTCGAGTTGGTGGATAACGCTATCGACCGAATCCGGATTCTCAAATAGACCCACTGCTGTTTTTGCCATATTGTCCTCTGTGACCCTTACCTAGGTTCGCTCAATTCCTGACGAAACACTGTGCAGAATGGCTCACATCGGAAACTCGGGCGCATTGCCCCGGGCAAGCACGCCGGCTCCAGGTCGTGAGTGGCGTCATCGATTTAAAGAGAGCGCTGGAATCCCACGATCAAGGCGTCCGTGGAATCCGCCCTTTGCGAAAGGCGCAAAGTATAGGCCACTCCGCGAGTCAGTGCGCCGCTGCAAGCGCAAGCGAAGGTACAACCAACACCATGCCCGCTAGGAACAGCCATTTGGGGGAAAGCACGAAGTAATGATCGTGAATCTGCACATCTAACGGCCCTCCGATTTTTGCGATCAGAATGATCGCTACGATGAGACAGATGATTCCAGCCGCTAGCGGGAACAAAGCCAGCTTAGTCATGGCGTCAACCTCAGCTACAGGGCTTCGGCGAACTGCGTAAAGCAGTTTTCATCTGCGACCAGAGGGCACTGCCTGTAAACTTCCACATTAGTGTACCAACCCGCCGTGACGATTGGGGTTCGTGAAATTCCCCGCCCAGCACGGCCACCGAAGGAGGACAGCATGCCCAACCCTCAACCGAAACCTCAAACCGTGGTGATCGAGGACGCATTTGGGAACATCATTACGCTGGCGAATGGAAAGATCACGATTCGAAGCGTGGGCGTTCTTGAAATTGCCGCTCCCGTCATCACGCTGAATGGACGAGTCGTAGCCCCGAACAGCAACCCGATTTAGCGAAGGCGATCGTCCACTGGAATTCTTGTTGAAGGAGTTCTCCCTACAGTGTGATCGAGACTGGGGCTTCGTGGAATCCCACCCTCTGTAAAAAGCGCAACGATGCGCCACTCGAGGCTGAGAACTCCGCACACAAAAACAAAACCGCCGGCTCCGGGACAGGTTCTTCGCGGGAGCCAGCGGTTTTAAATCTTCAACTGCGCTGCTAAGTCGGACGCTGCGACGACTGTGCTACGTCTGAATGATTCGCGGCGTGATGAAGAAAATCAATTCCTGATTCGAAGTGCTCACCTGCGTGTGCTTGAACAGGTTGCCGAGGTACGGGATGTTGCCGAGCAACGGCACCTGGTTGATGTTGATGGAGTTCTGGGTCTGGATGACGCCGCCGATCACTACCGTGCCGCCATCGGTGACCAGCACCTGCGTGGTGGCCTGTTGCGTGATCAGTTCCGGGTTGCCCTGCACTTCCTGGCCGAAGTTCGGCGTAGTGTTTTCCACGTCGATGTTCAGGAAGATCGTGCTCTCCGAAGTGATCTGCGGAGTCACGGTCAAGCGCAGGAAAGCGTCGACGTAAGTCACGGTGGGCGGACCGCCCAACTGCGCCTGCGTTACGATCGGTACGCGCACGCCCTGCTTCACCTGAGCCAGAATGTTGTTCTGGGTCACGATGCGGGGCCGCGACAGAACTTTGAGCAAGCCGCGCGACTCGGCCATCGAGAGAACCGCATCGATGCGCACCGTGTTGCTGGCGTTCAGGAAGGTCAAGCCGCTGGTGGGCGAAGTGGAACCCAGGTTCGAGAACAGCGGAATCGTAGCGCCGCTGCCGGCGCCGCTGGTTGAGGTAGTTGTGATGTAGCCTGGCGTCAAACTACCCACCGTTGTCGGCGAGCTGCCAGCCTGGGCGTTGCCGCCGATCGCGCTGGTGCCGTTGCCCCAGCCGAAACCGAGCTGAGTACCGATGTCGCGGGCGAAGTTGCGGGTTGCAGCAACCACGCGGGCTTCAATTTCCACTTCCTGCGTCTTGCGGTCGAGCTGCGTCAGGAGGCGGTCGATGGTCGGCATCACCTTCGGAATATCGTTGATGACGATGGCGTTGGTGCGGTCGTCGGCGACCACATCTCCGCGCTGCGACAGGAACTTCTTAACTGTGATGAGAACGTCTTTGGCTTTGGCGTAGCTCAGGAAGCGGGTGACCGAGACTTTGTCTACTGCCAGCGCTTCGGCATCGATCTGAGCGCGGCGGGCTTCCGCCTCTTTCCTCAGAGTTTCCACCGTCGCGATGCGCAGAACGTTGCCTTCCAGTTCGCGGGCCAGGTCGTTGTTCTTGAGAACGATGTCCAGAGCCTGATCCCACGGCACGTCGTCGAGAACCACGGTGAGCGTGCCTTTCACGTTAGGATCGAGCACCACGTTCAGACCGCTGATCTCGTGGATCAAGCGGAAGAAATCTTTCAGGTCAACATCTTTCAGGTTCACCGAAATCGGCTCACCCGTGTATTTCGGTCCGACCGCGGCCGGTTGCTGCCCGACCTGCGCCCGTTGTTCAGCGGCCAGATTCACCGCCGGCGTGATGGTGGGAGTGTTTCCCGAGGCTTGCTGCGCCGAATGGATGCTGACGGGCAAGAGTTCCGCCGCAGTCTTATCGGAGAAACGGTCGGCGGCTGCCTGGGCGCGAACCGAGGGCTCGGCGGCAGGCGCATCGTTCTTGGCTTCGTCGGATGTAGCCTGATCGGTCTTAGCTTGATCTGTCTTCGGAAGATCCGTCTTGGCCTGATAAGTCGGCTCGACGAATACATAATCCTTCGGCGTGGCCGCAGGCGTCACTTCCGCAGTGGCCGCGACGGCCGCCTTCGGAGCTGCGCTGGTGGGCGCCGCCGGAGCCGTAGTCTTCGCTACGGTCTGGGCTACGGTCGGGGCCACAGTCTGCGCGCCGGTCTGCCGTGCCGCCGTCTGCCGGTGCAGAGTGAGCACCAGCTTGCCGGCCGGACCGGGCGTCAACTCATAGGCGCAAGCCTGGTTCAGGTCGACGACGATGCGGGTAGTCGGCGGCGTCTGGCCATCCGTGCCAATGCGCACGTCTTTGACGGTCGCGCTGCCAACGGGAATGTGGGTGCGTCCGGCGGCCATGGTGGTCTCCGGCAGGTCCACAATCACGCGAGCCGGCGAGTCCAAAGCGCTCAGCTTGGGCACGACTGCGCCGCGGGAGCTGATCTCGACCCGGATGTCGTCCGTGCCCCGGACTACGTTCACTCGCTCGAGCTCGCTCCGCTGGCCTGCCGGCTGTGCAGCCGGCGTCTGCGCGGCCGCAGCCACTGCCGCAACCGTGAAGACCAGAAACGTTACGAACATGGTCAGTTGTTGCTTTCGCATTTCGCCTCTCCCCAACTCGCGGGCCGGGCCCGCGTGTCCTTACTTTTCGAACTTGATTTTTCTGGCGCTCCGCCTTGCCCCGGCGGCGCGTTGCTTATCTGTTAGAACTCAGACCGCTAAACCGCGGGCGTGAAGATTTTCTTCACCACTTCCCGCGTGAACGTTTTGCCCAGCTTGTCCTGCACCGTCTCCTGGAACACCACCGAGTCTCCGGTGATCTTCACCACGTAGCCGTTGAAGACGGGATCGTTTTCCCGCAGGAAATATGCCTTGTTCAGAGTGTTGGTGACGACCGCGATGAAGCCGTTCTCCGACTTCACCACGCCCCGCAGGTTGATCTGCCCGATTTCCAGGCACTTCTTCCCGGTCGAGCATCCCGAACCACTGCTGCCCTGAACCACCGGGCTGAAGAACGGATCGCGCTTCCCGGTCATCGCCCATTTTTTGTCTTCCGGCTTCGGCAGCTCGGAACCCTTGAGGGCTTCAACGGAAGGCGCGGGCTTGACTGTGTTTTCAGGCTTCGCTTGCGCGCTCGAAACGGACGGAGTCACGACTGGAGCCGTTTTCGCGGCTGCCGCCGGGGCTACGATCGAAGTGGTTTTCCCCACCGCGGCCACCGTCTTGAGAGTCGCTGCCTGCGGCGCCGGAGTGGTCTTTGCCGCGACCACCACGGGAGCCGCCGCCTGCGGCTTGGTCACCACGGGCTGAGGTTTAGCCTGCGCTTGAACCACTGGCGCTGCCGCCTGTGTCTTTACTGGCGCCGCCTTCACTGGCTCAGGAGCGGGACTGCTCTTCGCCACACTATTCTTGTCGCCTGTGTGCAGGGTGAGCACGAATTTGCCCGCAGGTCCCGGAGTCAATTCATAGGCAATGTCCTTGTCCAGATCCACGACTACGCTGGTGGTTGGAGGGGTCTTGCCATTCATCCCTATGCGCACGCCTTTGACTCCGGCGCTGCCCACGGCAATGTGATTCTGCGGAGTGGCCTCGCTGGTCTCGGGCAACTCGACCAGCACGCGGGACGGAGAACTGAGCTTGCTGACCCGCGGCGTAACCGCGCCGCTGGCAGTGAGCTCAATCTGGATGTCGCCCGAGCTGTGCGTCACTTTCACGCTCTTGAGCTCGCTGGTGGAGTCCGCGTCGGTGTCGGTCTCGTGCGCGGCAGGTTTCGCCGCCGGTTTTGAAGCCGGAATGACAGCCGGCTTCACTGCCGGCGCCGGAGCGCCGGGCTGCGGCTTCGCCGCCTGCGGAGCGCCCGGGGTTTGAGCCCAGGCGGCGCCCGCCATCAGTGCCGTCAGCAGAATGCCTGTAGTCACCTTGAACGTCAGTTTGATCGCCATCTTCATAAGGGTCCCTATCTCACCGTCGCCGGCATCGTTCCCGGCTTAGCGCCCGCGCCTGCAGCTGCAGGTGCCGCATCGTGACTGAAGAACGTGGTCGCCGTGCAAGTCGCTACTACACTCTCGTTGGGAGCGTATTGATATGTATGCTTTGCCTTCGCGTTCGATGGTGACTTGGAGGTCGACACCAGCAGCCCGCTCACGTTGACGATGCGCTCCAGCTTGCCCACCCGGTCAAAGAAGTTCAGCATCGAGTAGTACGGTCCATCGAGCTCGATGTCGAACGGAACCTCGGTGTAATACTCTTTCTGGGCGATGGGCTTGGCCGTATAGCGGCGCAGCTCCACGCCGGCCTTTTGCGCTTCCGCATCCAGCATGGTGATGAAACCATCCACCTGCTTTTCGTTGGGAACAATGCGCGCCTCGATCTCCAACTGCTGTTTCAGTTCGGCCAGCTGCTGCTCGATCTGCTTGAGTTTCGGGCGGTAGGATTCCAGTTCGTTGTTTTCCCGAACTTTCTCTTCCAGGGCGTGTTGCGCGGCCGTGTTTTTCTCGCTCTGGCTTTTGAATACTGTGAAGAACAGGGCTGCCGTCACAATGGCGCCGCCCGCCAGCACCGCTCCCCACTGCTTCAACCCCGACAATTCGCTGAAATTTGCCATAGGTCCGCCTTACGACTTTCCCTTCTCGCAGGTCAGCGTGAACTGGAATGCCTGCATGTCCTTGATCGTGTCGTCCTGGTAAGTTTCTTTGATCTCGACGCTGCGGAAGAAACCCGTCTTCTGCAGGTTGGCAATCAGGTTGGCGACTGCATCCGTGCTCAGCGCAGTGCCTTCGATATTCACGCTGGGCCCCGAATCGTCCATCTTGCTCAGCCAGACGGCTTCGGTGTTGTTCACCGTTTCGCCCAGCATGGCCAGAAGATTGACCGGACCCGCCTGACCTGCGCGCAAGCCGTCAATTACGTCGACGCGGCGCTTGTAGGCGTTGGCCTGAGTCTGCCGCTCCATGTAGCGGGCTTTCACGTCGGCCAGTTCGCGGTTCTTTTGCTCCGCGGCTTTCATATGGACGGCGATGGCCTTTTCCTGCTGATTGAGCCGGTACCAGTAGCCCAGATTGATCAGGCCAGCCAGGATCAGCACCACCAGAACTTTCAGTTTCGGCGACCCCATGTCGCCCATTTCCATGGTGGGCATTGCGGGACTGCCGCCGCTGCCCTTTTTCTTGCCTCTCGCGGATTCGAGCAGGTTAATTTTGATCA
>Ga0302326_10001781_pt1 | contig 53790 bp, 37 predicted proteins | sample Palsa_T0_3_FD_202264 | JGI IMG/M metagenome (GOLD analysis project Ga0302326, IMG submission 202264) | Peat permafrost microbial communities from Stordalen Mire near Abisko, Sweden - Palsa_T0_3 | ecosystem: Environmental > Terrestrial > Soil > Palsa > Peat permafrost | place: Sweden: Abisko...
CAGGATGATGGGCAGGTTCAGGTCGAGATTGCTCAGCCGCGTCATGCACATGAGCTTTGGTATTCCGTTGATTTCCGCCGAGCATGACCCGCATTTGCCGGCTTTGCAATTCCAGCGCAGCGCAAGGTCAGGGGCCTGCTTAGCCTGGATGCGGTGCACGGCGTCCAAAACCACCATGCCCTCCTCGACCGGCGTGACATAGTCCTCGAAGCGGCCACTGGCTGCATCTCCGCGCCAGATGCGGAACATCGCTTGCGTTGCCATCCAACCCCCTTAAGTCATTTCCTGGTGCTTCTCCCTATTTCATCTCTTGAATCACTGCTTGCAACTCATCGGGCACAGGCGGGAGCGCGCGCTTCTCCACCAGCATTTCGCCATCCGTCCCGCGCTGGACGACGATGTTGTGCTTGCCCCATTCAGGATCTTTGTTGGGATAATCTTCGCGGAATTGCGCGCCCCGGCTCTCTTTGCGGAGCAGCGCGGCGCGGGTAATCGCCTCCGATACCAACAGCAGATTGGCGAGATCGATCGCCGTGTGCCAGCCGTTGTTGTACTGGCGATGTCCGGCGATGCCCACGTTCTCTGCTCGCCCCTCGAGCGCTGCGATGACACTCAGTGCCTGTTGCATTTCACTTTCGGTGCGAACGATGCCTACCAGGTCCTGCATGCTTTCCTGCAGATCATATTGAATCTGGTACGGGTTTTCGCCAGTTGCGCCGCGATCGAAGGGTTTGAGGGCATCTTTGGCGGTGTTCTGCAGCTGCTCCTCGTCGACCACGCCGTGGGTCCCATTTGCCCGGGCGAATTCTGCGGCATAGCGGCCGGCGCGGCGCCCGAAGACCACCAGGTCAGAGAGCGAATTGCCGCCCAGCCGATTGGCGCCGTGCAGCCCCGCTGCTGCTTCTCCCGCAGCAAACAGCCCCGGCACGTTGGACATTTGCGAATCACCATCCACCCGGATGCCGCCCATCATGTAATGCGTGGTGGGGCCGACTTCCATCGGCTCTTTGGTGATATCCAGATCTGCCAGCTGTTTGAACTGGTGATACATGCTGGGCAGCTTGCGCTTGATATGCTCCTCCGCCTTTGGCAGATGCTTCTTGATCCAGGCAATATCGAGAAAAACCCCGCCGTGCGGCGTGCCCCGTCCTGCTTTCACTTCGCGATTGATGCAGCGGGCGACGTGGTCGCGGGTGAGCAGTTCGGGCGGCCGGCGAGCATTCCTGTCGCCCTGGGTGTAGCGCCAGCCTTCCTCTTCGTTGTCCGCCGTCTGCTCTTTGTAGAGGTCGGGAATTTCGTCGAACATGAATCTCTTGCCTTCGCTGTTACGCAACACGCCGCCCTCGCCACGCACGCCTTCGGTCACCAGGATGCCGCGCACACTAATGGGCCAGACCATGCCTGTGGGATGGAACTGGACAAACTCCATTTCTTGCAGTTCGGCCCCCGCACGGTAGGCGAGCGCCAGTCCATCGCCGGTGTATTCCCAGCTATTGCTGGTGACCTTGTAGGCGCGGCCGATGCCGCCGGTGGCCACCACCACCGCTTTCGCCTGCCACAACTGGAAGAGGCCCTTCTCCCGGTCGTACCCGCAGGCTCCTACGACGCGCCCCGAGTCCAGCAGGAGGCTGAGCACGGTGCACTCCATGTGGACCTCCATGCCGCAGTGAATGCCGTGGTCCTGCAGAGTGCGAATCATCTCCAGGCCGGTGCGGTCGCCGACGTGCGCCAGCCGGGGATATTTGTGACCACCGAAGTTTCGCTGCAGGATGCGACCGTCCTTGGTGCGGTCGAACAGTGCGCCCCAGGCTTCCAGTTCGCGCACGCATTCCGGCGCTTCTTTGGCATGCAGCTCTGCCATGCGCCAATTGTTGAGGTACTGCCCACCGCGCATGGTATCGGCAAAATGGACGCGCCAGTTGTCGCGATCGTCGACATTGGCCAGAGCCGCTGCGATGCCGCCCTCGGCCATCACGGTGTGCGCTTTGCCCAGTAACGACTTGCAGACGACTCCCACTTTTGCGCCGTGAGCCGCAGCTTCGATGGCGGCTCGCAGCCCAGCCCCACCTGCACCGATGACCAGAACGTCATAGGAGAACCGTTGGAACTCCGGCATCTACAGGATTCTCCAGTCGTGCCAGATCCCCATCGAGCAGAGCCGGACGTAGATATCCGAGAACCCTACCCAGAACAGGCTTGCCCAGGCCCACTTCTGGTGTTTTGCATTCAGACAGCTCACACAGTCGTAGAGCTTGTGCCGGACCGGGTGCTCCGAGATCTGATCGAACGTGCCCCCAACCAAGTGGCGAAAGGCGTGACAGCCGAAAACATAGCCGCCCAGGAGCACCACGTTCACCACCAGCACCAGGCTTCCCACCCCGATGCCGAAACCATTGGGGAAGCGGAAGGATACCAGCGCGTCATAAGCCAGGAAGGCCCACACCAGGTAGGAGAGCCGTAGAAAGTAGCGATGGAAATTTTGCAGGATCAGGGGAAAGCTTCGTTCGCCGAGATACTTCTTGCGCGGCTCGCTCACTGCACACGCTGGAGGATCGGCCCAGAACGACTTGTAATAGGCGCCGCGGTAGTAGTAACAGGTGAGCCGGAAAAGACCGGGAATCCATAGGATGAGAAGCGCCGGCGAGAAATGGAGAAAGCTGGGGTACCAGGCCGGCTTGGGACCGAAGAGGGCGTGGGGCGAGGAGCCGAAGAGTTCGGGAGAATAAAAAGGCGAGATATAAGGGCCAAAGGTGTAGTGGTTGCCCTGCCACGCCGCCCAGGTGGAGTAAACCAGGAACGCGCTTAAACCCAAAAGAACTGCCGACGGCGAAATCCACCATGGATCGCGCCGAGAAGTCTGGCCGAACCTGCCGCCCTTCCAGACGACATCGGGAGTTGCCATCTTCGCCTCCGGGGAAGAGGATCCACCCTTTTCGCCGATGGCACGGGATTATATAGACGGAGGAACTACGCCGCCAAGTGGGTCGCGGAATAAACCGGGCGAAACCAGGGCGAAGTGGCCAAAAGTTAGTTACTTTGGGCAGGGCGAAACGGGAGGGCGCCGGCATCTTTTCCGCATCCAACTTCTCTCTTGCACTGGTGTTTGTATAGTGCAGGGTGCGCGCGATGGGGAAACGTCTTCGCAGTTCCTGGCTTGGGCTTATGTTGCTGCTCTTTCTCACCGCACAGGCGCCGGCAAAGCTAGCCCTGTTGCTGGAAGAGCCCTACGGAACCTTTGGATATGTCAACCCCACCGGTCACGCCGCCATTTACCTGTCTGATGTGTGCGCGGCATCGCCAACCGAGCTTCGTCCCTGTAAGCCGGGGGAATACGGTGTGGTGCTCAGCCGTTATTACCACGTCGCCGGATACGATTGGCTGGCTATCCCACTGATCCCTTATCTCTACGCTGTGGATCGCGTTTCTGAGGTCCCCGCGACGGCAGACCGGGCCGGCGAATTGACCCTCCGCGATGCATGGCGCCGCGAACATCTTCGAGATCTGGTTCCGGACGCCCGGGATGGCGGGCCTCCTCAGGGAGATTGGATTCAACTGGTCGGAGGCCTCTATGACCGGAAGATCTACGCGTTCGAGGTGGAAACAACGGCCCAGCAGGATGAGTCACTTATTGAAACATTCAACGACAAAAGCAACCGCAGCCACTTCAACCTCTTGTTCCACAATTGTGCGGACTTTTCGCGCGGGTTGGTTGACCTGTACTACCCGGGATCGGTACGCCGTAGCTTTACTGCCGATCTGGGCATGACCACCCCCAAGCAGCTGGCGAAAGACCTGGTTCACTACGCCGGGCGACACGAGGAATTGGACTTAGAGATCTTTGTTCTGCCGCAAGTGGAAGGGAGTATACGCCGCAGTGACCATATCGATGGAGTAGCGGAGGCTATTCTGCGCAAGAAATATGTGATTCCCATCGCCTTCCTGCAACCGTACTGTGCGGCGGGATTTGCAGTCACCTATCTCGCCACTGGACGCTTCAATCCCAACAAGAATGCCGTCCCGCTCGACCGCGCCGATGTGGTTAAATCCCTCGTTGACCAGGGCCCACCCGTGCAGCAGGAGGGCGTTCGCAGCCCGCTGATTGTCCAGCTGCGCTCGCATATGACTATGGCTAAGCAAACCGTCGAAGGCAAATGAGCGGCTGGGATTCCGATGGACGCCACCGACGGGGTACCAGCTGAAAGAAACGGGGAGTATCATTCCGATGCTACCCCCCTGGCAACATGATTGACGTTGCGAGTGAAACCGCCGTGACAACCAGGATCCTGCGCATCAAATCGCTTCTGTTGGATATCTGCTGTACTGCTTCGTTGTCGGTCGCGATGCACCCGGAAATGCAGGGGCAGCGAGTGCAGGCCGCTTGTTGTCCTCAAGAAGTGCATCGCGCGCCGGAGACAGTAAACCGCATTGGGTTGCCCTACCCATCCGAAGCTGCAAGCAACCCTCTTAAATTAGACCGGCGTCTGATTGTCATTGGTTTTATGGGCGGCCGCATCAAGGGCGACAATTTGGTTCATATCGAAGCTCGCCTGGCGAAGCAGTTGCGACAGCGCTATCCGCTCGCCGTGCACGCCGCGGTCTTTGCCAATCACGACGGGCAAATCGCTTTGCGGACCGTGCTTGAGCTGCTAGACAGCAACCGAGATGGCCGTCTGAGCAATGAGGAAAAAGAGGCGGCCCGTATCGTCATCTTCGGACATAGCTGGGGTGCGTCGGAGACGATCGCACTTGCCAGGCGATTGAACGAACTCAGTATTCCGGTCCTGCTGACGATCCAGGTCGACAGCGTACAAAAGTCAAATCAGGACGACGGGGTTATTCCGCCTAATGTGGGCGAAGCAATCAATTTTTATCAGTCAGAGGGCCTCCTCCATGGCCGAAGGTTGATCACGGCGGTGGATCCCAAAAAGACGACCATTCTGGGGAACTATGAGTCAAGCTACAAGCGAAATCCCGTATCTTGCGCAGGATATCCGTGGTTTGCACGAGCCTTTATGAAGCCGCATATCGAGATCGAGAACGACCCGTCTGTGTGGAGCAAGATCGAGGCACTCATCCAGACGAAGGTCCTCGGAAGCGAGCTGCTCTAGGAGGCTGCGGAAAAAGTCGCTGTTGGGCAGAAAAGACGTACCTCAGGGGCTAAAGAGTCTGCGTGAGAACTCGAAAAACAGACATCAGGTGGGAGAAATTCGAGAGCGGGCAAGAGAGGCAGGGGCTAAACAGGCTGCGGAAAAACTCTGTTTCGCGTGAAATCCCAGCCCTCAGCGGCTAAAGCCGTACTGATACTAGATCGGATACGTACGGCCTAAAGGCCGTACCCTTCAAAAACTTGGGTTTTTACGCAGCCTGTAAAGCCCAAAATATTTTCAATCGTGTGCGATACAAAACAGAGTATTTTCCGCACCCTTAAAGCTGTTTTCCGACACAAAATCGAGTTCTCACGCAGACTCTTTAGCCGCCTCCGCGTTCAGCCGGATTTCTGCGAAATTTGCCGCCTGAGAATAGTTATGCGATTGGGAGCAGCTCATTCGTTTGTTTCACCGGTTTTGTGCATCCAAGCACTTGGTCTTAAATGTCTCGAATCGCGGGCGTGCAGGATTTGAGGTCCCTTGCAGGGACAATGATCGACCGAGGAGAAAACATGAAATATAGCATGACAGCAGTGTTGATTCTGGCATCCCTCACGGCGGTTGCTTCCGCCCAAGACTGGTACCACGATCGGGAGGCGCGCTACCAGGGCGAACAGTGGCGGCCGCAGGTGTTCTCCCAGGTTGGATCAGATCTTGACCACATCTGGAGCGCTCGAGGTGCGAGCGAAAAGGAAAACGCGCGTCTCGACAGGACCAAACAAGAGCTCGCCAAAATGCAGGGCGACCTGGATCAAGGCCGTTTCGACAACGGTCTTCTGAACGACGTCATCGATTCGCTCAAAAAATCGGCCAATGATGAGCGGCTGGCGCCTCGCGATCGAGCTGTGCTGAACGACGATCTCGAACGGCTCCACGACTACCAGGTGAATCACGACCACTGGACCCGTTAGCTATCCGAAGGAAGGGGCGCGCGTCTCAGGCAAAATGTTCGCACCAAGAGGGGGGATTCTTCGCTGGGAAAAGAGAACAGGGGGGCCTAGAGAATATCCCTGAAACAGCTGGAATCCTTCCGCCAACGCGGCCTCAAATTCTTCCCCACTTTCGATTTTCTCGGCGACGAGAATGGTGCTGCCCTTCACGCGGCGGACAATCTCTCTGCGCTCCTGGCCGGCAGAGAGACGGAAGTCGACTTTGACATAATCCGCGAGGGCGAGCAGGACTTCCGTCTTTGCGGAAATTTGAAAGTCATCGAGCGCGATCTGGTAGCCCAGGGCTTTCATTTTGCGGCAGGCGGACACCACCTCCAGGCTGGGTTCGACATCTTCCAACAGCTCAAGCACGGCGCGCGTAGGAAGCAGAGTCAACGACCCTCCGGTAAACGCTTCGCCGGTGCAATTGATAAAGGTGCGCGAGCCCCTGGTGAGCTCGTCGAGCCCATGGAGCAGCCAGTCGTCAATCATGGTCTGGGTGGCCGTTTCCGGGTCGCCGGTGAACCGGTTTTCCCACCTGCTACGGGATAAGGCTTCGTACCCGAAGATCTTTCTCCTAAGATCGAAGATGGGTTGGAGCGCAACGAAGCGGTAATTACCTGCTTCAGAACCAGGCGGCGCCCAAGGAGCTTCTCTCCATTCGCCATAGGCGTCGCCGAGCCGCCGAGCCATGCTTTGCCGCTGCGCTGAACGGAAGAATTTCAAAATATAGTCTCCTTGTAGCCAGTACGCCAGCTGGTAGAGATGGGTACGACCTTGCTGCTCAACTTCTTGAGGCGCTCCCGCTCAATTTGTTCTGGCGGCTGCTCCATCCATGCATCCCACCTCGGCTCATCCCACCAGGTCCAGGCTTCCCAACCCGGAAGCACAGCGAGCATTTCGATCAAGGCAGCGTCCAGCAGTTCCATCTCGTTGGGTATCGACATCCCGGACCTTGGCGCTACGGGGGTGCTGGTCTGGGAGAATTCCCAGGGAATCCATGTGGCGTCGGCGTAGAAGATCCGGGGTTCAGAGAGGATGGCGAACCGCTCCATGACGTTTTGTAACTCGTGCATGTTACCCGGCCAGGGATAGGACCGCAGCAGATCCATGGCGGCCTCGCTGAGGTCCGGCAGCCGTTTTTCCTGTCTTGCTGACCGGCAGGCGAGAAAGTAACAATGCAGGAAATAGCGGGCAAGAGCCGGTATATCTTCTGTTTGGTCACGCAGGGGTGGAAGAGTGATGGAGACTTCATTGAGCAGATCAAAGAGACCGCGGAGGAAGGTTCCGGCGTTGGTGGCAGCCTGCAAATCGTGACGGGTGGAAGCAATCAGTCGCGGGGAGCGGTTTGGGCCGGTTGACACAGCCTCCAAGTCTTCGAGAACTCTCAGCAGGACGCTCTGCGCCTCGAGGCCCAGATCGTCGATAGCTTGTAAAAAGATCGTTCCCCCCTCGGCCAGCTGGAAGCAGTCGAGACGTGGTTGCGCCTTGGGGGAATGGCTGCCTTTCCGCTGACCGAATAGCTCGGACGCTATCAGCTGAGGCTGAATCGCCGCGCAGTTGACACGGACGAACGCCCGGGGGGAACGATGCGACCACCGGTGAATGACGCGGGCAACCAGCTCCTTGCCCGTTCCGGTCTCGCCGGTGATGAGGATGTTGCCATTTGTGGTAGGTGCGTTTGACAGAGAGGCCAGGGCCTCGCGCAGCGCTTTCGAAGATTCAAGGATTCCCTGGAATGCCTGTGAGCTGTCAGCCTCATACGCGAGTTTCTGGTTGGTCTGCATGGTCCCTCCCAATGCTTTCTGAGATAAGAACAGCGGGTTGGCAGCACGCGGAATGTTCGTAACAGCGTGTTGGCACGTTTCTGCGGCAAGAACACTCGTTCTTACAGACCTACGCGTGCTTCGGGTAGACCGTTTGTTCACCTCCAGAGCCACGTTTAGCTGTGTTAGAGTCACTCACACCGGAGTTTGCGGTATGCCGGCAATCTATCCAGACTCGAATCCGGGGGAGTACAGCCCGGAACGGCTTGGTCTTCTGCGCGATCATCTTAACGATGTGTTCGCGAGCAGGGCGTTCGCGGGCAGTAAGCGATCGCAGGACTTTCTTCAGTTGATCGTGGACCATGCCCTGGCGGGCCGGCTGGATAGCCTGCGCGAGCGCATGATCGGCGCCGAAATGTTCGGACGCCGGATCGACTACGACACGGCCAACGATGCTGTGGTCCGGGTGAAGGCGACCGAGGTCCGGCGAAAGCTGGCGCAGTATTACCAGGAATCGATCAAACCACCGGTGGTGCGCATAGAGCTTCCGTCCGGGTCGTATGTGCCGCAATTCCACTGGACGGCAGAACCAGATGCCGGCGCAGATCTTCCGGCTTTAGCGAAAACGTCCCCAATCCCGGCCCAAACCATAGAGAAGGTATTGTCGCTTCCCTCCCCTGGTGGGACGTTGCGCCATCGGCGGGTGATGGCGGGCACGCTGGCGGGATTGGTGCTGGTTGCGGCGATGAGCTATCTCGGCTTCAAAATATGGTCTAAGCGCTCGCCCCCAACGACTGGAGTTCACGCCATCGCGATCCTGCCGCTCGAGAATCTCTCCGGCGATCCACACCAGGATTACTTCGCGGACAGCATGACGGAAGAACTAATTGCCGATCTGGGCCAGGTTTCTGCCTTGCGTGTGATTTCCCGCACCTCGACGATGACCTATAAGGGCACTACTAAGAAGCTTCCCCAAATCGCCCGCGAATTGGGGGTGGATATCGTGGTGGAAGGTTCTGTGCTGCGCCAGGGCAACCAGGTGCGGATCACGGCCCAGTTGATCGACGCCAAGACCGATCATCACCTCTGGGCGCGCAGCTACGTCCGCGATCTGGACGACGTTCTCACCTTGCAGGGCGAGGTGGCGCGGACCATCGCCGACCAGATCAGGATTGCGGTGACGCCCGAGGAGCGGGCCCGTCTTGCCCGCCCCCGCACCGTCGACCCGGAAGCTCAGGAGCTCTATTTGCAGGGTAAGCAAGCTTTAGATACAGGGGATCCGAGGAGCGGAATCGGCTATTTTCAAAAAGCAATCGACAAGGATCCCAACTACGCCCAGGCGTACGCTGCACTGGCCGATAGTTATGGATGGATGGGGCAAGCGGGCTGGATGCCTTACTCCGAGGCGTTTCCCAAAGAGAAGGCCGCGGCCGTCAAAGCCATCGCGCTCGATGAAGCTCTTCCCGAGGGCCATGTCGAGCTGGCGAATGCGGCGATGAACCTCGACTGGGACTGGGTGACCGAGGAAAGGGAGCTCAAACGAGCCCTCGAGCTCAATCCAAACTCTGCCCCCGCGCATTGGGCCTACGCCGGCTATCTGGAACAGATAGACCACATCCCAGAAGCAATCTCCGAGATGCAGGTGGCGTTGCAACTCGATCCCATTTCCAGTCGCGCCTTCCATAACTCTGCGTTCGTTTACTACTATGCCCGCCAATACGACCAGGCCCTGTTGCAAATACAACGTGGGTCGGCGTTGCCGCATGAACCCGGTCTACTCACCTTTGTCCTGGCCGTCATCTATGTGGAAAAAGGTAAGTACGAGGAGGCCATTCAACAATTTCAGAAGCTGGGCGATCAACCCCACGCCCTGGGCCATATGGGGAACGCTTACGCTCGCATGGGACGAGAGGGGGAAGCGCGCGAGATGATTTCCGAACTGCAGAAGCAGGTGCAAAACACAGGCATCGGAAGATACGAAATCGCGTTGGTCTATGCCGGGCTGGGGAAAAAGGATGATGCTTTCGCATGGCTGGAGAAATCCTTCGCTGCGCGCGACAAGGGGCTCACCTATCTCAAAATAGATCCCTGCCTTGACCCGCTGCGCTCGGACCCACGCTTCCAGGATCTGGCAACGCGCATAGGCTTTCCGCGATAAATACAGATAACCACAGGGATCGGCAGGCTGGGAACGTTTGTTACAGCGTGTCCCACCGTTTCGATCTGAGAACATTTGTTTCTATGCACTTACGTCGTGTGCCCAGGAGACCGTTTGTTTGCTCCGGAGCCACGTTTGCTGTGTTAAAGTCACTCACACAAGGGTTAGCGTTATGCCGGCCACCTATCCAGTCTCGAATCGGGAGGAGTTCAGTCCCGAACGGCTCAGTTTGGTGCGCGATCATCTCAAGGATGTGTTCGCGAGCAAGGCGTTCGCGGGCAGTAAACGAGCTCAGGACTTTCTTCAGCTGATCGTGGAACACGCGCTGGCGGGCCAACCCGATCGCCTACGCGAGCGCATGCTCGGCGCCGAAATGTTCGGACGCAAGATCGACTACGACACTGCCAACGATGCAGTGGTCCGGGTCAAGGCCACTGAAGTACGCAGAAAACTGGCCCAGTACTACTACGAATCGACTAAGCCCCCGCTGGTCCGCATCGAGCTCCCGTCCGGGTCGTATGTCCCGAAATTCCACTGGGAATCCCACTCGGAACCCGCCTGTGAATCTTTGACAGATGCACATCCCGGGAATGATCCGCCGCCTGCCATAGAACCGTCCACAGTTGCGGCCCCCGGGAAGACATTTCGCCAGCGGCGGGTGGTGGCGGGCACGCTGGCCGGGCTGGCCCTCATTGCGGCGCTCGGTTACATGGGCTTCAAAGTCTGGCCCAGGGGATCCCCCCTAGAGTCCGAACATCACGCCATCGCGGTGCTGCCACTGGAGAATCTCTCCGGCGATCCACGCCAGGATTACTTCGCGGACAGCATGACAGAAGAACTCATTGCCGACCTGGGCCAGGTTTCTGCCTCACGCGTCATCTCTCGTACTTCCACGATGACTTATAAAGGCACGACGAAGACGCTGCCCCAAATCGCTCGCGAGTTGGGGGTGGATACCGTGGTGGAAGGTTCCGTGCTGCGCCAGGGCAATCAGGTGCGGATCACGGCCCAGTTGATCGACGCCAAGACGGATCATCACCTCTGGGCCGGCAGCTACGTCCGCAATCTGAACGACATTCTCACCTTGCAGGACGAGGTGGCGCGGACGATCGCCGAGCAGATCAGGATTGCGGTGACACCCGAAGAGCGGGCCCGTCTTGACCGTCCTCGCACCGTCGACCCGGAAGCTCAGGAGCTTTATTTTCAGGGCACGCAAGCGTTAGATACAGGGGATCCGAGGAGCGGAATCGGCTATTTCCAAAAAGCAATCGACAAAGATCCCAACTACGCCCAGGCGTATGCTGAGCTGGCCGATAGCTATGGATGGATGGGGCAATCGGGCTGGATGCCTTACTCCGAGGCGTTCCCCAAAGAGAAGGCCGCGGCCATCAAAGCTATCGCGCTCGATGAAGCTCTTCCCGATGGCCATGTGGCGCTGGCGCATGCCGCGATGAATCTCGACTGGGACTGGGCGACCCAGGGAAAGGAGTTCAAACGGGCCCTCGAACTCAATCCAAGCTCAGCCGACGTGCGTTGGGCCTACGCCGCATATCTGGAACATACGGGCCGCCTCTCCGAGGCAATCTCCGAGTTGCAGTTGGCGTTGCAACTCGATCCCATTTCCAGTCGCGCCTTCCAGAAATCTGCGTTTCTTTATTACTATGCCCGCCAATACGATCGGGCCCTACTGCAAATGCAACGTGCGTCGGCGTTGCAGCATGAACCCGCCGAACTCACCTATGCCCTGGGCGTCATTTATGTGGAAAAAGGCATGTACGAGGAGGCCATTCAGCAATTTCAGAAGCTGGGTGATCAACCCCACGCTCTGGGCCATATGGGTAACGCTTACGCTCGCATGGGACGGGAGGCGGAAGCGCGCGAGATGATTTCCGAACTGCAGAAGCACGTGCAAAACACAGGCATCGGAAGATACGAAATCGCGTTGGTCTATGCCGGGCTGGGGAAAAAGGATGATGCTTTCGCATGGCTGGAGAAATCGTTCGCCGTGCGCGACAAGGGGCTCACCTATCTCAAAATAGATCCCCCCCTTGACCCGCTGCGCTCGGACTCACGCTTCCAGGATTTGGTAAGGCGCGTAGGCCTTACGCCATAAGCAAGATAGACCGCGCTCAAAGCAGCCAGAAGGTCTACTATGGTGGGTCAGGTAGCGAATCTGGGGAAGCGATCGTACGCAGCCGCTGCGCCATGGGGCATAGGTTTCCCGGAAATCCACACTCCCTCGCAGGCATCACAGAATGAGTGGGATCGTTACCGCGGAGGAAAATATGTGGAATCAACAGGGACAAGCCATCGGCCCCAAGCCTTCCCATCTGGTTGCAGCCATATTTTTAGACGAGGTGACTGCTCGGGACGCAATTGCCGATCTCAAGCTGGCTGGAGTCCGTGCGAACCGGATCGGCGTCGCTTTGTCAGACGAGGGCAAACGAGTCCATGCGCTCAACCCGGACACGAAGCATCTTCCCAGCGATCTGGAGGGAAAGCACAGCATCCTGTGGAGGCTCCGGCATAGCATTAAGCATGATGTGCACGGCCACGACGGGCCGGGCTTATCCAGCCGGCAGGATGCAGCGGCAGCCAATGAGGAGCAGCCGCCGTTCACGGAAATCGATCTCACCGATACTCTGCGGGGGCTGGGCATAGCGGAAGCAACCATCAAGCTGCTACATCACCAGATTGGTCTGAAGGGATTCCTGGTTCTGGTGGACGCCGGCGATGACGAGGACCGGCTTGAATGCATTCTCCTCAATAATCGGGGCATGCCGCGTACAGTCATGGTTACCGAGCAGTCGAAAATTACCAGTTAGATTGTTTCGTTTCCCTAACCCGTCGAACGCATCGGGCCGGATCGAGGTCTATGTGATTCCCTTCCGGGCTTGATTGATGGACCGTGTCCTTTTTTTAAACTAGATCGGAAGCGTTGACCGCGCTTCCTTCACGGCCTTTAACTATCGTTCTCCTCGGGTTTTATACCTTCTACGGTGTCACATTTCCACATTCTTGCCTCACTATTCCCCTCTGTGGAAATCGATGGGTGATCCTTGTCGCGCGCTACCTCGAAGAGGAAAATTGTGACCGCTTCTGCAAAATTTACACGCCTTTGCTGGAACAAATTTTAGAGTGCAGAGTGAATTAAGACGAGAGCACGCTGTCGTTATTACTACAGTTTGCGTTGGATACAGTCGGCATGTACATTAGCAGCAACGATAACGGTTGCAGCAGTAGCCCTGGTTGCAACGCACACTACATGTCGGAGTAAAGATGCGTCACGATATATGGATTGGACTAAGAAAGGTTTCAAGACAACTCGACCAGGTTATTAAGTATGAATCCGGCTTGTGCCATCCCGTACAACGTTCATGGCACGAACAGGTGGCAATGGGATGATCGATTATGAGCGCCTGGAAAGAGGCGCGAGCGGCGTAGACCGCATGGCTGAGACAGAGATGGACGTAGATCAACTTACAGCCTGCACCTGCGAGAACGTGCGGCTAAGAAAAGTGATAGACGTGCAGAAGTCCGAAATTCGAAGGCTTATGCGCTTGCTCGGCATTGGCTTGCTACAGAAATAGAAAACCTCCACTGACGTATTAGGCCGGTGGAGCTTTATAAAGACAGCCCCGAAGCGGGACCCCGCGATAGGGACGGCGCCTTAGTGCTTCTTCGATCCCCGTTGCCGTTCAAGACATTGAAGAGCAACCGCGCAAATTTGCCGGGCCAACGCCTGCTTCATCAAGGCTCTTTCGCCTCCCACCAGGCGAGTGCTGTGCGTCGGGCATAGGACGGGCGTGACTTCACCGTGCCCGCCAACCAAATATTTGTTTCGGCACTTTTCCCCTGGCATCGCGAAACAGGTCGAGCAGGAAATGTGAATACCAAGATCCATGACATAACTCCCGGCAAGCAAGTTGGGAGGAGAATTACAGGGCTCGCGCCTTCCTGGCCTTGCTAAGAGTGACCTCCGCCGCGGCCAGGACTGCGTAATCGGCTTCAGCAATTGCTTTCTCGGCCAGGAGCTCCTTAAAGGAATCGCGCAGTTGCTCCAGAGCAAACATCAGATCATGGTGGCTTAGCATAACGCCACGAAACCACTTTTCCAGCTCTCCCTCGATGGAAGCCTGGGGCGTAACAAACTGCAATACCTTGCCAGAAGTTTCTGTGGGCATGACCATAATTTCCGAGACTGGATGAGAAGTGGGGACGACAGGGTAGATAGGGCGGCGACCCCTGATTCTACTCTCGAATCCCTCCCCCGAAAGAATCGATCACAGAGTTTTGGAGAATCGCCGCTTGTTGATGAGCATACCGAACGGGCCGGAATTTGCTACAGTCCTTGCGTAATGCGCGACGGGATTGTGGTAACGCCGGTTGGTAATGCATTGCCGAATCTGCCCAAGCGCAGCCCACAGCGAAGCGGGGAACCATCGGAACAATTGCGGGACGGGACGTCACCTCTGCATCAGAGACGGCAGCGAACGGACGTCGGTCAGGCGTTCGTTCCGCCATCCACGGTCAGATTGGCCCCGGTGATGTAAGAGGATTCCGGACCGGCGACGAACGCCACCAAGGCGGCGACCTCATCCACCTGCCCGTAGCGCCCGAGAGCCGTGACGGCCTTCTGAGGAGTTGCCCAATCGCTGGCAGCAGGATTTAGATCCGTGTCGATCGGACCGGGCTGAATGTTATTTACTGTAATGCCCCGGCCGCCAACCTCTCTGGATAAGCCCTGACCAAACATTTTCACCGCTCCCTTTGTGGCCGAGTAGGCAACCAGGCCGGGCGTCAGGACACGCTCGCCCACGCAGGAGCCGATCATGATGATTCGCCCGCCATTCCCCATGTGCTTAAGCGCCGCCTGCGTGGCGGCCATGGTGCCGCGGAAGTTGATGTTGATCATTCGATCCATCTCCTCCAGGGTGGTCTCCTCGAACGTTTTCGGAATGGCCGTGCCGGCGTTGTTGACAAGCACATCAAGCCGGCCGAAGGTCGCGATGGTTTTTTCGACTGCCGCCTTGATCGCTTCGGTGTCGGCGGCTTCGGCCTGGATGGCGAAAGCCTTTCCCCCAGCGGCTTCAATTGCTTTCACCACCGCCGAAGCAGCGCCGGCGTCCTTCGCGTAGGTAATGGCTACGCTTGCTCCATCCTCGGCCAGGCGTTTGGCGATCGCTGCGCCAATGCCCCGTGAACCGCCGGTTATGAGCGCCACCTTCTCAGTTAAATTAGCCATGGAATTCTCCTTTGTTCTTCAAATGAGTTCATCACCAATTGAAAATCTATTTGGGCTCAATCGACCAGCCCAGATTTGGTTCCCGCAAGACCCCCAATAAGTAGTGGTTTTTGTTCTCCACCATGGCGCTTTCCAAGCCTTGAGACAAAAGCGCGGTGGACGGTGAACTGCGCCCCGTCTGCTGAGACCAGGCGTTCTGTTAACTGCGTTCGATTTTGCCGTGTACTGGACGGGTTGCCGGCCCCAGGAATGAACACTTCGGTAAGCTGATGCGCTCCCTTGAGTTCGGCGTGGAGGCCGTTCGGACGCGAGTCTGTTGTCAGGGAAACCGTTGCCTACCCGGAGACAAAGGTACTTATCTTCCGCGGTCAAAACCCAAGGAGGTATGATGGCGGACATGTAGGGATCGACGGTTAGACATGCGGAGTAGCGCGAGTTCCCTGCCGTGGTGGGCCTAAAACTGTGTTTGTCTATGTACCCAGTCTTCTCAAATCTCTCTACGAAAAAGAGCCTGTCATGAACGCCTCGCTGAAGCGCCCCCTGATCGTTCTGTTCATTTGTGTTTTTTGCCTTGCAACCACTAAGACCGCGAGTGCAGGCATTGTGGGCGCGAGTGATGGAAAAACTGCTGGAGTGATCATTGCGCTTGTTGGGGTGGGAGCTCTGATCGGGGTCGGCGTCTATTTCGCGGTCCACCACGGGCACTCATTGAAGGGCTGCGCCTCTTCTGGCCTTGGCGGCCTACAGTTGTTGAATGAGGGCGATCAGCAGACGTATGCTCTCGCCGGAGACGTGGGCGGAATTAAAGCGGGAAACCGGGTACGCATCTCGGGTAATAAGGAGAAGCCCACCGCCGGCGGCCGACAGTTTGTCGCGACCAAACTGTCCAAGGACTACGGGCCATGCAAGATCCAGCCTTCAACACCCTAAGAGGCATCGCGGGCGTCGGCATCATAGCTTCAAAACCGGAACACCCATGATAGCTAGATTCCCGGACTCTGGCCGGTTGTTCTGCAAGGGATAACCGTCTGCGCGTGTATCGAGCCATCCGCCGGAAGGATGACGAAAGGGGCGCGCCAGGTTTGGGTTCACCAGGTTTGTGTCACCAAGAGAGGATTCATGCGCTCGTTTGCCCATGCACACGCCCTCGCTGCGGCGATGATTTTGCTACCTGCAGCGCTGCTCTCAGCAGAGGTGGACACGAAGTTCCACAATGCGCCGGCCGCGGCGCAGGGGGCGAAAAACCCGTACGCCGGCCAGGAGGAGGCGGCGCAGGCGGGAAAAAAGCTATATACGCAAGATTGCCAGTCCTGCCACGGAAAGCTGGGACAAGCCCGGGGCAACGTGCCGTCGCTGGTGAACGGAAAGCTCCATTCGGTTAGGCCGGGTGAAGTGTTCTGGTTCATTACGCAGGGCGACAAAGATAAGGGCATGCCCGCCTGGGCGTCTTTGCCGGCAAAGCAGCGCTGGCAGATCGTTACCTATTTGGAGTCGCCGGAAGCGTCGCAGACCGCGCAGGAGGCGAACGCGCCCCCACCTCCCGATATGAACACCTCGAAGCTGAAGGCTTCGCCGCCGGCGCCACCCTTCACCGATTTTCGTTACGAGAACCCGGGAACCTGGCACAAGATTATGGTGAAGGATCTACCCCAACCGTATGCGACCAAATCGGCGTTCAACTTTCCCAGCCTGGTGGCGCGGCCGGAAAACGCGTGGCCCTCGGCGCCGGCCGGATTCAAGGTGGAGTTGTATGGGTCCGGGCTCGACAATCCGCGGACGCTGCGCACGGCTCCGAACGGCGACATTTTTCTTGCGGAAAGCGATCCCGGACGCATTCGTGTGTTTCGTGGGCTAACCGCCGGCGGCAAGCCCGAGCAGTCGGCAATCTTTGTCAGCGGGCTGAAAAATCCGTTTGGTCTGGCTTTCTATCCTCCGGGCCCCGATCCGCAATGGTTGTATGTGGGCAGCACCGCCGAAGTCGTCCGTTTCCGTTATCACCAGGGTGATTTGCAGGCGAGCGGATCAGCGCAACACATCGCCGATCTGCCTGCTCGGGGCTGGTTCGGGCACACCACGCGGCCGATAGAATTTTCGCGGGATGGCAAGCGAATGTTTGTCGCGGTGGGCTCGGCATCGAACGTGGACGATCCAGACACCACACCGCGAGAGAAGGACCGCGCGGACATTCTGGCCTGCGATCCGGACAATTGCGTGTTGCGGGTGTATGCCTCCGGCATTCGCAACCCGGGAGGTGGGATTGCGGTGAATCCGCAGACGGGCGAGTTGTGGTGCTCAGTGAATGAGCGCGATGCCCTGGGGGACAACCTCGTCCCGGACTACATCACGCACGTGCAGGAAGGGGGATTCTATGGCTGGCCGTGGTGGTACATGGGCGGGCATCAGGATCCGCGGCATCAGGGCAAGCATCCGGAGTTGAAAGACAAAGTCATCGTGCCGGATGTGCTGCTGCAGCCGCACAACGCGTCGCTGGGGCTTACTTTTTATCAAGGGCCGCAGTTCCCTGCCGAGTACAAGGGAGACATTTTTGCGGCCGAGCACGGCTCCTGGAACAAATCGGTGCGCGTGGGCTATGAAGTGATCCGGGTGCCGCTCGACCAGACCGGCCACGCCAGCGGCGAATATGAAGACTTCCTCACCGGCTTTGTGCTGCCGGATGGCAAGGTGTGGGGACGTCCGGTGGGGGTGACGGTGGCTGCAGATGGATCGCTGCTGGTAAGCGACGACGGATCAAACTCGGTGTGGAGAGTTAGCTACACGGGGAAGTGACGGGAAACTTGCGTGAAACACGAACGGGACAAAACGGTTGGCCGGTGCGCGCTGCAAAGTTAGCGTCGCTGCCGACAATCGGCGAGACGGTAATCGCCCCCTTAAGAGGGTGTGTGAGAACCCGGAAAGGAAACCGCAGGTCCCCATTCGACTTCGCTCAGGGCAGGCTCTCCACTGCTTCGCTCCGGTCGGGATGACAATTCTATCGCGGGGTCAAGTCTTTCTCGCCAAAGCTCTTGCGGACACACAGAATTGTCATCCCGACGCGCCAGCCTCGCCTCCTAGCCTGATGATCCTGACTGATTTGGGGGGCGCGATTGAGCCGCCGTTGATGGGCAGAATGATTACAAATCGGGGTGCTCTTCGAGCTAGCCGCATGGTAAAAAGGAGTCCGCAGCCCTACGATACGACCGCCAGAAGCCAAAATTCGGGCTCTCCCCGGTTCGGGAGTGATACATGGCAAACGACCCAGTCGACGAGAGCCTACTCCCGAAATCCTTCCGCAGTGCGATTTACGAAAAAGGGCTCCTGCGGCGGGTCAAAAGAGCACGGCGCTTTTCCTGGTTCCATCTTCTGTTCCTGATACTGGCACTTTCCTCAATCCTTACTGATTGCCCTGCCCAAGTTACCTCGGACGACGTTGTCGGGTGGGATCTGACGACAGGTAAGGCACTCCCATCCAAATCGGCTATGCCCACTGCTGGCCAGTTCGTATGGTCGGCCGACAGGAAGACGCTAGCCATCGGAGCGCAGGGAGAGGTGCGCGTCGAGCGTGAAGGTCAGCCGGAAGCCAAATACAGTTTGGAAAGGACTGAAGGCACCATTTCCGGAATCGCGCTCAGCTCCGGAGGCAGGCTATTAGCCGTCGCTACCTCGTCAGGATCGCTCATCGTATGGAGTGGTCAGACGACACCTGTGTTCAAAACCGGCGCCAATGCTGCCTCAACCACCGCCCTCGCATTCAGCGGCGATGACGGCTTACTGGCAGCGGGCGGAGCTTCGCTCAGATTGTGGGACACCAGGACTTGGCAAAGGACGCGCTCGGAGGTTCCGGCAAGATCATGGTTTACAGCTCTCGCGTTCAATCCGAGAAGTGGCGATCTCGCCGCAGCTGACTTTGATGGGACGGTGCAAATTTTTGATTCCCAAGGCGTGCGCAACAAGACCTACACGGCGGCATCGGGCTCGGTAACCACTATGAGTTACAGCGCGAGCGGAAACCAACTCGCAACGGGAGGTGCGGACGGCGCTGTGAAATTGTGGAAACCAAGCGAAGACGCACCGACAGCTGTCTTAGCGCAAAGTGGCGCCGTGCGGTCTATCTGCTTTAGTCCGAACGAGGCTATGCTGGCGATCGCCTCGGACGATCGTAAAGTGTCCACCTGGAACCTTGCCCCTGCCCGACTTCTACGAACGCTTTCTCTCGAAAATGGTTTCGCAAACGGGTTGATTTTTGCAGATGACCGTCATATCGAAATTGGCTTGCAAGCCTCTGCACCTCAGCGGCCCAGAACTCTGTTTATTTTGTCGATCGCGGGAACGGAACAAAACGGTGAAGAAGACAACGCGATCCGAAACGAGGCGGTTTCGTTCGCAGATGGTGTCGAAGCCAGCGGCCGGGGTGACTTTGGCCGCATCGCACGGCAGGTCCTGTTGAATCCCGCCAACGTCGAAGTTGTCCGCACGACGCTGGAGCAATGGATGAAGCAGATGCAGTCTCAAGATCAATTTGTACTTTGTTATGCGGGAGAAATCGCATTCACTCAATCCGCTGCTGGGCTTAAGTTCGGGGGCGGCGGGTCAATCTCCTCTGGACAACTAAGCCGTTGGCTGGAATCGATGCCGGTGAAGGATCAGGTGATTGTGCTCGATGCAGATCACGCTGAAGAAATGCAAGACGACCTGCGACGGTTATTGACGCCAGATCGAAAATCGAAGGAACTCGATCAGAAAAACAGGCTTTTCATAGCTCGCAAAGGGATACAAGAAAGGCCGCACACGGGACAGAACACTCTCGGCTCGGTGGTAGTCGCTGGTCTACAAGGCCAAGCCGATGGTCAGGTGAAAGACGGAAAAATCTCGGCGGCGGCGCTGCAGGGCTTTTTGTACAACCACCTTTTGGCGGCACCTGGTTCTGGAGCACCGTTGCAGGCGGTAATCGAGCTCGACGGCGACGACTTTACCGTGGCGGAAGCGCCGACCGGCAAACAATCTGTGCCTCGCGGCTCGAAATGGGTTGGTACACCGAGCACGCCGCGTCCGGAGGAGTTATTTCAGAATCGCCATGACTATGCACTACTCATCGCTACCAATCAGTACGATTCATGGCGCGAGCTGAGAAACCCGATCCCAGATGCGGAAGCGATCAGCGACACGTTGCAGGACATGTACGGATTTCAAGTTCAGCTGCTCGAGAATCCGACCGCAAGCCAAATCATTCAGACCCTGGTGGATTACAACAAAAAGGAGTATCAGGCTGGGGATCAGCTATTCGTGTTTGTGGCCGGCCACGGCGATTTCGACCACGAAGCAGGCGAAGGATTTATTGTCGCGCGCGATTCCAAGCTACCAACGGACGATCCCACCCGGGGCACTTTAATTGCCCACGCACGATTGCGGAATTACATCGACCAGCTCAAGGTCAAGCATGTTCTGGTGGTCATGGATGTCTGTTTCGGTGGCACATTCGACCGGAAACTCTCCGAAGCCGGCTCACGGGGCGAAATGTACGAGAAACTGCCGATCGAGCAACTCTTCGCCGAACGCGATAAGTGGCCTACGCGTAAGTTCATTACCTCTGGAGGCGATACCTACGTCCCTGACGGCGAACCCGGGCACCATTCGCCGTTTGTCAAGAATTTCCTGCAGGAGCTCCGACTTCCACCCGGGTCGCCAGGCTATCTTACTTTCGCTGACTTGCTTTCCTCCGTCGGCGCGACCAACCCGGTGCCGGTCTGGGGCACCTGGGGCCAGGATGAGGCTGGGAGCGACTTCTTCCTGATTTCAAAAGCGGTCGTGGCTCAGGGCCGATCGGCGCCATCTATCACCGCAGTCAAAGACCCCGAACCAATTGGCCAGGTGGTGATAAACCAGCGTAGAAGCGTATGCGTGCTGGGACTGAAGAACCTCTCCATGGGCTCTGGGGACGGAAACCTCGGGGACGTGATCACTGAACAGTTGTCGGGCGAATTGGGAGCCGGGCAAAAGTTGCTGGTCGTTCCCAGCCAGACGGTCAGTGACACCAAGCTGAGCCTGGGATTGCAGGAAGCGGAAAGCTACTCCGCAGATACCCTGCTGCGTGTCCACCAGAACACCGGGGCTGATGTAGTGGTAGCGGGGAGCATATGGACTCCGCCGGGAGCGGGCGGAGTAGTCCGGGTTTCATTCACCATTCAGGATGCCGTGACCGGGGCGACCATCGATTCCGCACCGATGACTGGTACAGAGGCGGGTTTAGGAGACCTGATTAGCAGAGCGGGAGCCCTGCTGCGATCAAAGCTCGGTGTCTCTGATATCTCGGCACAGCAAGTGGCGGAAATAAAAGCCGGAATGCCCACGACGATGGATGCCCTCAGGCTCTATTCCGAGGCAATGGATCGGCTGCACCATTACGACGCGGTGGCAGCCCGCGACCTCTTGCTTAAGGCCGATAGCGCAGAACCAGGGGTAGCTTTTGTTCATGTTGGCTTGGCCGATGCATGGGAACTGCTGGGATATGACGCGAAGGCAATCGAGGAGGCGAAAGCAGCAGCCACGTTGGCGGTGGGACTACCCAAGGAAGCGCAATACACGATTGAGGCGCTGACTTCTGAACTCACCGGTCAACTGCCACGGGCCATCAAAGCCTATTCCTTCCTACAGATGTCCAACCCGGATGACCTGGAGTATGGACTTAAGCTGGCCCACGCCCAGTCTGATGGAGGGCATGGAGAGGACGCGCTCGCCAGCCTTGAGGTGCTGACCAACCTCCCGCAACCCCGGGGAAGCGATCCGCGGATCCTGGTAGAGCAGGCGTACGCCCAGCAACAACTTGGAATGTTTCCCGCCGCGAAGGAGGCAGCCCAAAACGCGATCGAGAGTGCAAGAAAGATACAAGCCCGCATGGTGGAGGCGGGCGCGAGCCTGCGGCTCTGCTGGGTGGAAAGAAACCTGGGCGCCGGCGATCAGGCGGTAGAAGCCTGTGAGAATGCCGCCCGGATCTACACCGCGGTAGGTAACAAGATAGGGATAGCGCGCGCGCAGACCGGCCTGGGGAACGCCCTATCCGATAAGCCGGACTACTCCGGGGCCCTGGCCAAGTATGAAGAAGCAGCGGAAATCACGAACTCGATTGGCGCCCGTGGGGACCATGCCGGAGCGTTGTTAAATGTGGCGAGAGTGCAAATGGATCTAAGCCGTCCTGAGGACGCGGAGAAGTCTCTCCAGGAGGCGATCGCCACAGCAAGAGAAATTGGGGACGTGACCACTGAGGGGAAAGGTTATGTCAACCTGTCTGCTATCGCCAAGATGAGCGGCGATATCCAACGAGCCCGTGACCTGATGGAGCAGGCGCTCAGGATTGCCGAGTCAGCCAACGACCAGGATGCGATTAGCCGGGCATACAGTAACATGGCAACCTTCCAACTCGAGGCAGGCGACTTGCGGGCGGCGCTGGTAAGCGCTGATCACTGCATCGAGATCCGAACGCGGATTGAAAATATAAGCGGAATCGCTTATTGCCAACTGACTCGCGGCGACATTCTGATGGCGCAAGGTGACCTTGACTCCTCTCGTGCCGCTTATACCGCGGCTCAAGCGCTCTATGCAAAAGCGCAGCAGGCCGGAGACCTCGCAGTAACCTGGATATCGTTGGCTCATCTTAGCGCCGAAGCCGGGCAGCTAGCCGAGGCGGCAACCTCCGCCCGTGAGGCATTGGAGGAGTTCCGCAAAGAGCAGGACGTTGAAATGCAGGCTGCAGCGCTCACAGTTTTAGCAGAAACCCTGGTTGCCCAAGGTAAGAAGGATGAGGCAAAGGGAGTTCTGGAGCAGCTAAGCTTGCTGAACTTCAAAGATGCGGAGCAGGCGTTGGAGATAGCGGTTGCAGAGGCCAAGTATCAGGCATTGGTGGGGAACTACGACGAGTCGCTGGCGCGGCTGCAGCGAACGCTGGAGCAGACCCTTAAAGCGGGGAATGTGGGTTTGGAATTGCAGATAAGGCTGGAAATCTGCCGTGTTCGCGCCAAGGCCGGCCCGGGCGAGGGACAGGAAGCAGAGGTGAAAGCGCTGAGCGCGGAAGCCTCGCAACGCGGATTTGGGCTGATTGCCCGAGAATCCGCCGAGCTACATCCTTGAGCGGATCCGCCGTTGGGTGGGAATCTCCCAGGATTTGCTGAAAACTGTTGCCGTCCATCCCTACACAGGCTAAGCTTGCCGACTGAGGATTCCCCCAAGGGCTTGCTGCTTTGTTTCTTGGAGTTGCTAGGATGCGACGCTACGCTACTTGCCTGCTATTTCTTTTGTTCTTGTTCACAAGCTCGCGTTGCTGGTCCGCGCGCCGCCAAGATTCGGCCAGTTCGGATAAAGGACAAGCTGACAACACATGCACGAACGACCCTGGAACTACCGACCCGTACACGGATAAGCGGTTTTCGCTCGCTCAACTCACTGGAACGACAACGTCGGGGACAACGTATGTCGCCAGCGTGGATGTGTATGCCTGGGGAGACTATGTATGTGGCACTGATTCCAATGGAAATGCGACCAGCACCGAAGACCCGGCTACGGAAGCTACTGTTCTTGGCGTCAATGTCTTGACAAATACAGGCGCGACGCCGCCGGCTGGCTCGTATAACCTGGTGAGCTTTCGTTTGAACAACTATCTTCCCATCTCGCAAAAAGGGCCTGCCTTCATTAGCTGCCAATTTGATTCGCAAAGTGGGGCAGTCACCGGGATCCTCCCCTGCGACAATCAGAGCGAAGGGGATTTTTATCCCGTTCCCGAACCATCACCCGTTTCCGGAGCCGATGGCAATGGAACGCTTTGGACCTTCGGAGAGATATTTCAGCTTGACAGCACAAATTCAAGCTTTAATGCAGCTCCGTTTCAGCTCACCACCACGCCAACAGGACTTGCTGCTGCAGTCTTCGTACCCGGCTGTGCGCCAAACCCGTCAGCGACGCCGCCACAAAACTGTATCGGATCCGATATGGCAAGTCATGACAACGGCTTGTCGGCTCAAACCAGCTACACGGTAGTGCTTCAAGATACGTCGTCTGGTCAGATGCTTGTCCTGGGAAATTCACCGTCTTTACAGGCACTCCCCGGGCTAGGGCACGACGTATTCAGCACTGCGAACTACAACCCGGTTTCGATCACCCAAGGTGTTTTCACCAACATTTACGATCTATCTGCTAATTACCCTCAGCTGGACGCGACGACCGGGGCACCGAGTTACAATAGCTTTCCTCCCACAGCATTCCCGCCGCCCTGTGCGAGCAATACCAACCCTTGCATCTCCAGCGGGTTCTCGAATGCTTCCTTTCATTCGATGTGGTTTGACTTTGTGCCGCAAAACAACACTCCGGTATCCATAAGCACCGCCAACAGCCACTTTGACACGATCTTGAGCGTATTCACAGGCACGGCAGGCAGCCTTCAGGGTGTCTCCGCGGGGATCAACGACGACAATCCAAATGCGACCATCGCACAAAACCCGCAATCCTCTGCGGTAGTTTTCCAGGGCACAAACGGAGTGACCTACCACATTCTAGTGAGCGAGTATCCTCCGACCAACTCGGTCAACCCGGCGGCTAACCCCGGTGTTGATACGTACGAAGCCCCATTGAGCTCGGATCCTACTCTGTATTTCACACTGACAACACCGCAGCTTAGCGCGAATCCCTCAATGTTGCCGAGTTTTGGCTCTGTTCCCCAAGACACATCCAGTGCGCCGATGACGATTACGCTCATGGCAACTTATAGCAGTGGTACGAACGGAATCTCCAGCATCGCTCCCAGCATTTCGGCTGGATCGAGCGATTTTCAGATTGCTTCGAATAGTACTTGCATGGCGTCTCTCGCGGACCAGGGAACATGTACGTTGAACATCGTGTTTACCCCCAGCGCTGCGGGCATGAGAACGGGCACCCTGACGGTGAGCTCAAGCGCTGAAAATGCCCCGCTCACCATCTCTCTATCAGGAACCGGCGTGCAGGCCGTGCCGATTCTGAATCTCTCAACGGCTCCTCTTTCCTTCGCCAATCAGCTGGTAAATACCGCGAGCAATACGACCAGCGTTGTTCTGGGCAATACAGGGACAGCCGCTCTTACTGTCTCTGCAGCCACTACTGGCGACTTCACGCAGACAAACAATTGCTCCTCGGTTGCCGCGGGTGGACAGTGCAGTATTGCGGTCACCTTTACACCAACGCAAGCGGGCAGCCGCAGCGGACAGCTTTCCATCACCGACAACACCGCCAGCAGCCCGCAGACGATCGCTCTTTCCGGGACAGGAACTGATTTCGCTTTGCAGGCGGCTCCCGGATCACAGCTTTCAGCCACCATCTCGTCGGGCGCGACAGCAACCTATAATGTTGTCGTCGCGCCTATTTCTGGTTTTGTGGGCACGGTCGCGTTGACTTGCAGCGGACCAGCCCCGGTGAGTGGGTGCACCCCAAGCTCTCCCAACGTCAGCGTCAACGGCTCAGCGGCAAGTTTTACGGTTTCCGTCGCGACGTCCGCCTCTGCGCAGCTCGCCAACCCAGACGCCGGGCTCCGATCTTTTGCAATCATGTTGATCCCGGTTGGGGTAAGCACATTCTTTTTCGGAATTGGCAAACGCAGGAAGTTATTCGTAAGCATGGTATGTATCGGCTTTATTCTCTTGACCGGTTCCCTCGTCTCCTGCGGCGGAGGAGGAACGCCCCCTACACCCACCACGCCGACAACTCCAACCACGCCGACATCCACGACAACAAGCGTGACCTTGTCGGGTGTGTCCGGAGGCCAAACAAGGACAGCTACACTCACACTCATTACCCAGTAGGGACATATGAGTATCACGAGCCAGGCCGGAGCGACTATCGCTGGGACATGGGCTCTTCGGGTTAACCAGTCCCGGTCTGACAGTTGCTAGTGTAGTGTCTCAATGATTGAATCCATTTTCAGCGCCCCGCAAAGGTTGATACCAGCGGGCTGGGATTGCCCTCTGGGCTGAACAGGCTGCGGAGAAACTCTGTATGAGTCCCGACGGGACCGAGCTTCACAGCTGTCGGATTGGTCGATTTTGTGGGATTGCTTTTACTGGACAAACGCTGCTGCGGCCGGCCACAAGCGAAAGCGGGTTGGGGCAGGGCTTGTTCGGAGGGGATGGTTCATCCGGAGTCGCTTCCCAGGAAGGATTTGAGAGAGCCGCGGGCGCACTGCAGATCCCTCCACTCCGCTGCGCTCCGGTCGGGATGACAAGGGGAGAGGGCTGACTCGGGTTGGAATCGTTGCGGGATGGGAAGAAACCGCAGGTCCCTCCACTGCGCTACGCTACGGTCGGGATGACAAGGGGAGAGGGCTGACTCGGGTTGGAGTGGTTGCAGGATGGAAAGAAACCGCAGGTCCCTCCACTGCGCTGCGCTCCGGTCGGGATGACAAGGGGAGAGGGCTGACTCGGGTTGGACACCGTTGCGGGATGGAAAGAAACCGCAGGTCCCTCCACTACGCTCCCCCGGATTTCCTGTCGACACCCGTCGCTTCGATGAACTGCATGCGGCTCTCTCTACGGAGAGCCGCACTCGTGGTCGTCGCTAGCAGCGCGAAGTAGGAAATCCGGGTACGCTCCGGTCGGGATGACAAGGGGAGAGGGGTGACTCAGGTTGGAATCGTCGCGGGATGGAAAGAACCGCAGGTCCCTCCACGGCGCTCCGGTCGGGATGACAAGGGAGAGGGGTGACTCGGGTTGGACACCGTGTTCAGTCAAGAGTTAACAGAGTTTTTTTCGCTCGCCGGTGTACAGTCTGAGGTTACTTCGGTTGCAGTCATCCGCTTCGTGGGGAACAAAGATTCACCGCGAACGCATCTCCCTGCATGTATCGATATGCGTCATTCGGGTTATGTGACCGAGACGATCGTTCGCCTATTCTCAACAGAAGTAAGTCTGAAGTACTTGTGCCAGCTATGCCCTGGTGTTCGGTTGGTTTGACGAGATTTCCCCCCGGAGAAGCTAGTTCTAGTTTCGTCGAGGCACCAGCACTGGAAACTCTATGCGACCACGAACCGATCTGCTCGTAAGCCTGACTGTCTTGCTGGCTGTGGTACTGGGGATGGTTTCCCCCACCCACCTCTTTGGCCCATGGCAGATCTTTGTCTGTTATTTCTGCCTGAGCTTGATCGGGGCCTGCTTCAAGGTCGCACTGCCCGGCGGCGGAATTGCGCTCTCGTTCAACCTACCCTACATCCTGCTCTCAATTATGTGGCTGCCGCTACCTGCCGTGCTGGTGGTCGCAGCAGCATCTGCGCTGGTGCTCTGCACCCTCAGAGTTTCCCCGCCCAACACCCTGGTGCAGATCCTGTTCCATTTAGCCAACGCCATCAACTCGGCCTTCGTTGCGTGGTTTATCTACTACGCGGCGAAGAATGCGTCAGGTCAATCGTTGCCGTCGCTGGTGTTGGCGGCGACGGCCTACTTCGTCGTCAACTCGATCTCGGTTGCAGCCGTATTGGCTACTCTGCGGGGTAAACCGCTGTTCGGGGTGTGGCGGCATTTCTTTTGGGCATGGCCGTATTATCCGGTGGGCGCAGTGCTCGCCTCACTCACCTACTACGTTGAGGTGCATCTTGGTCGATTCACCGCCCAGATGGTACTGCCCCTGGCATACCTTCTCTATTGCATCTGCAAAAGCTATTCGGGCCGGCTGGTGGAACGCCATAAACATTCTGAGGACATGGCCGCATTGCATCTGCGCACCATCGAAGCTCTTGCGCTGGCCATCGAGGCCAAGGACCAAAATACCCACGAACATCTTTGCCGCGTGCGGGTATACGCCGCAGGCATCGCTGCGGCCATGAAATTGAATGACGATGAAAGGGAAGCCCTGATGGCTGCAGCCCTGCTGCATGACATCGGAAAGCTTGCCGTACCGGAACACATCATCAACAAGCCAGGCAGGCTGACTCCCGGGGAATTCGAGCGGATGAAGGTCCATCCGGTGGTAGGAGCACAGATCCTGGAACGCGTGTCCTTTCCCTATCCCGTGGTGCCCATCGTGCGGTCGCATCATGAACACTGGGATGGATCCGGGTATCCAGACGGACTGAAGGGAGAAGAGATACCGCTGGGGGCAAGGATCCTGGCGGTCATCGACTGCTTTGATGCAATGGCATCCGATCGCCCCTACCGCCGAGCCCTTCCTATCTCCGGCGCAGCTGCGCATGTACAAAAGCTTGCCGGGATCCAATTTGATCCGAGTGTGGTGCGAATTCTTTTCCAACTCCATGAAGAGCTGGAAGGAAAAGCGCTTGCGGAGAGCAGAAAAATGGAACCCTTGAAGACCGACATTATGGTAAGAAAAGGCGAAGCTCCGAGCGCGGGATATGAGAGAAGTGGACCGGCGCCTGGAATCTGGCCCGGAGCCGGGATGGATCCCGGTGCACGTGCGAGGTTCGAGACGGGAATCAAGCGAATGATCGCGGAGACGCTGCAGACGGTGGGTTGCGAAGATACGCTCGCCTGCGTGTCGGCAACCCTTGCAGTGATTGTTCCGTTCGACATTCTTATGATCTACGTTCTTGAGGGCGAGGTACTACGGCCGTATTACGCGAGTGGAAACCGCGAGGTATCCCTTTCCAGCGCCGTGCTGCCTGTCGGTCTGGGTCTGTGCGGCTGGGTGGCTCAGAGCCGGCAGCACATCCTGAATGGGAATCCTTCGGTGGAGGTTGAAATCCAGACCGCCGATCCGCGCATATCGCAGATGCACTCCAGCCTGGCTTTTCCACTCATGAACGATGAGGGCTCCGTGCTCGGGGTTCTCGCACTCTACCACTCTGAGCCGGATGCCTTCAGCGCTGGTCATCTTGATTTGCTTCTCTCCCTTCAGGATTCGTTCACGGCGTTTCTGGCGCGGGTGTTGCCGGGCGAGGCAGCGTCGATTTTGAATCAGTCGCAGTCTCGAGAAGAGGAGACCTCCGGTGTTGCGACTGTGTGATTAAGGATTTTTAAGTTTTCGCTCGGTTGAATTCTGTATTTTCGACTGCCTGTTCTTCCCCAGTCGCGGGCGGTAGCGTAACCAAATTCCCATCACGAAGTATCACGCGTGAACCTTCCGCCGGTATTGCCTCATAGGCGTGTGTAGACCGGTTGCCAGATCTTGTTGAAAGGTGCTTTTTCATGTCGGATTGTTGAAGGAAACTCATATGGTTCTCCAGTGATTCTGTTGTCTGTGGTGAGTGCCCGTCTGAAGCCAAGCAATGGACAGCTGGAAGCGAGGAAGGTATCCCAGCTATGTAATTAACCATACTCTTCCTGAGTGAGACTTGTCGCTTCTGCACCTTGGAAGGCAACCGGGTAAAGGTTACCGCTCTACCTTGCTTACACGCCAAAAGTACACGACGCAACAGAGACCTGGCGGTACTGGTTCGGTTATGTGCCGTTTCGAAACAATAAGTTAGCAAATTGATGCAGGGGGGCCACCTACATGCAAGATTCAGGGGGAGTGAGGATGTCTTCTCCTCTTTCAGGTCCCTGAACTAAGTCAGCCCATCTGAAGTTCTCCCATCTTAGCGACTGACAACAACCCTAAGGAGGTTGACATATGTTTGCTCGTAATGTTTCGTTTCATTTGAAATCGAATACTCTGGCCGATTACACCCGAACCTTTGACAAGGACATTCTTCCGCTGCTTCGCAAGCAGAACGGCTTTAAGGATGAAATTACATTCTCCGCTCCAAGCGGCGATGTGACCGCAATCAGTCTTTGGGATAACAAAGTCAGCGCAGACACATACGGCACAAATTCTTACCCCGAAGTGTTGAGGACAATGGCGAGGTTTATCGAAGGAACGCCCACGGTTCAGACCTCCGAGGTTGTTAACTCGACCTTCCATAAGATCGCCGCTCACGCAATCGCGTAGGACAGTGAGTTTTTCACACGGGAAGGCGGCGAATCCCGCCTTCCCGCACTTGATGATCTTGCCCAACCCGGTTCATCCTGTCGAGACGCAGCTTATCTTGAGCAGTCATCGCAACGGGCAACACTTCAGTTTGCCTGACTTAGTTCAGCCCAACGGAAAGAGCGTCCACAAAAAGATCGCCCCTCGCCTCCAGACTTAGCACCCGCCGAGCACCACGGTCCAGGTATGCATCGGCACAAGATGGAGCAACCTATGAGTTCGCGAACAGAATGGGACGTCAGAAATTCTCCGTCCAACCGGCCAGGCATTGTGTGGAGCAAGCGCAGCTTAGCCACGCAGTGCGCAAATCCACAATGCTCTAAAGAGCTCCTCTATCTTCGCGAGGGAAGGCTCGCGTTGCTCGACATGGAATCGCATGCAAGCGATCAGGCGCGGCCGGACGATGGCGCATTTGCGGTGAGGTCCTTACCCAGCAGTTTTTTTTGGCTTTGCGGTGAGTGCACGAAGACATACGTGGTGAAGCGCTGGACAACCGACGGTCTTGTGGTGGTGCTCCGCCACCGCAGTGGTGATAGCAATCCGTACCTGGCGAATCGTCTGCACCGCAGGAACGACCCAGCCGCTTCCGTGGGGCCTGACCTGGCCCCTACCGGCTATGGACTTGCAGTACAGCCTCATTCCAGGACTGCGACTCCATGCGGCGGCAAGGCAATTTGCGAGACTGGAGTCGGGCCATTCGACAACAGATCTTTCATGGCAGACGGCAAGCCAATCGACTGGCTGCTGGTGGTGTGATTGATGATAATCAGGACGGATTTCCCATTCCCCGTCCGCCGGCAGACTTCCACGCCCTCGGGGACATTGAGAAGAATCGGCTGGATCTGGCTCATCTGTATCCATGACGCTGTCAATTTGATCATCAGTCCGTCGTCCAACCAGCCTCCCAGATAAGTGATGCTGCCTTTGCCTACCTTGCGTGTCACCATAGCCGGTTGTCCGTCGAGCCAGCCATTGCCGGCTCCGTAGCGCATCACCACCTGGGCCTGGGTATCGCTGGGAGTGAGGAACTCCGCCCACACGTGGGATGTACCTGATCCCATCTTTCCGCTGACCGGCACCGGATTTTCGAGCGCGTAATATTCTTCCACGCGGGCGCCAAGCAGGTTGGCCAACGGCCCTGGCTGACGATCGGGATAAAGCGCGTTGTAGCTGTCTTTCATCCCGCTGCGCGGGCCGAGCACCAGATTTCCGCCATGATTTACATAATCGATGAGGTGCTGCGCGACGGCCTGCGATAGCAGGTTCAGCGCAGGCGCTTCCACCAGCTTGTACTCGTCCAGCGGTGCGTCGGGCGCCACCACGTCGACCGCCTGGGTCATCTGCCGAAGCGGCCGGTAGAAACTAACCAACTCCTCCACTGGATCGAAGGCGACGGCGTGGCGTTGAAAATCGATGGACCAGCGGCTGTCGTAGTTCTCCACGATGGCGGCTTGAGCATGGGGAGTGGTGCCCGAGAGAGCCGCGCCGGCCTTCTCGAACTCCGCCCCAACCTGCTGAATTTCAGCGTAAGCGGGGACCGGCAATCCGTCGGGGCCGACCAGTGTGCCGTGGTATTGCTCCTGGCCATTGAGCGCACTGCGCCATTGCCAGTATTCGACCGCATCCGCGCCGTGGCCCACCGCCTGCCACGCCATCTCGCGAATCTGGCCTTTATCGAGAGGAGTATTCGTCATTCTCCAGTTCACGAATGCGGGCTCGGTTTCCATCACCCAGAAATTCTTGTGCTTGAATCCGCGGTCCAGGTCGTGCGTGGCGCCGTTGAGCGCGGGGTCGTAGCCGGGGTGTGCAACGTAGTCATCCCACGAAGCGATATCGAGGTTGCTATAGACGATGTAGTGGTCAAAACCGTCGAACCAGCCCATGGTGTTGGTGGTGATGAACTGCCGCGAGTCGGCATGCGGCCGGATGGCGTCGATCTGGTTCTGCGAGTAGCTCTTCCAGGTGTCACTGACGAAGTGCTTCCAGTCGAGCTCCAGCGCAGGATTTTCTTTGCTCGCTCGGACCGGGATCTCATCGAAGTTGTCGTAGGTCTGACTCCAATACGTGGCGGCCCAACGCTGGTTGAGCTCGGCAACGGTTCCATATTTTTTCTTGAGCCATGCATGAAACTGGGTCTGTGCCGAGGGGCCAAAATCAGCCTCGCCATACTCGTTATCGAGCTGCCAGCCCACTACGTTGGGGTTATGCCCATAGCGGGTGGCCATTTGTTCGGCAATCGCGCGGGCCAGTTCACGATATCTTGGGTCGGTGAAGGAGAACTGCGCCCGGTTGCCATGCTGCGCACGCTTCCCATCCTCGTCCACGCGTAAGGTCTGTGGATATTTCGTCGTGAGCCAGGCGGGAGGAGCAGCCGTGGGGGTACCCAGAACGACCACGATGTGGTGTTGCGCTGCCTTCTCAATCGCTTGGTCCAGCCAGGTAAAGTCATACTTTCCTTCTTCGGGCTCCATGGTGCTCCAGGCGAACTCACCCACACGCGTCAGGTGAATATGGCAGGCAGCCATCCGGTCCAGATCCGTATCCCACTGCGATTCCGGCCATTGCTCCGGATACCAGGCTGCGCCCAAAAGCACGGGCGGGACGTTCGGATATTGCGTAGCCTGGCCTAACGCCGGCACATGGCTGAGTAGTACCAGGAGCACGAAGAGAGCGGCGCGACCAAAAAGTCGCGGCAAGACAATCGAGGTGGGGCTTTCCTCTGCAAAAGCAAGGTGGATTTCGGTCATGTGGAGTTTGGCACCCGGCAGCCTAGTTGGCCATTATGCCACCACGATCAGCAACTGTGTAGAGGACGCAGGCACTTACGCGGCCCTGGCTTCTCTCACCCGTGGGAAAGGGAACCATCGTCTGCCGCGGTCATGGGATGAGCGCCGGCAATGGGATTGCCGAGGTCATCCGTTGGGACGTTCTGCTGCTGGAAGGCGGGGAAGTATGCGGCCCAACCGGCGTCACCCAGATCCACCAGCAAGGCTCCATCCTGCCAGATGTCGTTGTGATCATTGGCATCATTTCCGTGATTGATGAAACCGCCGCTTGATCCTTGATTCATGTGGACGTCGTGCACGCCCAAGGAGCCATCTGTGTAGGAACGGCCGAAAATGTACACATCCGCGGTTGAGTTTTGCGCATTCGCGAATAGACGCAGAAGCGAAGCCACCGGCTCCACTACCTCGGACCCATCCATGACATCGCTGGGGCGCCACATTCCAGTACCCGCGAGCACGTCGCTGCGCAAGAAGTCGAGTGCCGGAATTGCTGCGGTTCCGGTCAGCGCTGTGAAACCCTCCGCTGCCGGGCGAAGAGTCGCGGTTATCTGATGGCTGAAGTCGTACACCAACTTGTACTGAAGCAAATCGTCGGAGTCCGTCGTACCCACGTTGATCGCCGTGTCCCACTGCTCCTGGCTGCCGTCAGATGCGGTCACTTGCATGGTGGTATGCAGGTGGTATTGCAGTTCATGCGGACGCCTCGATGACTGCAGCGTCGTGTTGGAGTTGATCTTGGCCTTCAAATAGCCATAGGTCAGTGCCATGTTCATCCTCTGCGAGTGATTAGTGTGAAAAAAGCTGCCGATCTCTTTCCGCCTGGCTGCCGGCAACATAAAACCGCTCAAACCAGGCGGGTTTGCCCGAAATACTCGTAGGCTTGGCGATCACCGTCTGTAAGTCGATACTGGAGGTCAGCGAAACGCCTGCATACAGCGTGGAATCATCATGCATGTGCTGCTTGGTCACCCGGTACTGATATATGCCATCCTGGGGTTGATAGGGGAAGTGAAGCCAGCGGAACTTCTGAAAGGGTGCACTGGTGGAGTCGAAGTTGCGTGCTCCGTTCACCGTCGCTCCGCCGGTGTAATCGAATGCCAGACGATTCCGCAGGGGCAGGAAGTTGGGGCTTCCGGGACTTTGGACTTCAATAGAAAAGCCGACCAAGTCGGCCTCAGGCTGATCGACATCCATGCCAATCAAAACCATGCGCTCGCCGCGCCAAAGTTTGACCGTAAGGCCAGCGGAGGAATTCGAGGATGTGAGAGGCTGCAACGGCATAGGAACAGCACCTCAAAATTCATGAATGGGTCGGGACGCGGACGAACGCTTCTTGTCGTTGGATCCCCTACCAGCTCTGGATAGTAGTGAGGATTGGCTTGTTTCCGTTACACGCGAGAAATCCTGGGAAAACCTGGTTTCGGTCACAGAGCATAGCCGCAGTAAAACTACGGGTCCAGCCAGACTTTTTTTTGCCCCGGCTGGACCTCTATCCAGTTGGTGAGGGGCTGATGGGGCAAACGGTGAAGGTCTAGCAGCTTTGGTATTATCTGCTCGACGGCGGCTTTGCCGGCATCTGGGTCTGCAACATACTCTCCGAATAGTTCGTGTGGTCCTTGGGGAGTGTCATTGGCCTGCCTTGCATCTACGACGGCCGCCCGCCAACCGCCTGTGAAATGCTGCACAAAGCAATGGAATATAGGTTTTCCATCACTGAGGTACTCAGCAGCAAAGTAGTGATCGGTAGGTGGCCAGATGCTCATGGGCCTATTCTACGGCACGTTATTGGTTGTCCTCCTCCTACACCAGGGTCGCACGAGGTGACCGTTCCAGATTGAGCGCGCCCTGAAAAGGTGATCTTGTGCTGAAGCTCAGCCCTCCTCAGAGTTTTGTGGAGAAAACTCTTCCGGGCAGGCGGCCGCAAAGCCCAGTGGCAGGTGAGCAGTTGAACTTACTATCTTAGGCATCTTGGGCTAGTACTTCTTAAATTCACGGTGAATGGGTATCCTGTCGACGCATTTGGACTCCAGGAAGGATTGGAGAGAGCCGCAGGGCGCACTGCAGATCCCTCCACTTCGCTCCCCCGGATTTCCTGTCGAGACCCATGGCTTTGATGATCTGCATGCGGCTCTCTTTAAAGAGAGCCGCAAACGTGGTCCTCGCTAGCAGCGCGAAGTAGGAAATCCGGGTACGCTTCGGTCGGGATGACAAGGGGAGAGGGGTGGCTCAGGTTGGAGTGGTTGCGGGATGGGGGAGAAACAGCAGATCCCTTCACTTCGTTCGGGATGACAATGGGTGAGGGGTGGCTCAGGTTGCTTATCTTAGCGCTTATGGGCCGCAGGCCCATGATTCCTCTGTCGAAAAACATTTCCAAGAAAGAGCGGCTGAACCGCAGGTCCCTCCACTGCGCTTCGCTTCGGTCGGGATGACATGACTCCCCTGGTCGAGATGACGATTCCGTTTAGGGGCAACGCGTTCCCGGCACACGCCTAAGCCCAACTAAACCCACTCTTCTGCAAAGGCAGCGTCCGCACCCGTTTTCCCGTAGCCGCATAGATCGCATTTCCTACCGCCGGTAGGATCGGGGGTAGCGTCGGCTCTCCCAACCCAGTCGGTGCGAAGTTTGACTTGATCCAGAAAACTTCGATCGGGGGCACCTGCTTCATCCTCATCAGCGGGTGCTGATGGAAATTGGTTTGCTGCACCTTGCCGTCGGCTAGCGTGATCTCCTGGGCCATTTCGCCCATGCCGTCGATCACTCCGCCAAAACCCATGCTCTCGGCCGCTCGCGGATTGATGATCTCACTGCCTACATCGCCCGCCGCCCAGACATGGTTCACCTTTACCTTGTTGTCCTTGTCGACCGACACGTCGGCCACCTCGGCGAAATAGCCCAGGTGACAGAAATAGCCGGCGATCCCCAGCCCTCGGCCCGGCTCCCGCTTGCGATTGGCCCAGTTGGACTTCTCCGCTACCAACTGCAGAACCCCCTTCATGCGCTCCGGGTTCAGGTCGCGCGGGCCCTTGGGCGTGTTCTCCTCACCCGGCACCGGCACCATCTTGTTGCTCAGGATCTCCAGTTGAAACTCCAGCGGGTCGCGGCCAGCGGCAATGGCCAGCTCGTCGAGAAAGGATTGGCCCACAAACGCATAGGCATTATCGCCCGGCGCGCGCAGATAGCCGGTGCGCAGCATCAGCGGAATGGCCGAGGTGTAGAGCGCATAGTGGGACGCAAAACCTGAGGGAAATTCGTCACTGCCAATGTTCGCGCCCGGCGATAGTTTGCCGCCATCCCCATAGGTGACCATGTGGTGGCGCCAAGCCACCAGCTTGCCTTGCGCATCCAGCCCGGCCTTCAGACCGACGAAGCCGCCGGCGCGGTAGGCATCGTGGGTGGTGTCGTCTTCGCGCGACCACAACAACTTTACCGGCGCTTGTACACGCTGGGCGAGCCAGGCCGCCTCCACCATGTAGTCGTTCATGAGGCGACGGCCAAAGCCTCCACCCACGCGGGTGAGGTGCACGGTGATGTCCTTCTCAGAGATGCCCAGCGACTTGGCGACCAGGGCGCTGCCGGAACCAGGGTTCTGGCTGGGGACCCACATTTCCAGTTTGCCGTTGGTCCATTGGGCGGTGGCGTTCATCGGCTCCAGCGTGGCATGGGCCAGGAAGGGGAAGGTGTAGGTCGCCTCCACGACCTTGGCGGAGGTTTTGAGGACAGCGTCGATGTCGCCATAAGTACGGACGGTGGTGACGGGCGGGGCCGCGAGCAGGGCTTCGGCCTGTTTCTGGAAGTTGTCGCTGCTTTGGGTTTGGGCTGGCCCCAAGTCCCACTCGACTTTCAGGGCTTTGCGGGCTTTCTGGGCCTGCCACCAGGTGTCGGCCACGATGGCGATGCCGGGCTCCATGCCTGGCTCGGGCGCGGTGTAGGCGGCGGCCTTGATGGTTCCGTCGATGACCAGGACCTGGCGGATTCCCGGCATTTGCTTGATTTGGTCGAGATTGGCAGTTTTGACTTTGCCGGCAAAGACGGGGCACTTCTCGATGGCAGCGTAGAGCATTCCGGGGAGTGAGACGTCGATGCCGAACAGAGGCTTGCCGGTGACGATGTGGGGCGTGTCGACTCCGGTTTGGGACTTGCCGATGATGCGGTAGTCTTTGGGATCTTTGAGGGTGACGGTGTCGAGCACCGGGCAAGGGAGGGCGGCGGCTTTGGCGGCTAGCTCTCCATAGGTGGCTTTCTTGCCGGTGGATTTGTGGAGGACACAGCCGGCGTCGGTGGTGCATTCCGAGGCGGGGACGGACCAGCTGATGGCGGCGGCAGTGACGAGCATCTGGCGGCCGGCGGCCCCTACGCGGCGGAGCGGGTCCCAGGATTTCGGAGTGGACGTGCTCCCCCCGGCGGACTGACTGCCGTAGGTGGCTTCGTCGAGGTCGGCTTGTTCGACACGGACGTTCTTCCAGTCGACATCGAGCTCTTCGGCGATGAGCATGGGGAGCTCGGTCTTGATGCCCTGGCCCATTTCGGGGCCCCGGGCTTTGATGGTTACGGTCCCGTCCGGGGCGATTTTGATGAAGGCGGTGGGTTTTAGGTTTTGCTTCGCGTGCGCCTGGGCCTGGGCTTGCGGGATGTAGAGCCGGAGGGTGAGAGCTCCGGTGGTGAGCGCGGAAACTTTGAGAAAGGAGCGGCGGTTCAGGTTCATTGTTTTTCTCCTTTCCTTAGGCTTTTTGGAGGGTTGCAGCTTGGTGGATGGCTTCCCGGATGCGGGGGTAGGTTCCGCAACGGCAGAGATTGCCGCTCATGGCGGCGTCGATGTCCGCGTCGGTGGGGTGCGGGGTGCGGGATAAGAGCGCAGTGGCCGACATGATCTGGCCGGCCTGGCAGTAGCCGCATTGGGGTACGTCGATTTTTTCCCAAGCGACTTGGACGGGGTGGGAGCCGTCGGAGGATAGGCCTTCTATGGTGGTGATGGGCTTGCCGGCTACGGTGGAAACCTGGGTCAGACAAGAGCGGATGGCCTGGCCGGCAACGATCACGGTGCAGGCTCCGCACAGGCCCATGCCACAGCCGTATTTGGTTCCGTGCAGGTTGAGGGTGTCGCGTAAGACCCAGAGGAGCGGCGTGTCCGGCTCCACATCTATTGTTTTGGATACGTTGTTGATGGTCAGTTCGACGGGCATAGATTCGCCTCCTGAAACCTGGTGCGGAAGAAGGGCGCCACGGATGGATGTTCCGCGGTGACTGATTGAAATTGTACGCCGGGCGACGTACGGGCCTGAAGAGTCTGCTTTGTTGCGGCCCGTAAATGACCTGCCATAGACGGATTTTAGAGTCTGCATGAGACCCGTAAAGGAGCCCTCAGGGGCTAAAGCCCGACGTTTTCTCCATCGTTTACGGCCCGACTAAAGTCGTGCCCTGATACAAAACCAGAGTTTTCCGCAACCTCGAGCGTCGCCGAAAGCTGCGGGGAATGAACTGCGCCCGCCGGGCAGAAACTTTCAAAGCGTGATGGCCTATAACATCGCGCAGGATGGCCTTACTCTGCAATCGCAGAATCTGAGTTCGCAAACGTGCCAGCTGCAGTTGCTAAACCTTTCCACTCAAGGCGGCCTTTGGCTGGTACGACCTGGTTATTTGCGTCGAATCAGATCCAACGTTTCGACAGCAGTAGCAGGTCATCTGGAGACCGGGGCACCTAGCAGGACCGATCCGGGTTCAGGTAGTTCCGTCGACGGTAAATAACGGCAACTTCTATCAGCGCTGATGTGGGTAGGATCTTGCTGAACTGGGGGGATGACTGAGGATTGGAGGCGCGGGTCGGAATCGAACCGACGCATAAAGGTTTTGCAGACCTCTCCCTTACCGCTTGGGTACCGCGCCATCTTGAACATTGTACCGCCGGGCCAGACGGATACCGATTCGGCACCTGCGACTTTCAGACCATAAAGCCCAGAAGGAAGCTACCTGGAGCGGGAGACGGGACTTGAACCCGCGACCCTCGCCTTGGCAAGGCGATGCTCTACCACTGAGCTACTCCCGCATACGTCCTCACAGAGTATATCGGGCGGCTCACCGCCGGGTCAACGCAGGCCCCTATTCCCTACTTTTGAGATAGGCCTCGACAGCTGCGAGCACCTCATCCATGCCCAAGGTCGTATCCACCTCCAGTTTCGCGTTTTGAATGGGCTCAAAATGCTGCTTAATCGTGCGGTAAAGGGCAGGATCGCGGTTCTGTGCCGGATGTGCGGGGTCACCCGCAGCCAAACGCTCCTCTGCGACGGCATCCGCACAGGTCACCAGCAGAATGCGCGACTGCGCACCCGCTTGCTCAGCCGCCAATAAGACCTCCTCTCGTTGGGCCCGGGTGGAAAAGGTCCGCCCATCGAAAAAGATGAAGGACACTCGCCTGCGCTCCGTCAGGTAGGCGGCGGCGTCCAGCATGGCGCGCAGGCACAATTGATCCTGTTTGGAGGAGTAATCCGTTAGAACGCCTGGAAAGAGCGCGCCGCGCACGCGGTCTTTGTCGAGAATGGCGGCATCCAGACGTCCGGCAAGAGCCCTGGCAAGCGTGCTTTTCCCGGTTCCAGGCAAACCGGCGAATAAGACCCAGGTGGTCATGGACCTAACCAGCCGTCTATGCGTCGAGCAGGTGGCCGTCGCGCATGTGCAGGATGCGGTCTCCAATCTCGGCCGCCTCCGGGTTATGCGTGATCATCAACACCGTCTGCTTGAACTCCTGGTTGGAACGCCTCAGCATGGCCAGCACCGCATTGGAATTTTGGGTGTCGAGATTGCCGGTTGGTTCGTCCGCAAGAATAATGGCCGGGCGGGTGATCAGGGCGCGGGCAATGGCCACGCGCTGCTGCTCTCCACCCGAAAGCTCCGAGGGACGATGATCGAGACGGCCGGCTATGCCCAGCATGTCCGCAAGCTGCTTAAGCAGCGCCTCATCCTTCGCCTGATGGCTGCCGGCAATTTCCCGCGCGATCTCGATATTGTCTCGCGCAGTCAGAGTGGGCAGCAGATTGAACTTCTGAAAGACAAAGCCAATCTTGGTCTTGCGCAAGGCCGTGCGCTCGGAATCGCTCAGCTTGGCAAAGTCGACTCCGTCGATCAATACGCTTCCTGAAGTCGCGCGCGTAAGGCCGCCAAGAATGTAGAAGAGGGTCGATTTGCCGCTGCCCGATGGCCCCACAATGCTGACGAACTCACCCGGAGGGACGACAAAGGAAACGTTGGTGAGGGCAGGCACCTCGACCTTACCTGCCCGGTACACCTTGCTGACGTTCTTTGCCTCGATAATGGCTTGCACGTTCCTGATTGTAACTGGGACCGCCGGGGCGGCAATCCGTCAAACCCCAACTACCACCGAATCGCTGTGCTGGGGCTCGTGCTGGGCGACCATCGGACGCAGTCCATGGCCTTTTTTGGGGCCACGTTTTCGAGCCACCATCACCCGGATGCGCTCCAGCATCTCCACCGGTGAGCAGGCGCCCTTGGGCAAGAACGCGTCGGCGCGATTGGCGCGATCGTAAGCCTTGACGCTTCCACTGATCAGAATCGCCGGCACTTCAGGGGCCACCTCCTTCATGCGGCGAATGAGCTCGTTTCCATCCATGCAGGGCATGATCAGATCGCTCAAAACCAGATCAATGCCTCCTTCTCGAAATAACTCTAATGCTTGTTCGCTGCTGGAGGCTGTGAGCACTCGATAGCCGCGGGTTTCCAGTAAAAATTTGCGAACAGACAGGGATTGCTCGTTGTCATCCACACATAGAATCGTTTTCTTTGGCCTCATTGGGTCCTAACTTCTCCGCAAAGGAGATGTGAAACGCGAACGCGCACTTGCGTGCGGGCGTTCGCAGGCTGCGGGGGAAGAACGGAATAAGCCGCCTCTGGATGGCTGCGGTAGCGGTGGAACAAGGCCTGCTTGCGATCACCAGGGAGCCGGGGGACAGCAGGTCTTCGTCCAGCAGCAGAGCGCAATCCAGGCGCGTCCGATCTGAATTTCAGTTGTCAGATTTCAAGGCCGACAGTTGCGTTACCTCGAACGGCAACGCTTGCACAGAGTACGAAGAGCAGAGCGATGTGTAAACGGGGAAGATGAAGCGAAGTGGGGCTCGCTTTTTGCTTCAGGTTCCACCGCGAAACGGCGTCGCGTTGCCAGTGTTGTGTATATGCGTGATCAGCCCTGTTGAAAGCATGTGAATCATTCAAGGAAAAGGCGTTCTTTTGCTGCAGGATCAGTGCTGCTTTGAAATAAAAAATCGCTCACCTTCTCTGCGAGAGCCCGTGCTTTTTAATTTTCTATACCTGCCAGCGCGCATTGCCGAGCCTCAGTCATGAGCGGATTCAGAGTTTGACAGCGCTTGGCGCCGGTTCTATGCTTAAAGAAGTCGAAATGGTAAACACCTCTCACTACCCGTGCCTGCGTTGCTGCTGCTGTTGTTGCTGCTGCACGCTGCGGGTGTGTTTCTAGATCGAATCGCAAGCTTCGCATCCTGATATACGTCTCATTCACCCGCAGCTGGCCCACGCCGCGGGTTCCCTCGTGCTTGAACCAAGCCTGGAAAACCGATCGCCCCGCAGGCCGACTGTTCAACAGTTCTGAGGAGGAACCCCACATGACGATCGAATCACGCATTCCACGCATTCTCGATCCGGCGCCCGACTTTAAAGGCAAGAGCACGCACGGCATCATTCAGTTGAGCGATTACACCACCAAGGGCAAGTATGTGTTGTTGTTTTCACACCCATCTGATTTCACCCCCGTGTGCACCACGGAGTTCATCGAGTTTGCACGCCGATGGGATGATTTTGAAAGACTGAACGTGCAGTTGATCGGGGTTTCGATTGACAGCGTTTACTCGCACATTGCCTGGGTACGCGATATCGAGCGCAACGCCGGGGTGGAGGTGAAGTTCCCGGTCATTGCCGATCTCGACCAGAAGGTTTCCCAGGCCTACGGACTGGTGCATGAAGCAGCTTCGGATACGGCCACGGTGCGGGCTGTGTTCGCCATCGATCCCAAGCAGAATATCCGCGCCATCGTTTACTATCCGATGCAATTGGGGCGTAATGTAGACGAGTTGATTCGGGTCTTCGAAGCGTTGCAGACGATTGATGGCAATGGGGTCTCGGTGCCGGCTAATTGGAGGCCTGGTGATTCTGTCATCGTTCCCGCGCCGGCAACGGTTGAGGACGCACGCAAGCGGACCAATGGCGGCGGAGCAGGGCTGCAAGTGGAAAGCTGGTATCTGGCAAGAAAAGACCTTGCCGTCCAAGCAAAGTAGATTTTCTTTTAGGGGCAGCCTTGGGTAGTAATGCTGCCCCTAAAGCGATGAGATGAGCACCGGTGGCGAAGTGGCTAACGCGCTGGTCTGCAAAACCAGTATTCGCCGGTTCAATTCCGGCCCGGTGCTCCAATATTCCAGCTGCAATTAAGCAGGACCGGATTGCTTCCTGCGTCAATGTTTCGCCGCGTTTTGCGCTTGATACATCATGCGTTCCTTGCCCCAATCGATGGGGCCGTCGGTAAAGCGACGCTGCAGGCGCTGGACCAAGCCACCCCAACCGACGACGAAGTGTGCATAGGCGTCATCCCACTGTGGCCCTTCTTTCCAGCCAAGATGGGAGACGGTGATATGCGTCTGGTCTGGGCCTTCGGGCCGCATCTGAACAACAACCCAGGTCCCTCCATTCCGGACCTCTGGATATTCTGGCGGGGCGTTCCATTGGAACGAAATCATCTCTTCGGGGGCATAGCTCAAGATCTTGAGACCTTTCGTACCAGACCTCTCATCCTTCGGATCAAATTGGATCTCGTAAGCCCCTCCGATCGCGAGTTGAATGTTCGCCTTTTCAGCAAAGAACTCTTCCGCGCCTTTGGATGTAGTCCACAGGCGCCACACTTCGGAGACAGGACCGTTGACAGTCGCTTCGACACGCACGACGCGAGGTTGGCTTGGCTCTTTCGAAGGGGTGTTTGACACTTGCTGAGCGAAAGAAGGAATTGGTGCGAGCATTACACCAAGGGAAATTGACGTCAATAGTCTTCTCATGATTTGCCTCTTGAAATGGGTAGATGCTGCGTGGGCAACATTCGCTGGCAAGATTGCACCAGGACTAATTCGACTCCACAAGAGATTCTCGCTCCGAACTATTCTGTCTACTGAGAGGTAGTCCCAAATTGCTCAGTGAAAAGTCCTAAGAAGTAGTTCCAACCTTTCTCGTGTCCTCTTCCACCGTCAGTATCGGGAAGGCCGGAATGCACGAGGGTCATCACGGTGTCTTCCCTCTGCTTCTTAAAGGTCACCGTGACCGTCGACTCCAGCCCCGAGGTACTCGGTGACATCCAAGTATGCTGAATTCGACTCGGTCGCTCTATCTCTGTAAACCGTCCGTAATGGGGAGTCTCCTTGAAGGTCCAGTAAAAGAATCCGTCTACTTGCGGATTCAACATCAGTTTGTCGGCCGCGCTCCACGGATTGCCTGGTATCTTCGGATCCAGCCACGCATCGAACACCTCAACGGCAGGTGCCGGGATTGTCCGTTCTACCTTCACTTCAATGGTCTTCATTGTCTCCTTCATTACTCTTCTCCTCTTGCTTCTTGTTTTCTTTCTGCTCCTTAAAATACTGCTCGAACTGATCGAGATGCGTGTCCCAGAACGGCTCGTACTCATGCACCCATCGAGCCACCAGACGTAGTGGTTCAGGACGAAGCGAAATGAGGACTTCGCGTCCTTGTTTTTGAGATTTGATCAGCCCAGCACGCTCGAGCAACTTGAGGTGCTTGGTGACAGCATTCAGAGCCACGTCGAACGGCTTTGCAACATCGGTAAAACGAGTAGGCCCAGATTCCGCCAGCCTCCCTATGATTACTCGCCTGGACGGATGCGAAATGGCTGTCAGCACATCGGTGAGTCGATCCATAGAAATCATTACACCATAGGGTGTAATGATTTGCAAGCAAGTAATCGGGCACTCTGCAGTTGGTCGTCGAAGGCTTCTCTAAGGACTCGCATTCTCCTCGCAGACCCTCACCCGTTGATCGTAAAAATGACGCTCCATGGGGTTTCGCGCTAGAGTGAGTGCCTTACGAAAGTGCTCCGCGGCCTCCTTTCGCATTCCGCGACGAAGTTGCAGTTCGCCAATGGCCGCCGGATAAAAGGGATAGGCCGCTAGTCTGTCGCTGTTGGCAATCGATGCGATCTCAGCCAAGCCCCGCTCGGGTCCCTCATTCTGTGCGATGGCGATTGCCCGGTTGAGCGCCACAATCGGGGAAAGACGGAGTTTCATCAAAGTATCGTAAAGCGAGACGATCGCCTGCCAATCCGTATCCTCCATCCCCGAGGCCCGTCCGTGAATGGAGGCAATCGCTGCTTCGACGTGATACTCGCTCAGTTTAGGACCGGTAGCGGAAAGCTCCATTAGCTTTAGGCCTTCAGCCAGAAGTTGGCGATCCCACTTGGATCGGTCCTGATCCAATAGTGCGCTCAGGTGACCGGAGGAATCGACGCGAGTTGGCAATCGCGCGGCATTCAGGCTCATGAGGGCCGCCAACGCCAAGGTCGCCAGCGTCGCCCCTTGCGGATGTTGCAAAAGCATTGCAGTCAGGCGCATCGCCTCGCGGCAGAGTTCAATCCGCACCGACCTCTCAGCAGACGCGCCGTGATACCCCTCGTTGAAAAGCAGGTACAGCGCTCGTTGAACATCCGGAAGCCGTCGTGAAAATTCTACGGCCGCTGTCACGTCGAAGAGTCGATTCGATTTAGCCAGCACCTGCTTGGCGCGCGTAATGCGCTTTTGGGTTGCTGCTTTGCCGGCGACAAACGAGCCTGCGACTTCGCTCACGCTGAATCCACATAGGATGTGCAGGATAAGCGCAGCCCGAGCGTCTTCGCGGAGTTTGGGGTGACAGCAGGAGAACATCATCCGCAGTTGATCGTCTTGAATCGTGTTGGTGCAGAAAACTTCTTCGACGGCCGGCACGAGCGTCCATTCCGTCTCCAAGAGCCTGCCGAACTCCGGCGCAAAGGTCCTTGCAGTGCGCTCTCGCCGAAGCACATCGATGGCACGGTTCTTCGCTGCAGTCATTAGCCACGCCGAGGGGTCCGGGGGCATGCCGTGAAAACTCCAGGTCTCCAGGGCGCGGCAGAACGCATCTTGAACGACATCCTCAGCCAGCGCGAGGTTGTGGATACCAAAAATCCTCGTCAGGATTGAAACCATCCGTCCCGCCTCGCGCCGGAAGAGATGTTCCGTGTCTTCCATCTACATCCTCCGGACCGGCCGCACTTCGACAGAGCCGCCGATTTCCAGGTTAGGACAGCCCTTCGATAGCTCCGCGGCCTCAGCAAGGTCTTTGGCATCGACGATGATGTAGCCGTTAACGACATCCATGGTTCGACCAACGACAGCCCGCAGTAGGCGCCACGCGATCTCGCACGTTTTAATGAAAAGGAGAACTTCTTATGCGAAAAATCATTGAATTTACCCTGGTTTCGATCGACGGTGTCTTTTCCGGTCCAGGCATTGCGGCATTCATGAGTTACCGCGACGATGCGTATCTGAGAGATGGCTTGGGTCAACTGCTTGCTTGCGATGCGATGTTGACCCGTTTGTATGTCCAAGCGTAGCTTCACGGCAACGCTAAGAAAAGCGAGGAAAACCAACCCATTTTCAACCCATCGAGAGACTTCCTTGGCGTGTCTTACTGGGCTTTTTAGTATGGGTTAGTTCTCGTAAGTAAATGAAAATACAGAGGCAAGAGGTCGATTGGAAGCAACCGATCAAGATCATTTCACGACGGTAACCCTGATTACCCTGGTATGGGTGATGGTGCCGGCGGAACCGGAAATGATGATTGGGTAAACTCCCAGTGGAGTACCGTTTGGGCCCAGAAAGTGCAGTCCGAAGCTACAACCAACAAGAAAGCAAAACAGGATCACTGAGCCAACCGCCCATACGCTCATCCGCACCCTCTCATAGCGAATCAAGCCGCAAATCGCGATTAAGACGACGGCCGAGCCTTCTAGTGCAGAACTGTTCGCGAAGGTCTGAATTGTAATCGTGGAATTGGCATTCGATTTACCGGAGGGGGCGGGAAGCAGGTTCGCGGTGAATCCGACATCGGGAGGAGAAAAACTGCAGCGCATCCCCACTGGTATGTTTCCGCATTCGAGCCGGATGTTGCCAATGAATCGGTTCAGGCTCTCAACGGCTATCGAGGCTATCCAGGAATGGCCTCGGTGAATGATGACCGTATCAGGCGCGACAATCTGGAAGTCGGGAATGACGACAGTCAGTGGAATGGTAGTTGATCTGCTTGAAAGAAAGTTCAGATCGCCGCTGTAATCAACGAAAACAACGTATGCGTCCGCTGCCGGATAGCGGCCGATCCAAACGGCGGAGCCGGAAGCGTCCAACAGGATGGGCGGACTGGTGACCATATTCCCGGGCTGGGTACCCGTGGCAACGAAGACCACCGAGCCGGTGGGAATCGAGGGGTGTGCCGGGGCCACGCGGGCAGTAAACTGCACCGGTTGTCCGGCGTCGACCGACGCTGTTGAATAGCCCAAAGAGACGGAGGTAGGTGCCCGCTTGACCACCTGCACATATTTCGTCTGCTTCTGCCCGGCGGCGACGTTGGCATCAAGTGGAAGGAGCGCGCCGAACAGCAAAACGAAGGCCGCCAGTCTTCTTTCCACAGAGGATCCTCAGTCGATAGATACCGGCGCGGCCGAGGGTTGCTCGACCGCACCGCCGATTGCTGATCAATTGTAGTTGTTGTCACCACTGTAGGTCACCGTAATGGTATGGGTTCCCGCGGTGAACAGCGGGATGAGAATGCTCGCATTCCCACTTGAATTGAGCGTTAATGTTCCGAGGCTGGTGGTGCCGTCCATCAACAAGACCGTCCCGGTGGGCTGAATTCCGACGGAAGATACGACCCCGATACTCAGCGTGACCGCATCTCCATACACCGACGGATTCAGTGAACTGCTCACTGTGGTGGTCACTACGCTGGAAGAACTGGCCTTGGTAACAACGTGGGTAGTGATGGTAGAGGTGATTGCGGAGAAGTCCGAATCGCCGCTGTATTGAGCGGTCAGAGAATGTGAACCAACGACCAGGGAGGTCGGTCCGACAAGAGTAATGGTCGCCGCCCCGGTTGAATTGACGGTCGCCGTTCCCAGCGAGGTAGCTCCGTCGAAGAACTGAATCGTTCCGGTTGGAATCCAGTCGGTGTCGTGGTCCTGATCCCACATCTGCGCGGTCAGAGTAACGGATTGACCATAAACGCTCGTGCCTACCGGTGCATCGACAAGAGTGATTATCGGAGTCTGTTGTCCGGCAGTAATGACCACCGAATTCGACGTCGATCCCACGAAGTTCGCGTCGCCCGCGTACTGAGCAGTGATGGTGTGTGCTCCATCATGGAATTGATTCCAAGGAAACGACACAGTGCCGGCCTGTGCGCCAGTCGGGCGGGGTAAGCCAATTGTGGAAACGTACGGCCCGGGCGCTGCAGCTTGTTCAAATTGAGCGCCCCAGACATTGATCGGCACGCCGAAACTGGAAGAAGACAGTCCCACGGAAAACCCCGTGCCGGCTCCCGCCGGGAAAGTGTATGTCAGCACACAACGTTGCCAGGTGGAAGTGACGGAACAGGGCAACGTTTGCGAGGCTGCGACCGCTGGATTGTCCTTCAAGGTAAGCGAAAGCGCGGTTGGACTCGCCGACATTGCCCATACCGAAAATGTAACCGATAGACTGGCGTAATTCGTCGAGCTGGGAACGGCGTAAATCACGCCTGAAGTACCGTCCGGGAAGGTGAGCGCAGTTGCGGTGTTGACACTTCCGTCCGGCCCATTGGCGGAATGGATGGTAACCGTCGGAGCTGTTCCGAAAGTGGTCCAGCCGTTTGCCGTATCAACCTGAGAGTAGGGAATCAAGTTCGAGGCGGGAGCGACAACAATGGATTGTGCCGCGCCGAGCTGTGTCGCACCATCGAAGAACTGAATCGTCTCAGACACAGGTGCGGGAGCGCCGGCAGTCATCAAAACGTAGGTAAATGTAACCAAGTCCCCATCTGTGATTGAGCCTGACGGACTTGCAGTTATGGTGCTGATCGTGTTGCGCTTGTTCACCGTCTGGGTGAGGGTAGTTGATGACTGTGCGAAAATGAGCGTCCCAAAACTAGTGGAGGCCAAAAGGAAGATGAATGATGCGGGATTGCGTACTTGCATCACAGAAAGCCTCTTAATTCCTGGTTCACTTTTTTTTCGGAATCCAGTACTTCATGGAAGGCTTCTTCCATGCCCGGGCCGGAAAGATTGAACCGCGGCTGAAGGAAGTAAGTCCGCAGCTTGATCGCAAGGCCCACGGGCTGCCGTACGCTGCCCGGCTTGGGATAATGAGGCTCGACCAGAACGAGCAATTCTGACCAAGGCACCACCTGCTCCATCTGATCCGGAAAAAGCTCCCGCTGACCCTTAGGACCAAACTTCTCGAAACTCGCCAGTGACCCCAATGTTTGTTGCCGCATCGTCGTTACCCTCCCTTATCGGCTCAGGAAGGAACTTGTGCAGAGCCTTCCTAAACGCAGTGGGTTTCTTGGGGTGTTTGCAGGGTTCTCATGGCTATACGCTGCTCTGTGCCATTTTTGGCCACTTTGACCGCCTAGTGGAAGTTGGCGTCACCGCTGTAGGTGAGGTTCAATGTGTGCGATCCCGCAGACAAGGCAGATGTTGTCACTGTTTGGATTCCATTCGCTTGTAGCGCGGTTGCGCTCAACAGCGTAGTGGCTCCGTCGGTTAACGTGACGGTGCCTGTCGGTGTAGCACCATTTCCGCTGACCGTCAGGGTAAACGTGACAGCGTCGCCAAAAGTTGAAGGGTTCAGCGATGGAGTTACGGAAAGTACAGACGCGGCCTTGTTGACCACCAGTTGCACGCTGGCGGTAGCGGAGTTGTAGTCCGTGGTGTCGGTGGGGGTCAGGGTCACGTTCAGAGTCTGCGTTCCGACGACTAGCACCGTGCCCGAGGCGGGGGTGTAAAGCAAGGCGCCGGAGGTGGCCGAGGTGGCGTTGAGCTGAGTCGAGCTCAGCGCGGTGCCGTAGGTGATCGCAGAGGGCGTGGACCAGGTGATCGACGGCGTAGCCTGGTTGACGGTCACCACTCCGGCCACGTAGCTGATCGCGTAGTTGGCGGCAGCGGCGCCAGAGCAACTGGTCGAAGGCGAGGAGCCCGCCGTGCTGGCCGTCGTGTAGGTCGTGGTGCAGGTGGGTGCGGTGGTCAGCACCGCGCTGGTCTGGCTGTTCACGAAGGCGCTGTAACTGGGCGTGATGGTGGGCACAGCACCGCCGTAATTCACTGTGGCGCTCGATGCGGTGATGGTCAGGGGCGCCTGGTTGACGGTCACCACTCCGGCCACGTAGCTGATCGTGTAGTTGGCGGCAGCGGCCCCGGAGCAGCTGGTCGGAGGCGAGGACCCCGCCGCGCTGGCCGTCGTGTAGCTCGTGGTACAGGTGGGTGCGGTGGTCAGCACAGAGGTGGTCTGGCTGTTCGCGAAGCCGCTATAACTCGGGGTGATGGTGGGCACGGCGCCGCCGTAACTCACCGTAGCGCTCGATGCGGTGATGGTCAGGGGGGCCAGGTTGACGGTCACCACTCCGGCCACATAGCTGATCGCGTAGTTGGCGGCGGCGGCCCCGGAGCAGCTGGTGGAAGGCGAGGACCCCGCCGCGCTGGCCGTCGTATAGGTCGTAGTGCAAGTCGGTGCGGTGGTCAGCACCGCGCTGGTCTGGCCATTCGCGAAGGCGCTGTAACTCGGCGTGATGGTGGGCACGGCGCCGCCGTAACTCACCGTAGCACTCGATGCGGTGATGGTCAGGGGAGCCTGGTTGACGGTCACCAATCCGGCCACATAGCTGATCGCGTAGTTGGCGGCAGCGGCCCCGGAGCAGCTGGTTGAAGGCGAGGATCCCGCCGCGCTGGCCGTCGTATAGGTCGTAGTGCAAGTCGGTGCGGTGGTCAGCACCGCGCTGGTCTGGCTGTTCACGAAGCCGCTATAACTCGGCGTGATGATGGGCACGGCAGCGCCGTAATTCACCGTGGCGCTCGATGCGGTGATGGTCAGGGGAGCCTGGTTGACCACCAGTTGGACACTGGCGGTAGCGGAGTTGTAGTCGGCGGTGTCGGTGGGGGTTAGGGTCACGCTCAGGGCCTGGGTTCCGGCGCCGAGCACCGTGCCCGAGGCGGGCGTGTAGACGAGGGCGCCGGCGGTGGCCGAGGTGGCGTTGAGCTGAGTGGAGCTCAGCGCCGCGCCGTAGGTGATGGCAGAAGGCGTGGACCAGGTGATCGAGGGCGTAGCCTTGTTGACCGTGACCGTCACCGAACCCGCCGCCGGCGTGGTGTAGTCAGTAGTGTCGGTGGGAGTAAAGGTGGCGCTCTCTGAAGGTGTCCCTGCGCCCGGCGCCGTGCTCGGGGTCGTCCACCCGAACGAGCCACCAACTGAAGCCGTGCCGCCGCTCAGCGTAGAGGACGCCAGCGTCTGCCCGTAGGTGATGGCGCTGGCCGTCGGCCATACTGACACCGTCGGGGTCGCCTGGTTGACCACCAGCTGCACGGTGGCGGTAGCCGTGTTGTAGTCGGCGGTGTCGGTGGGGGTCAGGGTCACGCTCAGGGTCTGGGTTCCGGCGCCGGGCACCGTGCCCGAGGCGGGCGTGTAGACGAAGGCGCCGGCGGTGGCCGAGGTGGCGTTGAGCTGAGTGGAGCTCAGCGCCGTGCCGTAGGTGATGGCAGAAGGCGTGGTCCAGACAATCGACGGCGTAGCCCGGGTGATGATTTGTGTCAGTAACGTGGAGCTTGCGGCAGTGAAATTGGCGTCGCCAGGATAAGAGGCGGCAATGCTGTGCGAGCCCGCGGAAAGAGACGACAGGGTCAAAGTAGCCGTTCCACCACTCAGCGTGCCGGTGCCGATTGCGATACCGCTGTCCTGGAACGTGACAGTTCCCGTAGCGGTAGCAGGAAGCGCTGCCGTGAATGTAATCTGAGTCCCATAGGGAACCGATGCATTGGATGTGCTCAGGATAACGGCGGGCGTTGCTTGAGTGGAGTTTCCACTCACAGCAAGACTCTGTGTTGAGCCGCCGACGTTCAGGGCATTGTCATTGAGCGTGACGGCGCCGCTCAGTGCTCCAACCGAAGAGGGCGTGAACTCCACGCCGACCAGGCACGATCCTGCTGAAATGAGCACCTGACTGGTGTTCGCGCATGTGGCCGATGCTCCGCCGAGGGTGAAGTTCGCAGAAGAGGAAACAATGGATGCAATGGTCAAAGAACTGGTTCCGCTGTTTTCGACGGTCTGATAGATGGCCGCGCTGGTTGCACCATAGGGAGTGCCGGGCAGCGTAAGTGATGGCGCATCGAGAAGGTCTATCTTACGAATTCGATTGTTCAGCGAATCGTCGATGTACAGATTTCCACTCGGACTGCGCACAATCGCAAATGGAGATTGGAACGCCGCATTGGAGGCCGATCCACCATCGCCGGAGAAGCCTGCAGTCCCTGTGCCGAATGCTGTGCTGATGGTGCCGGTCTGTGCGGAAATTTTTCGGATCACATTGTTTTGAGCGTCGGCGATGTACAGATTTCCCCCCGGATCGAGTTCCACATCTTCCGGGCTGCTGAGCGAGGCACTGGCGGCGGGACCCCCGTCTCCCGTGTAGCTTGCCGAGGAATTGCCTGCAAGGGTGGTGATGATCCCCGTCGAAGCGTTGACCTTGCGGATTCGCTGATTCTGATTGTCCGCGATATACAGGTTGCCGGACGAGTCGAGAGCCAATCCTTGAGGCAGGCTCAACTGGGCACTGATGGCCGCACCTGAATCTCCGGAAAACCCGGACGTGCCGGTTCCGGCAATGGTGGAGATCATTCCCGTAGCGGCGCTTACCTTGCGAATAACGTTGTTGTTCGCATCGCTGACGTAGGCATCTCCCCCGGCGTCGAAGGCAATGGCTTGGGGAGAATTCATGGTGGCCGATGTGGCGGCGCCGTTGTCGCCGGTGTAGCCTTGTGAGCCGGTTCCTGCCCAGGTACTAATGTTGCCAGTCACCCCATCCACTTTTCGAATCACATTGTTCAGCGAATCCGCAATATAGACATTGCCCGCTCCATCGACGGCAACCCCAGTTGGGGAATTGAGCTTTGCGGACGTGGCTGCGCTCCCATCTCCGCTATAGCCTGCGGAATGGTTTCCCGCGTATGTGGTTATCACGCCGGTTCCTGAATTCACCTCGCGAATCACTTGATTGGAATAGTCGGCAATGTACAGGTTCCCCGAGCCGTCGAGCGCAATCGACCTTGGTGCATTGAGTTGCGCGCTGATGGCCGCGCCGCCGTCCCCGACATATCCTGCTGTTGCACTGCCGGCAACCGTGGAGACAATGCCGGAGGGGAAATCGGGCTGCGGCGCAGTGCCGATGCCGCTCAAATAAGCCGTGGCTACCACCGTTCCGCTTGGTCCCAGCAGCTGGACGGCCCCTGAGCGTAGACCTGGATACAGAGGCGTGAATAAGATAGTTACATTGCAATTGCCGCCCGCCATGTAGTTATAACTTGACCCATTAGTATCGCAGGTGCCGGTGCCGGCATCGGTGAAGTCGAGGCCGGTTGCTCCCTTTGTGACCACGCGCACTGGCGTCGAACCAAGATTGGCGTCGGTGGTGAAATTGAAAGTGACAGACGAGCTTGCATTGGAGCCCAGATTCACCGGGCCTAAGTCCGCACTCGCATTATCGGTTGTCAGAATGCCCGATAGTGCAATCGAATAGAACTGAGACTGGCTTCGCTCGAGTATGTCGCGGTCGCTTGAAGTCATTTCGTAGCCGGCGAATACGACGATCTCCTGCAGATAACCGCCAAAATAGGCCGTGCCGCCGTCGCCTCCGACGCGCATCGGGGTAAAGGAGCCTCCGGCACTGACTGTGCTCGTGAACCCACGGGCAGCTCCATTGACCGAGATGGTCATCGCTTCGGTGTAATCGTTCCACGCCCACGTGGTAATGAGCGGTTGATTGGCGCTGAGCGATTGATAGGTATCCTGTACACCCTTGTTGGACATGTAGTAGCCCCAAGCAGGTCCGGGAATATTGCCGAAGAATGGGCCGGCAACGCCAGACCAGCCCACGACACCGGCGTAACCGTTGTAGGGCGACGATGGAGATTGAACCACAGCGCTCACACTGCCTGTTTGGTTCAGCCCGGAGTTGGTGAGGGTGGCATTTCCGAGTTCCGCACCGGAAAAGTTGATCGCCGGCAGATTTCCTGGCAGGGCCGTCTGCAGCGTTCCACCGGCCACGATCGACGGTAGGGAATACCCTGAGAGAAGGGTGAGATTCACCCCATTGCCCGACTGATCGTACCAGGTGCTGACCTTGCAGGTTGTCGACGCGCAAAAGCTCATCATGGTCGCTGTGTCCAGTACGTTACTAACAAAACCGATGTTGGCCGTGGTGCTATCGCTCGAGCGCGTGACCGCGACGTCCGAACCGGCATAGCTCGAGGAGAGTCGCCGCAGACTATACGCGGCCGCGGCCGTGCCGCCAAGGGAATCCAGCGCGCAACAGGACACGCTGCCCGACGCATTGGCCAGCGCGACCGAGTAGTAGAGCGACTGATTTTGCTCCACCGTCGATCGATCCGCTGCGGAAAGACCCGATGCAACAACCAGGAACTCGGAGACATACCCGTTGAAGTATGCATCGGCGGCATATTGCGATTTGCCGATGTAATTGTTTGAGCCTGAAATCTGCGATGGCGTGATGCTCG
>Ga0302326_10001782_pt1 | contig 53748 bp, 51 predicted proteins | sample Palsa_T0_3_FD_202264 | JGI IMG/M metagenome (GOLD analysis project Ga0302326, IMG submission 202264) | Peat permafrost microbial communities from Stordalen Mire near Abisko, Sweden - Palsa_T0_3 | ecosystem: Environmental > Terrestrial > Soil > Palsa > Peat permafrost | place: Sweden: Abisko...
GCCTTTCAGGGTGAGTTGGTGGGGGAGAAGTTGTATCGCGACTATGCCAGGCGCGTATCCGACCTTGACCAGCGGGATAAGCTCGCCGCGATCGCCGACATCGAGCGGGCCACACATCGTCGCCTGCACCCAATCGCCGAACGACTGCAAGTTCGACCTTCGACGACGGATTGGCATGCGATCGTTCAGCGCCGTCTCGGCGAATTGGAGAAGCTGAATTGGAGTGGCTTTCTGCAGAAAGCCTTGTACGAATGGCCGCCTTATATCGACCGCTTCGAAGCGGTACATCGGCTGGCACCCGCCGCCGATGCGCCATGCACCCGGCTGTTGGTGGAGCATGAGTGGGTGCTCGTGGAATTCATACGACTGGAATCGGCCGATCCGGGCGGTGCCGGTTCCTTGAGCATTCTGCAGCGCTTCTTGGCAAACGCGCCGTAGAAATCACCCACTCAGGCGCCGTGCTGCCCACTGACGAAATACGCCGGGTGATCCACATCGGCGATGAGCCCAGGTCCTTCAGGCTTCCAGTCGAGCTGCGCGCGGGTGCGCGCGCTCGATGTCGGGGCGTCCATGCCGGCGAACATCGTGAACCAGCCGAAGTGTTCGGCGGCCTCTTTGGGCGATTTCGAGACGACCGGAATGTTCAGGCGGCGGCCGATCACCTCGGCAATTTGCTTGAAAGGCACGCCTTGCTCGGCAACGGCATGGAGATGGTTTCCCTTCGCGCCGCGTTCCTTGAGCGCCGCCGTCGCCGCTTCCGATTTGCGGGGGAAGCACGCGATGGCCGGCACCGATCAAATCCTTGACGACGGCCGATCCAACCCAGCCAGTTGCTCCGGTGATGAATACGCGCATTTCAGAATCTCCAGTGGTTCGTTGGAGAGCAATATCGACCCCTCGGCTATTCTGGTAAAGTAGTGAGATTATCGTGGTATAAGCGCTAATAGGGTGAAGCGGATGGCAACTGAGGCGCTCCTGGGGACTTATCTGAAGGACCGCCGCGCGAAGCTCGATCCCGCAGCGTTCGGTTTTCCCGCGGCTCGCCGCCGCACGCCCGGACTGCGTCGCGAGGAAGTGGCGCAGCGCGCCAACATAAGCTCGACCTGGTACACATGGCTCGAACAAGGTCGCGGCGGTGCACCTTCTGCCGACGTGCTCGATAGGATCGCGCGGGCGCTGATGCTGACGGATGTCGAACGCGAGCACCTGTTCCTGCTGGGACTTGGCCGTCCGCCTGAGGTGCGCTACCGCAAAGATGAGGGCGTGACGCCGCGGCTGCAACGCGTGCTCGATGCGCTCGAGCCAAGCCCGGCTCTCATCAGGACCGCCACTTGGAACGTCGTTGCCTGGAACCGGGCTGCGACGGTGATGCTGACCGACTATGGATCGTTGCCTCCGGAGCAGCGCAATATCCTGCGCTCCATTTTTCTGGATCCTCGCGTCCGCGCCGCCCAGTACGACTGGAAGAGCGTGGCGGGCTACGTGGTGGGCGCATTCCGCGTGGACGCGGCGCGTGCGGGAGCGGCCGCGGAGGTGGAGCCTCTTGTCGATGAACTCTGCCGACTCAGCCCGGAGTTCAAGGCACTGTGGCGCGACAACGACGTTGAAAGGCATGGCGAGGCCGTCAAGCACATACGGCATGCGGTGCTCGGACCGCTCGGCTTCGAATACTCGGCATTCGCCGTCGATGGTCGGCCGGATCTGAGTTTGATTGTTTATAATCCCGCGACGCCTGAGGACGCGCAGAAGATAAGATCGTTGGCCGAGTCAGCATAGACCAACCCATGCCCAATCGAATCTGCTTTATCGAACTTCCAGCTGCAGCGACAGGTCCTGCAAAATCGTTTTACGCAGACGCGTTTGGCTTTGCGATGACCGACTTTGGCCCGACCTACTCATGCACGATGACGGGAGACGTAGATCTCGGGCTGCAGGCCGATGCCAAGGAAGCCACGCGCGCGCCCCTCCCGGTCATTCAAGTGGAATCGCTCCAAGCAACGGAAACGGCGGTGCAGCGCGCCGGCGGAGTTATCACCAAACCGATCTTCAGCTTTCCAGGCGGCAGACGTTTCCATTTCCGGGACCCCGCCGGTAATGAACTCGCCGCCATGGAGGCGGACTGAGCAGGCTCGCCGTTTCGCCGTGCGGTCACGCCGCCCACAGCGCCGACCAGCGGGCCGCCTTCTTGGCGAAGGTCAAGCTCGCATGGGCCCCGCTCGTGGAAGGCAGTGTCTGCCTGACGATGGTCCGCTGCGTGTCGGTGAGCGTTGGAATGACATGGCGCTCGTAAAGCCGCGCGGCGGTCGCGCCATTGAGCCCGATAAGATTAATGTTGGGATGGGCATGGAAGAACGCACGGAAATTGTTTGGGATCGCATCCTTGGCGATCGCCGCGTCGAGACTCCCGGTGCGCGTCGCCGCGGCCAGCACGTCCCAGAGTGCGACCCGGTGTTCTACCAGCGCCGCGACACGGCCGGCATAGTCCGCGGGAAAGTCGACGACCCGGGTAGCCATGATGCGCCAAAACACGTTCTGGGGATTCGCGTAGTACTCGCCGCGCTCCAACGACATCCGTCCCGGCAGACTTCCCAGCACTAAGACGCGAGCCGCCGGCGATGACAACGGCGGAAAGCCAAACGACAGCATCCATACCCCCCAACTGACATCGGAACGGCCCAATGGTGTCATTTGGGTTTATAAAAGCGAAGCGTGCGATTCAACCATCGAGATATCCAAATTAGCGAAAACGAAATAGCCAAGAGCTTGCATGGACCTCAGTATGACTTGCGCAGCCTCGGCTTCAAGGCGCGGGAAGTGGCGGTCGTGACCGGCGCCGGCAGCGGCATCGGCAAGGCAACCGCCATCATGGCGGCGAAGTCAGGGCTTGCGGTCGGTCTGTGGGACATGAACATTGCGGGCGCCGAAGAAACCGCGGCGGAAATCTCGAATTTTGGCGGCGCCGCCCTCGCGGTCGCCGTCAACGTGGGCGATGATGCGGCCGTGGCCAAAGCCTGGGAGGCAACCCATGCGCTCGGACCCTGCCGTTACCTGGTCAACAATGCCGGCCCGTCCAGCTCATCGACCGCCCCCTTCAATGACAATCTCTTGCTCGCGGTGGGCAGCGTGCACCGGGTTACGACCGGCTGGCTGGCGCTGCATGCGCAGCAGGCGGCAAGCGTGGTGAACATCTCTTCCATAGGCGGTAACTTTCAGGGCGGTGGGCTCACGATCCAACCTTTCTATGGGACCGCCAAGGGCGCAATCGCGGCCTACACGCGCCACCTCGCCACGCGCTACAGCGGCAGGCCGCGGGCCAACGCAGTGGCGCCTGGCTTCGCCATCACGCCGCGCACCATTCCCTATCTCGAGTCGCCCGCCATCAAGGAGAACCTGACGCGTATTCCGATGGGCCGCGCAGGCTTTCCGGAGGAGATTGCCGCGGTGGTAATGTTCTTGCTGTCGCCGGCCGCGAGTTACGTCAACGGGGTTCTGTTGCCCGTGGACGGCGGCTGGATTCATTCCTGATAATGTTCGCCTCTGTAGAATAAGACCCGACGATCTACTGGAAGGAGTTTACTGATGCGCAAGTTCAAACTGGTTGCACTTACAACGCCGGTCGCCGGCAAAGAGAAGGAGTTCCACGCCTGGTACCAAGAAAAGCACCTGCCTGAGTTGGTCTCTTTCCCCGGAATGAAAGGTGCCCAGCGCTACAAACTCACGCAGAAGTTGATGGGATCCGATAACAATCCCTGGCTCGCCATCTACGATCTTGAAACCGACGATCCCATGGCATTTCTGGGCGCCGTGGGCGCGGCTTCCGCCAGCGGCAAGCTGACGCAGACCACGGCTTCCGACATGGCGACGACCTACACTGCGCTGTTCGAGGAGTATGGGGAGCGGGTTCAACCACGCAAGTAAACAGCCTGTACTTGGTGGGCGGCGCCGGCGTGGTGGCCGGCGCCATGAACGCGCTGGCGGGCGGCGGCAGCTTCGTTACCTTGCCGGCCTTGATCGCGGCGGGCGTGCCCTCGGTGCAAGCCAATACCTCGAGCACCGTGGCGCTTTATCCGAGCCAGTTGTTCAACGCCTGGATATATCGTGACGGTTTGAAGCCCTTCGGCGGTGTATCTTTGCGCTCTCTCTCCATCGTCACGCTCATCGGCGGCGCCATGGGCGCCGTGCTATTGCTCAAGACCCCGACCGAGGCATTCGATGTGGCGTTGCCGTGGCTGATGCTCAGCGCTACGGTGGCACTGGCCTTCGCACGGCCATTGGGCGAGTGGCTGCGGCGGCGCGTGAGTATGGGCCCCAGCGTGGCGCTCGCCATTCAATGGGTGCTCGGCCTCTATGGCGGCTACTTCGGCGGCGCCGTCGGTCTCATGATGATCGCGGTGTGGGGTCTGTTGCACGATAGCGATCCGAAAAGCATGAACGCGCCGCGCACCTTGCTGGTGGCCACGGCCAACACGGTGGCGGTGATCATCTTCCTGGTTGCGCACGCTGTGTATTGGCGTGAAGCCTCGGCGCTGTTGGCCGGCGCGCTGCTCGGCGGCTACATCGGTGCGCAAGTCGGCAAACGTGCTTCCGCGCGAGTGGTGCGCGCCCTGACGTTGGCGCTGTCGACGGGCATTACCCTCGCATTTTTTGTCAAGGTGTACCGGCCATGAATCCGCGGGCGTCGCCTCGTTCAGGGTTGATACGAGGGCGACAAGGTCCCTTTGGCTCTGGCCACCGGCAATAGTGTGGGATAGAACTGTACGAACGTGGTGTCCACGGCGGCATGAGCCAGGTGACAGGAATAACAGTCCTCCTTGTACGCAATCATCGTCGCCTGCTTGCCATCGTCGAACGAAAAGAATGCCCATCCGCCCTCGAAGCGCGCCGCATCCTTCACGTGCACTTCGACCCCCATGACATCCGTGCCTTGATAATTGCCGTGTTTGTTGATCGACCCTTTGTCCATCGCGCCGCGGGCTTCCAATACGAGCATGGTTTTATCGGGCCACGTGCCGGTGGCGAGGAACGTTTTGTACGCGCCCGGCTCGACGAACACATTGTCGAACATATGGTGTCCCGGCATGGCGACCGCGCTGTAGCTCATGTCGAAACCCGTGCTCAGGTACACCCACTCTCGATAATTCTCGGGCAGCATCAGGCGGTCCGCGGTGTAACGCGGTCCTGCCGCCGGCGTGGCCGCTTCACCCGAGGCGATCGAATCGACCGCCCAGATGAGGGCGAGCAGAACGCAGGCTACGAATACAAAGGCGGCGAATACAAAGGCGTTGGTTTTCATGTGGGCAAGTATGCTGAATGCGCGGGGTACGTGCCACAACGCTCGCTGCATGTACATGTCGGTTCGCTGCATTTTTTGTTCGCAACGGGCCTGCCAGAGTACGATGAGCGCATGAAGGATCGCACTCGCGCTTGGGTGTATATCGCGGCAATTTGGGGCTGCGTGGGATTGGTCCAGGCCACCCAGACCGTCTTCGACATGCGCCTTGCCGGCATGCATCACGCGTGGCTCAAGTTGTTCTTGATGCAGGTGATCGCGTGGCTGCCCTGGGCCTTGGCGACGCCGCTGGTGATTCGCCTCGGGCGAAAATTCCCTCTCGACCGCCTTGCGAACGCTTTCTTGCACCTGGCCGTGGCGGCGGTCATTGCCGCGCTCAGCGCCTTCTGGGAAACCTCGCTCGAGGCGCAGTTGTCGCCCTGGGCGCCGGATGCCACGCCCGGTCCCTTCCTGGCTACGTGGTTGAACAAAAGTTACAGCGGGTACCTGATATCGCTCGTGGTGTACGCGCTCATCATCACCTTGAATTCCCTGCTCGACTCGCGCCAAAAGCTCTCGCGGCAGCAGACGGAGACCGCGCGCCTCAACGAGCAACTGTCGATTGCGCAGTTGAATGCCCTGCGCCGGCAAATCGAGCCGCACTTCATTTTCAATGCGCTCAACTGCATCGCGGGCATGGTGCGGGAGCATCAGAACGCAGGTGCAGTGGACATGATCGCAGCGCTCAGCGATGTGCTGCGGCGTCTGACGCGCGAATCCAGCGAGGCGCAGACGTCGCTGGCCCAGGAACTCGAGTTCGCGGAAAAGTATTTTCAGATATGCAAGATGCGCTTCGCCGAGCGCCTGAATGTGGTGCTGGAGATTCCCGATCGCTTGCGCGCGGCGCAAGTTCCCAGCCTCATTCTGCAGCCGCTGATCGAGAATGCCGTGAAGCATGGGATCGCGCAGCTGGCTCAGGGCGGTACCGTGCAGGTGGCGGCGCATTGCGAACACGACACCTTGAACTTGAGCGTGTACAACGACGGACCGCCGCTGGATGAGAACTGGCAATGCGGCCCGGGCGTGGGGTTGTCCAACATGAGGGCGCGACTGCAGCTGATGTTCGGCGCCAATGCGGCCCTCAGCCTGACGAGTGCCGGCGGCGGGGGCGTCAACGTGGCGGTGACGCTGCCGTATCGTGAAGCGTGATGGCGCCGGAAAACGGCAAGCGCCTGCGTGTCTTGGTGGTGGACGATGAACCGCTCGCGCGCAGCAACCTGACGGTGCTGTTGCGCAAGGATCGCGACGTCGAATGGGTCCGCGAATGCGGCGGCGGCGCGGCCGCCGTCGAGGAAATCGCCGACAGCCGGCCTGACCTGGTATTTCTCGATGTGCAAATGCCGGAGGTGGGCGGCTTCGAGGTGCTGCGGCGGATACATGAGAAGATGCCGCGCGGGCAAAGCCTGCCTGTCATCGTATTCGTGACCGCGCACGAGCAGCACGCGCTCGGTGCCTTCGATGCCGGCGCGCTCGACTATTTGTTGAAGCCCTTCGACGATGTTCGATTTGCGCTGGCGCTGGCGCGTGTCAAACAGCGGCTGCAGCCCCCCGCGGCAAACTCTCCCAAGTCATTGGCCGTCAAACTTGCCGGCCGCATCTCCTACATAGAGCAGCCTCAGATCGATTGGATCGAGGCGGCTGACTATTATGTCTGCGTGCACGTCGGCCAGAAGTCGCATTTACTGCGCATGAGCATGCATGAGATCGAGAGCCAGTTGGACGCCGGGATTTTTTGCCGGGTGCACCGCTCCGCCATCGTCAATCTGCAGCGGGTACGCGCGCTCGAACTCAACCAGGGCGATTCGCACGTGGTATTGAGCTGCAGTGCGCGCCTGCCCTTGAGCCGCCGCTATCGCAAGGAATTGCAGGCGCGGATGCAGAGATGCGCCAAAACCTGAAGCAGCGCGGAATAGGATCCTAGGCGTAGGACTCCAAATATCCAACCCCCTCATCCGGGGGGATGGATGTCCCGCCCGGGCGCCCATAGCCTACTGCAATGAAATTTGGAAGGCATGCAGCTTTCACATTGTCGCTCCTTGGTTTGCTGTTCGCCCGCAGCTCACCGGTCCTTGGCGCGGATGCAGCGCCCGATGATGCCGATCGCGGCAGGTCGAGTTTTCATGCGGAAATCGGCGGACAGAACTCGGTTCCTGGAGGCACTTACGCCCTCGGCCAGCAGACCTCCGCCTTGAGTTTGATGTTCGAGCGGGCGAATATGTGGGACGGTTTTGGTTTGGCGTTCCGGTATCTGAACGAAGGATATCTTGGCCCGCAAAATGAGCCGGCGATGCAGCCGCTCATAAGTCCGCTGCACTACAAGGATGCATTTGCATTGCTGCTCACGCGCTGGTGGCCCGTCAATGCACCTTGCCGCGTCGGGGCGGCGTTCGGGCCGGAAACCTATTTCGACACCACTGCGACGAAATACCGCTCGGAGTACGGAGATCGCCATGGAATGGGCGTGCAAGCGGACCTCACCGCACAGTGCAACCTCTCGAGGCGACTGTCCGTTGAACTTACCGCGACCCGATCCTTCGATGTGGCCAGCTTCGATTCGTCGACGGTTTTGCTGGGGTTCGTATTCACGCCGCGGGAGTGCGCGGCCGATAAGTCCGACGATGAGGAAGTCAGTCCGAGGGGCCATGTTGAAATCACGGCCGGCCGCGTCGATATAGATAATTTCAACGTATCGCACGACGATGGCACTACCACGTGGGTTTCCTACAACAGACTCTTGCACGGAGCGTTTGGATTCGACGCATCGCTGCTGCGCGAGAGGGTCGCCAATGTCGTCGACCGGCGCGGCGCAGCGCTGGAATTCACCGCCGAGCACGCTTTTTGGATGGACTGGCTGCATGTATTTGCGGGCGTTGGTCCCTATATGGCCCACTCGATCGACTACGAATCGAACACCAGCAGCACGCAAATCAATTTACTCATCAGCTACGGCATTCGCGTCATGATCGGAAATCGGCTTTCGCTGATGGCCAAACTCGGCAGGGTGGCGGCAAGCGCCGGCAGGAACGATGCGGACCTCGCCACCGTCGGCTTTGCATTGGCCGTACCCTGAGCATCTTTTGGCGCACGATGAGGCATGCGTTTCTGATATCGTGTGAATCGTGAAATACACCATTCACGACGACCATCACCATCTCAAATGGGACAACTCGCGCGCGCCTGCGATCACGGTCGCGCCCGGTGACACGGTCGAGTTTCGCGACATCGACGCGACCTCGGGTCAGTTGACCGCGAAGTCCACCGTCGAGGATATCCGCTCGTTGGATTTCAGCCGAGTCAACCCCATCGCTGGTCCGGTGTACGTCGATGGCGCGATGCCGGGGGATGCCTTGAAGGTCACGCTTCTTAACTTCGAGCCATCGGGCTGGGCATGGACCGCGATCGTGCCGGGGTTCGGTCTGCTGGCGGACGAGTTTCGCGAAGCGGCGCTTCACATCTGGTCGTACGAGAAAAGTTTTGCGACACCGGCGATGTATGGTTCCATCGCACGCGTTCCCCTCAAACCCTTCTGCGGCACGATCGGGCTCGCACCCGCGCTGCCCGGAGAGCACAGCACCATCCCGCCGCATTCGGCCGGCGGCAACATGGATATCCGGGATCTGACGCTGGGCGTCGATTTGTATCTGCCCGTGCAAGTGAAGGGGGCATTGTTCTCCCTGGGCGACACGCACGCGGCGCAGGGCGACGGCGAGGTGTGCGGCACCGCGATCGAATCTCCGATGAGCGTCACGGCAAGGCTCGATTTGGTAAAGGGCGCCAAGTTGCCTTTTCCGCGATTCACCACCTCGGGTCCGGTCACCCGCCACCTCGACACGAAAGGCTATGAGGTAACCACGGGAATCGGTCCGGATCTCATGGAAGCGACCAAGAACGCGTTGCGCGGCATGATCGATTTGCTGGGACGGCAGCACGGCATGGCCGCGGACAGTGCCTACATGCTGTGCAGCGTGTGCGCCGATATGCGCATCAGCGAAATCGTCGACCAGCCGAACTGGGTGATTTCCTGCTACATGCCGCGCGTGGTATTCGACTAACCGGCATCACCGGCCCGGCGCACTGCTTCCTGTGCATCGGCGCCCCCCAACCATGAAGCCGGACGATCGCGCAGCCGCACGAAGTAGTACACCAGCGCCAGTGCGAACAGGCTGCTGAGCAGTATGGTGCTCGGCCGGCCCGCATCCGGATCCATCCAGTCGGCGGCGACGGCGAGCCCCGTGAAAATCACGCAGAACAGCGGCAGCGCCGGAAAAAGCGGCGCGCGAAAGTGCCTGCCCGTTGCGCCGCGCGGCCGGCCATGCAGGATCGCCAGGGAAATCAAGCCGTAGGCCGATACGTCACCCGAGAGAAAAATGAGCAGATATCGTTCCCCGAGCAGGGTCGCGAGCGCCGCAACTGCGCCGACGATCAACGTCGCGATCACCGGCGAGCGCAGCCGTGGCTGCAGATACGAAAGCAGCCGGTTCACGGGGGCCCACCAGATGCGGTCGCGGCCGGTCGAGTAGAGCAGGCGGCCGAACACCATGCACGACGCGATCACGTTGTTGAACAGCGCCGCGATTACCCCGGCGCTCACCAGCGCGGTGATGGTAGGTCCGCCGGCCTTCGCCAAATAGGCCGCCACCGGCGCTTCCGCGTTGAAAATCTCGGGCAAATCCTGCGCGCTCATCAAGAGCAGCACCACGGGCGTCGCGATCGACAACGCAGCAAACAATCCCACCCACGCGATCACGCGGCCGATCCGGCGCTCCGCCTCGTGCATCTCCTCGCCGAAGTACATGGCCCAGTTAGCCCCGCCGGTCGCCCAAACCCCCGACACCGTCGCAAGACCCAGCGTGAAAAATGACACGGGTTTGAGAATCCCTTGATCGAGCATCACGGGGTGTGCGATCAGCTCGAACAACGGACGCACGGGATGCAGCAATGCGACGCCGGTCAAGAGCGCGAGCGCCGCGACTTCGACGGCCAGGAACGCTCCGGTGACCATGGCTCCGAGCCGCACGTTCAAGGCGGCGATTGCCGCGCCCAAGGCGATTGCCGCCACCGCCATGGTCTCGAGCGGCAATCCGGGGAAGAGCACCCGCACGTAGTCCGCAAGTCCCAGTGCGGTGAAGGCGACGAAGGCGAACGCCCCGGGGACCGCCAGAATCAGGAATGGAAATGCCAGATGCGCGCCCAGCACTGCGCCGATTCCGGGATAGATGCCGCCCGCGCGCGGAAAGGCGGCGCCCAGTTCCGCGTGCAGCAGCGCCAGCAGAAAGGAGATGATGCCACCGACGATGAAGGCGATCGCCGCGCCCGAACCTGCCAGATGCAGCACGGCATCGCCGCCAAGATAGACGCCGCTGACCGGCGACAAGGCCGAGAACGTCAGCATCATGACGCCCGTCGGCCCCAACACGCGATTCAGCGTCGGAGCAGGGATCTCAGAAGCTGTATTTGACATCGACGCCAATGGTTCTCGGCTGATTGGTCGCGATCCGCTCGAGCGAGGGCGTGGTCCAGGAGAACCCCGTGGTATTGATGCCTAGCTCCGCGCGCTTATCGGCCAGGTTGTCCGCGAACACGAATCCCGACAAGTGACTGCCCACCAAACCGAACCGCAGCCCGACCAGGTCATAGGAAGGGAGAGTGGCGTAGTTGAACTGGACGTCGGTGGACGGGCCGACCAGGGAATTGTTGAGACGCGCCATGAATTTCCAGCTCTCGGACACCGGCTTAAGATAGGTGAGCGAGGCCGTCTCGGTGTATTTCGGAATATTGAGAATCGGCAGGCCGGGCGCGAAGGCCGGATCGGCTTCGGTCAGCGATGGGTTTACCGACGTGAGCGCCGCATGGGTATAGGTGCCCGTCATCGACATCGTCAACTCAGGGGTCAGCAGGGCGGTCAATTCGATTTCCGGCCCGTAGGATTCGGCCGTGCCTGCGTTCTGGGTCAGCGGATATCCGCACGGCTGATTCGCCAGCTGCTGCACCTGGGCCCATCGGATGTAGTAAACGTCCGCGTTCAAGACCAGGCGGCCGTCGAGCAATTTCGCTTTCTCTCCCACTTCGTAGTTCCACGTGCTGTCCGGGCCGTAGGTCTCGGTGGTCAGCGAGCAGATGCTCGCCGGGATCTGTTGATTGATGCCGCCAGGCCGAAAACCGCGCCCGATTGTGCCGTAGACGGTGAGCTCATGATTCTGTTCGTAGGACAGCGTGACCTTCGGGTTGACCCCGCTGTTCGAAGCCTCGAAAGAATTGAGCGTGACGCCGGCATTGCCGGAATCGGTCGCAAATCCCGAGGTCTCCTCGTCCGCACGGCTGTCGAATTTGTACCAACGCAAACCGGCGGTCAGTTTCAAGGAGTCGGTGAAGGCGTATTCACCCTGGCCAAACACCGCGTATTGCTTGATGTGATACGGATTGTGCGCCTGGTAAATGATGCCGTCCGGATTCGCCGCCGCGCCGCCGATGGAAATATCGGCAAGCGGTACGGATGCGTTGAACTCCGAAAAGATGGATTCGAAGCTGCTGTAGAAGAACCCGCCGATCCACTGAAAACTGCCGTTGCCCGTCGATGCCAGGCGGATTTCCTCGCTGAACTGGCGCGTGGAATCGGTCTCATTGAAGGGAATGTTCAAAAAGCCCGTCGGCGTCGCGCCGAACAGTCCCACCACGCTGTAGAGCGCCTCGGAAGTGTCCTGGGTCTGATTTTCTTCGCGCGTGTAGTAAGCGCTCGCCGAGGTCAGCCGTGCGAAGGGCATGTCGTAGGTGGCCGTGATGCCATACAGCTTGAACTCGTCGTAAATCGGCTCATCCACGTTGAAGGGCTGATAATGGGCGTCCGGATTTCCCGGCGGCGAGTCATATTCGCTGTAATCACCCATCGTGATTTTCTGGTAGATGGCCGTGGCGGTAATCTTCAGGTCGCTCGTCGGTTGAGCCAGCATTTCGACGCGGCCGCCTTGCAGGCGCTCCCAGTTGACGCGCGGCACGATGTCCGTGGCAGGCACCGCCGTCACATTGCCGCGGATACAACCGGTCCATCCCGGACCACACGGTCCCGGATTGGTCGGCGGCGGAAAATCGTTCTCGACATAGCGGGTGATCCAGCCGTCCGTGTATTTGTCGGTGGCCACGACGCGCATGGCCAGCTTGTCGTCGATCAACGGCAGGTTCAACATCAAATTGCCGCCGCGGTTGAATCCGCCGCCGCTCATGCCCGCGCCCACGACCTCGACCGCGCCCCCGAATTCATTGAGTTTCGGCTCATTCGTCACGAGCTTCACCGTGCCGCCCATCGAACCCGAACCGTACAGAGTTCCCTGAGGTCCGCGCAGCACTTCCACGCGGTTCAAATCGAACAAGTCAGGATCGATCACGACCTTGCCGTTCAAGGCCGCCGCCGCCGGCGTCAGCGGGTAGTCATCGAGGTAGAAACCAACCGTCGGCGATGAGCCGCCGGATGAGGACAGGCCGCGCATTTCGAGTTCGGTTTGTCCCGCGCCCGCCGTCCGCATAGAGATGCCAGGAACCGTCTGGACGACGCCGGTGATTCCCGTAATGCCTTCCTGCTGCAGAAGATCACCCGACAACGCGGTCATGCTTATCGGGGTGTCCTGTACGGTCGATTCGCGCTTTTCTGCGGTCACGACGATTTCCTCGAGCGCATCACTGCGCGCGGCGGTGTCGGCCCAGACAAGAGGGCCGGTCAAGGGAACGAACGCTACGAGCAGCAAGGCAAGTTGCCGGGAGGCTTTCATGAGGTATCCCTTCAAGTTAATGCTTTTTTGTTTCGCCGCCAGGTTTGTAGCAGCCGCGCCCCGCCGTGTAAATGATGACTTGCGGCGTGGCAATCGACGAACCACGGCGGTGCGCGCCGCGAATGCGCTGCACGGAAGTCGTGCGAGAAACGGTGAAGAAATGTTATGGCTCGCGAGTTGCCGCGCCCACGCATGCCGCGGCTTGCGCCGCCGCCTCCGAGTTACACTGGCGCGGCGCCGAGTTCGAAGCCCACCCGGTCTATGTGCGGCTGAAGCCGCGTCACGTCGATACCGTAGACCTCTGCGGCGTTGCCGTAGATCACTCTTCGAGCGCCTTCCTCGGTGATCTTCGGCAAAGCGGCGAATTCCTGGACGGTCTCGCGCAGCCAAGGCAGTGCCGTCTCAGGATGCGGGTAATCGGCGCCAACCATGGCGTTGTGGGTCGTGATGATTTCGCGCTCCTCGCCGTCATCAAACGCATTGCCGCCGGTCAGCCCCTTCATGAAAGGCGAGATGCCCATATAGACGTTGGTGTGCAGATAGTCGCTCGGCAGACGGCTGTAGGATCGCTTCTGTGCGGCGAGGATGTTGGATTCGGCCCACTCGTCGCCCACTCGATCGCGGTTGTCGAGCAGTTCCAGCACGGGCCGCAGCCACCAGGATTCGGTCTCGACGTAAGCAACCTTGAGTTTCGGAAACCGATCGAACACACCGCCGAGGATCAGCTGCCACAGGGAGCGGCCGGAGAAAAAAGAGTGCTCCGTCGCGAGCACGAGGAATGCGGCCGGCCCCATGGGATGGTAGTTCGGTGAGCCGACGCCGCCATGTTGGCTGATCGGCAACCCTGTATCAACGCACGCGGCCCAGATGGGATCGAGCTCGGGATCGAAGAAATACCGTGATCCTGGAATCTCCGGCTTCAACGGCGGCATGAGAATGCCGACGAATCCCCGCTCCTTTGCGGCGTGGATTTCTTTGACGGCAATGTCGATGTCATGGAAATCGACGAGGGCCTGCCCGAACATGCGCCCGGGGACCTCGGAGCAGACGTCGGTCAGCCAGCGGTTGTAGGCTACATTGCCGGCGCGCGCGGCCTCGATGTCGGGTGTCGCGGCGAACGGTGTTCCATTCGGAAACACGACTTCGGCGACCACGCCTTGCGACTCCAGGTCGGCCACGCGCCGCCTGGCGTCCCACTGCGCTGCTTGGCCGAAACCAGCGTGGCAGAAATCGGGTCTGCCGCCGGCGCTCTTCGTCCACTCATCGTAGCGCTCGCGCCACTGCGGATCGAGATACTCACGATACGCCGCCCACGGCGCCTTGACGTGCCCGTCAACGGAAATGATGCCAACACGCGCCATGGATGGACTCCGCACGTCAGATGAACGGCACAAGACCTGAACGACACAATAGCAAATAATTCATCATTTGAACAATGTGGCCGCGGAGCAGGTAACGCGCCGCAGCGAAACAGCGCGACCGCATGGATCGTCTAGTGTCCTGCGGAGGGATAGTTTGCCGACTGAATGAGCTCCACCGAATAGCCATCCGGGTCGCGAATGATGCCAATCGACATCTCTCCCGGTCCGACGGCCTGAGCTTCCCGCACGACCTCGTAGCCGGCTTCCTTGGCCCGGCGTACCGCGGCAGGTGCATCGGGCACCTTGAATCCTACCCAACCCAAGTGCGCTGTTTCGGGCGTCGGTTTTTGGCCGCGCTGCTGCACGATGACGAAAAATGGATCGGCAAGCGTGCCGCTGAAATTCAACGGAATCTCGATGAATGCGGGCTGCGACGCGTTGGGCTGCTGTGGCGCGGGCGGCTGTTGCTGTCCGGCGCTAAGCGCCCATCTTAAGCCGATGACCGTCGTGTAGAACTCATAGGATTTCGCAAGATTGGAAACCGTGAATTTGGAGAGCAACACCTGCGATGAGCTGCTGCCAAGCGGAGTGCGGATGACGGCGGGCAACGTGTGCGACTCCTGCGGCTGCGCGCTTGGCGGTATGAGAGTCACGAGCGCGCATGCGCAACAGCAGGCAAGGAATTTCGACGTGGTCATTTTGCGGGCTCCCAATACTGCGAATGATGGACGAGTTTTGTTCCTGGGGCCAGCAGCCTCTGACGGTCGGCCCCGGTCAAAATTCGACGCTAAGTGTGCTACCAGACAGACAATTCGCCATGTTGCCTGGCATAGTGCAACGCAGCATGCAGGAACTTCTGCAACAGATTGACATCGATTACTTCCGCGCAGCGCGATTACTCATCGTCCACGCTGAGCTTGAGAGATTGCGCCAAGAACGTCCCGCATTGGCCGACGCAAAGAGTCGGGGATCTCAACGCACTGATAATGAGTCGGGAGACGTGGGCACCATCCCTGGCCGCGCAGCGCGCGCCGCCGAATGACGGATTACGACTTCGCGACTCCATCCTTTGATGCGTTTACCAGGTCGAGAATTCCTCGGACGCTGTTGCATCTGAGCAGCGGTAGGAACGATTTGATGTGCGCGTGAGCCGCCAGTTTTTGCTCAACGGCCCGCTGCTCTTGAACGCTGCCAGATTCCCGCACAAACCGTCTCGATGCGCGACGGGCCCTTGAGAATCTCCGCCTTTAGGGCGCAGGGGATGTCAAAATGTACACTCCCAACGAACAACTAGAGGGAGGACATCATGGGAACGCGTCTAGCCAACAAAGTCGCCGTTATCACCGGTGCGGGTTCGGGCATGGGGAAGGCCATGGCTGAGATGTTCACCGCCGAAGGGGCGAAGGTCGTGTGTGCGGATATCAGCGGCAAGGAGAAGGAAGTGGCCGCTTCCATCGGCGCTGCCGCTCTTCCGCTGCACGCCGACGTTGCCAAGGAAGAAGACGTTCGCAACTTGATTGCCTTTGCGGAAGAGCGCTTCGGGCGCCTCGACATTCTTTGCAACAACGCCGGCTTCGGCGGCGGAATGGCGCCGCTGCACGAACAAACCACGGAGAGTTGGGACCGCGTCCATGCCACCAACCTGCGGGGCGTATTCTTCGGCATGAAATACGGCGTCATGTCGATGATGAAGACGGGCGGCGGAGCGATCGTCAATACCACGTCTGCCTCGGGTGTCGTCGGCTGGAAGCATCACAGCATCTATGGCGCGGCCAAGGCGGGTGTGAATCAGCTGACCAAATCCGCCGCGCTCGATTATGCCCACCTCAAGATCCGCATCAATGCCGTCGCGCCGGGCACCATTTGGACCGGGCTCGTGCAAGCGTCCAAGCAATATGCGGAACCGCCCCCGGGCTATTTCCGGCTGCCGGGCATTCCAATGGACCGCTGGGGCACGGCCCGCGAGATCGCCGCGGCCGCTTTGTTTCTCGCCAGCGACGAGGCGTCCTACATCACCGGCCATATATTGCCGGTGGACGGAGGCTACTGCGTCGGCTTCTCGGGGATGGGCGCGGAAAGACTCGGCAAGGCGGATGTGAATAGTTGACGGCGTTTGCCGGCGGCTCACTTCTTTAGAACGGTCGCATTCAGGAAGGGATCGCTGCCGATGAAGACCGGTTCGCTGTCGAATAGGGCGATCCGCCATTCGCCGTCCTTGTCGCGCCGGCACTCCATTCGGCTATCCGCAACGATGGTGGGTCCCTTGAGATCCAGAGCCGGAGCCTTGCCCTCCGCGGAATAATTCACGACGAGGAATTTGACCGTCGCCTGATCCTTGTCTTTGAAGGCTACCCTGATGTTTGAGACGGAATGGCGTTGCGTACGGATGCCGTCCTTTTGTTGTGTGCGGATACGTTCAGCACGATCGGTGTAGAACTTCAGCACGGCGGCGCGGCCGCTTTGATAGTGACCTCCGACCTGATAACTGCAATCCGCGGTACAAAGGTCCGCTACTTTGAACCCGCCGTTGATATCAAGATCATGAGCCCAGTCCAAGATCAGCTGTTGGACTTCTAAGACGTCTAGCGCCATGTCGGTGCCGTATCTGGGCATGTTGATTCTCCGGTATTGATGCGTGCGATATCGCCCACAAGCTTGCCCCAATCGGGGCCGGCATGTCGATCTCGTGCATGGGTTAATCATTTGTCACCTCAATCAAGCATTTGAGCGCCTGCTGGGCGAGTTTGGCCGGGTGCCAGGGTCAACCGACGAGCCCGGCCAGCCGTTCTTATCAATGTGGATCCCGTAACTTCTTAGGAGCTCGTCATGATCAGGTTAGCGTCGATTGCCTTGGCGTCGGTTCTGGGTGTTGCAGGTCTCGCCTCTGCCGCGCCAGCTAAAGCGGACCCTTCCGTGACGGTGGCGTGGGGCGTGCCGGGCTACGCGGCCGGACCTTATGCCTACGCACGTGCTCCGGGCTATTGGCATCGCGATTTTTATCGGCGCGACTTCTATCGCGGCAGTTTCGACCATTACCGTGGACATTATTGGGGTCATCGCTAGTCGAGTACTGGAAGCAACGCGATGCGGTGGTGGGCGGGCGCTGCCTGCCCACCGCCAACTCGCGGGTCTCATTTGCTGCCGCGGACCGCAATCTTGATGACGCCGCGCGCGCCTACAGCTCAATAACCCCTTTCGACATACTTCTATTTCCTCAATATACTGGATACGTGACATCGAAGCCGGCCGTGACATTTCGCGATCAATACGGGCCTTGGGCAGTAATCGCCGGCGCCTCGGAAGGCACGGGCAGTGCCTTCGCGCATAGCCTGGCACGGCGTGGTCTCTCCTGCGTCCTAGTGGCCTGGGCTGGACCGCTCGCGGAAGTCGCTGAGGAGATCCGCACCCAGTACGGCGTCGAATGCGTCACGGCAAACATCGATCTATCGGCAACGGATGCTTTCGATCGAATTCTCGACGCGACCGGTGGGCGCGAAATCGGCCTATACGTAGCCAATGCCGGTTCGGATCGGTTCGGCTCTCGCTATCTCGATCATGATGTCGAGGATTGGCTGGGCCTGCTTGCGATGAACGTGAGCACGACGATGCGCGCCTGTCATCATTTCGGACGCCAGATGCGCGCGCGTAGGCGCGGGGGTCTGCTGATCGTCAATTCTGGCGCTTGCTACGGTGGCGGCAGCTTTCTGGCAACCTATACGGGCTGCAAGGGCTTTCTACTCAATTTCGCAGAAGGACTCTGGTCGGAATTGAGACCCTATGGCGTCGATGTACTGACCATGGTTCTAAGCATGACGAGGACGCCGATGTTTCTCCGGTTGCTCACCGAGAAGGGCGTACCTGAACCTGCGGGCCTCGCGTCGCCGATGGACGTCGTGGAACAGGCACTGGAGCGCTTGCCGCACGGGCCCGTGCATAATTGGGGGCTGGCCGACGATGAGGGTGGGTATGCGGTTACCTCCGCCGCTGGTCGAAGAGCACGTGTCCTCGCCATAGACGCCAGCAGCAAGCGCATATACGGCGACTAGGCTCGCGCGTTCGCCGGTAAGCAATCGCTTTGAAAGCAGCCGCCGCGCGGCGTCGCGACTCAAAGTAGGGTGGTAAATGAAATCCGCGGAAACTCCGTCCAGTACGGTTCTCTCCGAGTCAGTCGAATCGATTCGGATTTTGACTCTAAACAGACCCGAGAAGAAGAATGCAGCCAACCTCGATATGCAAGAGAGGCTGTTAGCCCATCTGGAGTCGGCGGCGGCGGATCGAGAGGTTCGGGTTCTCATCCTCACAGGTGCAGGCCGCGCGTTTTCTGCGGGCGGCGATCGTGAGTATTTACGTCAGATAGCGGCGGGAGAGCAAAAGGACCAGGAAGCCCTGGCAAAGGTTCACGCCGGCACCATTCGTTGCATGCTAGGACTGTCCATTCCCGTCATTGCGGCGGTAAATGGTCCTGCGGTGGGGTATGCGGCTGGACTTGTCGCCATGTGCGACCTCGTGGTTATTGGTGAAGACGGGTTTCTGTGCGATCCGCACGTCACGTTCGGTATCGGCGCCAATACAGCAACGCAACTGATCTGGCCGCGCCTGACTTCGGAAATTCTCGCTCGGGAATTACTGATGTCCGGCCGGCGTGTGGGTGCGGCCGAGGCGCTGCAGATCGGGTTGGCTAATCGTCAATGCGCGAGCGGGATGGAACTTCAGACTGCGATGGAATTGGCCAAAATATTTGCGGCTTTGCCGCCGGCAGGTGTGGCCAGCACCAAGCGCGCTTTCAATCAGCCTCTTATAGACCGTGTGGAAAGAGTGCTGGGAGTTCGTTCTGCCCCCACATGAATGTCGTTGATCTCAGTACTGATGTGTCTGGACGTTTCGCCGCCAAGCTTTTTGCCATGGCGGACGTGGATGTCGTCCGTCCCAAAGCCTATCAGGATGATGCGCAACCAGACATGGAGGACTTCCTAACCCTCTATCTGGATGCGGGGAAGAGAATCGTACCCATCAAGGGTGACGGTGACCTGTCCCGATTGCTCGCGGATGCCGACTTGGTCTTCACGTCGTTCGACTGCGGCAAATATACCGCCTCGGCGTCTCTGAGGCACCAGCTATCTCAGCAGTGCATACAAGTCACGACGTCGAGTTTTGGATGCACGGGACCGTATTCTTCTTTTCGAGGCGGACCTTTAGCCGACTGGGCAGCAGGCGGGTATCTCGCGCTTACCGGCGAACCTGGCAAAGAGCCCCTGATTGGCCCAGAAACTCTTTGCGCATATGCCGGTGGGTATACTGCTGCGCTTGCCGCCGAGGCCGCGCTACGCGAACGTCGCATAAGTGGAAAAGGTCAACATGTTGACATCAGCACGATGGAAGCGATGCTTGGCCTGCATCAATCTACATTTTCGACACTCGCCGCGGGCTTTGTACGTCAGCGAACGGGCCGCTATGCCGAGGTATATCCGCTGGTCGTGCGACCTTGTAAGGATGGTTACGTATCACTTGGCGTCGTGACCGACGAAGATTTCGATCGGCTCGCCATTGCGTTCGGCATGCCCGATCTCGCATCCGATGACAGGTTTGCGACGAAGGAGGCTCGCTGGGAGAATCGTGACCAGCTTGACCAGGAACTCGCCGAATTCCTCGATTCTCATGCGGCGGACGAGGTTGTTGCCGTACTTCAGGCTAACGCCGTCGCATCGACCAAGGTGGCGAATATCCGGCAAGTACTCGCCAATCCTCAATTACGTCATCGAGAATTCTGGGCGAGTCCGGACTGCGCAACCGGCGCCTACATGCCGGGCAACCCGGTGCCGGCCTCGATTGTTTTCGCGAATCCTGGCGGTCCTTCGGAATTAAACCCGCACACGCGATTGCTCGGCCAGCGCGCGACCAAGCATCTGCCTCTGGCAGGGATGCGGGTGATTGATTTCTCTGCATTCTGGGCTGGGCCGAGCGCGACAGCATTCCTCGCGGATCTTGGCGCAGACGTCATTTGGGTCGAGCGACCCAAGTCGCGAATCGACTTTGACGCGCATATCGCCAAACCGGGAGCCATCGCCCAATACCTTTATCATCAAAAACTGAACAGGCATAAGCGCAGCGTCGTACTTGATTTGGGTACAGCCGCTGGTCTCGAAGCCGCGCGCCGACTCGCCGGTTCCGCCGATATCGTCATAGAGAATTTTCGCTCAGGCGTCGCGAATCGGCTGGGTCTTGGTCCCTCGCAGCTTTGCACCGCCAATCCGAAATTGATTTACATATCGTTATCGGGATTTGGCAGTGGTGGCCCCTGGGGAGAATGGCGATCTTTTGGCCCTAATATCGAGGCCGCGTCCTCGATCATGGACAGGACGGGCTATAACGACGGAGAGCCAATGCGCTTGGGTCATGCGCTTCCCGATGGAATCGGCGGTGTAGTGGGAGCCTTGGCGGCATTGCGCGGACTGAGGGAGCGCGACGATCGCGGGCACGGCGGTTGGTTTGACCTTTCGCAGCTCGAATCCTATGCGGCATTGAGCGGCGAGGACGTGCTCGCTGCGTCGATGGGAAACAAACCGTTCCCCCGCATTGCGAACCGATCGCGCACAGGGGCGATCCAAGGGGTATTCCCCTGCAAAGGAGACGATGAATGGATCGCGATCCGGCTTACAGGCGCATCTGACGTTGAGCGCTTTGTGGCAGCTACTGGGCTTACGCCGCTGGCATCTGCACCCGTCGCAGCCGAAAATCACAATGAACTCCATCGATTGATTTGGGCCTACACGGAGACTAAAGACAAAGGCGCGTTGTCGCAGCTGCTGCAAAGAGCAGGAGTGGAGGCGTTTCCCGCGCTGACGCCACCGGAACTGATGGAAGATCCTCACCTTGCGGAGCGTGGATATTTCTATAGTCTCCCCGTTGGAGATCGGCGCTATCTATTGCCCGGTACTCCCGTTCACGGCGACCGCAAGTTGGCCGATCCGGTGGGACGCGCCCCCCGCTTCGACGAACACACCAAGCAAATCCTGAGAGAGTTGGGCATGAATCGCTGCTTTGCTCCCATATGAAATATCCCGAGATCCTCGCCGTCCGCACTGAACCAGTGTCATCCAATTACTGCGATAAGGACGTCATTCTTTACGCGCTTTCTGTTGGAATGGGTCAAAATCCCCTTGACCCCGGGGAGCTTACGTATGTCTACGAGAAGGCTCTCCAAGTGGTGCCCACGATGGGCGCTATCCTTGGGTCAGGTGCGGGAAAGTTCATAACTGAAGGCGATATTGACTTCAAAAAGCTCTTGCATGGCGAGCAGCGCTTGCAAGTGCACAGTCCATTGCCGCCGCAGGCGTCCATAACGACGAAATCTCGCTGTCTCGGTGTTGTAGATAAAGGGGCCAAGCACGGCGCCATTATGAATATCGAATGCGAGATCGCGGACAGCAATTCGGGCGAGCTATACGCGACAACCATAATGTCCCTATTTTGTCGCGGCGACGGCGGCTTCGGCGGTCCGACGGAGAGCGCTTTGATTGCGCATGTAGTGCCCGATCGCCCACCGGACATCGAGGTCGCGCTGCCGACACGGCCGGACCAGGCACTGCTGTATCGGCTGAATGGTGATCGGAATCCGTTGCACTGCGACGAGCATGCCGCGCGCCTGGCCGGTTTCGAACGACCGATTCTGCATGGCCTTTGCACCTACGGGTTCGCTTGTCGAGCCGTGCTGCGAGCTTTTTGTAATTATGATGCCGGCGCAATCGCCTCGTTCGACGCGCGGTTTGCGTCACCCGTGTACCCAGGCGAAACCATCGTCACGCGAATGTGGCGGGATGATCAAGTTGTTTCCTTCGAGTGCAGTGTCGCTGAGCGCAAGGTGGCAGTAATACGCAACGGGCGCTGCGTGTTGTTCAGTTCTCCTTGGGTCCGAAAGGATTAGAATACGCAAACGCCAGGTTGAGTATGGGAGTACTGATGAACGATATCGCGCGCCTCGGCGCAACCCAAGAGATCATTCAGCTGAAGGCCAGCTATTTTCGCGGTGTCGATACCTGCGACGGCGATCTGGTGAGAGGAATTCTCGCCGAAGATTGCGTGCTCGATTATATGGGTTGCTGCACCGATCCCAAGAGCGGCAAGGACTTCATTCCTGCCATGAACGTCGTGCTGCGCGGCCGCGATTCCTGGCTATCCGACGGCATGTCCAGGCTCGGCATCGTGAGCGTCCATCAGGGTCATAACTGCGAGGTGCACTTCACCGGCGACACCACCGCGAAGGTCATCTGGTCCATGACGGACCGCCTCTGGTTTCCGCCCGGCTGGGAATATTCGCTGATGACGGGGCATGGCCATTACCATGAGACGTACGAGAAGATTGGCGCTGCATGGAAGCTCAAGACCACCCACATCACCCGCATTCGAGTGGAAGCGATTTGATATGCAACCAACATCGAGAGCCACTGCGGTTGCAAGCCCGTTGATGAAATTGAACGATGGACGATCCATGCCTCAGCTTGGCTTGGGGCTGATGCGCTTCGGCGGTGAGGGAGAAACGGCGGCAGTCATCGATAATGCCGTGAAGGCGGGCTATCGGCTGTTCGATACCGCGTCCCTTTACGGCACCGAGCTGCAGACCGGCGCGGCATTTCGCGGCCTCGCCTCGATGCGATCGGACTTGTTTCTCACGACCAAGCTGTGGAACGACTCGCATGGCGCGGAGGCGACATCGCGCGCCTTCAATGCCAGCATGGAACGGCTCGGGCTCGAATATCTGGATCTATATCTCGTGCATTGGCCGCTGCCGATGTTCGACCGCTACGTCGATACGTGGCGCGCGATGATCGAACTTCGCCGGCACGGCAGAGTGCGCTCGATCGGCGTCTCGAATTTCACCGAAGCGCACCTCGAGCGCATCATCGACGAGACGGGCGTGGCGCCCGCGGTGAATCAAGTTGAAATGCATCCCTATTTCCAGCAGCGCGCGCTGCGAAGCTTCCATGACCGGCATGGCATCGTCACGCAGGCCTGGAGCCCGATGGGCGGAAGCTTCGTCAAAGTGCTCGAGGATCCTGTGGTGAATAAGCTCGCCAGGAAGCATGGGCGGTCTCCCGCTCAGATCGTCCTGCGCTGGCATGTGACCTGCGGCGTCTCGTTGATCCCGAAGGCGACCAGTCCCAAGCATCTTGCCGAGAACATGGCATCGTACGAACTCGAGCTCGATGAGGGCGATCTCGCCGCTTTGTCGGCGCTGGATCGAGCCGATGGCAGAGCGGGGCCTGACCCTGCGGTTTTCGAAATGGGCGCGGCGGCCGCGGCGAAATAACCGTCGTCCGCGAAAAAAAACTGCTGCGCAAAAAAACTGTCTTACTTTGGTCCGCGCGGCCGCTCACCCTGGACGTAGCTCTTCTGCAGGACCCGCGTGCCTTGGTAGTCCATGACCGCATAGTGCTGGAACGAACGGTTGTCCCACAGCGCTATGTCGTTTACCTGCCATTTCCAGCGCATGGTGAATTCCGCGGCTTGAGAGTGCTTCCACAGCATCGCCAGCAGGCAGTCGCTCTCATGCTGCGAGACGCCGACCAGTCGCTCGGTCCACAGTTCGTTGACGTAGAGAGCCTTGCGTCCCGTCTCGGGATGGATGATGACGACCGGGTGGGTGTTGCGCATGGCTTCCTGCAACATCCCGGTGTTCGATCCGGCGAGCAGCCGCAGGGTCTTGTAGGCGGAGTGCTCGGCGCTCATCCCGTCGATCATGGCCTTCACCGGCTCGGACAAATTCTCGTAGGCTGCGACCATGCTGCCCCAGCAAGTGTCGCCACCGCCACTCTCCGGCAATTGAACCGCGCGCAGCGCGAGGAGGGCGGCCGGTGCGGCGGCCAGAGTGGAATCCATGTGCCAGATCGCGGTGGCGCGCCGATTGCCATAGGTCGGCATGAGATGGACCGTCGCCTCCTCGGACGGCGGTCTGAGCGCAGCGACCGAAAACGGGTCGGTGCACAACGGCCCGAAATTCTTCATGAAGGCGGCCATCTGCTCGCGCGTCAGATTCTGGCCGCGAAAGAATACGACGCCTTGGTCCAGGACCGCCTGCCTGACTCGGTTCACGGTTTCCGGATCGAGCGGCCGCGCCAGATCGACGCCGGCAGCTACCGCGCCCACGACTGGGGTGATCGGCTGGATATCGAGTGCTGCCATCAGTCTTGACTCCTAAGATTTTCCCCGGCCCATGCCGCTGTCGGCTACCGCATGGCGCTCGCTCCACAGGAAGCGAATCTCTCGGTCCGCGATCAGCCATTTGCCGTCGGTGCGCTCGTAGCGATCGACATAGCGGATAACGACATTGATCGAGACCGGGTCCGCGGCATTGGCACTGAGATGGCGGGCCAGGCACAGCACCTCGCCCCGAGCCCTATCCCCGTCGATATCGACGAGATGGTTTGTCATCATGTGCGCGGTGTGACGGTACATGCCGCGCATCGCGTTCGGGATCGCCGCGAGTTGGGCATGCCCCGCCAAATCGGCGAAAGGCTCGATGGCATTGGGCTGATAGCTGCGCAACCGACCGTTCGGCGTGAAGACGCTCTGCAGCGCCACCACGTCGCAGGCATCGACCGCCGCGGCATAGCGGTAGGCGAGCTGGTTCAGCGCCACGACATCGTTCTCGACGTTGGCGCCGGCTATTGTCAATTCCAAACCAAGTGTAGCTTGTCGATCCCGAGTATCTGGCTGCAGAGATAGGACGGCGGGATCGCCGGATCCAGCCGGAATTGCGGTATCCGGGCCAGCAGTTCCTGATAGAAGATGTGCAGCTCCACGCGCGCGAGATGCGAGCCTAGACAGCGGTGGGGTCCGGCATTGAACGCGATATGCGGCTGGCTTTCGCGGTTGAGCTGGTAGGTAGCCGGCTTCGCAAAGGCGTCGGGGTCGAGATTGGCGGCCGGCAGATGTAGCTGCACCCGATCGTCGCGTTTCATTTCCAGGCCCCTGAACACCAGGTCCTTCTTCACGCGTCGCGGCACGACGACGAAGGAATAGCGCCGCAGCATTTCTTCGGTCGCCAGCGGGATGAGGTCTGGTTGAGCGCACAATCTCGTCTTGAGTTCCTGATCCCTTGCGAGGTGACACGCGGCATAGCCCATACTGTTAATCACGGTATCAAGCCCGGCGATGAACAGCAGCACGGTGTAATTGTCGATATCCTCCAGCGTCGTCGGCTTGCCGTCGATTTCGAGTGACCAAAGCAGGCTGATGATGTCAGCGCGCGGATGGTCGCGCCGCGTGAGTACTTCCTCGCGCATGATGGCTGCCACCTTCATCAGGCGCAGCATGCCCTCCGCCTGGCTGGAATTGACCTGCTGAGCGAAGTGCTCTTTCAGCAGCGCGCGATAGTCCGGCATCATCTCGAGGGGCAGGCCGAACATCTTAAGGAATATCTGAACCGCAAGCGGCTCGGCCACGGCCGACATAAACTCGCACCGCCCTTCGCCCGCGATCTTGTCGATGAGCGCGCACGCGAGCGTGCGGATGCTGTCTTGCAGCCCCATCACTGTCTTCGGTGAGAAGACACTTAGCAGCGGCTGACGATACTTCTGGTGCCGGGGCGGATCGAGCATTATGGGATACGGGACCGGCACGTGCGGCGTCCCCTCGGGCAGACGCGCCAACATCGCCTGTAACTGCTCATGCGGAATCGCCTCGTTGGAGAACGAGTCTGTGTCGCGAGCGGCTTCGGCGACCACGTCGTGGCCCAGGAACACCCAATGACCGCCGTTGCGGGGTGTCCAGAAAATCTTCGGGGCATTGCGGATCAGCTCAAGAAGCCGGTCGTGCGGGCTGGCGCGCAACCCGGGGTCGCGGAACATGTCGAAATCATAGAGGACCGCGTCGGCGATATGGTCAGGCTTGGGCACGGCCTGGCTCATGGCAGATTGCACTCCCATCGACGCTCCTTGCATGCTTTGGTGCGCGCCCACTTGGACAGACGCGACCAATTTGCCTAGTGCCATAGGATATTACCATTGCTGTCAGCCTGCCGCCAAAGCAGGATGCTGCGCCCCGACCCGTGGTATGTTGGATTTGCACGCCCCGAGTCGTGCGTGCTGGAGTTTTCAATGTCCAAGATTTTCTCGGCAGCCGTCGCTGCATTGACGACCGCCCTAGGTTTCCAGTTGCTTGTACCGGACGTTTCCGCGGAAACGCCCCTGCCGTTCGATGTTGCGGCCGCCAAGCGCACCATCGATGCGGTATTGGACCGGGAGTATCCACACCTGGATACGCTTTATAAGGATATTCACAGTCACCCGGAGGTGGCCTTCCAAGAGAATCGCACCGCCGCCATTCTCGCGGCCGACATGCGCAAGCTAGGCTTCCAGGTGACCGAACATGTCGGCAAGACCGGCATCGTTGCCATCTACAAGAATGGCGCGGGTCCCACGGTGCTGGTGCGCACCGAATTGGACGCGCTGCCGCTGGAGGAGAAGACCGGGCTTCCCTACGCCAGCCATGCGCAGCAGACCGTGGACGGCAAACTCACCTATGTCGATCATGCGTGCGGGCACGACACGCACATGGCGTCATGGTTGGGCACGGCCGAGGCGCTGCTTGCCCTCAAGAGCCAATGGCATGGCACGCTGATGTTCGTCGGCCAACCTGCCGAGGAGGCGATCGGCGGCGCGAAGGCCATGCTGGCGGACGGGCTGTTCACGCGCTTCCCGAAACCGGACTATGCTTTCGCGGCGCACGTGGGGCCCACGGCATTCGGCACGGTGACCATCAAGGACGGCGTGGAGTCGTCGAATTCCGACACCGTGGACGTTGTGTTCAACGGCCGCGGCGCGCATGGCTCCATGCCCGATAAAAGCATCGATCCCATCGTCATGGGCGCGCATTTCGTTTCGGACGTGCAGGCGGTCATCAGCCGCCAAAAAGACCCGCAGGCGTTCGGCGTCATCACCGTGGGCAGCTTTCAGGCGGGCACGGTGGCGAACATCATTCCCGAGAAGGCCGAGCTCAAACTCACGCTGAGATCCTATAGCCCCGAAGTGCGCAAAGTCTTGCTGGACGGAGTATCGGCGACCGCCAAGGCAGTGTCGGCCATGGCGAACGCGCCCGAGCCCACGATCACGCACCTACATGGCACCGCTTCGGTAAGGAACGACAGTGCACTGGCCGCGCGGGCATCCACGGTGCTGACCGCAGCGTTCGGCGACAAGGTCACCTTCATTCCCGCGACCATGCCGGGGATCACGGCCAGCGATGATTTCTCCGAGTTCGTCGATGCCGGGGTGCCCGCTGTGTTCTTCGGCATCGGCGGTGATGATCCAATGATGCTCGAGGAGTACAAGGCACAGGGGAAACCGGTGCCGGTGAATCATTCGCCTTACTTTGCGCCGGTGCCGGAACCGACGATTAGAACCGGGGCGATGGTGCTCACCTTGGCGGTGATGATGGTGGCTGGGGGAGGGTAGTCAGGGCAACGGATACCACCGCTAAGACTATCCAAGACTTGGATTACAACTCAACTACACGTAAGAACCCTAGCTTTCCATACTCGATAATGTGTTCATCGCGTGTCGCCAGTGCCACGCCTCGTGTCCGAGCGGTCGCGATCAGGAAGCGGTCCGCAGGATCGCCGTGAGGCTCGCCAGGGAGCAAGGTACTTTCTGCCGCCGCGGCTGCATCCAGAGGCACAAAATGGATACCGGGAACGCTGAGTGCTCTCTCGGTCCAATCGCGTAACGGAATAGATAGTTGGATTCTGCCTTTGGCGCTCTGTGCTCCAATCTCCCACACAGAAATTGCCGACACCAAAAGACCATCGCCAGTGCGAGCCGCATCCAGCTTCTTGACGCTCGCCGGCCGCAGTCGATCTGTCATGCCTTCTGCGTACCAGAGCCAAATGTGAGTATCGAGCAGCAATGCACTCATTTTTTGCGGCTGCCACGACGTGCCCGCGACTTCTTCGGTGCCGCGGCAAATAAATGATCCTCGTCGCCGGACAATGCGCTCCATACTTCATCGATAGGGGCCACCACATCCCCTTTGATCCGGACCGTATTCTTCATATATCCGAATATGGATCGAGGTTGCGCCGGAATCGGCACTAACTGTGCCACCGGTTTGCCGTGTTTGGTAATTACGACGGGTTGCCCTGTTCGAGCGACCTCATCCATCAATTTTAGGCACTCGGCTTTGAAAACGGCTGCGGGGATATCCATTTGCTTCTCGCATATGACCACAATTTGTGGTCATTATATACCTGACAAGAACCGACGCAACAGACGATGCAATGGGCGCCAAGCGGCAAGTGGTTGAATTTACTCAGGTCGATTTGTTGCTAGCTGGTCTCATAATGCCTTGGTCGAGGGTATTTCTGCCGGGGCGAAACGCTCGCGTCCCCAGATGAGAGTTACGGCAAGGAGTACCGCGCAACATCGGCCGCGAGAGCTGCCAATGCCTTGGCTGCGCGCTCGATCAGTTCCTTTCCCTTCGAGGCGTCAGCCCGGGTGGCATCGCCGCACGCTCCCTCCGGATTGAGGTCTTGCGTCTGCCATCCGATGCTGGTGGACCCTTCGATGCGCAGCACTGCGTTCTCGGCTTCGACCGCAACCGCTCGCGACACAAAATTCTTCGCGAGGGTCGTCTTCACGAGATCGGCATGGAGATGCAGCATCATGCTGGTTTCCACCGCGCCGCCGTGAATGCCATGGCGCAGCTCCTTGGGATCGAACAGATCGCTCATCTTGGTGAGGTTGTACCAGGCGCAGTTCACCGCCAACATATTGAGCCGCACGCGCAGGTCGCGGCAGACGATGTCGATGAGTTGCGGTTGACCGCCGTGTGAGTTGAAAAAGATGATTCTGCGGCAACCGGCGCGGTGCACACTTTCGGCGAGATCGAACCACAGCCGTCCGAGGGTCTCGTAGCGGATGCTGAGCGTGCCGGGGAACGCGATGTGTTCGTCGGATTTCCCGACGTTCTGCGCAGGCAGGACCAGCAAGGAGAGCTCCGGCGGAATCAGCTGCAGCGCGCGTTCCAATATGCCGGCATTGATCGCGGCATCGACGCGTACCGGCAGATGCGGTCCATGCTGCTCGACTGCGCAGACCGGCAGAATCACCACGGCGCGCTGCATGTCGAGGCCGGCGAATTCCTCGGTGGTGAGGTCCCACCAATGGCGCGAAATCATGCTCCGGACCCGACGCGTGCGGCCAGTTCGCCCTTCGCGATCTTGCCGGTGGGGGTCATCGGCAGATCGGCGACCACCTTGACGATCATCGGGGCGACGTCATAGCACACCGTGCCGGCGATGATGGACTTGAGCGCGCCGGCGTCGAGCGAAGCGCCGGGCAGCGCCGTGATGAACGCATGGGGGCGTTGACCATGCGCCGCGTCCGCGACCCCGATGAGCGCTGCCTGTGCCACGCCGTCGATGGCGCAGAAGGCTTCCTCGACATCGCGCGGAAACCACAGCACGCCATCCGTCTCGATCAATTCCGAGCGGCGCCCGCGCATGGTGATGAAGCCGTCGCGGTCGATGAGCCCTAAATCGCCGGTGCGCAGCCAGCCGGTGCCGATGGTCTCCGCGGTTTTGTCCGGCTTGCCCCAATAGCCCGTCATGAAACCGCCGCGCAGTTCGATCTCCCCGATCCGTCCGGGTGGCAGCGGACTCCGGTTGGCATCGACGATGCGCACTTCCTTATCGGGCAGAGCCGGACCGACGCGCGCGAGCAAGGCGTCGTCATGGACCAGTTCCGGGAATCCCAGCGCCATGAAGCCGCCGAGTTCGCTCTGGCCGAAGCTCTCGATGAGCGGCAGCTTCAGTTCGTCGCGCCAGGATTTCTTCAAGGACGGGGGAACCGGGCCGCCGCCGGAGAGCCCGGCGCGCAGGCGTCCGGGCACGCGGCCGCGCGATTGGCTTTCCGTGAGCACTTCGCGCAGCAAGGTGGGATTGGCGACAAAGAGACTCGCGTCCGTTTTATCGAGTGCGGCCCAGCCGCCGGCCTGCGTCCATTTTCCCATGACGTGCACGCTGGCGCCGCGGCTCAACGGCGGCAAAAGATTGCCCACCAGTTGATAGGAACTGGACAGCGCCGTCGGGCCGAAGGAGTGGTCGCTGCCGCTGATGCGCAGCCGCTCGGCGATGCACCTGGCTGCACGCATGGTCGGCTCGTGCGCGAGGCAGGCCCCCTTGGGCTTGCCGGTGGTGCCGGACGTATATGCAAGATGGGCGATGGCGGTTTCATCGCCAGGGTCCGCGGGCGCGCGCAATTGCGCCTTCATCAATTCCGGCAGGGACCGCGCGCCTTCCTGGGGCCCGTCCATGCAAACGAGATGCCGCACCGTGCCGACGCTCTTGGCGGCGCGGAACACGGCATCGCGCTTGTCATGGGTGTAGATCACCAGCGAAGGCGTGTGATCGGCAAAGTAGTAATCGAGCTCGGCGGCAAACTGCACATTGACCAGCGCCGCCACGGCACCCAAGCGCCAGGCGCCGAACATCGCCAAGAGATAGTCCATGCCGTTGTGCGCAAAGATCGTCACCCGATCGCCTTTCCCGAGGCCGAGCGATGCCAGCGCACCGGCCATGTGCTCCATGCCGGCCACGGCCTGTGCGTAGGTCAGCGCGACATCACGGTCCACCCAATGCAACGCCAATTTATCCGGCGTACGTTCGGCACCGTCGATCAACAATCGATGCATCAGCATTGCTTAAGTCTCCAGCCTGATTCCAAAATGCTGTTGCAACGCGCGAGCTTGATCCGAAATCTCGGTCTCCGTGCGCTCCTTGCCGTCCACGATGATGAGGCGGTCGCGGCTCAAAGTGACCCGTCCCAACGGGGTGGCTTTGGTGCAGATCAGCCCTTGCGCGAACGCCGACTCCGGCGAGGTCTGGTGGTAGCGGTACATCGGCTCGAAGGCCGACAGCGGCTGTTCCTTCAGCGTCATCTCGTAGAGTGGGTGTCCTGAACGCAATAGCAACCACATCTCATCGGAGGCTTGTTCCAGCGAATACGTGCCGGAGATGTCCGTGAGCGAGTCTTCGGGAAAACGCAGCGGCGTGCGGTTGTTGTCGCCGAAGCCGACGTCGGTCAGAAACTCGCCCTCAGGCAGACTGACGATGAGCGCCAGATGATCGAACGGCGCGCCGAACTTCTGCTGCTGTTCGAGCCAGACGCGCGCCTCGATGCGCCGCACGCTGTACCCGAGATGGACGAGAAGGGCGCGAAATGCCTCGTTGAGTTCGTAGCAAAAACCACCGCGCTGCCGCACGACGATCTTGTCGAGAACAGCCTCCGTGCCGAGCACGCCGCGCTGCCCGCTGATGATGTCCAAATTCTCGAATGGCACGGTTTCCAGATGCCGGATCGTCAGATCCCGCAAGGTGTGCCACGACGGCGCGTCGTAGACCTTGGCGCCGAGGCGCTCGAGATAGCGATTCATGAGTTCCGCGTTGTTCAAGATGTTGCAGAGGCCGGGCTAAAACGGCGCAGCACTCCCTCCTCGATCAGCTTCACCAGTTGATAAAACCCCACCGAAACGGCGACGGCGACGAAAGCGACGGCCCAGATCATGCCGTAATCGAGTTCGCCGCGCGCCGTGTTCAAGAGATTACCCAAACCGAATCCCGTGGCCAGCCATTCGGCGATCATCACGCCCAAGAGCGAGGCCGGCGCCACCAGCCGCGCGGCGGCGCAGACATATGGCAGGCTCATCGGCAGACTGACCATGCGCAGCTTCTGCAGCCGGGTGGCGCCGTAGACATCCAAGAGATCCAGCGATGCCCTCGGCACCTTGCTCAAGCCCTGCGCGATGGTGATGAAGGCGGGGAAGAAGGTGACGATCACGGTGACCACCAAGGTCGCCGCGATGCCGCGGCCGAACAGCAGCACGATCATCGGCGTGAGCGCGACCAAGGGCATGGTCTGCAGGATCAGCGCCGCCGGCATCAACAAGGCGGTGAGGTTGCGCCAGATCATGCCCATTACCGCGAGGGTGAGCGCCACGCTCAAGGCAATCAACAGACCCACGCCGGCGAGCGGCAGCGATTCCTTGAGGGCTTGCAGTATCGTGTCGCGCGAATCCGCGGCGTCGGGTGCGTTGATCAGATATTCCCAGACGCCGAGCGGCGTCTTGGCGATCACCGGCGAAACGCCGAAGCCTTTGAGAATGGCCCACCAGATGAGGAAGGGCATCCCTAACGCGCCTACGCCCAACAGCACCGTCAGCAGGCGCGCGCCTCCGCGCTTGGATGTGTTCGCCTCGATCCTGCCGCTGGCGATGGTCACCGCCGCCATCGATGCGCTGAAGCGGCGGCCGAGCAGCGCGCATAGTCCGTAGGCGACCGCAGCCATGAGCGTGGCGGTGAGGCCGATGCCCCAGATGCGCGGCGGATTGCCGCGGCCGAGCGAGCCCAACAGGAAGGAACCCAAGCCCCAGCGCGCGCCGCTGCCGAATTCCGCGAGGATCGCGCCCAGAATGGCTGCGGGCGCCGCCACGCGCAACCCGCTCAAGAATCCCGGCAGGCATGAACGCAAGCGCAGCCAGCGCAGCACCGCGACCTCGCCGCCGCCGTACGAACGTATCACATCGATCGGCCGCGGGTCGATGTCGCGCAGTCCCAAGAGCGTCATCACCATGGTCGGAAAGTAAACGCTCACGGCGGCGAGCACGATCTGCGGCCAGTCGCCGGGCAGCGTGATCACCAGCACCGGACCCAAGGCGATCGGCGGAATGCCGAACACGGCAATATTGAAGCCGCGCATCAAGCCCTCGAACATCGGCAACAGCACGAAAGCGAAGGCCGCGGCTGCGGCGATCGCATCGCCGATCACGAAACCGATCAGGGCGGGTTTGAGCGTCGCCCAGATGTGCGGCGGATAAACCGCGCGGTCCTGCCACCATTGCAGCAGGATGGCGCTGGGCGAGGGCAGCGCGCCCTGCGCGATCAGATGTAGATCGCCGAGAAACTCCCACAGCGCCAACAGGACCAAAAGACGCAGTAGCGGGAGATGGCCCGGCGAAGAATTCAGATGGCCGGGCTTCACGCGGTAGCTCCGCCGTAGAGATAGTCAGCGACCTCATCCTCCAGTTTGTGAAACTCCGGCGAAGAGAAGAGTTCGGGCAGGCGCGGGCGGGGGAAGGGAATGGGCACGATCTCTCCGATGCGTCCTGGATCCCGATGCATCACCACCACCCGGTCGGCGAGAAACAGCGCTTCATCGATGCCATGCGTCACCAGCACGGTCGTGGCGCGTTTCTCCATCCAGATGCGCTGCAATTCGATGTTCATGCTTCGGCGCAGGATTTGGTCGAGCGCGCCGAACGGCTCGTCCATCAAGAGCACCGACGGGTCGGTCACCAGCGTTCGGGCAATGGCGACGCGCTGGCGCATGCCGCCGGACAGCTGCGCCGGCCGGGCGTTCTCGAAGCCCTCGAGGCCGACCAGTTCGATCAGCTTGTCGATCTTGTCGTGGGCTTGCGGCGTGCTGCGCTTGAGGATTTGCAGCGGCAACGCGATGTTCTGGCGTACGGTTCGCCAGGGGAGGAGCGCCGAGTCCTGGAAGGCGACGCCGAGTGCGCCGGTGCGGCATTTTTGTGCCGGCGTTTGCCCGCCGATCAGGACCGTCCCGGCATCGGGGCGCTCCAATCCCGCGGTGATTCGCAAAAGCGTCGACTTGCCGCAGCCCGAGGGGCCGATCAGCGCCGTGAAGGACCCTGCCGCGCAGTGCAGGGAAACCCCGCGCAGCGCATGGACCTGCTTCGCCGCCACGGAGAAGGTGCGCGTCACACCGTTGAGATCGATATCGTCGGTCAGAGGTTTTGCCGAGCCGTCCATGGGTCAGATCTGCTCCAGCAGCGTCGTGTCGAACATCGATCGCTCGGCCGCGATGCCGATGCTCTTGAGATATTTGATGTTGGCGGCGATGCTCTCTTCGCTCATGGAAAAAATACCGTTGGGCGTGTCGATCAGCGGCTGCTCGCTGGTGCTGCCGTAGATGTCATTGGCCACGGAGCGGCCGGTGCCCTTGAAGAAACTGTCCTGGAACAGTTTGGGATATTTCGCCGGATCCTTGAAGTTCTCCGCCCAACCCTGGCGGCTCGCGCGCAGCCAGCGCACGAGCAGCGGCCGGCTGGCGGCGAGAAATTCTTCCGTCACGGTCACGGTGTCGGCATATACCGTGACGCCATAGTCGTACAGCAAGAATGACGTCGTCTTCTTTCCCGCCAAGCCGACCGTGTAGGGCACGTCGGTGACGAAATCAACCGAGGCGTCGATCTCGCCCTTGATCAGCGGCGTCGGGTCGAACTGATAGGGCACGATGCGCACGGCGTTCTTGGCGATGCCGTTCAATCGCAGCATGCCCGCGACCTGCGCCATGTTGACGGGAGGCACCGCCAGGACCTTGCCTTCCAATGCCTTGACGTTGGGCACGGGATTCGACTCCAGGCTGACCACGCCGATCGGTGTTTTCTGGAACTGCGCGCCGATGATCTTGAACTTCGCACCCTGGGTGGTGATCGCCTTGATGGTGGTGTCGGGCACGGTGAGCGCGATGGGCGCCTTGCCCGCGAGCAGCGAACTTTCGGGAATGACGTCCGGGCCGCCCGGCAGATAGTGCATGTCGACATCCTGCGCCTTGTAGTAGCCGTTCTGCAGGGCAACGAAGTAGCCGATGAATTCCGCGTCGTTCACCCAGGCCGCCTGCATCGCCACGCTGTTCGCGGGCGCCGCGCCGGCGGACGCGCCGCGGCCGGCGCGGAGCAGTATCAGCGAACCCAAGCTCGCCTTGCCCAAGGAATGACAAAAGCGGCGGCGGTTCAGCATGGAGAAGCATCCTTGAGTGAGGCGTTGCACAGGATTTCATGGATCAAGGCCGGTGTGAACGGCCCGGAGCCGCCGGGCAAAGGTATCTCGTTGCCAAGTGCATCGGCGATGGCATTGACGATGGCGCCGGCGGCGCCGCTGCAGCCGGCCTCACCGGCGCCCTTCATGCCGAGCGGGTTCAAGGGCGAGGGCGTCTCGATGTGGCGCAGGATGAAACGCGGCGCCGTCGCCGCGGTCGGCAATATGTAGTCCATGTAGCTTTTGCTGAGCGGCACTCCCAAGTCCGTGTACTCGAGCGCCTCGAACAGGCATCCGCCCAAACCCTGCACCACGCCGCCCATGATCTGGCCGTCGACCAGCAGCGGATTGGCGACGCGCCCGCAGTCATGGGTCACGGCATAGTCCAAAACACGGATGGCACCGGTACCGCGGTCCAGGGAAACGACGGCGGCGTGACAGGCGCTGGCGAAGCCCGTACCTGAGTCGTCGAACCGCGCCGTCACGTCCAGACGCTGCGCCGGATTGAGGCCGCGCGCCTCGGCCTCGAGCATCAGCGACATCAGGGTCAATTCCTGCACGCTGCTGCCCTCGGCGGTGCTGCTGCGCGCGGCAAGCAAGCCGTTCTTCCAGGCAATGTCATCGACGTTCACGCCCTTGAGCTCGGCGGTGAGCTTGCGTGCCTGGAGAATGAAAGCGTCGCCGGCATTGCATGCGGCATTGCCGCCCATCGTGGCGCCGCGCGAGGCGAAAGTGCCGGGCGCGTTCGGCGAGTCGTCGGTATCGCCTGCCAGCACCTCGACCATATCCGCCGGGAGACCTAAATGATCGGACAGGATCTGCGCCAGCGTGGTTTCGCTGCCCTGACCGATCGCGGTGATGCCGCTCAACAATTGCAGGCGTCCGTTGGGCGTGAGCCTCAGGCGCGCCGGCTCGACTCCGCCGCCCGAGGTCATCTCGACCACGAAGGAAAGGCCGAGGCCGAGCGAGACCTCGCCCGTGGCTTGCGCGCGCCGCACCGGAAATCCCTGGTAGCCGATGGCCTCGAGCGTCGAGTCCAAGAGGGCGGGGAAATTGCCGCTGTCGTACACCACCGGACCGCAGCCCGGATAGGCGACGCCGCGCTCGACGGGGAAGGCCTCGGGCTGCAGCAGATTGCGTCGGCGGATCTCGGCCCGATCGATGCCAAGCTCCGCCGCGGCCCGATCCATCAGCCGCTCCATGGCCAAGGTAGCCTGTGGATAGCCGGCGCCTCGATAGACATTGAGCGGCGTCTTGTTGGTTACGACCGAGCGTGCGCGACTGCGAAAATGGGGAATGCGATAGGGGCCGCGCAGCATCGCCACCGCCGCGCTCGGGGTGTTCGTGAACAGCGCATAGGCGGCGCCGATGTCGGCCAGACAGTCGGCTTCGAGCGCGGTCACGATGCCCTCGGCGTCCAGCGCGGCGCGGACGTGCATGCTCTCTTCGCGGCCATGCACGGTGGCGGAGAAGGATTCGGCCCGATCCTCGATCCAATAGACGGGAATTTTGAATCTCTGCAGCGCCAAGAGCAGCAGGACTTCCTCGGGATACACGGCTTCCTTGCAGCCGAAGCCGCCGCCGATGCGCGGCGCGACCACGCGCAGATGCTCGAGGGGAACGCCAGTGATGCGCGACAGTTCGGTGCGCAATACCTGCGGTATCTGCGTCGAGCTATGCACCACGTAGCGGGCACTGTCCGGCTCCAGTGTGGCCATCGCGCCGCGAGTTTCCATGGGACTGCCCATCAAGCGCCGGAACGCGAAGGTTTCTTCGATGATGACGGCGGCGGCGGCGAAGGCGCCATCCGGATCGCCGACCCGCTGTGTGGTCTCGTGCACGATGTTGCTGCCCTGCTCGGGGTAGAGCAGCGGAGCGTGCGCTTCGATGCCGGCACGGACATTCATGACGCTGGGCAGCGGTTCGTACTCGACGATCACGCGCTCGGCCAAGTCCTCTGCGAAGTACTCATCCCGCGCCAGCACCACCGCGACGGGCTCGCCGGCGAAGCGCACGGTATCCTGCGCCAATACGCGTTGCTGCACCGGGAGCGAGGTCTCCACCAGGTCCATCGCGGGCAGAACCCCGAGCGCGGTCGGCAGATCGGCGGCGGACATGAAGCCCAAGCAGTTTGGATCATGGACGATCGCACTGACATCGATGCGCTTGATCCGCGCATGCGCCAGAGGCGAGCGGATCACGCGCATCGCCGCCATGCCGGGCCGGATCAAGTCGGCGAGATACACGCCCTTGCCGGTCAGCAGCGACGGATCCTCGCGCCGGCGCATGCGTTGCCCAAACTTTTCGGTCGCTTGACTCATGCCAGCACCGATTCGATGGCGGCGATGATGTTGGCGTAGCCGGTACAACGGCACAGATGCCCGTTGAGGTGATCGAGAATCTCGGCCCGGCCTGGGCAGGGCCGGCCCTGCGCCTTGTGCTCCGAGAGGAACAGGGCGGTAGAGACCAAGAGACCGGGTGTGCAGTAGCCGCATTGCAGTGCGTGATGTTGGCGGAAGGCGGCTTGCAATCGCGTCAGGCCGTCCTTCCCGGGTGCGGTGTCGCCTTCGAGCTCGCTTAAGCTGGCGACCGTCTGTACCACCGCGCCGTCGGCCTGCACCGCCAGCATCAGACAGGCGCGAACCGGTGTGCCGTCGACCGCCACCGTGCAAGCACCGCAGACGCCATGTCCGCACGCCACGTGCACGCCCCCGACGCCGGCCTGTTCGCGCAGGAAATCGCTTAGAAGATAGCGCGGCCGAACCCCCGCGGCGACCGTGGCCCCGTCCACGGTCATGGAAATATCGAGCGGCGCATCGAGCAATGCGTCCGTCACGCGGAGGCCTGCCATCATGCCAAGCGCGTCCGTCATGCCGAGGCCGCCTGCTGCGCCAAGTGCTGCGCGGCGCGCCGGCTGATCACGGGCGCGACCTCCAGCCGGTAGCGGGCACTGGAATGCACGTCGCCATAGAGCGGCCCGCTGAGATCCGCCTGCAGGGCGCCGGCGAGACTCCTAAGTTCCGGTGGGTGCGGGAACTTACGCGCGATCACGCGCGCCACGGTGGGACAGGCAAGACCGCCGGCGCAGACGCCGCTTACCGCAACCCGCCAATCGTCCTGGCACTTGCTCACCATGACGCTCACCACCGGGGCGTGACCCTCGCGGCGCGCAATTTCATAGAACCCCGCGGGCCCGGGGCGGCGCGGCCAGAGCACGTGAGTGATCATGGCGCCGAGCGGCACGCTCCGACCTGCGCCGAGCAAGGCGGCGGCGGGCACGGTTTCGTTGCGGTCGGGGTAGTGCACTTCGAACTCGGCGCCGAGCGCCAGCGCCACGGCGGGCAATTCGGCGCCGGGACTATTCGTCACCAGATTGCCGATGACGGTACCGCGCCGGCGCACCACGGGATTGGCCACCCAGGCAAGTGCTTGTGCGACGCCGGCCGCGTACTCCCTGACGATGCAGGAGCGCAGCGCCTGCTCTTGGCGCACGAGCGCTCCCATACGGACCTGCGTCGGCAGGATCTCGATGCGGTCCAGACCTTCGATCCGATTGATGTCGATGATGAGCTGCGGCCGCTCGATCCGCCGCGTAAGCAGCGGCATCAGGCTCTGTCCGCCGGCCAGCAAACGAGCCTCCGTTCCACGCGCGGCGAGCAGCCTGACGGCCTCGGTCTCGCTGCTGGCTCTCGCATAGTGAAACGGCGCCGGCTTCACGCCGGGCTGCGCTCAGCATTAGGGCCGTAGTTTCCGGTGACACCCGCCTCGCCGATGTCCTCGGCCCAGATTTCCGGCTTCTCGGCGATGAAACGCTGTAAAAGCTCATAGCAGGCCGGATCGTCCAGCACGGTCACACCCGTGCCGCGCGAGCGCAGCCAGCCGTCTGCGGCCAGAATCGTACGGCTTTCGCCCACCACCATCTTCGGCACGCCAAACAGCAACGAGGCGCCGCTGCACATGTAGCACGGCGACAGCGTGGAATAGAGGGTGGCTTCCCGGTACACGGAGGCGGGCAGGCGGCCGGCATTTTGGAAGCATGCCATCTCAGCATGCAGGATCGGGTTGCCGTCCTGGACCCTGCGGTTTCGGCCGCGGCCGATCAATTCGCCTCGATAGAATAGAGAGGCGCCGATCGGCAAACCGCCTTCGCGATAGCCGGCCAAGGCCTCTTCGAACGCGACGCGCAGGCCGGGGTCCGACGGAGGCGGAGCGATGAGCATTGCGTATCTCCCTTTGTTGTACGGGAAAAGATAGCAACTCTGGCCGCGCAACGGGCGGCTCATTGCAAGGCGCTAGACGATTTCTCCGATCTCGGTGCCCACCGGATAGACCTCGCCCACGGTTCCTTTCTGCACGAGGCGGCCGGAGGCGGGCGCCGCGATGTCCTGCGTCGCCTTGCCCGTCTCCAGCACATAGATCATGTCGCCTTCCTTCACCTGGGTGCCGTCCGCGACCAGCCACTCGGCGATGGTGCCCTCGGTCATGGCCATTTCCAATCGTGGGATCATCAGCTGAGTCGACATGCTTCGTTGGTCCTCAATTCTCGTAGGTGAGCAGGCTGCGGGCGCGCTCGACGATGGGTTTCGTGCTGGGGATCTGGTTCGTCTCGATCTCGCGAGAGTAGGCGATGGGCGCGTAGTCCGCGCCGAGTCGGCTGACGGGCGCCTTCAGTTTGGAAAACAGTTCCTCGCTGATGGTGCTGGCGATCTCGGCGCCGAAGCCGCAGAACTGAGTGGCCGCGTGCACCACCAGCGCCCGACGGGTTTTCTTCACCGATTCCAGCACGCGATGATAGTCGAGCGGGACCAGAGTCCTTAAGTCGATGACCTCGGCGCTGAAGCCTTCCTTCTGCAGCGCTTCGGCGGCGGCAAGGCATTCCGGCACCTGCCAGCCATAGCTGATCAGGCTGATATCGGTACCCTCGCGCCGCACCTTGGCCACTCCCAAGGGAATCCGGTAATCGCCCACCGGCATTTCGCCGCGCACGCCGCGCAGCAGTTTGATGGACTCCAGTTGCACGCACGGGTCATCGTCGAAGATGCAGCTCAGCAGCAGCCCTTTGGCATCGAAGGGCGTGGAGGGGAAGGTGACCTTCAAGCCGGGTGTGTGGGTGAGCCAGGCTTCCAGCGACTGGGAATGCTGGGCGCCGAACCCGCCGGTTCCTCCGCCCACCATCATGCGAATGGTCAGCGGGACGTGTGAAGCCGAGCCTGACATGTAGCGTTGTTTGGCCGCGTGGTTGAAGATTTGGTCGAGGCAGACGCCGGCGAAATCATTGAACATAATTTCCGCCACGGGCCGCATTCCGACCAGCGCCGCGCCGATGCCTGCGCCGATGATCGACTGCTCGGCGATGGGTGTGGGACGCACACGGTCCTTGCCAAATTTCGTCTGCAGCCCCTTCGAGGTGGCAAACACCCCGCCTGGCGGATCGCCGATGTCCTCGCCGAGCAAGAAGACATTCTTGTCGCTTTCCAGCGCGATCGTCTGCGCGCTCAAAATTCCCTCCAGCATGAGGCCGGTCTTCGTCTCGCCCGAGGGAGCGGCCTCTGCCTCGCGCTTCGGATGGTGGCCGCGGCGCGGCGGCAGCGTGCCGTCGGCGAACACGTCTACCAGGGTTTCTGACTGGGGCGTGACCTTCGAGGCAGAGGCTTTCTCGATGGCGCGATCCACTTCGACGCTCGCGGCTTCCTCGATCGCGGCAATTTCTTTTTCAGGGATGCCTGCTTCCAGCAGCAACGCGCGCGTCCGCGGCACCGCCCAGTTCTCCTTGGCGGCCTTGAGCTGATCGGGGGCCAACTCGAGGTTGTCGCCGACACCCGCGTGCGGCCCAAGTCGTTGCATGACCGCCTCGACGAAGACAGGCCCGTCGCCGCGGCGAACCTGGTCCACGACCGACTTCATACCCAGGTAGAACGAAGGAACGTCGCACGCGTCCAGGCGAACGCCCTTGAAGCCGTAGCCCGCGGCGCGGCTGGCGAAGTCCTTGCTGGCGGTGTAGTCGGGTATGAAGGTGTACTCGCCGATCTGATTGTTCTGGCAAAGGAAGATCACCGGCAGCTTCCATACACCGGCGAGGTTCATCGCCTCATGCACCGCACCGATGCTGGTTGCGCCGTCGCCGAAATTGACGATGGTGACGCGATCCTCGTGCCGCAACTGCGCCGCGAGTGCCAGCCCGTTCGCGATCGGCGCGCCGGCACCGACAATGGCCGTCGTCAGCATGGAGCCGGAGGGGGGATCCGAGATATGCGGAGAACCGCCCTTGCCTTTGTTGACGCCGTCTATCCTGCCGAGCGCCTCGGCGAACAGGCCCTCCAGCGGCACGCCTTTGGCCACATGATCGTGGACCCCGCGATACGTAGTGACCATGTAATCCCGTTTGGTGACCAGCTGGGAAAGTACGGCCGGAATCGATTCTTGACCGGTCATGGGCCAGTAGCTGAAGAAGAACTTCCCGCCCGAGAGCCCGGCCTGGATCGCCTTGTCGACGGCGCGGATGCGCGCCATTTGGCGATAGATCTCTGTCAAGACGGCGGGCTCGAGCCCTGAAGTCGTACGTGCGTGTTTTTCCATGGCTTTTTCCCCCGGCAACAAAATTGTGAGGAACGCTTCGGCGTGACTCGTGTGGATTTAAGTCGGGAATGATAGCAAAGTGCATTGGCTCATAAATTAGATCTGGAATCTGGCTTCAGGGAGGGCGGGTGCAAATAAAATTTAAATTCGCGGTGGGTGCGGTGGCGACGGCGCTCGCCGCCACAGCCACCGCCGCGCTGGCGGCCGGTGCCGGGGCGGCCTTTGTTCAGGACGGCAAGGCGGGCTTTGTCGTCTCGCACATCGAGTTCGCCTTGGGCCAGGACGCCAAGGAGAACGGCGCTTGTCCTGCCGGTATGACGCAGGGGATCCGTCCGGATGACGGCCAGCATGAAGGGGAAACGCCCGAACAGGCTCAGAGGCGCTTCTTCGCCGCGTTGACCGATCCGAATCGCCCGAATCGGTGCATGAATCCGGAAAAGTTCGGGCCCGATCCGGGCTTCAAGACCATCCAGGCTGCGAACGTGCGCGCCTATGGGATCGATCTGGACGGCCAGGATTCCCGCGCCAACAAGAAGGCAGCGCCCGGCACCTGTCCGCATGATGATTTTCTCGGCATGAACGGCGAGCGCGGCATCGACAACCAGTTCTACCGGGTGGTCGGGTGCAGCAATTCCTTTCAATCCACCGGCCAGTCGAATGGCTTCACCATCGAAATGCTCACCGGATCCTGGGGTGTCCTGATCACGCTCTCGGGCGTGCACGACATCCGCAATTCGGACAACGTGGAAGTCGGGATCTATGCGAACGCCGATCCGATCCAACTCAGCCCGACGCGCGAGCCTTTGGTGTACGCGACTTACGCCATCGACCAGAATCCCCGCTTCCAAGCCAAGACTCATGGCCGCATCAAGGACGGCGTACTGACCAGCGACCCTGTCGATGTTCGCTTCCACAAGATCACCAACGGCATTTATCTGGAACGGCCGCTGCACAACGCCCGACTCAAAATGACGCTCGGCGCGGATGGGGTGTTGGAGGGCTATCTGGCCGGATACACGCCGGTCGATGAGCTCTATGATTATCAATATGCGTATCGCAACGGTAAGAACGCCAAGGGTGAACCGGCGGATCGCAAACTCATCATGGTGTCGGGCAGCGGCCAAGCTTTTGTCAATGGGCATACCTGCAACGGCGCCTATTACGCGCTGCATGAGGCGGCGGATGGAGATCGCGATCCGAAAACCGGTCAATGCTCGTCGATCTCGACGCAGTACCGCATCAAGGCCATTCCCGCCTTCGTGGTCGATACGAAAACCAAAAGCATCAATTCAGATTTGGCAACAAATTGAAGCGCAACAAAGGGGAGAAATCGCATGAAGGGGACATGGGCTTTGATCGTCGCGTTGGGGCTGGGCGCCGGGTCGTCCGCGCTTGCCCAAGGGTTTACGGGCTACGGAATAATCGGGGTGCGAATCGCGGTGAAGGATACGCAGAAATCGGAGGCGTTCTACACGAAGCTCGGCATGCAGGTGGGAAGGCTCTATCATTCCGTGCAACAGGAAATGACCTGGCCCAACCCATCGCAAGGACCGAAGGTCTTCCTCGTTCACGACGAGTCCGGCCAGTCGAAGCTATTACCCGGGACTGCGTCATTGATGGTGCAGGTACCGGATGTGGCCGCTTTCGCCAAGGACTTGAAGGCCTCTGGCTACCCTGACGTGGGCGAGCCCAAGAGCACGGACCAATTCGTGGTCCTGATGATCAAGGATCCTGACGGCAACCAGATCGAAGTATTAGGTCCGGTACCGAAAAAATGACACCGGCCTCGAGAGAAGGGTGCGCGTAGATGGATAGGCTGACGCCCATCGGAAAGATGATCGAGACCCTCAAGGATGAGTTCAAGACCAAGGGAATCCATTATCACGATGTCGCAGCGCGCCTGAAAGTCAGCGAGGGAACCGTCAAGCGGTATTTGCGCGGCAAGGCCGTGACCTTGGCCGCGCTGCAGAGGATGGCGGAGATTGTGGACCTCGATCTATTGACGTTGGCCGCCTTGGCACAGCGCAGTGGCGCTGCCGTGCGCGGGCTCAACAAGGAACAAGAAGAGGCTTTGAGCCGCAGCCCTTTGCTCAGAGGCGCGCTGTATTTTCTCGGCCGCGGCTGGACTCCGGCGCAGTTCGGCGCCGAATTTGGCATCGCGGACCGCGTCGATGGGCTTCTCACCAAGCTCCAGACTCTGGGAATCATCCGCAAGATGTCGGCCAACAGCTTCAAGATCCTGGCTCGGCCGCCGCTCGACTACCGACGCGCAGGGCTGTTGACCGAGCACACGCTCAAGCGCACGCGGCGCTTCCTCACGACCATCGACCTGCGCGATGAGCGGTGTCAGTGGAGCTTCCACCAGGCGCGGCTCGCGCCGGGCTCCGAAGCGCGATTGCTGGAACTGGTCAAGCGCTTCAACGCCGATGTGCGCGCCCTCGGCATGGAGGAGAGCGACATGCCGCCGCATCGAGCCCAATGGTATCGGGTGTTTCTCGGCGCGGAGCCGATGAGTCCGCAGCGTTTGCTGGAGTGAGGTGCCTTCTGGCGCCCCCCGGTGGGATCAGCGGGCTGACCCCCACGCAGATATCCATGGCGTGCGGCGGTGTCCAGGACTTAGGCTTTCGCAATGCAGGATGATGCGCTGGTTTTGGGGAGGAATCGTCATGGTCGCAAATGTGGTCCGCGCGGATGAGCGCCGCGTCTCGATGGCAGTGCTGACTCGCGCCTCAATGGCCGCCCTGGTCGGCCTGCTCATCGCCGGCCCCGCCGCTGCCTACGTGGGCGATAGCTTCTTGAAGGTTCCCGGAGTCGCCGGCGATTGGCGCGGCGCGCAATACGATCATTGGGTCAGGATCGACGCCAACTATTGGAAGTCGGAAGAAGGCGGAATGTACGCCTCATTGAGGCAGACCCTGAGGCGCCCAAAACAATTTTTCTCGCTTCCCCCGGCGCCGCATGAAGGCGCCAGCAGCTTGATGATCTCCGTCGATAAACGCAGCCCCGTACTGCCGGCGCTGATGAAGCGCTGCGCCGACAAAACCGTCATGCCCGAACTCACCTTCGCAGAGTCCGCCGACCTGTCTCGCAGTCTGCGCGAGCTCGGGCCACGGCCCGCCGACATCCCGGAATACTTCGAATATCGATTGAAGGATGTCAGGTTCACGGACTGTCCCGTGGTGCAAGGCGCCGTCGATCAAGCCTTGGTCGTGAGCTTCAACGACATCGAGTGGCTCAACTACCACGGCAAGCCCGACGGCGTGGCGGTCGCGCTCGCACCGTCGCAGGTTGCGCTCGACTCCTCGGCAATCAGCCCCGCGAAATTCTCCGGCAAAACGCGGGCCTTCGTCGTGACATGGTTCGCCATCGCCAACGACGTCAGCGATGATCAATGCGCGAAGATGAACGCGAAGCCGAGCCAGGACGACTACTACGCGCTCATGCCAAAAGAACAAGCGGATACCGAGCGCGCCAAGAACGCCAAGGCGGGCGGCGTAAATTACGAAGACGGACAAATGGAACGGCGCGGTCCCGATGGATTGAACGCCTGTCTCTTGCCCGGCATCACGCGTGATCCGGGTCTCAACTCGCCGCAGAAAATCGCACGCGGCCTCGACCTCGATGGACGCGCCGGCATCGACAATCAACTCTATCGGGTTCAAGGATGCATGGCCGGATTTCAGGGACACAAGGGCTTTCTGATGCAATATCGAAACGAGCAGCGCCGCAACGGTCTTTTGTCGATGCTGGTACAGGTCAGCGGCATCGACAATGATGTGAATGACGACAGCGTCGATGTCGCCGTGCTCTATAGTCTCGATCACATGGCAAAGGACGCGTCCGGAAAGCAAATTCTGCCCGACTACTCTTTCCGGCTTACCGACAATCCCGAGTACACGCATTACTTCACGCGCCTTCACGGGCGGATAGTCAACGGGGTCATCATCACCGAACCCGTGAAGCAACTGCAGTTCAATCCGGGCCTCGATCCGGAACTGACCTTGGCGGATGCACGAATGCGGCTGCAAATTTTGCCGGACGGCACGTTGAAGGGGCTCGTGGGCGGCTATCAGGATTGGCGCCGGGAGATGAAGTTGAATGCCATGTCGAATTCCGAATCCCTTTACGGGTTCCAGTGCCCCGCTATGTACAGCGCTCTGAAGAATTCGGCCGACGGCATGAAGAATCCAGTCACCGGCGAACGCGATGGCATCTCGATGGCTTATGACATCGAAGGCGTTGCGGCTTTCGTCGTGCCGGCGCACCGCGAGGCTCAGCCGACGCAGGCGCGCGTCGAGCTTGAGGCACGTTGAGCCGGTGGAGGTATGAATTGTCTGGACTAAGACGCTGGGCTCCCCTGGCGTCCCTGCTGGTCGGGGCATTGGCTCTGGGATGGAGCAGCAGCTCGCGTGCCGACGTCGCGCAAGAGCCGGCGAGCCCGGGCGGTCCGGCGGTGTTTCGGCGGCTCGATGAAACCCAGTACAAGCGCTCCATCGAAGACATTTTCGGTGCGGGCATTGAAATCCCCGGCCGCTTCGAGCCGCCGCTGCGCGAGGAGGGACTGCTCGCCATTGGTGCCTCGAAGGTCGTGATCACGCCGTCCGGCTTCGAACAGTACGAGCTTCGGGCTCGGGAGATTTCGGCACAGGCACTGGCGGAGACTCGCAGGAAGGCCATTCTGCCCTGCGAGCCGGCGTCGTCGGATAAATTTGACGACGCTTGCGCTCGCCGGTTTTTTGCCAAGTACGGTCGCCTGCTGTTCCGCCGTCCGCTGAGGCCCGCGGAAATGGCGTCGATTTCGAAAGTCGCACGGGCCGCCACGGACGGGACCCACAGCTTCTACCAGGGTTTGCAGTTTGGTCTGGAACGGCTTCTGGTGTCCCCGAACTTCCTGTTCCGCGTCGAGAGCGCCGAAGCGAACGCCGGCGGCAGCGGCGCGCATCGGCTCACCGGTTATTCGCTGGCCTCGCGCGTCAGCTTCCTGCTGTGGAATGCGCCGCCGGATGAGGTATTGCTCGATGCCGCCAAGAGCGGCGAGCTGCAGCGGCCGGAAGGGCTCGAGCGGCAGGTCGAACGCATGATCGCCTCGGAGCGCTTCGCGCAAGGCGTGCGAGCTTTCTTTGCCGACATGCTCGGCTTTGATCAATTCGACGGCTTGTCCAAAGACCAGTCCATCTTTCCGAAATACACCTCGCAGTTGAGCAAGGATGCAGAGGAGCAGAGCCTGCGCACGATCGTGGATCTACTGGTCACCCAAAGAGGCGACTACCGGGATCTATTCACGACCAAGACTACGTTTTTGAATCGCAACTTGGGCTCGCTGTACAAGGTGCCGGTCGATGACTCGGCATTCGGCGGGTGGATGCCCTACGCGTTTGGGACGTCGGATCCGCGCGCCGGATTGCTGACGCTTGCCGGCTTTCTCATCCTGGATCCGACTCATGAGGGGCGCAGTTCGCCGACCATTCGGGGCAAGTCGGTGCGCGAGTTGCTGCTGTGTCAAAAGGTGCCGCCGCCGCCGCCGAACGTCGATTTCAAGCTGGTTCAGGATACTCATAACCCGCTGTACAAGACCGCGCGCGAGCGCCTGACCGCGCACCGCGACAATCCTACCTGCGCCGGCTGCCACGCGATCATGGATCCGATCGGACTTGCGATGGAGAACTATGACGCCATCGGCGAGTACCGCATGCAGGAAAACCAAGCCCCGATCGATGCCAGCGGCAAGTTCGATGGCAAGCCCTACCAGGATGCGATCGCCCTGGGGCAAATTCTGCATGACAGTCCGAGCGTGTCGAACTGTCTGGTCGAGCGGGCGTACGAATACGGGGTTGGGCGAACGGCGAGCGCGGGCGAGCGAGAATGGCTCAAATATCTCGAGCAGCGCTTTGCCACGGACGGATATAAGTTTCCCGACCTGGCCCGGCGCATCGTCACCGCGAAGGCCTTCCAAGCCGTATCCGCGGATGGCGCCGTCACCGTCGCTTTGAATCAACCGGCGCGCGCTGATCAGCCCAGCGCGCCCTGAAGCGGAGAATGCCCATGACAAGAAAATGGACCCGACGCAAAGTACTCAAGGGAGTACTGGCAGGCTCGGCGGTCACCGTGGCTCTGCCGCTGCTCGACTGCTTCCTCGACGGCAATGGCGAGGCGCTGGCTTCGGGGGCGCCGATGCCGGTTCGTTTCGGCACCTGGTTCTGGGGATGCGGCGTCAATGCCGCGCGTTGGTTTCCTGACAAGGTGGGCCGCGACTATGACCTTAAAACCGAGCTGCTGCCGATAAAGCCTTACCAGGACAAGGTGACGGTATTCTCGGGCTTCAATTGCCTGTTGGGCGGCAAGCCGAATCTTGCGCACTGGTCGGGCATCATGGCGACCTATACCGGCGTCTGTCCCACCAAGGGCGGCATGGGCAACGGTACCGCCGATGCGCCCACCATAGATTGTCTGGTGTCGGATGCCATCGGCAGCCGCTCGCGATTCCGCTCACTCGAGATTGCCTGTACCGGCCAATCGAACGTTAGCTACAGCATGCGCGCCGGTTCCACCGTCAATCCGAGCGAGGTGAATCCGGTCAATCTGTACAAGCGCATTTTCGGCCCCGAATTTCAAGATCCCAATGGCTCGGAGTTCAAGCCCGATCCCGCGATCCTGCTGCGGCGAAGCGTGCTCTCGTCCGTGAAGGACGATCGCGAACAACTCATGCGTACCGTGGGCGCCGCCGATCGCGCGCGCGTCGATCAATACTTCACCTCGCTGCGCGACACCGAACAGCAGCTGGGATTGATGTTGGAAAGACCGGCGCCGGCCGAGGCGTGCGTGCTGCCGAAGTCGCCGGCCGAAGCGGAGACCGGACCTGTCTGGGATAACGCAATCAGGACTCACGATGCCCTTGGGCAGCTCATCGTCATGGCGCTGGCCTGTAATCAGACGCGGGTTTTCAATGTGGCGCTGTCCACCGCGCCCTCGAATCTTCGCAAGGCCGGATCGGCGGTGGCGTTCCATGAGCTGACGCACGAGGAGCCGATTGACCAGCAACTTGGCTACCAGCCCGAGTCGACGTTCTTCATGGAGAAGAGCATGGAGACATTCGCCAGCATGCTGCACTTGCTGGACTCCGTGAAGGAGGGCAACGGCACGTTGCTGGACCACATGCTGATTCTGGCCACCTCGGAAAGCAACTACGCGAAGATTCATTCCATCGATTCGCTGCCGATTTTGGTGGCCGGCACCGCCGGAGGAAAATGGAAATCCGGCGTGCACGTCAACGGCAAGGGCGATCCGTGTTCGCGCATCGGGCTGACGATTCAGCAAGCCTTGGGAATGCCCGTTGGCAGCTGGGGAAGCGATGCGATGGCGACATCCAAGCCCATCGCGGAAGTGATTTGAAAATCGGGGAGGTCGCGATGAGACAAGATCGGCGCAACGTTGTGATGGGCGCGGCCGCGCTGGCTGCCGGTGCAATTCCAATCAGGCTTTTGGGGGCAGGCATGGGGGACGGTGGCGAGAGCGCCGTGGTGGAGACCGAGACCGGTAAATTGCGCGGCACGCGCGCGCCGGAAGTGTGCAGCTTCCTCGGCATTCCTTACGGGTCGGCCAAGCGCTTCATGCCGCCGGGGCCTGCGCCCGCCTGGAGCGGCGTGCGCGAGGCGGTCGCTTTCGGTCCGCGCGCGCCGCAGTTCGAGCCGCCGCCCGGCGCGATGCCCGCGTCGATGATCAACCTCGTCACTTTCGCTCACGAGCCCATGAGCGAGGACTGTCTGGTGCTCAACGTCTGGACGCCGAAGGCCGATCACAAGAAGCGCCCCGTGATGGTGTGGTTCCATGGCGGCGGATTCGCGGTGGGATCGGGGCAGGAGCCGGACTATCACGGCGCGAATCTCGCGCGCAAGAACGACGTGGTCGTCGTCACGGTCAACCACCGCATCAACGTTTTCGGCTTCTGCTATCTGGCTCACATTGCCGGACCCGATTTCGAAGCGTCCGGCGATGTCGGAATGCTGGACTTGGTGCAGGCGCTCAAGTGGGTGCAGGTCAATATCGAACGATTCGGCGGAAACGCCCAAAACGTCACGATCTTCGGCCAGTCCGGGGGCGGCTCGAAGGTCAGCGCGATGTTGGCGATGCCGTCGGCGAAGGGATTATTTCACAAGGCGATCATCATGAGCGGCCCCGGCGTGAAGATGACCGAGCGCGACAAGGCTGAGGAGAGCACCCACAAACTCCTGACGGCGCTTGGGTTGGGAAATGCCGATATCGGCAAGCTGCAGAGCCTGCCGATGCAGGATCTGATCAAGGCGACCGGAATGCCGCTCGCCGGTGCAGGCATGGGCATCAACTTCGCGCCCGTGGTCGACGGGGTCGTGCTGCCGTCGCATCCATTCGATCCGACGGCGCCGGAAGTCTCGGCGAGCATTCCCATCATCATCGGTCACACACGCGATGAGATGGCGATGATGATGGTGCCCGAAATCATCGACAACAAATTGACCGAGGCCGAGCTCGCGCAGCGCGTGGCAGGAATGGTCAAGGGACGCGGCCCGGAAATCATTGCGGCCTACAAGGAACTGCGGCCGAACGCTACGCCAATTCAGATCTGGGCCGACATCGTGACCGATCACGGCATGGGGGAGGGCACGGTAACCATCGCCGAACGCAAGGTGAAGCAGGGCCGCGCGCCGCTTTACATGTACTTGGTCACCTACGAGGTTCCCGCACACAACGGCGCGCTGCGCGCGAGTCATGGCGAAGACATGGCGCTGGTGTTCGACAACGTCGCGGGTGCGACGGGTCTGCATGGCACCGGGCCACGGCCGCAGCAGATGGCCGACATGATGAGCCGGGCTTGGGCAGCATTTGCGCGCACGGGCAACCCCGATCACGGCGCCATCCCGCATTGGCCGGTCTACACCTTGGCGAAACGCGAGACGCTGCTGTTCAACATTCCGCCGCGCGTCGCCGACGATCCGCAGGCCAAGGAGCGTGTGCTCTGGTCGCAGGAGGCCTAAGAGTCCTGCAACCGCCGATAGCGCTCCCTGATCACTTGAATAATGCCGTAGCACATCAGCGAGACAGCCAAGGTGCCCAGCAACCATGGTCCGTAGTGCTGCTTTCTCAAGGCGGCCAGCGCGCCGGCAACGCCGCCGGAATAGCGCGGATCCTTGAGCCGCGCTGCGTCCAAGAGATAAACGCCAACCAGTCCGAACAACACTCCGCGGCCGACCAAGCCGTAAATGCCGAGCGCATCGATGGCGATTCGAAAGCGCGCACGGCCCAGATGGACGCGCTTGTCCTTGTCACGGGTCAGTGCTCTATAGAATTGCCAAGCGCCGAAGATGATGATGCCGATTCCGGTGGCGCCGACAGCGAAGCGCCCCAGGGGCAGCTGCATTGCCCGTGCGGTCCAGCGCACCTGGGACTCTTTCTCGTTGCCGGCGGCGTAGAGCCCGAGTAAAGCCGACAGGGCTTCTCCCACCAAAAGACTGTTCACGAGTCCATTCAGAAGATAGCCGACGCGTGCGCAGACCCGGCGGGGAGTGTTGCGAACATCGCGATGCTCCGGATCCTTGATGGCAAGCAGCAACTGCCAGAGCACGAAGGCGGCCAAGCCCAACGCCAGGAGTACGAGCAGCGATTTTCCAAGCACGGTAGTGTCAAGCTTGAGGATCGCGCCCTGGTAGCCATTCGGCTGCTCCTTATGTTCCAGAGCTGCGACGAGCGCAAAGGAGCCAATCAACACGTAGATGAGCCCCTCGGCGATGTAGCCTGAATGCGCGACGAAACGCTCCCAGGGTGCGAACAGCGGATCGGTGGGCGCCGAGGATTTCATCCGGTCGCGAGCACCAGTTTCGCGGCGACCAGGTCTTCGAGGGCGGTGCCGAGGCTTTTGAAGACGGTAATGGCGCGTGCGTCCAGGCGTGCGAAAGTGCCGGCCGAAAGATCGGCGAACTCGGCGAGAATAGCGTTTGGACCGATGATGCCGCGCGCGATCGCGCCGATGATCTCGCCGGATTCGCTCAAGGCGCCGGTGCGGGTGTCCACGTATAGGGCGCATCGAGCAATGGCCTCGTCATCGACTTCGCGCATCTGCGGCGTGAACGCGCCCACCAAATCCAAATGCTGTCCGGGCCGGAGCCACGCGCCGAGCACCAGGGGTTGCTGCGAGAGCGTGGCACAGCTGATCACATCGGCCCATTGCGTCGACGCCTCGAGATCCTCGGTTGTCTCGACCGACAAGCCGAGTCCTGCGAGGGAATCGGCGAGCTCACCCGCCCGTTCGGTGCGGCGGCCCCAGATGCGTACTTCCCGAATGGGCCGTACCAACGCGTGACTCTCGATGAGGTGCGGCGCCAGCTTGCCGGTCCCCACCATGAGCAGTCGTGCAGCACCAGGCGTGGACAGGTAGCGCGACGCGAGCGCCGAGGCGGCGGCGGTGCGGCGCAGCGTAAGTTCGCCCCCGTCGATGATGGCGCGTGCCTGACCAGTCGCCGCGTCGAGCAGCAAATAGCTGGCACACACCGAGGGCAGACCGCGCAGGGCATTGTCGGGAAAGACGGTGACGACTTTGATGCCGAGCGCCGCGCCGGCGCCCCGCACGGGCCCCCGATCCCAGGCAGGCATTATAAGAAGGGTGCCGCCGCTTCGGCCGGGTTGCGCCGCATCGATGGTGTAGTGCTGCCGCTCAGGAACCTGGTGCGGCTTGCGAAAGGCGTCATCGAGTGCGTCGATGAGAGCGCGCCGATCGAGGCAAGCAGCGACTTGGGCGGCGTCGATTTGCAGCATGGAAGGCATCAAACCATGATTTTGGCAGCAAATCTGCATAGATCGGCCCATTATCGGGATTGACGGCGATCGTGGGCGGGCGCCACCATATATTGCCTACGGTGCCACGTGAGACACGCAGCCGGAGTTTGCCTCCTGGATCCGTGTACTTTGCTGCATTCGTCAGAAGGTTCGAAAGGACCTGAGCCAGGCGCAAGGGATCGGCAACAAAGTGCACGGGTTCTGAAGATAGTTCGGCGCGGAAGTCGTGGCGTTTTGCGTCAATGATGTGACGCGCTGCCTCCACTGCGGCCTGAACGATTTCGGCGAGATCGACCATCTCCATGCGCAGTTGCAGCGTGCCGCGCGTGATGCGCGAAATATCCAGCAGGTCTTCCAGCAGCAGCGACATGTGCTGCACCTGTCGGATAATCACATCGCTGCTCCAGCGCTTTTGCGCCTCCGTTGCCGTCGGAGCTTTGAAAATGAGTGCGGCTTGGCGGATAGATGCGAGTGGATTACGCAGTTCATGGGCGAGGGTCGCAAGGAATTCATCCTTGCGGCGATCGGCTTCGCGAAGCGCAACCTCCGCGCGCTCGCGGATGGCGATCTCCTGCCGCAACGCGTCTTCTGTTCGCTTGCGCCGGGTGATGTCTCTGGCGATTTTGGAGGCGCCGACAATTGATCCGTTTGCGTCCTTGCTCGCCTCGCCTGACTTTTTGCAGTATGACCGGCTCTTCATCGATGTGGGTCGGTGGAATCAATATCGTGATCGGTTTGCCGATAACCTCCTCCGCGGCATAACCGAATATGCGCCCGGCGGCCTGGTTCCAGGTAGAGATTACACCGTCGAGCGTCTTGCTGATGATCGCATCATCCGAGGACTCCACGATTGCGGCAAGGCTGCTTTGGATCTTGTGCGCGTGCGCGCGGGAATCACTCAGCGCCTGCTCCGTCCTTTTGCGATCGGTGATGTCCTCGATCGTGCCGATGAATCGCCGGGTTTCAGTGCTCGGGTCACTCAGTAGTGTGAGTGTCGTGCGGCCCCAGATCGTGGAGCCATTCTTGTGGATGTAGCGCTTCTCGAAGGCGGCGTGCACAATTTTACCGGTGAGCAAGGCTTGCGTCTGCTCC
>Ga0302326_10001783_pt1 | contig 53747 bp, 45 predicted proteins | sample Palsa_T0_3_FD_202264 | JGI IMG/M metagenome (GOLD analysis project Ga0302326, IMG submission 202264) | Peat permafrost microbial communities from Stordalen Mire near Abisko, Sweden - Palsa_T0_3 | ecosystem: Environmental > Terrestrial > Soil > Palsa > Peat permafrost | place: Sweden: Abisko...
ACATCGCGGCTATTTTTGGCCGCTCGGTCAATACCATATCCGCTCACGCGTTGAGTCTGTACCGCAAGCGCGGCGTGCACAGTCAGATCGGACTGCTGCTTGCATACTTGGAACGCCGGGGCATTGTCGTATTCCCGCACGATGGCTCCGAGTGTTCTCTAAACGAACCCAGGCCGTTCGGGGACGCACAATGAGGGGCGCTATTTGGATGGTTCCAACCATGCTGCTGGCCTCCATGTGCGCGGCACAGATCAGTGCAGATTCCATATCTGGCAACGCCGGAATCGGTTCGGCAACCATCAATCTGACTGGGGCGGAAACCTTGCGTGCGACAGCGAACTCCGCCGGTTACTACTCCTTCCGCGGGCTGCGGCCCGGTAACTATATTGTGACTCCCAGTTCGAGCGGTTACACCTTTAAGCCTGTAAGTCAAACGGTATTGCTCGGGAATGGAAATAATGCCGCTTCCGCAAGCTTTGTGGCAACCGCTATTAGCGTCACAGAGACGGGTCTGGCAATTTCTCCGGCCACCGCGTCATTCAGCGCTGCCGGCGCAACGAAGCAACTGGAAGTGGACGCTACCTACTCCAATGAAAGCTCACTGAACGTTACCGGCGGAGCAACCTATGTTTCCAATAACACCTCCGTCGCGACAGTAACACAAGACGGGCTTGTAACCGCGGTCGCCAGCGGAAGTGCCACCATCGTTGCCTCTTACGGAAAAATGGCAGCGAGTATGGAGATAACCGTAACCGTCGCCGGGGTCGCTCATAGCATTTCGGGAAGCGCTGGGGCAGCTTCGGTCAAACTTACGCTCTCCGGGGCTTTGAGCGCCGCGGTTACATCTGCAAGCAGCGGCGCGTATAGTTTTGGCGGCCTGCCACCCGGAAATTACACCGTAACGCCCAGCTTGACAGGATACACCTTTAGTCCCGACAGCCGGCCGGCGTCCATCGGCAACGTGGACCTGAGCGGTATTGACTTTAACGCGATTGCAACGCAGCACGCGGTTGACCTGAGCTGGAGCGCGAGTACGATTGGGAACCCCGTCTCCGGCCAGGTGGTGGTCGGGTATAACGTTTATCGCAGTTTGGTGTCTGGCGGCCCATACACGGAGTTAAACTCCTCGCCCATTACAGAACTCACTTACGACGACAAGGCTGTTTCATCCGGGCAGACGTGGTACTACGTCTGTTCAGCCGTCGACAACTTGGGCAATGTAAGCGTCTATTCGAACCAGGCTGCTGCGACGGTTCCTTGATGGCGACGCCAGTGGTCTACAGCTCGATGCGCGTCCCCAACACCTGCAGGAACTGCGCCAGCCAAGCCGGATGAGCCGGCCAGGCAGGCGCCGTCACTAGTTTTCCGCAGGTGTGCGCCTGATCCATCGCAAGATCCACGAAGGTGCCGCCGGCGCGCGTTACATCGGGCCCCACGGCTGGATAACAACTACAGCTTTTGCCTTGTAAAACATCCGCGGCCGCCAGCAACTGGGCCGCGTGACAGATGGCCGCGATCGGCTTATCGGATGTGGCGAAGTGGCGCACCATCTCGATCACCCGCGCGTTCAGCCGAATGTATTCCGGCGCGCGCCCGCCTGGAAGCACCAACGCGTCGTAATTCTCCGGCTGGACGTTCTCGAAGGTCGCGTTCAAACTGAAATTATGGCCGCGCTTTTCGCTGTAGGTCTGATCGCCTTCAAAATCGTGGATCGCGGTGCGCACCGAATCGCCGGCGCGCTTGTTGGGACACACCGCGTGAACTACATGCCCCACCATCGTCAGCGCTTGGAACGGCACCATCGCTTCGTAATCTTCTACGTAGTCTCCAACCAGCATCAACAGTTTCTTGGCAGCCATTCATCCTCCTGAATTTGTCGCGGCGCCCGCCCGCGCTTCCATATACAGCCTGACCGCCGTCTCGAGCGGTGGAAACGGTTCGATCCCCGAGCGTTCCATCTTCGCGTTGGACAGCGCCGAGTATTTCGGCCGCCGCGCCGCGGTGCGGAATTCGCGTTCGCTGGTAGGCTTCAACTCCGGCTGCACTCCAGCGATCCGAAAAATCATGGAGGCATAATCGAACCAGGAAATTGCTTGCCCACCCCCGGCGTGGAACACGCCGGTCAATCCACGCTCCACTAGATCGGCCGAGCGCGCGGCCAGCAGCGGCGCGTAGGTGGGCGACGCGATGTGATCGTCCACCACCCGGATCGGTTTCCCGTCGGCGGCCAGCCGCAGCATCAGCTCGACAAAATTCCCGCGCGCAGTTTTCAATCCGCCCGGACCGAAAACTCCCGACGTGCGAATGATCAGCGGTTCATCCAGGTAAGCCTGCGCGTACAGCTCGCCGGCCAGCTTGGAGACCGCGTAAGCCCCTAGCGGATGCGTGGCGTCTTCTTCGGTGTACGCGCGGCCGGCCGTCCCGTCGAACACATAATCGGTGGAAAAATGCACCAGCCGCGCATCGTGCTGGCGGCAGCACATCGCCAGATTGCGAACCGCCAGTCCGTTGGCGATCATGGCCGGGGCCGGCTCCTTTTCGGCGATGTCCACCTGATTGTAAGCGGCCGCGTTGATCGCCAGGGCCGGATCTTCCCGCGCAAACGTCCGCTCTACTTGCGCGCCATCGCAAATGTCTACCTGCGTGCGGTCGAACCCCACAACTTGATAGCCCCGTGCCGCGAAAACAGCTAACAATTCGATGCCAAGCTGTCCGCGGCATCCAAACACCACCGCTTTTTTGGTCTGCATGTGCTTATTCGATGGAAGCCGGCGCTACATCTGCCAGCGCCATAAGTTTGCGCCCACAGTGTAACCTGCGCCCACTGCGGCGAACAAAACCAGATCGCCCTTCTTGAGCTTCCCGCCGAGCAGCGCGTCGCGCGTGGCCAAAGGAATGGTTGCGCCCGTGGTGTTGCCATACTGATCGATGTTGATCACCACTCGATCGCAGTGAATGCCCAGGCGCTCCGCGGCGGCCGTGATGATGCGCCGGTTGGCCTGATGCGGAATCATCACCGCTACATCGTCCACCGTGAGGCGATTGCGCTCCAGCAGGTCGCGCGAGCATTCTTCCATCTTGCGGACCGCGTATCGGAAAACCTGCTGGCCGTCCTGCTTGACGTAATGCAGGCGATTGGCCACCGTCTCCGCGCTGGCGGGCATGCGGCTGCCCCCGGCGGGCTGTTTCAGATAATTGCCGCCCGAACCGTCGATCTGGTTGACGAAGTCGACGAACCCCGTTTCTCCATCTTCGGTCGGCTCAATGAGCATGGCGCCCGCGCCGTCGCCGAACAGGATGCAGGTGGAGCGGTCCGTGTAGTCGATGATGCGCGACATGGTGTCGGCTCCGATCACCAGCACTTTTTTATGGGACCCCGCGGAAACCAGGTGGGCGGCCGTGGTGAGCCCATAAATAAATCCCGAGCAGGCGGCCACCAGATCGAATCCCCAGGCGTGTTTCGCTCCCAGCCGGTCCTGCACCAGGCAAGCCGTGGACGGGAACAGCATGTCCGGTGTTACCGTGCACACCAGGATTGCATCCAGTTCGGCAGCGTCGATCCCGCGCTGCTCCAGTGCGATCTTAGCCGCTTCCACCGCCAGATCGGAAGTAGCGATTTCCGGCGCCGCGATATGACGCTGCAGGATTCCTACGCGCTGGACAATCCAATCGTTGTCGGTGTCCACCATCTCTTCCAAATCCTGATTGGTCAAAACACCCGGCGGCGTATAGCAGCCGAGCGCGGTTATCTTTGCCTTATACTGTGGGGCCTTATGCAATGCTTCTCCGTGATTCGGTTTCGAGCTTTTACCTGCGGGCGAAAGATACAGAATACAACAAGCCGCTTATCGAAAGATCACAAAGGGCGACCAGAACCACGGATGCCGCCACAATTCTTTATCCCAGTGCGCCATCTGGATCTTGGCCCGCGCTGAGGCGCCGGTAAAAGCTCTTCATGAACTGCGCGGTGGAAAGGTCGTCCACGTTCCACAGCGTGGCCACCACGGTCCGGGCGCCGGCGGCGGGTGCATAACACAGGCAGCAATCAATCACGCGGAGCGTTTCGCTTCCTCGGCGCCGGCTAGCTGATCGTTTTCCCGAAAGTAACGTGTTTGGCGTGCCATCCGAACTTCGCCAGCCCGAAAAGACCGCTCCTAAACGGCGCGGCTCGATAGATGCGTTGCGTTACAGAGCCGCGCGCGTGAGCAAGCGGTCTTTTCGGACTTTAGACACAGCCTGCTAGCTAGGCCTGCGGAAGCAGCCTGCGCCGGGGATGTAGCCAGGTCTACTTGGCCTGCGCCAGACGTTCTACACGCGGCGTCGTCCTACCAGTCCCTTAGCCGGCCCAAAGGCCACTGGGAACGACGCTGCCCCGTTGCAGGTAGGGTCGCTTAGTCGTTCTTGGAGCTATTGCTGCTGGGCGCCGGCTTAGATTCGCTCTTGGTCTCGGTCTTGGTAGCGGTATCGGTGGAAGCTTTGCTCGCAGATTCAGACTTGGCAGATTCAGACTTGCCCGCTTCGGACTTCCCTGAATCTTCTTTGTGGGATTCCACCTTAGGTGGACCGCTGGTGTTGCCCTTCGCGTAATCCGTCACGTACCAGCCCGAGCCTTTGAACTGGAAAGAAGGCGCGGACATCAGCCGATGCACATGCCCGCCGCACTTTTCATGCACCGTTACCGGGTCATCGGCAAACTTCTGGATCACCTCAAAGGTTTCGCCGCAGCCTTCGCATTTGTATTCGTAAATTGGCAACGGTCGAACTCTATTGCGGAGGCGCTTCCGGCTTCGGCACGTTGAGCGGTGTCAGCGCTGGGCGCGGATCTTTTCGGGAATCGCCCTGACCGTTGGAAACCACTTCGTTGTTGCCCTTGGTCACCACGTCGATGGCCTTCTTCAGAAGTAAATCTTCGCCGGAGGGCTGCTGGGGAGGTTCCACCGTTTGCGGATTGCCGTCGTCATCTACCGCCACGGGTTCGGTCTCCTGGACCGCAACCGAGGGTGTGACGCCGGTGTCCTGAATGGCCTTGCCGGACGGCGAATAATACTTCGCCACCGAAAGAATCACGGCCGATCCATCGTCCATGGTGATCGCTTTCCGGATGGAAGCATCGCCATAGGTACGCTCGCCCACCACTTCCGCGCGCTTGTCGTCCATCAGCGCCGCCGCCGCGATTTCAGCTCCATCGGCAGTGCCGCGATTCACGATGACAGCCAGAGGAAGGTGGCTGCGATCGTTGGCCGGGTCCGCCGTCACGTCGTGGCGCTCCACTTTCTGGCCCTCGCTGTAGGTGATCAGTCCCTTATCCAGAAACACATTCGCCAGTTGCTCACCCGCTTCCGGACCGCCGGTGGCGCAGTGGCGCAAATCCAGAACCAGTTCCTTGGCGCCCTGCTTTTGCAACTCGTCCACTTTCGCTGCGATATCCCTCACCCGGTTGCCTTCCAGACTCGCAGCCTGGATCAACCCCACCTGATCGGGCAGCATCTTCGCGGTCACCGCCGGATACTCCACCATGGCGCGCGTCAGCGTCAACTTCTGCGGCTCCGGCTTGCGGAAACGCAGCACGCCGAGTTCGACCGTGCTGCCCGGATCGCCCTGCAGCAGCAACTGCGCAAACGCCAGCGGCATGTCGCGAGTGGCAACGCCATTGATGGTTTCCAGAACGTCGGTGGTGCTCAGTCCGGCCTTGGCCGCGGGCGATCCCGGAATCGCGTCGACAATACCCACATAGCCGAACTTCTTCGATAGGACCAGGCCGACATCGGCCCTGTGCTCATCCTTGCTCTTGAGCCACTGCTTGTATTGATCGGAATTCAAGTAGCTGGCGTACGGATCGATGGATTCGAGCAACCCATTCAGCGCGCCCAGCGTGACGCTCTTCATGTCGGGCTCTTCCACGTAATCGCTCTTGATTCGCGAGAGCACTTCGGTGTAAACGGCAAGATGCCGGTAAGTATCTTCGGGGGAAGCGCTCTTGCCGCGCATGGCGCCGAACAGGAGCACGAAAACGAGGCAAGTGGAAGTGGATGCAACAAAAAACTTTATACGCCTGGTCATAAATTGGGGCCCAAGGACTGTCTGCATTCAGTATAGCTTGGCTTTGACCGGCTCGGCGGAGGCCTGAGCGGCCGAGGATTGCCTGGCCGAGCGCAGCATGGTGAAAGCCGCGTAGATCACCGCCACCACCACCAGCCAGCGCACTGCCGTCAACGGTAGCGACTTGACGATCAGAGCCGCGATCAGGACGCCCGGTAGCCCGCCCAGCGACAAACCGAGTGACGCTCTCGGGCTGTAGCTCCCGGCCCGGATGAATCTCGCGCTGGCTACCGGCTGCAGGAACGCGCACGATCCCATCATGATGGGGAACGCCGCCTTGGGGTCCATTCCGAGCAGACTCACCAGGATCATGCACGGCGCGTAGAGGCCGATGCCCAGCGTCATCAAAGCTCCCAGGACGATGCTGCCAATCACGCCCGTCCACAGGCGCCAGTGCCGCAGGATAAGCGCAGTCCCACCCGGCGGAAACAGATGCAGGTTCGTCATCAAAAAGAAGCTCGCGGCTACCAGGAGCGCGGCTCCCATTCCGATCTGCACCCGGCGCCGCGGCCAGCTTGCCACGATCCCCGCGCCAAACCACGCTCCGCACACCGCCGCCGCCATCAGCAACATCAGGGTAACGACGTCCACTTGCACAATGGCGATGAACAGAAACGCTTCCAGCAGCGTGGGAAGCGCATGGCCGACGTTCAACGTGCCCGGGATTTTTTCGTCCGGCACCATGTGCCAGAATTTGAAAAAGCTGGTGGTGGGCGCGAACGAGCCGATGCCGAGCGTGTCGAAGAAATTCGTCACCAGCCCGACGAACAACTCGACGATGGATGGGACGCCGGGCGCTCGCCCCTTGCCGCGGAACCAAACCCAGACCAGAAAGACGGTGAACGCGCCGAGAGCTACAAAGAGCCAGCCGCGCGCATTGAGCATTAGCTGGCCTCCAATTGTTCTGCGGGGGCATGCAGTGCGCGTTGAACTCGGCCAATCTCCGCGCCGATCTGATCCTCCGGAACAACGGACTCAATAATCGCCGGCGTGGAAGATGGAATCAGGTGGGTTACCTCCTGGAAGCCCACAATGCTAACGAAGGAGAGCCGGTCGTGTTTGCTCTGTGTGTTGACCTCGCTGATGTGAACTTGGCGCAGGCGGGAGCGGAAGTGCTTCAACATTAAATACGCCTCGACCATGGATGTATCCACCTGTCGGGCGTTACCGATATCGAAACAAAAGGACGCCTGAGGGAACTCCTGGAACAGAAGCTCCAGCTCCCGAACCGTTCGGCCAACCGGCTTTCGTTTGTCCATGTTCTCGATGCAGAGAAGATTGCCAAGCATCCTCCAAAGAGAGAAGTCATGAAGGGTATCGGGGTGAACGACGATGGGCCACCCGTGATGCCGGGTCTCATAAAGTCCCTGAAGATCTCGCCTTCCGCCTCACGTGAAAACGAGCTTGGCGCATGAATGGAAAAATAGGAGAATTGGGACAAATCCAGATCTTCGAGCGAATGCAGCAGCGGGACGAGCTCATTCTCGCGGATGGCAGACAACTCGACAGCCTGCACGGGCTGCTCCCTGAGAACTTGCAGGGCTCTCCGGAAATCAGAGAGGGCCAGTGCTCCCGTTGAGAAGCCGAGTGGTTGCATCAGACCACTCCAAAGAGCAGGGCTAAGATCGCATCCCTGAAACGGTGGCTCATTGCTCGGGCCTGCCGATAAAGATTATCGCGGTCGCCAGAGCCCTCGACAAGATGTTCGTACTCGACACCGAGTGTCGCGACAATATCAAGCGGCTTTGCCGGGATTGGATAAGCTCTCGCTTCCATGCGGTTTAACTATAATCGCACTTCCGGATCGAGCTTCTAGTGCGTAACCAGTTCTTCCCGCGCGCCCATCTTCCTCAAACAGCGGTCAATCCACTGCTTGGTCAGCTTCTCCTGCACGCCATTCTGCGAGAGCCGGGTGCGCAGGCTGGCGAAATCGACGTGATCCATCTGCTGGTCTTGATTGAAGCAGGAGAACACCACCGTCTCTTCGCCCGTGATCGGGTCTTTGTGCTGCTGCAGGCACTGCGCGCAAATTTCCTTCATCATGCACTGCATCGGAGAGTTGATGCTGGCGATGGCCTTGTGGCCATGCTTCAGATAAGGCGCCAGGATGCCGTGGCGCGCGCGTTGCACGGCATGCATCATCGCATCCGAGCCGATGACCACCAGCCGGTCCACTGCGCTCAGCGGGATGTCTGTCTGGTCGGTGAGCGGAATATTCGGCTCCGCAAGATCGCCCCGGGCATAAGCCGCCATCGCTTCCACAATGTTTCCGACGAACGCTTTATCCTGCACGCGATCGGGCGTGAATCCGGGCGCTTCGTCACAGCACCAGACCACAACGTCGGCGGCCTTCTCGATCTCTTCCACCTTGTAACGGTCGATCATTTTCTTGTAGCCGGCGAAATAAATGGTCCGCGATCCGCTGGCGCGCAATTGCTGCCCGATGGAGAACAGCACGGCATTGCCCAGCCCGCCGCCCACTAGCAGAACGGTCTCGCGCGAAGGCGTTTCGGTGGGCGTGCCCGTTGGCCCCATCAGGATCACCGGTTCGCCCGGTTGCAGCAAGGCGCACAGGTCCGACGAGCCGCCCACTTCGAGAACAATGGTCGATAGCAGGCCTTTCTCGCGATCCACCGACGCGCCCGTCAGCGCCAGACCCTCCATCGCGAGAGCGGTTCCGTTCACGCGCGGGGCCAGCGTCTCGTAATTCTGCAGCCGGTAGAACATGCCTGGCTCAAAGGCTCGCGCGGCCATTGGCGCTTGCACTACCACTTCCACGATATTGGGCGTCAGGCGATTCACGTCCTTCACTATCGCGCGCAGTTCGGAATTCAAACGCGCTACCAGGGCGTCGGGTTCGGGAGCCGCCGGCGCCAGGCGCGACAGCAGCCGCGTTACCACCGGATAGCCTTGCTTGGCGCTGGCCATGGCCTTGACCACATTGCCCGCGTAAGAGGGATGCAGATCGCCAAAGAAGCTGATCCCCCGTCCGTCCGGGCGGATGGACGTTAGCACGCGCGATGCTTTCGGCTTCGCCACCCGCTCCGGCTTCACTGGCTGTCCATCCTCGTCCACGGCCTGAAACCATTTGCCGTCCAGGAACACATTATCGGGATCCTCGCGGCCGAGCACGGTATTGGGCTGCGTGCCGGCCGCAACTAAGATCGACTTCGCGGGCAACCGCACCGCCTCGCCTTCCGCGGTTATCTTGCCGGTGGCTGGATCGAACTGGCGCCGGATCGCGTGTACCGCAGCCGCGTGGCCGAAGCTATCCACTTCCACCGACTCGGGCGTCAGGCATTCGGCAAACCGGATGCCCTCTTCCAGCGCCTTCCAAACCTCTTCGTGATTCAACGTGTAGCTGGGCGAATCGATCATGCGCCGGCGATAAGCGATGGTCACGCCGCCCCACGAATTCAGCAGGCCAATCAGATTTGGCCTGCGGCCTTGTTTCGACGCGGCGGCCTTTTCGGCACGAATGGCGAGCGCATGGGACACGAATTCATCGGCGGTTTGATTTTCCTCCACGCTCCATCCCGCGCGAACTTCGGATTCGCCTTTTTCCGCCACCAGGGTCTCGTAGCGCTTCAGAAATTTTTCCACCTGCACCGCATAGTAGGCCAGCGATTCGGTCGCCGTGTCCACAGCCGTAAGCCCGCCGCCAATTACCACCAGCGGCATGCGAATTTGCAGGTTCGCCACCGAGTTGGTCTTGGCCGCGCCGGTGAGTTGCAGCGCCATCAGGAAATCGGACGCCTGCCGGACTCCACGCGCCAGGCCGTTCTTCATCGGAATCACGGTAGGGCGGCCTGCGCCGGCGCACAGCGCCACGTGATCGAAGCCCATATCGAACGCGCTGTCGATGGTGAGCGCTCCGCCAAATCGCACCCCGCCGAACATCGCGAACTCCCGCCTGCGTTCCAGCAGCAGCCGAATGATCTTCAGGAAATTCTTGTCCCAACGAACCGTGATGCCATACTCAGCCACTCCGCCGAACCCAGCCATTACGCGATCGTCCAGCGCTTCGTAAACCTCCCGAATATCGCGGATCGGCCGCAAGGGCGAGAGAGCGCCCAACGTGTCGACGCCCGCGACGTCCTCCGGCAGGGGCTCGATTTTCAAACCGTCGATGCCGACCACCGTGTGGCCATCGTTCATCAGATAATGCGCCAGGGTGAATCCGGCCGGGCCCAGCCCAACCACCAGCACTTTATACCCGCTGGGCGGGAGCGGAAGCGGATGCGCGAAGCTCAAAGGATTCCAGCGCGTCAGCAGGATGTAGATTTCGAAGCCCCACGGCAGTTCCAGCACATCCTTGAGCGTGCGGGTCTCCACCTGAGGAATGTCTACCGGGTCCTGCTTCTGGAAAATGCAGGCCTTCATGCAGTCGTTGCAAATGCGATGTCCGGTCCCCGCCGCCATCGGGTTGTCGATGGTGACGATCGCGAGCGCGCCCAAGCTGTAGCCTTGCTGCTTCACCGTGTTCATCTCGGAGATTTTTTCGTCCAGCGGGCAACCCGCCAACGTGACCCCAAAGACGGTTTTTTTGAACTCGCCGCTCTTCTCCTTCAGACCGGTGGAGCAGCTATCCTTGCCCTGGTTGTGGCATTTTATGCAGTAGTGGGCCTGATCCAGCGCGCCTTCGAGCGCCATTCCCGGATCGGTCAGACGGAACCCTTCGCGGACGCGCCAGTCTTCTTCGGGCAGGCGCAGTTTGGCGATTCCGTCCTCCTCCAACGTCTCCACCGGGACCAGGTGCAGCGGATCCGGCTTGTGGGCCACTTTAAACAGAACATCTCCGTGATGTTTCTTTCGTCCCGCTTCCGACAAAGCTGCCCATGCGGCATAGCGCGCGGCGGCCTGGATCGCAGGCAGTTGTTCGGCCTCTCGCTCCAGCCAGCCCGAAACGTGTCGAAAGAAACTTTGCTCCGTCAGCGGCTCACCGAAAATGGCTTCCAGCTCGCCACCCAAGCTTGGCCCGTCAATCGACCCTGCCTGCTCCGGAGTAACGCCGCTAATCGCTCGTTTTTGAATGAACTTGCGTTTGAAAGCGAAGAACGGCGCGAGCGCGTTGTGGCGCGACTGCAGGGCTTCTACTTCCTTGCCAATTCCAAACAGCTCACCCAGGAAATCTTCCACGTGCGGCGCTAGAGCAATCACCAGCTCCGACTGCTCTTTGGCTGTCCTGGATGCCGGATTGACGCGAGCATCGAGAAGCTGCCCATGCAGCGCTGGATCGGATGCTAAGAGCTGATGGAGAAAGGCGGCGTCCAGATGCAGCAGCCCTTCGCGCGCATACAGATCTTCAAACTGAAGGCCAAATCCGAGCGCGCATTGATCGGAACCGATTGACATGCTTAAGCTTTGAGATGCTTCGGGAGGAGCTTATCAACCTATTGTAACAGCCGTCATTGGGGACAGCGGCGCCGCCACTCGAACAGCACCACCCCGGTAGCTACCGATACGTTTAGCGAGCCGATCGCACCAGCCATTGGAATGCGAACCAGAACGTCGCAGTGCTTTTTCACCAGGTCATGTAAACCGTGCCCCTCGCCGCCTAGAACGAAGACGGTGGGCTGGGAGTATTCAATCTCGGTATAGAGATCGCCGCCGCGTTCGTCCAATCCGTAAATCCAGAAGTTGCGTTTCTTCAGATCGTCAAGAGTCTGGTTGATGTTCCCTACGCGCACCACCGGAAGGTGTTCCAGCGCTCCCGCCGCCGCCTTGGCGACGATTTCCGTCAGTCCGGCGGCCCGGCGTTCTGGCACGATGACAGCGCTCGCTCCCGCCGCTTGCGCGGTGCGAATAATGGCGCCGAGATTGTGCGGGTCTTCGACACCGTCCAGCACAATCAGCAGCCGCGCCTTGGGGAGCACCTGATCCAGCTCCGCATACCGGTACGCGGCGCCCAACGCCACCACGCCCTGGTGCGTCGCGCCGTTGGACGCCCGGTCCAATGCTTCGCGCGGCTCAAAGCGGACCGTTACCGAGCGCTCCCGCGCCAGATCGATGATTTCCTGCAACCTGGGACCGCCGGCGCCTCGCGCAATCAATATGCGATCGAACTCACGGCCCGCCCGTAAGGCCTCGCGGACGGGATGAACTCCCGCGGTCACATGACTGGCGGCTGGCCGCGCCGCTTGGTCTTTGGCCGCGGGTGGCCGATTTCTAATGGGATATTTCGTAGCCTCCAGTGTAAAAAAAGATCCTGAATTCCTCAATCTGGCAAAGCATGGTTTGCTAGAATGTCGGAAGCATGCTTGAGCCGGCCACCGGCGAACTTCGTCCTGAAATTCCCGATAAATTATATTTCCGCATTGGCGAGGTCAGTCGCCTGGCGGGAATCAAGCCTTATGTCCTGCGGTTCTGGGAGACCGAGTTCTCTTCGCTTGGACCGAAAAAGTCCGGCAAGGGGCACCGTCTGTACCGGCGCAAGGACGTGGAACTGGTGCTGGAAATCAAGCGACTGCTGTACGAAAACCGCTATACCATCGAAGGCGCTCGAAAGTATCTGGAGGCGCGCTCGCGGGAAGCGGGCGCCAAAGCAGCGGCAGCGGCCGTGGGGATGTCCTCGCCGCCGCGTCCGCAACCAACCCTGTTCAGCGATTCGGGTCCGGCCCTGGATGCCATCCGCAAGGAACTAACCGAGATCCTGCAGCTTCTCCGTTAGGCCGCCAAGCGGGGCGATACCAATCGAGCAAGGTTTTGATGCCCCGATCTGCCTTGTCCGTCCCACCAGCTTCGGCGTCTAGCGGCAATGGAGCCTGACCCGCGGGTCGAAAACGAGTTCCAGCGCGCACGCCCGGTCCCGGAACGGCGCCGCCGAAATCCGCCGTGGTTTCGGATCGTAAATGCAGAGCATCGTTGCCGATCCCCCTTCCGCTGCCTTCGCTACCAACACCCGTGGGCATCGCACTGTATGGGGCGCAGTCGCCGGCGATCGTTTGGCTCAGCCTCCCGATACCGGTTATCGCCAGGCCGATCTTCCAGACCAAGCCCGCGCCCGGACCGCACTTCGAATCAGTGCGCCAGGTTCGCCAATCCTGCCGCGTACGTATCTAGCGAATGCTGTAGCGCATAATTGAATTGGTCGGCCGCGCCGGAGACGTCTACTTCCTGGCCGATGTGCTGGTAGAGCGGCGGAATCGGAACCTTCGGCACCAGATCGCTCGGATTTACGATCCGTATGATATTCGCGGATGGTGGAACCCCGTGAATCGGCGAGAACACCGCGGGCCCGGCAAAGGTCCAGGTAGGCGCTTCCGGGTGATGCACGCCCATGATGAGCGCTACCGCCGCGCCGAGACTGTGCCCCGTAATATAGACCTTCGCGTTCGCCGCCGACGCCGTCTCCCACGCCGTTTGCAAGCTTGCCGCGATGGAATTCCAAACGTCGACAAAGCCCTGGTGCATCCACCAAGGTCCCTGGGCCACCGGCTCCGCGATAGCGGTGAAGTCCTCCAGCCACTGGTGCTGGGTATCGGTGCCGCGGATGGCGATGACCGAGACATTCCCCTTTCGCGCCACGACACCCCACTCGGTATCTTCGGTGATCATGATTTTCGCCAGGCCGGAAGCCGTTTCGCGCTTAATGACGGACTGATCTACGCTGACGATGCCGGTCTTGTCCCAGCCCGGCGGGAACGTCAGCGGCTGGTCCCAGGAAAGTTGATATGCAGTGGTGTTCAATGGCAGCAGCACGTCGCGCGCGAAAGCGGCGTCAAAGGTCATGGCAGACTGAGCGCTTGGATTCATAATTGGTTTCAACCTCCTCCCGATGTCGCGCTCTGCACGGCCGTGAGCGCTGTCGGATAGTAGAGATTTTGCAGTTGGAAGCCGCCTTGGGCGCCTTGAGCCAGCACGATCGCCGCGTTGTTGAACAACGTCACATTGGCGTGGTTGCGCGGGACCAGGCCGGGATTGCCGGCTTCGTTCATCTTGCATTCCGCCGCCGCGGTGCTGAAATCGAGAGTTTGACATGCCGCGCGCAAGTGGGGAAAAGCGCCGGGCCCTCCCGGTCCCATGGCCCAGGCCATGCTGAGCAAACCCAGTTGCGCGTCGGCTGGCCAGGTGTCGAAACCTTGGAACCATTGCTGGCCCTTTAAAAAAGTCTCATTCTTGGTCAACCTGTCCAGGATCAAGGAATCGATCGCATCGTCGCTGAGCTCCAATTGCGTGACGGGCTCGCAAGCCAGGTATCCTCTCGTCTTCAGAGTCGCATCGTTCTTGAGCTGTTGCCACTCCGCGGCGATTTGGTCTTGCGTGGCGGGAGACCCCGGAGCCGCGATGTCCGGCCGGTTCTTGAACTGAAACGGCAGCGCCTGCGCCGTCTCCACCGGATCCACCAGATTGCCGACTCCCACCGTGACAAGCCCCAAAACGTCCAGGTACATATATGGAACGCGCCCTTCAAACCTGCCGCTAAATGCGGGGAAACTGGATTGGACCGCCGCGAACATTTCGCATCCTCCTATTTCGCGAACGGCATCATTTGCGATCCCGACTGAATTTCGGCAGACTGGCCCCGTCCAGCTTGCCTCGGGTTCCGCAATAAACAGGCGCGCATTGCAAACCCTGGTCCTCGAGCCGCACGCGATGGTTTTCGAAAAACAGATTCAACCTGCATGGATGGTCCGCGTCCAATCCCTCCGCTGCGACCGCCACGCGATCCCCCACCCATTGGCCATCCGTGCTGAGTTGGCAAGTGTGGCCGTTCGAGTAGTAGAGCTTGATATTCACCGCGATCCGGCGATTGGCCGCTTCCGCGATGCGGACCGAATCGTGGCCGGCCTTGGGTTCTCCATAAAGCCCGAAAATGCTCTTCAGCGGTTCGGTGAAGGCTGGGCTGAGCGACGGAAACGAGCTCATAGCGATGACGGCCCAGAAAAGCCCCAACATCCTGTGGGCTCCCAGCCACATTCCCCGACCGTTTTTCGAGTAAGTATCTCCGATTCCAACAACATTACGCGATCTCTTAGGAAACAGCAAGGGCTTTCTTTGGTGGCTGGCTTCAGAAGCGATCTATGAATCGCGAAGGTCTTCGGGCGTCGAGGTACGATCCCCCACCCCCCGCCAGTATCTCAAGTAACGGAGTCGAAGGCTTTCCGGTATTCCTCATCCGTCTTGCCAGCAAGTTTGATCTGCTTGTGAAGCAGAGCGCGCTTCACTTTGTGATTAGGAATGGATAGGCAAAGCTTTTGCAAAAAACCTTCGCGTGATCCGCGCCACAAGCAAGCGGCAAATCTGAGAGGGCCATTCAACCGGCGCAGAAACCGAGAGCGACTAGAGGCCTTACGACAAGCGTCTCTTTGTGTTCCCTTGTATCGCTCACGGCGTGATGTTTTTGAAGATGATCTTCGATGACGACGGATATGTAATCCGCTACGGCTTTAGCCAGATTTGCCGCCGCTTTTTCCTCTGTCTCGCCTTGGGAGATGCATCCGGGAAGATCGGTACGTTCGGCGATGTACCCACCATCCAATTCGTCCTTCTGGATCGCGAATGCGATGCGCAAGGGACCGCTTTTAACGAGGTCTTGAGTTCGTTCGCCGACATTCATTGCAGTCTGCCTCTTGGGATCTTCCGTTATTGTTGCACATAATATCGACGGGCGAGCCCTCTGTCAACAGAGGCAATTTAAAGGCAATTTAGGGTCCAATAGCATAATGCAACGCTTGTAATAACTTGGAGGCTCATGACAGGTCGTCGTCTCAATCGATTGCACAGTAGGGGTCTGATCCAGCGGGTCTGGCCCATACCTTCAACACGGTTGGGTCGGACCGCAATTCGTCTTCTGATCTCATCAGGCCCTTGGTTTCAGATCTCCATCCTTAAACACGACTCCTTTCCGTCTGGATTGCGGATAGTGCAGCGCCGTCCCTCGTGGACACCGGAAAAAGTAAGGCCTGCGACGGTCGCTGCTTGCTGCGGCCAATCTCCGACTGTCAATCAGATGTTTGCTATCGTACAACTCGCCGCGCCCTTCAAATTAAGGATTGCTCTCGTTGCGAGATCGAGTTAGAATAAACCCCGATCAACTGTGAACGATGCTGGCGCACCTGTGCATCATGATCGAAGAATGAAACGCGAGAAGCTTAGTCTCAGCCAGAGTTTCCTTCTCATCTGTATCCTGGCGTTCTGCGTGTTCGCGGTGGCGTGCCCGGAGAACGGTTCTTCTAAACTGCCGGACCCCAAGGCGAGGTTCGCGAATTTCACTCAAACCTGCGACGGGGTTCCAGGAAACCTGCCGGATCACTACGGCTACTACCTCACCGATCAGCAGAAGGCGGGAGCCTGCACCTGGTATCTGTGGCCCGGCGGAGATCCGTTGCGCACCCAGGGAGGGCCCGAAAACGCGCGCGGCAATCCGCGATTCTGGCGCCTCACGGAGAAAAAGCTGTGGCTCATCACGCAGCTTTCCGGCCTTCCCGTGGATGTGGCTACGTTGCGATATGTCACCAGCACGCCCCGCGCGCAGCGTTTCACCAAGCTGGGAGTGATCAACGATCCCGGATGCAAAGCCGCCGCGAAACCCGACGCCTTCGGTTTGAATCTGGACGACTGCTCCGATCCCTATTCGAGCGGCATCATGGGAATCCGCATCTTCCCCAACCCGGACTTCAACCCGGCGGTCTGGAACGCCAACAAGTTTCTCAATTTCGATCCGCGCATGGAGCCTCCTTACCTGGCCGGTCTAACGTGCGGCGTTTGCCATATTTCGTTCAATCCCACCAAGCCGCCCGCCGATCCGAATAATCCGCAATGGGAGAATCTGGCCCCCGCCATCGGAAACCAGTACATACGCGAGGGCGAGATGTTCAAAGGCCGGCTCACGCCAGCCAACTTCCAGTATTGGGTCTTTGACACGCAGCAGCCCGGCACTTCCGACACCAGCCGGATCAGCAACGACTTCATCAACAATCCGAACGCCATCAACTCCATCTGGTACATCCTTTCCGCGCGGCCGAAGCACGCCGAGATCATGAACGACGGAACCACGCAGGAAGTGCCCCACATCCTGAAGGACGGCTCGGATTCCATCGGGCCCGCGGGCGCCGCGTTGCGCGTGTACGTCAACATCGGAACTTGCCCCGATTACCGCATGAGCCTGGACGACACCTTCATGGGACTGCTGCGGCCTCTGCCGTTGAGCTCCGACGCCAAGAATCCCACCGTGCAGCATCCCTTCGATCTGAACAAGGCGCAGCAGGATTGCGTGGATTGGCAGTTGACGGCCGCGCGCATGACGAACGCGGCGAATTTCCTGGACGCGAACCAGCCTTACTACTTGAAGAACGCGCCCGGCGGCCCCGGCTATATGACGAGCGATCCGGCAGTGCTCGATCTCGGCAAAACGGTGTTCGGCGAACAATGCGCCCGTTGCCATTCGAGCAAACTGCCGACGGAACTGGCGCAAGGCGGTCTCGACAAACAGTCTCCGCAAGCCACCGCCGCGTGGGTGAAGCTGGTAAAGACGCCGGATTTCCTGGATAAGAACTTTCTCTCGGACGACGACCGGTATCCCCTGGTATCGGGCGACCCTCGCATGGCCATCGGAACGAATTCCAATCGCGCGCTCGGGACCAATCCGGACACCGACCACCTGTGGCAGAACTTCTCGTCCGTCACCTTCAAGCAACTGCCCTCGCCAGGCCAACTGTTGCTCGAAAATCCGTTCGATAAAACCAAGAAGATCGCATTTCCAATCCCGCCAGGCGGTGGCGGCTACTATCGCACACCGTCTTTGATCAACCTGTGGGCCACCGCGCCGTTCTTCCACAACAATATGCTCGGCAAATTTACTGGCGATCCCTCCGTGAAGGGCCGGATGGACGCTTATCGGGACGCCGCGGAGAAGCTGCTTTGGCCCGAAAAGCGCGCGGGCCTGGCCACCATGAAAGTGACCGGTGCGGACTCGGTGATAAACATCGGCGCCATCACAATCCGTATTCCAGCGGGAACGCCGGTGGATCTGCTGGCAAATATCAACGTTTACGCGGCGTTGCAGCCGGGCGGACTGCTCGAAACGCTGAAGCAACTCAACCAGCATCCGGAGTTGCTGGTGCGTCTGGTGCAGGCGTTGAAGAACAAGGGCCAATACGACCAACAACTGGAGGCGTTTCTGCCATTGCTGCTGGCCCGCAATCAATCGCCCGACTTCATCCAGGACCACGGGCACACCTTCGGGGCCGAGCTTCCCGATAATCAAAAGCGCGCGTTAATCGAGTACATGAAGACGTTTTAGCGGAGGCCGGTCTACGTCTACAAATCAGGACGTCATCTTTCAGCCGCTGAAGTTCCGCAACCTCACGGTGAAGAACCGGCTGTTTCGCTCCAACGTTTCCGGCCGCTTCGACAACTACGATGGATCGGGCACGCAGACCCGTATCAATTGGGAGGAGTCCTTCGCGCGGGGAGGCGTAGGCGCCATCATCTCGTCGTTCGTTCCGGTGCATATCCGGGGACGAATCCTGCCCAACTACGCGCTGATCGACAGCGATGACAAAATCCCGTTCTGGCGGGCCGTGGGCGAAGCGGTGCATCGGCACGACTGCAAGTTTCTGATGCAACTGAGCCACGGCGGCAGGCAGCGCGACAACCCCGGAATCGAAAACTTTCGGAGCAAGGGCCTCTCTTCGACCAACAGCATGGATACCTTCCATGGGCTGCTGTGCGAAGCGATGACGCTGCAGCAGATCAAGGAGACCATTCGCCACTTTGCCGAAGGAGCGCGGCGGGCGCGCCTGGCGGGACTGGACGGCGTGGAGTTGCACGCGTCGCACGGATATTTGATCACGCAGTTTTTGAGCTCGGCGATCAACGATCGCCAGGACGGCTACGGCGGAAGCCTGCGGAATCGCGCCGCGTTTCTGATCGAGATCATTCAGGCCATCCGCAAGGAAGTGGGCGCGGACTACCACCTGCAGGCAAAACTAAACGCCGTGGATTTCGGCAACGCGCTCTACCCTTGGGAAAAGAAGGGCAACACTCTGGAAGAAGGAACATTGGTGGCGAAGTGGGCCGAAGACGCGGGCGTGGATGCGATCCACACTTCCATCGGCAGCATGTTCCCGCATCCCCTGCTTCCTCCGGGAGGTTTTCCGCCCGACGAGCTGAACTGGTGGTACGGCGGCATGATCTCAAGCGGCGTGCGCGGGTACTTCAACTACAGCATGTTCCACTTTCGCATTCTGCGCCCCATCTTTTCGTTCTTCTGGGGGCGCACCAAGAAAGATCATCCCGTGGAAGCGGTGAGCTCCCAGTACTCGCGGGAAATCAAGAAGAACGTGAGCGTCCCGATTATCAACACGGGCGGATATCAGGACGGGCGTGTGATCCGGCGAGTGATCGAGGAAGGCTACACGGATGCGGTGTCGATCGCGCGCCCGCTGATCGCCAATCGGGACCTGCCGAAGATTCTGGAGTCTGAGCAGGATCTCCCGGAAAAGCCCTGCTCGTTCTGCAATCGATGCCTGGTGAACGCGATCGTGAATCCGCTGGGGTGTTACGATGTGCGCCGCTTCAAAGATCACGAGGAGATGGTGGGCAAGATCCTGGAAGTTTTTCATCCGTCGCAATTTTCGGCGGCCAATTGAGGAGCGGCACGGTATGTCCGATGAAGTGATCGTCAAGACCGCCGAAGGGAACCTGATTGATCGGGTCTATTCGAGCCCGGTAGACGAATGGCAGCACCGCGCTCGCGGGCTGACGATGCTGGCCGTTCTGGTCCTGATCGCTCTGATCGTCATCTATCTGGCCTGGTATTTTGGCCGCGACCACACGCGTTACTACTCGGATATCCAGGAGCATTTTAAGTACGGATCCATCGGAAGCGAGCCGGGCGGCTCTGTTTTCACTCCCGTGGGCGGCGTTCTTCCGCCTTATCTGATTTTCAAGACGCTGCCGCAGGTCTGCCCGGACCAGCTTCCCGGCGGTTACGCCTCGTTGGGGCTCACTTTCGAACCGAATCATTCCATGCCGGTCGGCGTTTCGCGCCGGTGGCGTTTAGGCATGGAACAGGTGGGCCTGAACTGCGCGGCCTGTCATTCAGGAACCGTGCGAGCGACGCCCGACAGCGCGCCCACCATCGTGCTGGGCATGCCCGCGCACCGGTTGGATCTGGAACGCCTGTTCCAATTCATCCTCTCATGCGGTCTGGATGACCGGCTCACGGCCGCCAACGTGATCCAAAAAGCCGAACAGAGCGGCGAACACGTCGGTCTGATGCAGAAACTGCTGCTGCACCTGGGGCTGATTCAACGGCTGAAGATGCAAACGTTGGAACTGCAGAACCGCATGGGCTACGCCTTCAGCGGATCTTTGCCCGCCTGGGGCCGTGGACGCGTGGACACATTCAATCCCTACAAAGCTCTGCAGTTCAACTGGGCCCTGAACCACCTGCCACACGATGAATTAATCGGCGCGTCCGATTTCCCATCGTTGTGGAACCAGCAGCCGCGGGAGGGAATGCATTTGCACTGGGACGGGAACAACACCTCCGTCGACGAGCGCAATCTGAGCGCCTCCCTGGGCGCGGGCGTGACACCGGTGACGGTAGACCATGCCAGCCTGCAGCGAATTCACGATTGGATCTGGACTTTGCCGCCACCGCGCTATCCTTTCGCCATCGATCCGGCGCGGAGCGCGCGCGGCAAGGCGATCTTCGATCAACAATGCGCGGGTTGTCACAGCTTCGGCGGGAACAAGACCGGCACCGTGGAGCCGCTTGCGTCTGTGAACACGGATCCGTTCCGTCTGAACTCGTATACCTATATATTTTGCGTCAATCAGGCCAACCTTTATCCCGAAAGCCAATACCGCTTCACGCATTTTCAAAAGACCGACGGCTACGCGAACCAGCCGCTGGATGGAGTGTGGGCGCGCGCGCCGTATCTGCACAATGGCTCAGTCCCGACCCTCGCCGATTTGTTGGAGGACCCGGCCGATCGTCCCAAGCGGTTTGCGCGCGGCTACGATGTTTACGATCAGCAGAAGGTGGGATTTGTGTCCGACACGGCGGCGGCGCGCGCAACTGGCTCGCTCTACGACACCACCATTCCCGGCAACGGCAACGGCGGCCATCTTTGGGGCACCGCGCTTCCGGCCGATCAGAAACGGGACCTGGCCGAGTTCATGAAAACGCTGTAGCGCCGCTACCGGTATGAACTATACGGCCGTAAATCAATACGCGAAGTGGTTCGGGCGAATAGTCTGGCTGGGAATCCTGGCAAATTTCGCGCTGGCCCTGCCCACATTGTTCCTGCCCGATGAAATGCTCGCGATGATGTCGCTGCCATCGGCTTCGCCGTCCATGTGGCCGAGCTTCGCGGCTCTGTTGCTAATCCTTCTGAGCCTGTTCTACATTCCGGCGGCCAAGCCGCTGCAATATCGGCCGGTGGCCTGGCTGGCGGTGATCGCCAGGCTGGCGGGTGGCACTTTCTTCTGCGTGTTCCATCCAGACTACTTCCTGTTCGGCGTGTTCGACCTGGTGTTTTTCGTCCCCGAATCGATTCTGCTGACGCTGGCGATCCGGGAAGCCGAGAAAACGATTCACGGCGGCGCGGCCGGAAGAACCATCGCGGACGCCACGCCCGGCACGAACCTGCCGCCGCCGGGAGCGGGCCGTTGGAAGATGCGCCTGCTCGCGATGGCGATCGTATTGGTTGCGATCGGCGCGGGGCTCACGTACTACGAATTCTTCCGCACCCTGCCGCCGCCCTATTTTGCTTCTGAAGAAGAACATTTTCTTTATGGCTCCATCGGCACGGAATCCACCGCGGGCGTGCCGTATTGGATCTGGCTGGTGCTGCCGCGCATCTTTCCGGACAAGCTGCCTTCCGCCGGCGGATATGAGTCGCTCGGCATCGTCGCGCAGGAAGGGCGCGAACTGCCGGTGGGATTTTCCAAGCAAACCATCGGCATTGAGCGCGTGGGAATCAATTGCGCGTTCTGCCATACCGCCACTTATCGGCTGAACAGGGGCGACGACAAGCCCGTGATCGTACCCGCGGCCCCCGGCCACTCCACCAGCCCACAGGACTATTTGCGATTTCTGTTTGCCTGCGCGGCCGATCCGCGATTCAACTCCACCACCATCATGGCCGAGATCGCGAAGAACTATTCTTTGTCGTGGCTCGACAAACTGAGTTATCGATTCGCGTTGATTCCTTTCACCAAGCTAACCTTGATGCAGCAGCAGAACGAATACCGGCAATACGGCTGGATGAAGAACAACCCGCCCTGGGGAAATGGACGCATCGACCCGTTTAATCCCGTAAAATATCGTGTATTAAACCAGCCCGTGGACGGCAGTATCGGCAATTCAGACATGGTTCCGGTGTGGAACATGGCCGCGCACGAAGGTTATTCCTACCACTGGGACGGCCTGAATACGAATTTGCAGGAAGTGGTAATCTCTTCGGCCATCGGAGACGGAAGCCCGCCCGAATGGGTAGACCAGGATTGGAAGAAGTCTTCCGCGCAATCCAGCCTGAAACGAGTGCTGCACTACATCAGCTATGTGCAGCCGCCGAAGTTCCCCTTTCCGGTGGACGCGGCGCTGGCCGCGCGCGGCAAACAGATTTACGCCCAGCAGTGCGCGGAATGTCACGCCAGCGGCGGCGCGCGGACCGGGCGCGTGGAATCCATCGACAACCCGATGCTTCAAACCGACCGGCACCGGATGGACATGTGGACCCAGAATTCGGCCACCGCGTACAACAACTACGGCGCCGGCCACGCCTGGAGGCTGACGCATTTCGTCAAACAGAACGGTTACGTCAACGTGCCGCTGGAAGGACTCTGGCTGCGCGGCCCCTATCTGCACAACGGTTCGATTCCCACGCTCGCGGATCTGCTGGCCGAACCAGCGCAACGGCCCAAAGTTTTTTTCCGCGGATACGATGTGCTGGACCCGGAGAAGGTGGGATTTGTTTCGCAAGGTGCGGACGCCGAGCGGGTCGGATTCCGCTACGACACCAGTGTGGCCGGCAACAGCAACGCAGGCCATTTGTGGGGCACAACGTTGGCCGCCGACGAGAAGCGGGCGATGATCGAATACCTGAAAACGTTGTAACGCCGGCGGTCAGGCGCTCGTAGACTGCGTCGCAGTCGCTCCCACGACCGCGGCAACTTCAAGCGGCGTCACTACGCTAACAACCTGATAGCTAGTGGCGAGCGAGCCATTCGGTTTGTTCTGGTAGGCCAGATTCTCAGGACGCCAGCTCGCCTCGCCCGCGCAGCGGACCACCACGCTGTTCGCGATAGACGAATTGTCCGCGATCTTGCGCCGAATGGGCACGCCGTTAAAGACCTTCCACGATTCGTGAAACGCATCCAGGGCCAGCGCCGTATCAAGCGGCATCGGAATGTCCCCGGCGAACTCCAGGCCCAAAGCTGCGGCTTTGGACATCATCCAGGCAAGCGTAATATCGGAGAGCGCCGTGGTTCCCGGCAAATCGTCCGGCTCTCCACCGCCCACGTCGCTATGAGCGCCGGTAAACCAGACTTGCTCCAGCGTCTGCCCCGCCACCGTCGGGCCTTGCCACAGGGTAGGCGGAAACTGAGCGCGCTTCTCGTCTATGGCCAAGGCCTGATACGCGTTCTTGATGTTCGGATGCAGCTTCGTGTCTAGAAAGCCGTACAAGATGGGGTCCACGGCGCCGATGACCGAAGGAATTCCGAGTGCGCCAACGGTATCCCACACCCCAACCATGGCGATCTCGGGGATCACGAGTTTTATACTCGGCAGTTTGTTCGGCAAATCCGCCCGCTGCGACTTGTCTCGATAGGCGTCGAAAATTGTATCCACCATGCCGTCGGCAAAATTCTCGGTGGGCAGACCGCAAGCCACGATCATCCCGGCCAAACTGCGCGCCGTGAACGCTCCCCGGCTGAAGCCAAAGAGAAAGAGCGAATCGCCGGCTTCATAGAGATGCGCGATCTTGGTGTAGCCGTCCTTGATCTTCTGCCAAAGTCCGGTTCCAAAGGCGCCCCCCACGATTTTGAAGATCGGGTTCACACTCGCGCCCACGCCATCGTCGTAGAGCGGGACCTGATCCGCGCTGGTGACCAGGCCTTTGTAAAGCTTATAGACGTTCGTGTGACTTGTCGAACTGTCCCAGGTACCATCCGCGCAATAGGCAATCGTCTTACTCATACTCCTCGCTCTCCTTCACAGCGCAGCGATTATATCAAACTCCTCCAGGAATTGACAGAAGAGTTTTCCAGGTTTTTGTCATATATCCGCTTTCCAGCAAAAAGACCGCTTGCTCACGTTACAGAGCCGCGACCGTAAGGGAGCGGTCAGCCAGCCGACTGTGAGCGCTGAACCGTTCCCATATTCAGCGTTTCGTCCGACGCTACCAGCCGCGCTGAAGCGCCTTGCGATCCGGCCGCCCAAAAGAGACACACCAATCCCCACGGCTCGGTAAACCGGGCTTTGCTCTTGCCGACGGCCTTCGCCATTTTATCCTGGAGAGCGGCTCGCTGGACCGCGAATTCGTGATCGTTCCGAAGCGAAACCGGGTCTCGCCCGGCCAGGAACGCGATCATCGACTGTAACTGCTTCCCGGCGTCGACCATACTGGAAGCCCACCAATTAATGTCGTAGACGTCGCCGATTAACTGGGACAGGATCGCGTTATAGTTTGAATTTGTGCTTGAAATTCCCAGGATTTGCGCCAGCTCCGGCGCCGGCCCGGTTTGGAGCGCCTGCTCGCCGTGCTGGTCCAGCAGCGCATAGCGGTACTGGTCGAACGGCCCGATCTTGTCGTTCAGCAGCGCCAGCATGGCGCGCCGCCCGTAGTCCGAATAGTATGCCTCCGGCCGAAGATTGTTTTGATCGTCTAAGAACATGGAGCGGCATTGAGCGTCGGTAAAAGCGGTTCGGAGCAGGCACGTGGAGAATCCCTGGCCGTGAAACTGTCCCAGAAGCTGCTGCTTGCCGCTGGCCGTGATGAGATTGAGCGCCACCAACCAATTCAAATAGTCGGTCATCACGCCGGCGTTCGTGTTCTGGTTGAGCGCGAAATGGAAGCTCTGGCTAGAGAGGTTAAAGGCTTCCACCGCGCCGCTGGTTTTGTAGGCGGCCGTGACCAGAACCGATTCGAACATCGCCTGCCTCAGCCGTTCCTGTTTCTTGGGAGGTTCGGCCAGCGCCTCGATTTGGGTTCCGGTCACCGTGTCGGCGATCGTGAGGTCCCCGCTGACGGGGTCCTGGATCACCTTGCCGCCGCGGATCAAATCGGACAGAGACAGGACGTTCACCAAGCCCAGCAGGTTGATTTTGAACGATACTTCGTTCTTTACGGACGCCGCAAAGACGCTGCTGATCACTTTCACACCGGGAGCGATGGTCCCGTCAGTCTCGATTTCCGCCTCCAGCGCCGTCAAATAAGAAAGATTGCCTTCCAGCGCCCGGTGTACGGCCTCATTGGCGACCGGGTCGCTTTGCGCCGCATCCACCTCGATGTGGTATTGGAACGCCACTTGATTGTCGGCGACGCGCGAGAGCGTCTCGTCAATCGACGCCTGCAGGCTATGATCGATCGCGCTTTTGATGGCGTCGCTCAAAGTTTGCGCCTCATCGTCCGTCAAGCCGCCCGCCAGAAGCTGGCTATTGTCGGTTTTCGGGTCGATGGCGCCCAGCATAGAACCGATTAAGTCCGCGCCGGTATCGTTCTTCTTCAGGGAGATGCCCGCCGAACCGGAGAAGTCGGCCTTGAGGGTGGTCCCTTTGCGTTTCAAGAAGCTCAGTTCCCAGGTGTTGGCATCCAGCCGCCGCACCCGGATCTGGTAGGAGCCGGTGATGGTGTACGAAACGGTCAGTCCCGCCATTGCGCCGTCCCGCACGGTAACTGCGCCCGCACCCAGCGGCAGATTCACGGACGCCAGCGGATTGGGACTGGCGGTCACCTGGACTCCGCCCGAAACGGTGAGGCGGCCGGCGCCGGACACCGAACAGATGTCGTTTACTCCTAATCGGCTCAAATCGGTGAGGTCGCCGGGAATCGCGAAGTTCGATATCGCTTCGGCGAACGCGTCGCCGAGCGTCGGTTGATTGGGGCCGGAGGCGGGAAAGGCCCGCCAGTACCCTATCGTCAATTCGCTGCTGCCGTCAAACCCGAACGTCAGGTCGCCCGAGCTCCCGCTGAAGCCCAGGTCCAAGGAGCCGTCGAGCGTCATTCCCACATAGGCGACATTGGCTGGTATGGTGGCCGCGACGGCGAATGGATCGTCGTCGAACAGGTTGCTTCCGGATTTCGCGTTCACCTGAACGGCTGCCTGCGCCTCTGGAGTCACGTCGATCTCCGCGTTGGTTGCGCCAAGCTGGAACAGATGCCCCGCCTTGAGTTGGGCATTCAAAGGCTGCGGCGCGATTTGAGAAATCAATTCGCCCTGGTGCTGGATGAAATCCGGAAACACAACCAGATGCAAGCCTTCAGATTTCAGGTATTTGAATAACCCGGAGCGCGAGGTCCAGTTGACCGGGGCAGTAACGGGATTATTGAAGTTGTCGGTCAGAGAGAATGTCGACATATCCTCAGAGCTCCTTTGGCCAGATTTGCGGCCGCAATGGCGAATCAATTATATACCGCAATTCTCGATTCGGTTCGTTTAGCAGGATGCTGAAAGACGAAAATCCGATTGCTGCCGCGCGAGGCCCATTGTCGCGAATCCGTGCCTGCAGGCGTTTACCGACAAATTAATGCAGTTGATGCCCATCTACCGAAAGATGCATTGTCGCGAATCCGCGTTTGCAGGCGTTTACCGACCAATTACTGCAGTTGATGCCCATCTACCGAAAGATGCATTGTCGCGAATCCGCGTTTGCAGGCGTTTACCGACAAATTAATGCAGTTGATGCCCATCTACCGAAAGATGCATTGTCGCGAATCCGCGTTTGCAGGCGTTTACCGAGCCGCGACCGTCAGGGAGCGGTCTTGTCGGGCCGTGCCAAAGGTCCTAGGAGGACTGGCCAATCCCAACTTGCTAACGAGGCCGAATCGAGTTCGCTTAAGCTGCGGCTCATGGGTTGCCAAGCCTATCCTGGCGCACCGCGCGTGAGCAAGCGGTCTTTGCCCACCACTGCCCGCCGCCATAGCCTCTCCGCCCCCGGGCGCTTACGGATATTCACCCATCAATTACAAAAATATACAAACCTACACTTGACCAATTGCGGCAACCATGAAACAATCGCTCCCACGAGTCGATTATGCCTGAATCGGACCGCTCCATTACTCGCCGTAGTTTTGTAGAAAAAGTCGCTCTTGCCGCCGGCATCGCAGCCGGGGGGGGGCGCTCTTCCAAGGCTTAAACCCGCCAACGGTGCAGGCAGACGGCGGCGACCCGCCGAGTGGCTCTGACCTGATGAACGCCGGTGCCTTTGGCTGGAATCTCCTCAGCGATACGCCGTCCTCCGAATCCGCCGACCTGATCGAAAACCCCAATATTCTGATGATCCTGGTGGATCAGCTCCGGCTGCCGCAGTTCTGGCTGACCTCCAGCCAGCAGTCCACTGTGGACGGCATGTGCCCCAACATTGCATGGCTGCGGCAGACCTCCTACAACTTCGTGAATTTCTACGTCGCCGCCCAGGCCTGCACTCCCAGCCGCGCCACGCTGCTCACCGGCCTTTATGCCCCGCAGACCGGAATGTTCGCCACGCAGAGCGGGAGCGCCCCGGCGCTCAATTCGGGCTTTCCCACCTTCGGAACCGCGCTACAGGACATCGCTGGCTACAACGCAAGCAGTGTGATGTGGTTCGGCAAATGGCATCTCTCCAATCAGGGCGCCGGCTACGACGGAGGCTCCGGAACGGACACGCTTCCGAGTTACGGCTTCAACTACGGGCGCTCGGGACAGATACAGTGGCCCTCCAACAACGGATCGCCCAACGGCACGGCAAATCAGGGCAACAATGGGTACCTGTACGACCCCCCAAGCTCGCCGGTGGGGACGGTCAAGGTAGGCGCTTGCGACGATTCCATCGTCAACGACTTCGTATACAACTGGGCTAACAACCCTCCCACAACGGGCGAGCCCTGGTTTGCCTGCGTCAGCTTCGTCAACCCCCACGACATCCACTATTACCCCGGCTTCTTCCCGTCGATCGAGACGGCCGATCCCAGCGCGCAGGGAGTTCCCGGCGATCCGAACGGTGAGCCGGCCGACGGAAACTACCAGCCTCACGCCTCCAGCTACGCGACGACCCTCCTCAGCACGGCACCCTCCGGCTTCAATTACGAGGACACGACCACTCTCGGGCTAAAGAGCTGGAACGTCACCGCGACCGCCCAGGATGGGGACAACTTCCTCCAGCCTTACTTCCAGCAGGACATCACCGACGAATGTGCAAACCCGCCCGTCAGCCCCCCTCCGTCCCGCCCGACGCCGCTCGGCGAGAGCAGCTATATCGCCTTCTTCAACTGGTACTACTATCTGCTGAGCCTGGTGGACTCCAATATCGGTACTGTGCTGTCCACCGCGCTCCCGGGATACGACAGCGGCACATTTACTAACCCGTCCAGCACCACAGCAATCATCTTCCTCTCCGACCACGGCGATTACGGCGGATCGCACGGCCTGCACGCCAAGGCTGGGGCCGTCTACGATGAAACCCTACGCGTTCCTCTTTACGTAGTGACGCCAAGCCAGTCCGGCGCGGTGAAAATGTACCAGATGTGTTCCATGGTAGACATCTTCAAACTCGTAGTAGAGCTCGCCCTGGGGATGACCTACGACTGGGCCAGCGACACCAAATACTGCGACCAGGCTGGCAACGCAAACCAGAGCATTTTTTCATTCATCCAGGACCCCACCGGCACCCCGGAGACCCGGATGATCTATGACAGCGAATACGACACCTACTACCCGTTCATCCTCACCACCACCGACGAAACGTTCCTGGACCCCGAGCCCTGGACGGGCCCACCCGAGACGGTGAACCCGGACTGCGCACTCAGAAACCATGTGATGTGCACTCGCACCAAGTCGGACTACGACACCGCGACCTTCGAGGACGCGTATTCCGGCGGCAAACTCGCCATCTATAGCAAGTGGGTTCTGTACCCGCCCGAAGGCTACTATAACTACCTCGCGCCGCTGGTAGACGGAACGCCCTCATTCGTCCAGGATTACGAGTACTACGACTACGCCAACTACGGAAACCGCACCGAGATAAGCTACACCCCATCGGGAGGCAGCCCAACAGGCAGCGACTATCCAGCCGCCCTGGCAAGCCAGAATAGAGGAACGTCAACCACGAATGGAGCCGCCGCAAATCATCTGCTCACCCTCATGGCCGACTACTTCGGCAACGCGCAGATCATGACCGCGTCGGGGCCGCCTCCCACGATCACCTCCGCGAGCGGCATCATCGCAGACTATCTCACACGTGAATTAACCGGAGTTTCGGGTTCGACGGCTCTCTCCACCTACACGTACGCAGGGATACACGATTGGTATACCTGGCTGCAGGACCTGATGTCGGCCGGCACGATGTGTTCGTCATAGGGACGACTCAACCGGCGGACCCGTCGAGTCCATCAAATACACATGGAGTACACCGTGAAACTACGAGCCTTCATTCTTATGGCAATCACGACTGCGGCATTCAGCCTGCCGCTGCACGCGCAAAGCTACACGTTCCAGACAATCCTGGAATGCAACAATCTCACGACCTTTCCCTACGCCATGAATGGCTCAGGGGTGGTTGCCGGGTCCGCCCGCAACATCTCCGGCCCAGACTCGGGGCTGATCTACGTCAACGGCGAGTGCGAGACAGTGCCGGAGGCGACCTTCTACGGAATAACCGACACGGACTTGCTAATCGGAGGCGTCGACAACAGCAAGACCTACGAGCTGATCGAACCAGGGCCGAAAGTGGTGGCTCTTCCGAGCTACCCGGGCGCGCAGCCGGGAAATTTCGGTTATTGCTGCATGGACACAACCACTGGCGTGCTGGCGGGGAACTATTCCCCCGGCCCCCCAGGCATAACCTCAGGCTTCTTCTACTACAACGGAACGTTTACCTCGCTCCCGTGGAGCGACGCCAGCGGGTCTCCCTCATACTGGTACCAGATCGCCGCCATGAACAACACAGGAGTTGTGGTCGGAACATATAACACCACCTACCTCCTGGGCTTCGTCTACGCCAATAAAAAAATGACGCTGCTGGGCTTTCCGGGTGCCACCTACACGTACTTCCAGGGAATCAACGACTACGGAATCATCGTTGGCTATTATACTCAGCAATCCACCGGCGTCACCAACGTGTTCCTCTACAATCTCGTAACCGGCAAATGGACGAACCTCGATTTCCCCTACCCGTACGACAACATGGTTCCCGTCGGCATCAGCAACACCGGCGTCATAGCTCTCCAGTACAGCCCATCCGGCGGAATGGTCATCGCGACGCCGCCCAGCAACTAACTGACATGGCAATATCCATCAACGGCGAGATCATCCCCGACGCCCTCGTCGCTCACGAATACGAGCGCCTGCTCAAAACCCAAAAGGCCGGCAACGCCGACCCCGCGCAGCTTCAACTCATGGCCGCCTGCGCAGTCGTTGACCGCGTCCTCATTCGACAGATGGCCGAGCGCGATCCTCGCCCCATCCATCCGCGCGAAGTGGAAACCGCTATGCGCCGCGAAATGCAATCCTCCAACTGCCGCACCGGAGTCAATTAACCCGCCATGCGCCGCATCGCCGAGCAGCAGCTCCGCTTGCAGCGCACCATGGACGATCTAGCCGGAGACTTCCCCAAACCTACGCCGGAGGAAGTGTTGGAGTTTTATCGCAGCATCAAGGATCGCTTCGCCTCCGCCGAAACGGCCCACGCCGCGCACATCGTCGTTCACGTGAACGAGCAGCGCGGCGAAGCCGAAGCGCGTCGCCTCATCGAAGAGGCCGACGCCGAACTCTCGCAAGGCCTCCCCTTCGCCGAAGCGGCCGAGCGCTTCTCCGACTGCAAAGGCGAAGGCGGCGATCTCGGCTGGTTTGAGCGTGGCACAATGGTGGACGAATTCGACGCGGCAGTCTTCGCGCTGCAACCGGGCCAGCGCTCCGGCATCTTCCGCACCCCGTTCGGTTTTCACATCGCCCAATTAAACGAAAAAGCCGCAGCCGGACCGCGCGAACCGGGCATAGCGCAGCGCGAGATCGAAGCGTATCTCACCTCCAAACGCCGCCACGAAGCCATGAAACGCGGCCTGGAAGCGCTGCGAGCCAGAGCCGAAATCGAGCGCCTGGAGGAAACCCTGGCGTGACGGCATCCCAGCCGCGCCTCTGCTGCGTTCCATCCAAAGAGCGCCTGGAGCGGCTCACCGCATCGGAGCGCATTTCCGCCCAGCGTCCCCGCGCTCCGTTTTGCGCACTCTCACCGCTCTCTAATCCGACGAGCCTACCGAGCCGCGCGCGTAAGCAAGCGGTCTCCATGGTCCATCTCGACGGCGGCCCATTTTTAATGGGCAGCGAATCGAAGGATGCCATCCCCGGCGACGGCGAAGGCCCGGTAAAGCGCGTCACGCTCTCGCCGTTCTGGATCTCGCCCACCGCCGTCATCGTCTCCGAATTCCGCGAGTTCACCGCAGCCACCGGCTACGTAACCGAAGCCGAGCGCTTCGGATGGTCATTCGTTTTTCGCAATCACGTTCCCAACCATCTGCGCGGTCCAGCCCTCCAGGCCACGCCCTGGTGGCTCCGCGTGGACGGCGCAAGCTTCCGCTTTCCCGAGGGTCCCGACAACGCGCCCGCCAACGATCTCTGCCCGGCCGTGCAGGTTTCTTGGAACGACGCGAAGGCATATTGCGCCTGGGCCGGCGTCCGCCTTCCCACCGAAGCTGAATGGGAATATGCTGCGCGCGGCGGTCTCGAGCAGCGCAATTATCCCTGGGGCGACGATCTCACTCCCGATGGAGCGCATCGCTGCAACATCTGGCAGGGCGATTTTCCCCATTGCGACCTCGCCCTGGACGGCTACTCGCGCCCCGCCCCCGTGCATTCTTTTGAACCCAACGCCTTCGGCCTGTTCAACACGACCGGAAATGTCTGGGAATGGTGCTGGGATTATTTCGATACCGCATGGCGGCCCATGGAAACGCCGTTCGATCCGGCCGGTCCGCCCGAAGGCGACAAGCGCGTGATCAAAGGCGGTTCCTATCTCTGCCATCACTCTTATTGCTTCCGCTATCGCTGCTCCGCCCGGAGCTCCAACGCGCCGGACAGCGCCACAGGAAATATCGGCTTTCGCGTGGTCCGGGATTGCGCCTGATTTCGTTCACCCCGCGCGCCAACCGCGATTCTCCCTTCTCTCAATCATTTACCGTGCCTCGCCCGCGTCAAACCTCCGCACCCGCTGCTACGCTCGGACCAAATGCGCACGAATCTCTCCTCCTATCCCACCAGGTTGCGCATCTTCACCCACCCCTGTGGAAAACTTCGGAATTGACGCCGTAATATCCCAAATAATCAATCACTTATAAAAAGTGCGCCGGCAAACACAAAAATACCCCCGATGCGCAACCCGAGAAGGAGCGGCCTCCGCCAAAAGTACGAGAGTAACCCCCACCAGCGCCCAGGAATCTGGCTTCGTTTCGCGAATTACGGAAATCGCCGCAGCGCGCAGATACACCCACCCACCCCCCTCACAGGCCGTGGAATCCGGCTACACCGCTCCCTCACGGTCGCGGCTCAGTAACGCGCGGAATCTACAGAGCCGCGCGCGTGAGCGAGCGGTCTTTTGGGACTTTCGACACAGGCTGCTAATCTAGATCGCATCGGGAACCAGGCCGACCTTTGTTGGGATGATCTTCGGGAGCCAGTGTTGGAGTCGAATACGAAAAATGATGACCGACGCGCCCGTCGACCCGCGCGGCCACCGGCCAAAATCGCGGGCGCCGTACATCTCGCGCCTGCCGCCAGCAGCGATCGGCGCCGGGATTTCATGCGGGCCGCGCTCGCTAACAGCACATCGCTAAGCGGCGCCCCCCAGGCGAGAAGTGAAAATGTTGCAGACGATCGATGAAACCCGCCGGAGACGGCTGCATCCAACAAAAAAGATGATGCTTCGCCATCAATGCGTAAGCGCTTGTATCCTCACTCTTTTCTTGACAGCGGTCCGAGGAGAAAATTTAAGAGACATTGAATATGGGCGTGCGGGGAAGTACATTCTTCGCCTCGATGCACATATTCCCGCGGGCGCAGGCCCTTTCGCGGCTGTGATCCTGGTGCATGGCGGCGCTTGGGTCGCCGGGACCGAATCAACAACGTTCAACCGCTCTTTCAGCCGTTATCCGATGCGGGGTTTGCGTGGTTTTCGATCAGCTACCGGCTCGCGGGCGATGTGGCACGCAATCCGATTGGAGCGGCCTTGCAACTGGGAACCGCCGAGAATGACGTTCGCCGGGCAGTGGCGTTCGTGAAGGAACACGCGTCCGAGTACCGTGTGAATCCCAACAAGATCGTGCTGATCGGCGAATCCGCGGGTGGGCAGCTCGCATCCATGGCCGCTCTTCGACCCGATCCGGAAGGAGCCGTACAAGGCGTCGTCGCGTTTTACACGCCGAGCGATCTACCCAGCCTGGTGCGCACATCCAACATCATTCCCGATAACGTCCGGGAAGCAGTGAAGGGAACCTTGTTCGACGATCTTTTGATGGCGGGACTAACGGAGTTCTCGCCAATCAACTATGTGAGTGCGGCGTCGCCGCCTTTCTTGCTGATTCACGGGACCGACGATAATATCGTGCCCTTGGCTCAATCGGAGAGATTTTGCGACAAGCTGCGCGCAGCAGGTGCGGGCTGCGATCTTTACCCGGTCCAAGGCGGAGGGCATGGCATGCGGGCATGGCAATCTTTCCGGCTCACCCATTACAAAGCGGCCATGGTTCGGTGGCTCCAGCAAGTTCTTACGCACCGGTGAATCGTACGTAGGAATATCCTTCCATCGAGAATCCGGCCCGGACCGATTCCAGACCGTCAACCAAACCGGCAAGTAGTCTTCTGCACGCGTGAGGGCGACGTAGTGTAACCATTTCCGGCACTTCTGCAGGACCGAAAGGAAAAAACGAATGGCGTCTTATTTGTTGCAAGTGGCTTACACTCCGGCGGCTTGGTCCGCGATGATCAACAAACCGCAGGACCGCTCCAAGGCTATTGCCGGCGCGGTGCGGAAGCTCGGTGGAAAGGTTGAGAAGTTCTGGATGTCGTTTGGGGAATACGACGGCGTGGCCATCGTCGACATGCCGGACAGCGTCAGCGCAGCCGCGTTTGCCATGGCGATAGCCGGTGGTGGAGCGTGCAAGAGCGTTAAAACGACGCCGCTGATCGGACTCACCGAGGCCATGGATGCAATGGCAAAGGCGGCCACGTGCGGATATCAGCCAGCCACTGCGGAATAGTGAGACGACATGGGTCGTTGTGGTCGATAATGCGGAAACTGAGCTTCCGGCGACTTACGCAACCAAGTCCGGAGAGTTGTGAGGACGGCCGCCCGGAGCGCAACAGCGCGTAGAATGCCCAGCTTCTGAGGAACCTCGACAGAGAGCGTTCGGTATGAGTGAGTTGGGCGATGTGCGCGGCGACTCAAATCGGATAAGACTCGGATCTAGGCAAGTTGGGACACAGCTCTCCCGACATGGGCAGAGGCCAATTTCTATGCGGATTCAAATTGAGAAAGATCACAGCGGCCGGTGGCGGCCAAGTCGCGCAAGGAGTAAGGCACTCTTCTGATCGGAATCAACCCCTTGTGGCGGATCGACCGGATCGTCTCGTACCGTAACGCGTCACGCAACGGAGGTCAAGTATAATCGCGCCCTTGGCGGGATGTCGGCCAAGGCTTTGAACTGCAAGCGCATCGGAGCATGTGTAGTCGCGCTTCGCCAGTCCATAGATCCTTCTCGCCGCTAAACCGACGCAAAACTTCGTATCTGAATTCGCCATACCGCGAGCGACAAAAGTGAAGTGCTCTAATTAACCTTCCCTCGGGCACTTTCGGACTTGCCTCAAGCGATTACCTCATTCCTGGAAAAATGAAGAAACAATGTCGATTTCCGGACGCGGATTCGACTCCACCTGCGCAAGTTCCACCGCTTCCTCACTCAATCCCAGAGCTGAGGCCCCGCCTGGCAAGTTACCCGCGGGCTACCCGGACGAGCCCTCAGAAGGGCAAAGGGTGCGGCGTCCACCTCCAAACGGATCAGGAACTGCTTCGCGCCGCACTCCGTTTTGCGCGTTCCCCAAAAACTTCATTGCGTTACGGAGCCGCGGCCACCCGGGAGCCGGTTCTGCCGGAGGCTGCTACTGGACCTTTGGACGCGGTGGAGTTCGCTTCCGCCAGGCAGTTTTCGACCTGCGATGCTGGCCGTTGTTGTCAAATTTCCGCATCGAGTTCCAAATCCTGGGACCCGATCTTAGACCCTTGTGAAAGACGTCCTTATTTTTCAATGGATGCAGTTTGGCCACCGTGATGCATAGATAGGCGAAATCCTGATTGCAGCGTATCCCCGGTATGTCGGCACGCGCGTCCCTTGCCTGGGCTGGCAAGGTTGAATTCGGAGCGCCGAGATCAAAATATGGGCAAGAAATCGTCAACTCGACACAGGCAGACTCAAGCGGTCGCGCAGCCACACGAAGCGCAATCCCGCGAAGCGCCGTCGGGCTGCCCCCAAGGCGGAACGAATAACGGCGAGTCTGCTTTGTTGCTGATGGACCAATTGTTCCGATCGCATGCCGAGTTGTTCTCGACACTCCGTTTCGCGGGCCGCGAGTTGTTGCAATTCGAGAAGCAAGGCTCTGAATCGCTGGAGAGAATCCGTCAAGTACTGAGGCGCGCAGACCATATTCGCCAGATGATACAAAGCCGCGACGAAAATACGGAAGCGCTAAATGACGCGGCAGCGCCCGTACGTCCGGCCGCTGAACAGGGCGCGGCCGAAAATACAGGTCCGACCCGCAAGAAAGCTCGCAGCCGGGCCCGGTCCACCGGTTCGGGCACACTTCGAATCATCAGGTTTCCGAATCGCTAACCCGAAGCTACTCAATTCCCAACTTTTTCATTTTATACAAGAGCGCCTTATAATCCACTCCTAAAACCGCCGCCGCGCGTTTTCTGTTCCACTGAGTCGAATACAGCGCTTTCATGATGACGTCCGTCTCCGCCGCTTTGCGAGCCTGATCCAGCTTCACCAGTTCCGAATTCTCAGTGTCCATGCGGTCCGGCAGATATTGGCCGTTGGCGGGCAGCGGCCGAGTTGCCGCTCCCAGAGGGAGATCGCCGGAAAAATCCGTGCTTGCCGGTGGCGCGGCCGCCACCCACCTGGATGGCGCTTCACCGCCGGTTTGGGACGATGTCGCCCGGTTTCCGCCAGATATTTTGCTATGGAGCCTGCGGAGTTCTTCGGCGATCGTTTCAGCGTTCCGCACCACCAGGTATCTCCGCATCACGTTTTCCAACTCGCGAATGTTGCCGGGCCAGTGATGCCGCAGCAGTGCGTTTTTCAACGCCGGTCCAATTTCGGGAATCGATGTGTCGAGCGCGTGCTTTCTGAGGAAAAACGCAGCCAGGGGAACGATCTCATCCGGCCGTTCCCGCAAGGGAGGCACTACGATGTTGAGGACATTGAGCCGGTAATACAAGTCTTCTCGAAATTCTCCCTGCTCGATCCGGGACTCCAACTGCCGGTGCGTGGCCGCGATGACCCGCACATCCACTTGGGTTGCTTCTCTGGCTCCGATGCGATGGAACTCGCGATCTTGCAGCACCTGGAGCAGTTTGGCTTGCAGCCGGAGATCCATATCCCCGATCTCATCCAGCAGAATGGTCCCGCCGTTCGCCAGTTCAAATTTTCCCGGGGTGCTCTTGAATGCGCCGGTGAAGGCGCCCCGTTCGTAGCCGAACAGTTCGCTTTCTACCAGTTCGGGTGGAAGCGCGGCGCAGTTTAGTTTCAGAAAGATTTTTCCAGCGCGCAGCGATTGATTGTGAATGTGCCGCGCCAGGACTTCTTTGCCCACTCCCGTTTCACCCTGCAGCAGAATCGGCACATCGGATGCCGCCAGCCGCTTCAGGAGCGGCTCCATCTCTCGAATCCACTCGCCCGCCTTCAGATTCAGATCGAGTTGGCCGGACAATCCATGGGCGGGCTTGGAGGCGGGGTTCGCGGGAGCCGAAGGCAGCAGAAGGTCGACGGCCCGGCGCAATTCCGCATGCGACACCGGCTTGGTCAGGAATTTGTTCGCGCCGTTCTCCAGCGCTTCCGCTACGTTCGACGCCGAGGAAAGTCCGGACAGCATGATAACGGGAAGGCTGCGATTCTGGTAGCGGATCTCCTTCAGGGTCGTAATGCCGTCCTTGCGGGGCATCCGTACATCCAGAATGACCAGAGACGGCGCATCCGAGCCTTCCGCAAGGATATTGAGCACTTCCTCTCCGTCTTCCGCGAAGTCGACGACGAAATTCGGCCTTCTGAGCGCGAGTTGAAGATAATCGCGGATCTCCGGTTCATCCTCCGCTACCAGAATGCGGTGAGGCGTAGACCATTGGTTGGCTGTGTTGGCGCGTGCTGGGTTCATATGGTTAGTTGGGAAGTTGCGAGCCGTGGAACGAACCGGCGAGCGGCAAGACAAACGAAAACGAAGCTCCGTGAATCCCCGAGTCGGCCCAGATCCGCCCTTGGTGGGCCTGTACGATCATGCGGCAAATCGCCAGGCCGAGACCCGAACCCGAGCGGTCCATCGGATCGCCGTAGGAGGTGTGTTCATCGAAGATTTGCTCGATGTGATCCGGGTGAATCCCGTGTCCGGTATCGGTAACATCGATGCGGTAGCCGGCCGTGAATTCGCACAGTCCAAGCTTGCCGAGCTCCTGGGCGGACAGCGAGCGGCCGCGAATGGCGACGGCGCCGCCTTTGGGAGTGAATTTACAGGCGTTGTCCAGTAGATTTACCAGCACCTGCTCCAGTTGCCCGGGGTCGAACACGAGATCTCCCATCGGGGTTTCCATCTCCACGCCCAAAGTAATTTGCTTCTTTTCGGCGAAGGGGACAACCTCGTAGACGGCCTGCTGTACGCACGTATCGATGTTCCCGCGCTGCAGGGTCAGCCTGTGCGCGAGCGGGGTGCTGGTGCCCAGAGCCAGCGTCGCCTCCACCAATCCGCACAATCGGGTCAAGCTTCGCCGCATCTTTTCCAAGATCCCGGTTTGTTCGGGATCGAGCGACCCCGCTTGCCCGGCCAGCAGCAGGCCGCAGTAGCCTTGAACGGCCATCAGCGGTACCCGGATGTCGTGGATCGAGCGCGTCAGAAAATTCGTTCGATCCTGATCGTGCTCGCGGAGCTTCAGGTTGGTTTGCAGCAATTGTTGCAGGATCCGGTCCCGGTCCAGCTTCAGACGCGACGAATCCATCTCATCGTCGGGACGGAGCTGCAACCGCGCGATAGCGGCGGCCAGGACCGCTCGCAGCGAGAGCGGTGTCACAGGAGTCTGCAGATATGTGAGGCCGGCGTCGGGATGCTTGCGTCGAACGGACGATAGCGAAGTCTTCTTGACGATGACGACTTTAGCGGCGTCCTGGGCCGTCAGCATCGCTTTGGGTGGGGACGGACTGGATTCAAAGTCCCAAATGTAGATGTCGCAGCCGGCTGGAGCCTCCGCGGATTCGCATTGTTGAATGTGGTAACCGGCGGGGCAAAGTTTTTGGAGGTTTACCCGGCACGCGTCGGCGAGAGTCTGATTCGATCCCACGATGCAGATCAAGATCGATGCTTCCGGTCGGGTTTCTCCCACACTCGGGGCAATGCTCAACATTTTAAGGTTCCTGACTAGTTTCGCGGCATTCAAATGCCGCTTGTACCCACTACGGGTCGCTTTATCTAAATTTTTGCAGAGACTCCAAAATAAGCTGAAAGAGTGCGATTGGCAAGGGTTGTTTTCCCCACGAGTGGGAGGTTCCCCCCGTACTGCCTCGGCTAAACTGAAGTACTGCTGAGACACTTGTTGGGCCACTGGTGGAGCGTGCAACAATCTTTGCGCTTGAACCAGCCGGCTCAACCGGCGGCCGTTTGACGGGCAGGGGTGGATGGAGGGCCGACCTTAGCCTGCGGATGCCGGCTGCGTGCATTGAGCTTGCGATTGAGCCTTCTTTTGTGCCAGCGCACGGTTTCCAGACTGATGAAGAGCGCCTCTGCAATGGCCGAGTTCTTGTAGCCCTGCTGGGACAGTTCGAGGATGCGTGTCTCTTGGGGCGTCAGTCCGTTCTCAGCTTTCAAAGTAGCGGCTCTTAGCAGATCGGACAGCAATTCTGAAATCACCAGCGGCGGAGCCCAGAGCTCTCCCTTAAGCACTGCCAACATAGCCCGCCAGAAGAGCTTGGCCGGGAAATTCTGAGGCAAGACTCCCCGACAACCGAGCCGCAGCATCTTGGACGCTGACGTTTCGAGACAATCGCTGTCCAGAATAGCCAGAACGTAGCAACTCTTCCCATAGTCTGTAAGCTGCGTCATATCGGCGCTGCTGAGCTGCTCAATGAAAGTCTGCCTGGCAACCAGGAGCGATACGTTCAGCCGCCGGCAGAGAGAGAACAGTTGCTCCGCTTCGTCGGAGCAGCGGATGAATGTGAGGTCCGCGGCGCTGGAGACGGAATCCCTCAGGATGTTTCCCTGGAGGAACACATCGCCATAGAGAAGCACCGTTTGTCGCCGATCAAAGTCCGATGGTTCGGGTAGTGGTACCTTAGTCACATTACGCCTATGGCCGGTCGCTTGCAATGCAACACTCTCCGAATCTTGATCTTGGCTTGCGATGAAAGACATGTTATCAGTCTTTTTCGCAACTGCAAAGTGACGAAAGTTCTACTAGGACTAGGGTGGTGGACTTGCGTTTCAATAGTCTGGTCCGGGTAGCATTTTTCAAGAATTTCTCGTATGATCGAACGCCGACGCCTGCCACGATTGCAAATCCGCTGCGCGGTTTCGTTATGGAAGCCAAGCGATGGGACGTTTATCCGCACGGTCACGGATAATTTGAATAGCGATGGCTTCTCTTGCCTGGCCAGCAAATCGTATCAGCCCGGAGACGAGCTGCAAGCCATCCTGGAGGTGACGCTCCGCATTGGGAATGGGCGGCGAAAGGCCGATCTGGCCTTGCAGTGCCGAGTGGAAGTGGTCCGGACCGGCGGCTGCCATTCCGGCGTGGCTTGCCGAATCACGGACTACATGGTGATCCCGCGTCCGGAAGCGTAAGGTGTGAAAGTCTGCGTCGTTGGTGAAGACTTCCCAATTGCGGGCAATGGCGGCGCCGCAGATCAGAAAATCGACTCCGGATCCGGCAATGCCTTGGCGACGGCATTCATCGCTCCAGTGCGCCGGCTCGCGGATGCCGGAGAGCAGTTCCTGCCGAATCGGCCCGATCAGCCGGGCCCGGCCGTCCTGGATCAGCTCCCGGAGCGACGCAACTTGTTAGGTTTCGCCTTCGCCGAGGCGGCCGCGGTTTCTCCTCAAAGCGAGAGACCAGATGCCGGTATCCACAAGCACCTGCACTTATCTCCAGCCGCTTGCGGTGCGCGATGTATTCCGCAAGAGCCGCGGTGACCCCACACGTTCCAATGTGTAAACACTGGTGAGCGCGACCTCGGGGCCTGCGCTCAGCCAGCCTGTAACAGCAGCTTCTTGGCTCGCTTCTTCTCCTTGCGCGGCAATCGCTTCTTATCCTTTTTGACCAGCTTTCCAATCTTCTTCGGCGCCGCACCAGCCTGGGCGCCGCCTTTCGCTGCTGCCTTGACTTCGCCGGCCGCTTCCTTCGGTTGTTCTTTTTCTGCTTCAGCTTTCTTTCGTGTCGCCATTGCTACCAAGGATACGACAGCGCAGCGTTGCCTGCGTATATATATAATTGACAAACGCCGGGAGGCCCGAACATGAAATTCAAGACTATCTTGTCCGTTCGCTCATGGTGCACATTTTCTGCACTCGCAATGTCCGTCCAATTGCCGGCGCAAGAACTCATCCGGTTCGATGCGCCGGGAGCGGCGACAGTATCGTCCCCAACTTGCGCGGGGCTCTGTGGTACTACCGCGTTCGCTAACAACAACGCCGGTGACATCGTCGGAAGCTTTACGGATACCAACGTCGTGCCGCATGGTTTTCTGCGCAGACCCGACGGTAGAATCATCTCGTTCGATGCTCCCGGCGCGGGCCTGGGAGCCGGTCTCGACCAGGGCACCATTGCGTACGGCATCAACGACCTGGGCGTGATCGCGGGACAGTTCCAGGACGCCGGCAATGTGTTTCACGGCTTTGTGCGTTTCCCCGATGGTTCTTTTGCCACCTTTGAAGCTCCGGGCGCAGGCACCGGCGCATACCAAGGTACGGTGGCCTATAACATCAATTTGGAAGGAGCGACGGCGGGTGTTTATTTCGATGGGAGCAATGTGGAGCACGGCTTCGTGCGTTCGCACACTGGCGAAATCACCACCTTCGATCCCCCTGATTCGGTTGGCACCATGGTTTGTGAGGAAACTTGCCTCAACCTGGAAGGCGCAATCACGGGATTCTTTCAGGATGCAAGCAACACCATTCACGGGTTCGTGCGCCGGCCGGACGGGAACATCACGCAGATCGACGCACCGGGAGCGGGAACCGGCAACTACCTGGGCACCATAGCCGCCAGCGTCAACCTGGACGGCGAGATCACAGGATATTTCGTGAACCCAAACAACCTAGCCTACGGCTTCGTGCTCACGGCCGACAGCTTCACCACCTTCGATGTTCCGCGCGCCGGCGCGGGCGCGGGGCAGGGCACAGCCGCCTTCTCCATTAATTTGCCTGGAGCGGTCACCGGCGAATTCCTGGATTCTAACGGTGCGATGCACGGCTTCGCCCGTTCAGCCAGAGGCGCTATCGCGACGTTCGACGCTCCAGGCGCGGGAACGGGCGCGGGTCAAGGCACGCGGCCGTCCACCAACAACGCGCAGGGGGTTGTCACCGGCTGGTACGTCGACGCCAACAACCTGAACCACGGCTTCCTCTGGATTCCGTAGGCGCGGAGGCCGGCTCGTGCCAAAGGTATACCCGGCTTCAGCCGCGTTTGTGTTCGGTATGGATGAGACGCGACTAAAAGTCGCGTGTCTGGAGTTCCTACATTTCCTGACTGGAATCGGGAGTGCCGGAGTGCTTCGGTGGGGCAGGCGGTGCCGCTGCCCGCCCGCGCTTGACCAACCCCACTGCTCCGCGGATGCCAACAAGCCAGCCGACACCGGATTGTCCTCAATGTAGCGGACCATCCGATCTCTCTGCCGTCGGTTGCGTACCCAGTAAAGATCGTAAGACTCATCCTGCCAGAAGGGTTGTCCGGATCGTCCCAACAATTGGTTCGCCTGTCGCGCGGTCCAGGACTTCAACCAGCGCAGGATGGCGGGAACGGGCACCCTGGGCAAGATCGACAGATGCACGTGATTGGGCATCACCACCCACGCATCCAACTCATAACAACTCCGGCTTTCTCCGATCTGAATCGACTCCACCACCAGCGCCCCAATGCGTGGATCGCGCAACCACTGTGGGCCGAAGCCAGGGCGGTCAAGAGCACGATCCGCCGCCACGAAAGCGTGGGCGGGTGGCGCCAGGTGAGAAAGATGTAGACATCATCGGGCTGGAAATGGGCGGGCTGGAAATGGGGCAATCTACGACGATATTCGAGCATGAGGGATGGGCAGGCGGCACCGCCTGCCCCACCAAGAGCAGTGCTCCGAATTGCCCTCGCTTCTCAGAAAAGTGTAGAAACTCCAGATACGCCACTAAAAGTCGCGTGTACCAGCGGCTCATGAAGCGAACAGTATTGACCCTAACCCAACCTTCGCAACTGCGAATATTCTTCGAGTCGATGTTCTCCAGTGCACGACTTCGGGTGGTCTCCGGGTGTGCTGCTGGCGCGCGGCTCAGCAGATTGCGGGCGTTAGCGAGCGGTTTTATCCGCAAACACTAATGCGCCCTCTCGATCCACTTCAGTTCTTCACGGACTTTGATCTTGCCGTGCCAGGGGTTCTTGTCCAGGCTGTGACCTTCACCCGGCAAAATCAGCAGCTTCGATGGCACGCCTTGGGTGTGCAGTGCGCGCTCCAACAGATAGGCTTCGCCCACGTAGACTCGAATGTCTTCGGCGCCGGCGACGATGTGAGTGGGAGTCTTCACTTTATTGATTTGCCAGATCGCGGCTTCATCCTCATAATTTTGTTTCGCGTCCCACGGGAGGCCTCCCAGAAAATACGCGTCGTCGAAAGTGGTGTCGTCGTTGCCCCAATTGGCGACATGCTCCACCGCGCCCGCGCCCGTTACGGCCGCTTTGAAGCGGGTGGTTTGCGTGATAAGCCAGTTGGTCAAGTAGCCGCCGTAGCTATAACCGCCAACGGCCAGACGATCCGCGTCGGCGCTACCGTCTTTCACCAGCGCGTCAACACCCTCGAGGATGTCGCGGCCGGGCCTGGAAACGATCTTGGGGATGATCCCGAGAGTGAATTTATCGCCATAGCCGACCGAGCCGCGATAATTGGGTTGAAAGACCAGCCAGCCTTGTGTCGCGGCCATGCCCGCCCAGCTATACCAGTCGGCGCCGAACTGGTTGCCGTCGGCGTCGCCTGGCCCGCCATGGATCAGCGTCAACATCTTGAGGTTTTTGGCGCCGAATTGTCCGGGGGGATAGATGAGCATGCCTTCCGCGGTGACGCCGTCATCGGTGGTCCAACCGTAGGGCTTGCCTTCGGGGAGCGCATGCTCGAGTAAGGCGTGGTTAAAGGCAGTGATGGGCCGGGCGTGCGCCAGATCGTTGGGATCGTCGGCGAGCCAGACTTCGGCCGGTTCCCGCAAAGAAGAGTGTACAAATGCGAGGCGCGAAGTGTGGGCGCCGGCGGACAGTTTGTCGTACGTTCCAGGCGAGCCGGGGCGCATGACAAAATCGCTGGCAGGCTTTTCCGCCGTATAGAGCTGGACCTCAGTTCCCAGGCGGCCTTGCGCGATCAGTCCACCGGCCGGCAGCACCGAGAAACCGGCGATCGCGCCCTGGAAATCGGATGCCCAGCGAGTGACGGCAGGAGCGGTGGGGCCACTTTCCGTGTCTACCGAATAAACGCGCGACTGGGCATCCTGATATTTTCCCTCCACCGAACCGTTGAGGAACGAGAAAAAAATCCCCCGGCTGTCGGACGACCAGTGGAAAACATCCAGGACCGCTTCGCGCTGCAGCAACTTGCGCGGTTCGCCGCCAGCCGCGTCAATCAGATAAATTCCGTAGGCATCCAGAGCTTCCCAGCGCTCGGTGCGAGAATCGGTGAGCAAGGCGATGCGTTTGCCGTCGCCTGATGCTTCCAGTTGCTTTACGCGCCACGGCGTGGTGGCCAGTTGCCTGGCGCGCGTGGAAAGATTGCAGGCTTTGGCGGGGCTATTGGTGAGGCAAGTGCGCGCTTCTGCAATTTCGATGCGGTGAATGGCGTCGCCGCGCTCGGATTCGCGGAATTCAACGACATCTTTCCAGTCCTTCTTGTAGGCCTCCTGTTGTTCTTTCGTCCATTGGCGCGTAGCGAAATAGATCTGGCGAGAATCGGCAGACCAGGCGAAAGCGTGGACTTCTTCTTCGCTTTGGGTCACGGGAAATGGCTCTCCGCCGCTTAGTGAAATTAAATAAACCTGATCTGCCTTTTCGGATTCCGCCGCTGACGCTGTGTCGGTGGAGGATTCGGATTGTGGGCTGCGATCGGACAGGAACGCGATCCAGCGGCCGTCGGGCGAAAATTCCGGTTTGGTGTCGTGGCCGGATTGGGTAAGTTGCGCCAGCGACCCGGAGGCGCCGGGCTCATCGCGATACAGCCAAAGGTCGCTGCGGAAGCGATTCGCGTCCCAATCGGCGCGCGTGGTCTGGATGGCGACGGCGCGGCCGTCGGGCGCGAGCCGCACAGCCGGAATGTCCACAGAATTGAAGAAGACATCGAGGGTGAGGGGTGGTTTAGCAGTTGGCGTTTGGGCCAGGGCGGCAGAGCAAAACAGAGCCAGGATTAGGGCGCGATGGAGGTCGAGACACATGGAGATCATGTTAACTTAAGCGAGTTGCTGCCAACGGCAAGACGTCGGCCCGATTTCCGGGAGCCTGACAAAGCGACGGATTTGTCTAGCCCAATCCGCGCCCGGTGTACTGTCTACGGGTCATGATGATGAAGGAGACTGCTCCCATGACCATTCAGATCACCAAACCCGAAGTCGAGGCGTTAATCAATCAGCGGCTGCGGCCGGCGGATTTAAGCACGCCGAAGATGTTGTCTGGCAGGCCCTTCAGTCCTCACCGCCAGAAGCAACAACGCCGCCCATTAATGCCGCCGCTGCGAAGGACATGGTTGAGCTTTTTGCGCCACTACGCGGCTTGAATATCGATTTTGAGAGCGACAGGAGCAAGGACACGGGCCGGGATGTCAATCTGTGAAGAGATATTTGGTGGACACCAATGTGCCGTCAGAACTCACCCGCGAAAGGCCGGATGCGCGGGTCGCTGCATTTCTCGCCAACGCTGGCCCAAGCAGCGCGTTTCTTAGTGTCTTGACGATTGGTGAAGTCTGCAACGGTATCGCCACCCTCCCGGCGAGCCAGAAGCGCACCGGTCTGCGAGACCGGCTTGATATCGAGGTTCGGTCATGGTTCGCCGGTCGCATACTGCCGGTGACGGAGCCAATTGCCGCGAAGCCAAAAGGAATGACCTTGGCCGTTGTGGACGGAGTGATCTAGCCGACCTCTGCTCATGCTCCGCTCCAGACAGTGTTTTGTTGGTGGCCTTTGTTCTCCTGTGACAACACATCTATCCTGCGTAATGAGGAAGTGCGGCCTTAATCGTCGTTGGTTCGATGGATAGTCGATTTCACGGGGCTGATTTTTTGAAGGTGGACGTGCTGTATGCGGGCGACGGTAGCCCATGGGTGCTTAACGTTTTTTGGGGAGACCGAGGAGAATGACAGCAGCCAGAGGGATACTGATCCGGCGGGAAACTTTCCATGAGCCGTCAAAACCATTTATTGTAAAGTATGGATCAAACAATATCCATATGGTTTGTTCCGGTTTCGGGAGACTGGACGGATCGCCGACGCGGATCCCGCACCCGGCGGTAGCCACTCATGGCAGATCCAGGTTTGGCTTGTTCCCCAACCGGCTCCCCCACCGGTGCGGCCGGGACTCAACGACCAGCCGTCTCACTTTATTTTGCTGGAACGCGAAGTAGAGCGGGAATTCCGTCCGCAGATATTGGAGAGGCTGCAGCAGAAGGTTGACGCAGTGGCCGAGGAAGCCCGCGCTGTCTCACCCCTCTGTCCGCAGTGTGCTCGGCCGATGGGCTATCACGATACCCACCCGGTCTCCTGGCTGGCCCGCTGGGGCTCCCTACGGGCCTCCGTGACACGCTACCGTTGCCGACGCTGCAAACGGGAGCGACAGCCCTTGCTCGACCTGCTGGGCGTGGAACCGGGACGCATCTGTGGTTCGCTGGCTCGATTGTTGGCTTTGCTGGCGGCGGTGGCGCCGTATGAATTGGCGGCGCGGTTGGCGAACCTGCTGCTGGGGGTGAATCTCAATGCCATGGCCGTCTGGCGGGTGGCGCAACGTGTGGGCCAAGCCGCTGCCAGCTACAGTGATGCCTTGAGTCAGTATCATGCCGATAGCCGCAGCCAGGGCGCGTCTGTCGAGAACGCACCGCCGGCGGTCGTGTTGGGAGTGGACGGTTGTGTTTTAGGAATGCAAGTCCGCATGCAGCGGCGCCGTCGGCTAGGAGAGCAATCTCTGCCAGCCCTCCCGCCCGTGGAAAAAGGACAGTTCCGAGAGGTCAAGACGGGCGTACTTTTACTGCCACAGGAGCGCGTGGAGACTTGGCCCGGACGGCGCTCGCTGGTCCGGCGATTCCCGGTTACTTGCCTGGGGGATGCCGACGAGATTTTCCGGCGCTTATATGGGCAACTCCGGGAACTGGGCTGGGTAGGGGCCCACACCACGGTGGTGATCGTGGGGGATGGAGCCGAATGGATCTGGAACCGCGCCGCGATGTTTGTGAACCGCTGCGAAATCCTGGACTTCTGGCATGCACTGGAACATGCCTGGACGTTCGCGCGGATGCGCTATGGAGAAGGTTCTACACAAGCGGATGTTTGGGTTCACGGCATCGCCGAAGATCTGCGGGCTGGCAAGGTGCAAGATGTAATCGCAAGGCTGAAGCGTTTGCGTCCACAGACCCCAGAGCTGCGGGAGAGCTTGCAGGCGCTGATCCGGTACTACAGCGAAAATGCCGGACGCATGCGCTATGACGAGTACCTGCGGCTGGGCTATGGGATCGGCAGTGGTGCTGTAGTTGCCGTGGCCTGAGCGCACTGGTTGCGCCCGCCGTTGACCTCCGCTAAACGATGCGCGATGCTCGGGCTATGGCCCATCGAGCAGGAGTGGAAGTTCCATCCGATCTTCGCGCTCGTTTGGGAGAGCCAGGCTCGATCTACTGGCGCTGTTTCGCGCGTTGGATCGGATGGATTTATCCCCCGCTGAGATTCCGCAGCGGCTCATTCAGCAGCTCTTCGAACTCGATGCCGACTATGCGGAGGCGCTCTGGGCGCTGGATCAACCACCCGGAACTCTGGATTTGCGGGCCCTGCTCCGTGACGCTCTGGCCTCATTGGACCAACTGCCGGAAGCCTGCGCTCGATTCCGAAAGGATCTTCCCCGAAGGGCTCATCCACGCTTGGCCGAGCTAGAAATCTCCATCCGGAACGGTCTGGACCCGGCGGAAACATACAACATGGTCCCAGGCCATTGATCCCCAAAAACGGTTACGCACCCGGGCGACGGCCCGCTTGTCGTCCTCACCGATATGGTGTAATGTGATGAAGAACAAAACAGGTGAGGGCCAAGACGGCAACCGGCGGTAGAACGAAGGTCGAAGGCGCGGCGGCGGTCCGCGCGTCAATCAGTTTTCCGCCCGATGTTTATGAGACGCTTGAAGTTATCGCCAAGGAAAAAAAGGTGTCGCTGGCCTGGGTGGTGCGCGAGGCCGTTGAGAAATATATCGCCGATAAATGGCCGCTTTTCGGCAGTCCAAAGGGAGAGTAGGGCGTGTGGACAGTCTGTCGCCCGCGGAACGATCGGAAATCATGGCGCGGGTCCGGTCCAAGAACTCGCGGCCCGAGTTGTTCGTTCGTAAGCTCGTGTTTGCGCTCGGATACCGATACCGGCTTCACGCGAAGGATTTACCCGGCCACCCGGACCTGGTTTTCCGAAAGCTCGGCAAGGTTGTTTTCGTCCACGGCTGTTTCTGGCATCGTCACGCGGCCTGCGCGCTGGCGCGGCTTCCCAAGTCGCGGCTGGACTTTTGGCTTCCAAAGTTGGAGGGAAACAGGAAACGCGACGAAAAGAATAAAAGGGTGCTTCAGCGCCAAGGATGGAAAGTGCTGACGATTTGGGAGTGCCAGCTTGGAAGTTCCGAACGGCTGACCGCCAGGATAAGGGGGTTTCTCGATGCGTAGCGTTGAGCTGTTCGCCGGTGCCGGTGGCCTCACGATTGGCATGTCGAACGCGGGATTTCATCACGCCGCGGTGATCGAGTGGGATCACGACGCTTGCGAGACGTTCCGCGAAAACCAGCGTCACCGGCTGCGATCGGTCGAGGAATGGCCGCTGTACGAGGGCGATGTCAAGGCATTCGACTACGGCAATCTGAGCGATGTCATGGTCGTGTCGGGCGGCCCGCCCTGTCAGCCATTCTCGCTCGGAGGGAAACACCGCGGGTACATGGACAAACGCGACATGTTTCCCGAGGCGGTTCGCGCGGTGCGCGAACTACGGCCCAAGGCTTTCATCTTCGAGAACGTGAAGGGCCTCATGCGGGAAACGTTCGCCGGCTACTTCGAATACATCCTTCTTCAGCTTACGCATCCGAGTCTCACCCGGCGGAACTCGGAGACCTGGACGGAACACCTCGAAAGGATTGAGAAGCATCACACGTCGCGACGGGATCGCACCGAGTACAACGTGGTTTTTCGGCTGCTTAACGCGGCGGACTACGGCGTACCACAGCATCGCGAACGCGTGTTTTTCGTGGGGTTCCGCTCCGATCTTGGCGTGGAATGGAGCTTTCCCGAAGGCGACTGCTCGGAGAATGCGTTGTTGCGCGCGCAATGGATCACGGGCGAGTATTGGGAGCGGCATGAGGTTCCCAAGCGCGAACGGTCGAAACTCACGGAGCGGCAAGTCGCCCGCGTTGAAAGACTCCGCAGTGATTATCTGTTCGATGCCGGCAAGCCCTGGTTAACCGTGCGCGACGCTATCGGCGATTTGCCGGACCCCGAGAAAAAACCGGGGAACGGCATTTCGAACCACGTTTTTAATCCAGGCGCGCGGAGCTATCCGGGTCATACGGGCAGTCCGCCCGACGAACCGGCGAAAACCCTCAAGGCCGGCGATCATGGCGTTCCGGGCGGCGAGAATATGCTTGCTCGCGTGGATGGCTCCGTGCGGTATTTCACAGTGAGGGAGGCTGCGCGCCTGCAAACCTTCCCGGATGACTATACTTTCCGCGGAGCTTGGACCGAGGCCATGCGCCAGTTGGGCAACGCCGTTCCGGTGCTTTTGGCCGAGACTGTGGCGCGATCGGTCGCGGAAACCCTGCTCACCACCAGGGGGCGGGGCTAGTGGATGGCGGCACCACCGGGAAAGCTCGAACAGTTAGCGGTTCAACTCAAGGAACTCTCTGAGAAGCTGGCAAAGGAGGAGGCGTCGCAACTTCCGGCGAACCGCGCGAAGCGAGTCCGCGAGACCCTCAACGAAGCCTATGACAAGCTCAGAACGGTCATGGACGACCTCGATCCGATCAAGCACCCTGGCTTCGTGTTCGATCCGTCGAATCCGAATGTGGTCGGGCGGGTCGTCGGCATCACCATGATCGCCCAAACTCGCAAGCCCCTTGCGAATGTCGAACGTTTCTATGGCTCCGGAGTGTACGCGATTTACTACAACGGCGATTTTCCGGCATACGGGGGAATCACAAAGCGCGAACACCCGATCTATGTGGGCAAGGCCGATCCCGGCGACGCGGCCAGCAAGACGGCGATGGAGCAGGGGGATAAGCTCTCTGGCAGGCTAAATGAGCACCGCAAGAATATCGCGAGGGCTACAACCACTTTGCGGCTGGAAGATTTCGAATACCGCGCCCTGGTGGTGCAGACCGGATGGCAAAGCTCGGCGGAGACATACCTGATTGATCTCTTCAAGCCGATCTGGAACAACGAGGTTGGAATCGCTTACGGTTTCGGCAAGCACGGCGACGCTCCAGAAACTCGCGCCAATTTGCGCTCCCCATGGGACACGTTGCATCATGGCCGCGACTGGGCGCATCGCGATCCCAATATGAAAGACGCGCGGGCAGCGGAGCGGATCGTCGATGACATTGCTCAACATCTCGCCAAGTATCCGGCGCTCGGCTCCATAGACGATATCCCGCGGCGCTTTCTTGAGGAAATGCGGGCGGTGTCCTGATGTTCAGCCAAGCGAAGGGACTGGCGTTTCGTGCTTTATGAGTTGCTGGCAGCGCTTGAGCACGGAAGGCTGCCCGTTCCAAAAAGCGCGAAGGGCGCGGCTCGCACCGCGCTCCACTTTGCGCGAGTTGCTCGAAAGGCTTGTGCAGAAGAGACCGTACGGACGCCGGGCTCCAGGCAGCCATCGTTCGCGATGATTTCGCCCCGCGGTCGTTCGCGCGCTACTGGGCGATATAAAACTCACTAGCCGACTTGGTCGTGCTGGCGCCACACACGGCGATCGTTTCCACATACCCTACGCCGACCGCCGCCGTACTGGGGATTGCTAAGGCTGTACTCAGGAGGATGCTGGTTGGAGCGGTGAAACTGAAACTCGGGGTGGTGGAGGCAACTACGGTCTTTGACTTATCCACAATCTGGATAGTGAAAGTGCAGGAACCGGTGTAGTTGAAGTCAGAAAGAAAAGCGTTGATTTGGGAAGCCGCCCCGCCCTTGACGATGTAACTCGCAGGCATAAGGATGCCCATGTTCGGCGCTGCTGCATTCGTAACGCAGCTGTAGCACGGCACTCCGGTCGAATTCGGCCCGATCACGGTCATCGTATTCAGGAGAAACGGTGTGCTGGCATTGGTAACATCCGGCACAGTTTTGGCGGCTTCGCTGTCCAATGGCAGAACGGCCAGCGTAACGGTGACACGCGAGCCGGTTGCATCCGTGGTTGACTGAGCCCACAGCGAAGCGCCGCAAGCAGTAAGCAAAGCTACAAATAGGAAACTTTTCAACATTATGTCTTTCATCCTCTTTTCCTTCTTATCTCATAGAATCGGTAAGCACCCGTGCCACGCAATCCGCCCGCTGGGGTCAGACTGCGATCAGCTTAGGGTTTCTTAATATATCACTCCTGGACCGTCAGCGGGGATACGCTCCTGGCTTCGCTCGATAGGGCATCCGCTTAACCCTCGATTCGAAGATGGTACGATGGTGTGACACGTACCACGGGGGAAATTCAAATTGGCGCGCGCAATAATTACGGCAGTTTTCTGTATTTTATCTTTCACTATCGGTCTCCGGCAGCAAGCCTGGGCTGGGACTCTGGGACAAAGCGTTCAGAGTTTAACGTTAACCGGCCTGGGGCCAAATGCCAGCGGCGATGGTGTATCGCAGGTTACTTGGGGCGATTGTTCCTTTGATGGAACGAAAACAAACTGCACGCTCTCGGGTCCTTTTACGGGGCTTGGACCGGGCGGTACGTATGATTTCGTGCTCTCTTATCCGGGCGATGGGCAATCGCCACTGACAGCCATCACAGCGCCCGGCAGCGAGTATTTCACGCTTTCCTTGAGCGCGGGGAGCCTGACTTACACCTTCAATGAAAGCAATGGGACTTCGCTTTCGTTCAACAGATTGGATTATTCGATCTTTTATATACAAGGCACGTTCGCCTGTACCGGAGGGGTGGCGAGCTGCGATCCCGGAACGGTGGGACAGACGCCAGGTGCGACGGAGAGCGGGCCCGTGAATGGCACGTTCGCTCTCGCGCCGACCATCCAGACCGTAATCTCCGCTGGATCGTACGGAGGGTTCACTTCCATTGCGCCCGCGACCTGGATCGAGATCTACGGACAGAATCTGGCTACCACAACCGCGGACTGGACCGGAGGTTTTCAGGGTAACAATGCGCCGACGACGGTGGGCGGAACAACCGTGACAGTGGGCGGCGAATCCTTGTTCATCGACTATGTCAGTCCCGGCCAGGTGAATGGCCAGGTGCCGTCGGATGTGGCCGCCGGGCCGCAACAGGTGATTGTGACCAACGCGGCTGGCACCAGCCCTCCCTTTACGATCACCGTGAACCCCACCGAGCCGGGTTTGCTGGCGCCGCCCGGCTCGTTCGTCATTAGCGGCACGCAATACGCGGTGGCGCTGTTTTCAGACGGCTTTTATGATCTGCCGCCGGGGTTAGTTTCCGAAATTGCTTCCAGGCGCGCGGTGCCGGGAGACACCATCATGCTGTATGGGATTGGGTTCGGTCCGGTTTCCGATGGCACTTCCGCAGGTGTGATCGATCAGAACCTGAATCAGTTGGATGCGGCATTGGACATCGCTATCGGCGGCGTGTCCGCTACCATCCAGTACGCGGGGTTGACGCCGCAGGTGGTGGGCCTCTATCAGTTCAATGTGGTGGTGCCGGACATTCCAGCCAACGACAAAACGCCGCTGACGTTCACGCTCAATGGAACGCCGGGCACTCAGACGATGTTTTTGTTTATCGGGAATTGAACGCGACTGGCGTGCGCGCCGCAGGCCGAGGCCGCCGAACACAGCACCCCTGGCCAGGGAAAATCCCTCGACAGAGGCGCGTTGTGTCCAAGCGACACGACGAAGAAGCATTGCGGTGCAAAGACGTTAGCAGCCTGTGTCGAAACCGGCTCCCTTTACGGTCGCGGCTCTGTAACTCGCGGAATCTGCCGAACCGCGCGCCAGCAGCACACCCGGAGACCACCCGAAGGCCAGCAGCACATTCGAAGACGACAGGAGGTCGCGCACCCTGGGAACATCCGGTCGAAAACTCCCGCAGGGATGGCCGTGAACTGGAGAACATCGACTCGAAGAATACCGGAAGGGTGGCGCGTGAGCAAGCGCAATGGTCGGGATAAACCGGCGTGCAGTCGGGGATGAAAGAGCCCCACGAGAAAGGAGTAGCGAACCATCTTGACCTCGAGTCTTGCGCTGGGTGCCGCGAGGTGCCGGGTGAAGGGTAGACAGAGGCATCGACGGGCCGGGAATTGAGCTTCGAAAAACGCAATTCGGGCGCCGACCGTGTGCTTGTAACGGGAAGGGCCACACTGGCGGGAACGCAATCGCGAGTTTCCGTCAGGCCCGGCGTAGTCCAAGAGCCAGGAGCACGTCGAGAAACTGCACGCGCGAGAACCGAGAGACCTCGCCGGCATCCGGGGCCAACCAGCCACCGGATCGGCACGGGAAGCCAAAAGCGAGAATCCTGCGACTGATCCGAAAATGGCTCAAAGCGGGAGTAATCGAGGACGGCGAATGGTCGGAGACAGAGAAAGGTACCCCGTTGACCAGGGGCAAAGACGACTGGCGGCCTTCTGAGGAACT
>Ga0302326_10001784_pt1 | contig 53726 bp, 50 predicted proteins | sample Palsa_T0_3_FD_202264 | JGI IMG/M metagenome (GOLD analysis project Ga0302326, IMG submission 202264) | Peat permafrost microbial communities from Stordalen Mire near Abisko, Sweden - Palsa_T0_3 | ecosystem: Environmental > Terrestrial > Soil > Palsa > Peat permafrost | place: Sweden: Abisko...
TGGCGCAGGATATTCTCGCGCCTGGAGCCCAGAGGTCGAGAGTCTGATTGGTGCGCAGATTTCAGCCCACTTCACCCCGGAGCTTTCGGCGGTCGTGCAAGCCATTGCCGAGCAAAACTACGATGGAACCTACACACCGCATGTCGAATGGGCGAATATCAAGTACCAAATTGCGCCGGATTTAAGCGTCCGCGTCGGTCGCTTCGAACTGCCGACGTTCCTGTACTCCGACACGCGCAAGGTGGGCTACACCTACCCCTGGGTGCGTCCGCCGATTGAGGTTTACAATCTGTTGCCGATTACGGCTAGCGACGGCGGAGGCTTCAGCTACAGTGCGAACCTCGAGGATTTCACCAACACCACTCAGGGCAGTTTTGTTCAAAGCAATACGCCGCTGCCGAACAATCGCGGGACCGCTTTCGCCAGGGACTCCATCAATTTTTCCAACACGAGCGAATACAAATCATTGACCGTTCGGGTCTCCTATCAGCACGCGCGCCTGACCATCGCCTCGTTCGACGGCTTGCTTGACACCTTCAGATTGTTCGGGCCGCAAGGCATCGTCATTGCGGACGACTATAATTCCGACAGCAAGCCGGTCGTGACCGAGGTCATTGGCGCGAGCTACGATCCCGGCCACTGGTTCTTGATCAGCGAGTGGGGGCACAACCGAAGCGACTCCATACTCGGCGAGAATACTGCCTGGTACGCGAGCGGCGGTATTCGCGCCTGGAAGTTCACGCCCTACCTGACGTATGCCCACGAAAGTGCGGCCATTAACTCCGATCCGGGAATACCGCTGGCCGGCTTGTCGCCGGCGCAGGCGGGCATGGCTGCCGGCCTTAATGCTGCACTGAATGCAATCCTGCAGGGGATCCCCGCTCAAAGTACTGTGTCCCTGGGCGCGCGTTGGGATGCTGTCAAGAATGTCGACCTAAAGGTTCAATTCGATCACACCAGGCTCGGCGCCGACTCAAACGGTACGTTGATTAACGTGCAGCGAGGGTTCCAACCCGGCGGGACCGTCAATGTAATCAGCGCCACGCTCGACTTCGTATTCTGATCGGCGCATGTCTCGACTACGGTGCGAAAATATGACATATAACATGTGCTATATCCGCAGGTTACCGTTGTTACCTCGAATTATTCTACATGCGAAACCTGTTCTATGCGAAGTCAGGCAATCGCCTAGTGCGGCATTCCAATTGAAACAATTCCGACGGCCGCTGACATTACCGCGCGAAGCGCTGGCGGGAACATACCTGGGCCATGAAGCGCATTGTTATCTACGAGGAGGATTACCTTACCCGGAGCCTGCTGCGGGAGTGGCTGAGCGAGGCCGGCTATCGCGTTTATCTGGGTACTCTACACGACACGAGCCGCAAATGGATCGCGGACCTCGTGATCGTGAGCGTCTACAGGCCCAAAGACGCCGACTTTGATTGGGCAGAGGACATACATAACGCGCATCCGGGTGCACCGCTGATCGCGATCTCCGCCCAGTTTCGTTCCGGGCTGTCGTCGAACGGTGAGTCCGCACAGAGTCTCGGCGTACACCACGTGATCGCGAAGCCTCTAATCCGTGCCGATTTGCTCGAGGTCGTGCGCGGTATCATAGGCATGCCAGAGTAGCGATGCGGCTTTGCCATCGGCACCTCATTTGCACTAGGGAGCGTCGTCGGCAAGCGCCATGCGCGCCTTGTAGGCCGCAACGCAAACCGGTAAATCCCAAAACATACGCGGAACCATGCTGCCATTGGCGGCGCGCACGGCATTGCCATAGTCCTTCCAATAGCGCTCGCAGTAGGCGGCATCGTTGTGCGGATCCGCCTTGCATTTGGCGATCTCCATGTCGCGCAGCGGTTTGATCTTCACCTCGCGCTCGGCTTCGCACTGTGCCTCAAGCGCTGCGACGTCACTCTGCTTGTCCGCCAGCAGGCGCGGCGATCCGGCCCAGAGCAGCAGTGCAGCGGCGAACGCAAACGATCGGGAAATCCACGGATTACCGTTTGTGCGCCGATCCATTGATGCCCCCCAATACTGCGTTGCTGTTCCAGCACTCTAGTCCTCGACCCATGAATCCTCCAAGCAGATTTCGTTGTGGGCAGCGGCGTTCGCCACGCGTCAGGGAGACGCTTGCGGCGTCGTCCTGATTGCTTCCACTTGAATTCTGAGCGTGACGTCCATGTGGAATCCGTACATGCGTCCAACGCTGATGCCGAACTGGCCGCGATTGAATATGCACTTGAATCTTCCGATGCTCAGCACCAGCGGCTGTGTGATCCCGTGAAGCGTCAATTTTCCGGTAACTACCGTGGGCGCACCGTTAATGAAGCTGCCGAGCGTGCCGGTGTAGTGAGCGGTTGGATATTTTGCCGCCTCGAGAATCGCAGGCGCGGTCGAATTGGCCGCCGCGGCGTTCAGCTCCTCGTTGCCGAAATCAACGCTTGCGATATCAACGACGATATCGACCGTGCCGGTCCCGCCTGCAACATCCAGCGTCACCGTGCCGCGCGGATTCCTGCTAAAAGACGTTTCGTACCAACAACTGCTCGCCGCGATCCGCGCTGTCGCCGAGGGCGCGACCGTATTTCAGCCGGCGGTGACAGAACGGCTGTTACGCGCCGGAGGCGCCCGTCCCATCGAAACAGAGGCACGCCGCGAGGAGCTGACCGGACGTGAATCCCAAGTCGTGGGGCTGATGGCCGGCGGGTACAGCAACCGCGAAATTGCCGAGGCGCTGGGCACGGCGGAAGGTACCGTCAAGAACCATGTCTCGAGCATCCTTGCAAAATTCGGCGTTCGCGACCGAACCCGCGCCGTGCTCAAGGCACTGGAAACCGGAGACCTGCGCGCTCCGCTCCCCTAAGATCAGCCCTTCGCGTAATTCTTCAGGCCATGAGGGGTTTCGCCGCGCTTTTGCGCTATCTCCTAGGAGATTCAGATTAAGGGAGTAGCCAATGATAAATTCACCGATGCAACGCTTAATTCTTTGGATCACCCTCCTGAGTCTTGCCGGATGCACGACACTTCGACCTATCGACGTCAATTCGGCTCAGCCGTTGAAAGCCGGCGATCGGGTCTCGATCGTAACCACGGACAATAGAAATCACGCCTTCAAGGTTACGGAAATAGCTCCCGGAGTCATCAAGGGGCGCGCCATTGAAATTCCAGTGGACCGGGTGGCCTCGGTAAGCAAGCGCGAGTTCAGCACAGGCAAGACCGTGGCGTTGGTCGCGTTAAGCCTTCTGGCAGTTGGGGGCCTGGTTGCGATCGTGGCCGCCCACACCGCGCCGGCCTTTGCGCTGCAATGAGAGCATCGGCGCCTGGTCAACGCGGGGCGGACTGCGTTGATAGCGAGGCGCCGGCAAGCCGGGCTATCGCTCCGAGCGTGGTTTGCTCGGCATTCAGTCCTAGGCGGAAATCCGCATCGCCAAAGGTTGCGTAGAGATCGGTCGGCTGATGCCAGTGCGGGTCCCAGCCGGCGCCGATCTGGGTGCCACGCTCGTTTTCGCGCACGCTGATTGCGGGAGTGAGGTCCATGAACGGCGTGCTGTCCGTGTTGGTCATGTGCGGGCCAACGCTGGCAGGATAATCCGTCGCATACGCTTCGTTGGACGCGTAGAACGCCCACGCCAACTTCTGCGCGCCCTCCGCCTGCTTTGCCTGCGACTGGAATTCGACATTCACATCGGCCTCGGCGCGCTGCGTGGGGTTCACCGTGCCGTCGGGACGTGGCATGCCGTGATCGAACAGCAACATGTCATGCTGCACCATGCCCAGCCAGCGGGGCTCCGGATAATGCCCTGAACCGGCCGGTTCCTCGATCCCCTGTAGCTGCGCCCGCTGCTCCACATAGGCGTAGGCGCCATCGAGGCCGGTCTCTTCATTGTTCCATAGCACAAAGCGGATGGAGCGCTCCGTGCGCACATTCGGACCGGCGAAGATTCGCGCCAGTTCCATGACCAGCGCGGCCCCGGAGCCGTCATCGTTCGCGGCCTCTCCCCAGCCGATACCGTCCATGTGGCCGCCCACGATGTACATCTCCTCCGGATGTGTGCTGCCGATCTTGGTGCAATACACCTCCTGCCGCTCTCCGGGAGCGCTTGGCTGCGAATTCCGGGCGCGCAAGTCAGCGTCGGGCTGGCGTTGCGGATCATCGTTGACCCCGATTACGGCGCGCTGCCCGCGGAAACGGCCGCCTCCCTTCGCCGTATCGGGCGCTACCGGCGGCCCGCTCGGACGGGCCTTTTGTTCCGGTGAGTAGCTGTAGGTCAATCTGGTGACATCCGAGCAGCCGTAGGCACGCAGCTGCGACTCGATCCAATCGAGGGCGGCACGATTGCGGTCCGTACCCTGGCGACGGTCCCCGAATCGCGTCAGTCCCTTGATGGTCGCCTTGTAGCGCTCAAGATCCAGGCGTGCCACGAGCTGAGCCACCGGGTCGCCCGGGGCGGATGCCGCCGCGCCGGGTTCGGCCGCCACAATCGGCAGCGATGCAAGCATGGCAAGCGCGCTCAAGGCACACAGCGTCGTGATTCTCGGATCTGCGAATGTACTCACGGGTTTTCCCCCTCCTCGCTCATGCGCCGCCTTCAATTGAGTGCCAGCCTACGTTCGTACTCGAACCATGTGCCATTCCTCATGATCGGGTGTGCCATGATGAAGAAAATCGGCCACGATGGTCAGCTTATTCCCAGAGCGCCGGTAAGACATTCGTTCCCCCGCATGATCACCCTGGCCATCAAAAACCACCCCGTTGCGCTCGCAACTCGAGGCTATGAACACCATCGGACTACCACGTTCTTCCCATGCGGTCTTCAGGCCGCCGTCGAAGTGCCGCAGCAGCATCGATATCGAATCTCCATCAGCCCTGACCGTCATGATCTCGGCAAAACCCGATTTGCCCGGGGGAAATTCCCAGGCGCTCCCCATCAGGACGCCGTTCGGAGCCAGGCTCCAGGTTTCCTGCGCTCGATCGGGGTCCGCAGCGTTGTGCCAGGATCCGGCCATCCAGGCGATATCCATCAATGCGCACGGATGCGACTGTGAATGCAATATCGGCGCGATTGCCAGGAGCGCCAGGGCCGCCAATGCTTTCGTAGAATTCTTTATCATGTAAGTGAATGCTGATAGCAATACGGGCGCAGAGACCATTCTCGCCCAACAACATGTTCGATTTAATCCATGGCTGACAGAATATCGCCCGGCGTGAGGCGGCGGCAACTATCGGGGGTTTCAATGCCACGAGCTTTATGGAAGGGCGCCATTTCCTTCGGCCTGATTTACGTGCCCGTCGAGCTGCACACTGCCGCCAGGGAGAACACCCTGCCGCTGCACATGCTCGACAGCCGCGACTTCGCGCCGGTCGGCTACCATCGCGTGAACAAGAAAACCGGACAGGAGGTGGACTGGGCGCACATCGTCAAGGGCTACGAGTATAAGAAAGGCGATTTTGTGGCACTTTCCGACGCGGATTTTAAACATGCCAATGTAAAGGCCTCCGAGACCATCGCGATCGACACCTTCTGCGATGCTGCTCAAATTCCCGCCATGTACTACGAGAAGCCCTATTACTTGTCGCCCGCCAAAGGCGGCGATAAGGTTTATGCCCTGTTGCGCCAGGCGCTGGAAGCCACTCATAAGGTGGCGATCGCGAGCTTTGTGATGCATCAGCGGCAACACCTATGCGCGATCGCTCCCTATGGATCGTCACTAATGTTGTTGACGCTGCGCTTTGCCGAGGAGGTGCTCCCCGCCGCCGAGCGCGTGCCGACGGCCAAAATCAGCGCCGCCGAGCTGGCGATGGCAAAGCAGCTGATCATGAGCATGCAAGGCAAATTCAGCGCGAGCAAATTCAAGGACACCTACCGAGCGGATCTCAGGCGGCGCGTTCAGGAGAAGATAAAAAATAAGCAAACCCATTCGTTGGACGTCGAGCAGCCCGCAGGCGAGCGACCCAAGGCGCAGGTCATCGACCTAATGGCCGCGCTCAAAGCGAGCCTGGACAAGACCGGGCGCCGCGGCCAGCCCAAGGCCGCGCGCAAGTCGCTCAGGGCTTGATACCGAACTCCGGCCACCCCGGCTGAGGCGCTCGCAGCAACCGGCAAAAACTGGTCGACGCGGGTGTGCGCTTGGGTGCAAACTTCGGCGCGGGTGAAATATGCCGACATCGATCAATCAGACCGAGAACCTGCTGTTCATGACCTTGCTGCAGCTGATCGTGATGGTCGGCGCGGCGCGCTACATGCACACGGTGTTTCGCCGGCTTGGCCAGCCCGGAGTCATCGGTGAGATCGTCGCCGGGCTGCTGCTGGGACCCTCGCTCATCGGTCATTTCTTTCCACAAACCTCGCTCGCGCTGTTCGGCGCGCATGCCTCGCAGCCCATCACCATCATCAGTCAAATCGGGCTGATTCTGTTGATGTTCCAGATCGGCATGGATTTCGAATTCGATCATCTCAAAGTTCGCCGCAATCGGCGCGCGGCCATTGCCGTCACGATTTTTTCGGTCAGCGTGCCCCTGGGCCTCGGCATCCTGCTCGGCCGACTGTCCGCGCCGATCCTGGCGCCCGGCACAAACGCCTGGCAATACAGCCTGTTCCTCGGGCTCGGCATGGCTATCACCGCCGTGCCTATCCTCGGGCGCATCCTGCGCCAATACGGCTTGACGCACACGGAGGTCGGCGTCGTGGCGATCTCCGCGGCTGCGATCAACGATGTCATCGGCTGGCTGCTGTTGTCGGCGGTGTCCGCCTATGCCGCCTCGCGATTCTCAGCGCAGCATCTGACCATCCAGCTTGCCGGCTTGCTCGGATTCGTTTTGCTGTTGTGGTTCGTTTTGCGTCCGCTCGCCGCGCATTTGTTGCGCCGCTATCCTTCGAGCAACGGCGAGATCAATCCGAATCTCATGGCCGTGGTCGTGTGTCTGATCTTCGCATTGGGGATTTGCACCTACAGCTTGGGGATATTCGCCATCTTCGGCGGATTTGCCGGCGGCGTGCTGTTTCATCGCAACAAGAGCTTCGTCGAGGCCTGGCGCAGCCAGGTCGGGCGATTGGTGCTGGTGCTGTTCCTGCCGGTTTTCTTCACTTACACGGGGCTGCGCACCAATGTCCTAGGGCTGGTGACTGCCAGCGACTGGGAATGGCTGGTGATTCTACTCAGCGCCTCCATTCTGGGAAAAATCCTCCCCGTGTACTTCGTCGGCCGGGCCTGCGGATTCAACCGCAACGAGTCATCGATTCTGGGCACCTTGATGAACACCCGTGCGCTCATGGAATTGATCGTGCTGAACATCGGTTTTGATCTCGGGTTGATTCCGCAAAAGGTGTTCACCATGCTGGTGATCATGGCGGTGGTGACCACGCTGATGGCAGGTCCGATGCTGAAGAAGCTTCTGTCCGCGCAGGGTCACGTCATTCCCGTCGGCCTCGAGGCGTAATGCCTGCCCTCAACGGTACATGCTCAGCGCTGGGCCACGAGCGCCGCACGCTCTTGCAGCTTTTCCGTCAACGCCACCAGCTGCTGCTGCAAGGCCCTGAGTTGCGCAGCCTGTGAGTCGATCTGGCCTTGCTGCTGTTGCCTGATGTCGGCGATCTGTCGAGCCTGCTCCGCGTTCTGGTTCGATAAAGCTTCGATCCGCGCCTGCTGCTTCTGAACCTCGTTGAGCAGCATCGGCGTCAACTCTTCATACCGCAGGCCTTGGATGGTGCCCGAATCGTCGCGGATCACCAGCTCTGGATAGACCTTGTTCACTTCTTCCGCGATCAGCCCGTACTGCACGGCGCCCGACGGGTCGTTCTTGAGCTGAAAGGTCACGGGCCGAAGCTGCTGGAGTTTTTCGGAGTTCGAGCCCATCGGCGCAATGGCCGTCTTGTAGCGCTCCGAGGAGGCAAGTACCCCAAGCTTCCCCGCCGACGTCACGTACACCGCGCTGCCCGTGACCGTGCTTCCATACACGCCCGCGATAAATGTCTCGGTCTGCAGGCCCTGCGTGCCCAGTCGGATCAGGTCCTTGTCACTCGTCGCACCCACGCTGCCGATCTCGATGGTGTTGCTGCCGTTGGTGAGGTTGTAGGCCGACTGGAATCCCACCGCAATGTTGTTCGATCCGGTTGCATTCTGGTACAGCGACTGCACGCCGACGCCGACATTGTCGCTGCCGGTGGTATTGGCGGGCAATGCGTAGGCGCCGAACCCCATGTTGGATCCGCCCGTCGTGTTGGACCTGAGGGCGTAGGCGCCCAGCGCCGTAGTGTAGCTCCCGGTGGTATTGGCCGAAGAGGCCCCGGAGCCGATGGAGGTATTGTAATTGCCGATCGTGTTGGCAAACAGCGCATTGGCCCCGTTGGCCGTGTTGTAATTGCCCGAGGTATTTGTAAACAGCGCCTCGCTGCCGGTGGCCGAATTGTAGCTGCCGCTAGAGTTGCCATACAACGAGGCATTCCCAACCGCGGTATTGAAGCCGCCGCTGCTAATCACGCCTGACACAGTTGAGCCTTGCAACGCGCTATAGCCGAATGCAGAGTTGTTCGAGCCGATCTGATTTCCGAGCGCCTGATAGCCGGTGCCAGTATTGAAGCTTCCGGAACTATTCTGCCAAAGCGAAGCCCACCCCACGGCGGTATTGTAGCTTCCGCTCTGGTTCGAAAAGATGGACTGGTAGCCCACCGCGGTATTTTGAAGTCCGCCAAGATTCCCGTTGAGCGCTCCGCTCCCGAAGGCGCTGTTCTCTCCGGCCGCGTACGTCGCATTATTCAAATTATCCAAGGAACCTGTTCCATACGCCGTGTTGTAAAGACTATCGCTACTCGGGTTCGGCATAGGGGGTTCCTGGGCAAGCGCTGCTTGCAGGCTCACCAGCAATCCCGCCACCAGAATCAGCGAACGCGCGTTAAAATGTCGCATACATATATCCCTCGTTTCCGTGGTTCAAAAAGCCTTATCGAGCACCCGCATGCCGACATGGTCGCGGCACGCGGCAATTGGCTCACAGTATGAAGATGTGCGCCGCGTCTCTCCATCTTCTCGTCTATCATTACGTTATAAAACAACATGTTACATTATCTTTGTGAGAATTAAGATCATTAACCATTCTGCACGCTGGGCGCCGGCGGCGACCGAGAGCGCCATACCGAGACCGGCATAACAGAATCCATCCACGCATATGAGCGATGCTGGCTTCCGCACAGTAAGGAGCTCGCGATGACAGGTTTGGACGCATTTATCGTTTCGTTCTGCGTAGCCTTTGTGGTGGCCAGCGCCCGGTTCAAAGCCTGGGCCGCAGGTGTCAGCCGCATGATTGCCGTGAAGGCGCGCCGCTAGTCAGCGAGCCTTCTTCTTCTTGGGAATGCGCGCACCCGCCTTCCTCGCCTCGGACAAGCCGATTGCAATCGCCTGCTTGGGGTTGGTCACCTTCTTCCCCGAGCGTCCGCTCTTTAATTCTCCGTGCTTCATCTCATGCATGGCTCGTTCGACCTTACGGCTGCTGAGTTTCTGCTTCGCTGCCATCGATGTCTCCCCTAAGCGCATTAACCGTCTGGGGCTGGAGAATCCTCGAAGCGAGTTCGCGCGGCTATCGGCGCATGGCTTCATCGCCTGTCAGGCACCCCGGCACCCGTGTAGTCCTTTGCCTACGGCGATTTGGCGTATTCTCGTACACGACACTGGGACCGCATTGCGGGAGACTTTCGGTTTGCCCAAATTAGAACTAAACGAGCCCCAACAGCCGTGACCGCGCTTTCCTCGCAGGACTTGGTGGACGCCGCCGCGTGGAGCCTGGTCGGCGAAAGATGCCGGCGCTCCTACGTACATGACTTGCGAGGCGGCTTGCAGGTATTTCATAGCGCCGTCGAGTTGCTGACTCGCGCCGCCAATGGTCCGGGCGGCAACGCTGCGCTGGCCGAAAAGGCCTCCGCCCTCGCCAGGCGCGCCATCGAGAATCACGAAAAAATGCTGGGGGAAGTCTTCAATCAGATAACGCCCCAGAAGGAAGCGCCGACCGCGGTCGACGTCGGCGAGGTTGTGGGCGATGTGTTGCGGTTTCTCAGGGGCGATCTTGCGAGCAGGTCCATTACCATTCGACTGCAATCGGCGGAAAAGGTGCTGGTGCTCGCCCAGGCGCACAAGTTTCGTTTGATCGTTCTCGGCGTGGCCTCGGCTTTGGCGGATGGGCTCGAGGCGGGTTCGCAGCTCGAGGTCAACGTGACGCGCCTCGATTCGAATGCCGTGATCGAGTTCAAATCCAATCTGCCGCCGTGCTCGCTGGTGGCTCCGGCACAGCTGTGGAATTCCCCGGACGCCACGATCTCCCTGCTCGACTTGCTGCTCGCGGTTGCGCAGCGCTGGTTGTCCGCAAATCGGGGCTGCCTCGAGCTGCCGGTGGCCGCGCACCGGCCCGGCGCGTTGCGCATCTGCTATCCCACAACCGGCTGACGGCGCAAGACCCACATGGCATCGCCTATGAAGGTTCTGTATGTCGAGGATAATGCCCTGGTGCGCGAGCTCACAGTGGAGCTGCTCGCGGACGGCGAGCGGCAGGTCACCGCCGTGGCGACGGCCGAAGAGGCCTTGAGCGTCAATCCACATCGATTCGACCTGGTGATCACCGATGTGAGCCTGCCCGGGATGTCCGGTGTCGATTTCGCGCGCCGGCTTCAAGCCATCGATCCCTCGCTGCCCATCATCCTGGTGTCGGGTTACCGTTTGGATACCGAAGAATTTCGATTGGGCCCGAATATCAGAGCGATCACCAAGCCGTTTGGATCGCCCGAACTAGACGCGCTGATCCACGAACTGTCCCCCGCGCTCAAGCGGCGCAGCGGATCCGAACCGTAAACTCCGCCATCACAGGTTGTCGTTGAACTTGATCGCCGCATGAGTGCCGTCGCAGAACGGCTTGTTGCGCGACGCGCCGCAGCGGCACAGGGTGACGCGATTGCGTAGCTCATAATCGTGGCCGTCCGCGCCCACGACCTGCACACCGCCGGTCACCCACAGCGGTCCCGAACACTCGTTGGCGGGATCTTGCACCAGCCCGATGCCGGGCTCGAGTTTGGGTTCGATCGACTCGCCGGTTGCATTATCCCAGGCCACCAAGCGTCCCGACGGGCACTCCCCGGTTTGCTTCACAAAATGCTTGCGCGCCGTCGGATTGTCGGTTTGATTCACCAGATTCCACACCTGGCCGTTGGGATCGCAAAAGCGCGCGAATGCACACAGCCCTTCTGCATCGCTCAGCGACATCGACGGGCCGCGAATGACCTTGGCCTGGCGGCGGTAAGGTTCGCGACTCGCCGTCTCGGTGCCGTCAAATCCCACCTTCTTGTGCGAGCCATCGCAAAAAGGCTTTACAGCGCTGCGGCCGCAGCGACACAAGGCATATTGAGCCTGCGCAGGATAGGTCGGGCCTGCAGTCCATTCGATCGATTCGCCGGCCGCATTGGTGCCGATGGTTTGCTTCGCCAACGGCAGGTCGCCTTTCACCAAGTACGGTCCGTCCTTGGAAATCTGGATCTTGGCATTCGGCGGTTTCTGGTGGTTCATCTTGGCGCTCCCGGCGGTGGAGTATATTACTATGCGAGGCTAACTCGATTATTTTGCGAGCCCGGAATCCCTTAGATGACAGCGACCGTCGCGATCGGCCAAGTTGAGATAGACAAGGCCCTGTACGACTTCGTCAACCAGGAAGCCATTCCCGACACCGGCATCGATCCAGAGTCATTTTGGAATGGTTTCGCCGCGCTCGTGCATCGGTTGGCGCCGCGCAACGCCGCTTTGCTGGCACGGCGCGATGATTTGCAGGCGAAAATCGACGCCTGGCATCATCAGAACCCTGGGCCGCTATTCGACCGCCAGCGTTACCGGGCGTTCTTGACCGACATCGGCTATCTGGTGCGCGAAAAGGAGCCTTTCTCGATAGAGACCGAAGGCGTCGACCGCGAGATTGCCAGCATAGCGGGACCGCAGCTCGTGGTTCCGGTCAACAATGCGCGCTACGCCCTGAATGCGGCAAATGCCCGCTGGGGAAGCCTCTACGACGCGCTGTACGGCACCGATGCCATCCCGGAGGAGGACGGCGCCGGCCGCGACGGTGCGTATAACCCGACACGCGGCGCCAAGGTCATCGCCTTCGGCCGCGATTTCCTGGATGAGCATTTCTCCCTCGCCGGCGGCTCGCATCATGAGGCCACGGCCTACAGCATTGCTGCGCGCGGCCTGCAAATTCAGCTATCCGACGGGACGCTCACGATGCTCAAGGACCCGGCGGCTCTGGTCGGCTATCAGGGCGAGCCCGGCTCTCCGCAGGCCGTGCTGCTGATCCATCACGGCCTGCACGTGGAGCTGCTCATCGATCGGCAGCACATCATTGGCAGCACCGATCGCGCCGGCATCAGCGATGTGACGCTCGAGTCGGCCATCACCACCATCCAGGACTGCGAGGATTCGGTCGCCGCCGTCAGCGTCGAGGACAAGATCCTGGTGTATCGAAACTGGCTTGGATTGATGACCGGCAAGCTCGAGTCGCGCATCGAGAAGGGCCGGCGGCTGATGCTGCGCCGGCTGAGCCCTGACCGCAGCTACCGCACGCTTGGCGGCGCTGAACTCGTGCTGCCGGGCCGCAGCCTGATGCTGGTTCGCAACGTCGGTCACCATATGATGACCACGGCGGTGACCATCGACGCACAGCACACACCGGAAACCTTCATCGACGCGGCCCTGACTTCCCTGATTGCGCTCCACGACCTGCGCGGCGCCGGCGCACAGCGCAATTCGCGCACTGGCTCCATCTACATCGTCAAGCCCAAGATGCATGGACCGGACGAGGTGGCATTCGCCGCCGAGCTATTCGCGCAGGTCGAGGATTTGCTGGGCATCGCGCGCTGCACGCTCAAGATTGGCGTGATGGATGAAGAGCGGCGCACCAGCGTCAATCTCACGGAGTGCATCCGCGCCGCGCGCGACCGGTTGGTGTTCATCAACACCGGCTTTCTGGATCGAACCGGCGATGAAATCCACACCTCGATGGAGGCCGCCGCGATTCCGCGCAAGAACGAGCTCAAGCAGGCCTTATGGCTCGATGCCTACGAGCGGCGCAATGTCGACGTCGGCCTCGCCTGCGGCCTGCGCGGCCGCGCGCAGATCGGCAAGGGCATGTGGGCCATGCCGGACCTCATGCGCGACATGCTCAAGGCCAAAATCGCGCATCCGCGCGCGGGCGCAAGCACCGCCTGGGTGCCCTCCCCGACCGCGGCCACCTTGCATGCCTTGCACTATCACGCGGTGGATGTGGCGCGCGTCCAAGCCCAGCTTGCGACGCGCGCGCGCGCCTCGCTCGACGATGTACTGACTCCTCCTCTGGTGGCAAATCCGAGCTGGAGCGCCGCGGAGATCGAGGAGGAACTGCACAACAATGCCCAAAGCATCCTCGGTTATGTGGTGCGCTGGATCGACTTCGGCATCGGCTGCTCCAAGGTGCCGGACTACTACGACGTGGCTCTCATGGAGGATCGGGCCACACTGCGCATTTCCAGCCAGCATGTCGCCAACTGGCTGCGCCATGGAATCTGCACTCGGGATCAGGTGATGGCGGCGCTGCGCCGCATGGCGGCCGTGGTCGACCGGCAAAATGCCGGCGATCCCGCCTATCGGCCCATGACGGCCAATCTAGACGCCGATATTGCCTTCAACGCCGCCTGCGATTTGATATTCGAAGGTCGCGAGCAGCCGAACGGCTACACCGAGGCCATACTGCACGCGCGGCGCGCGCAGCAAATGCAAAGCGATAGCACGCGCTAATCGCCCGTTTAGGACGGATCCGTGTCCGGCGGGCGCACGGCTTGCGCAAAATAGCCGCGAATCCCCTGCACCGCCAATACGACACTGGCGATCGCCGCCAGGTATCCGCCGGCGCCGATGGCGACATGCCGCGAGGCAAGATCGCTGCCCCGGGCCACCAGCCGATTGGCCAGGTGCACCACGCTCGTGCCGATGCCATTGTCACTTGGCGAGGCGAAAAAATCGCCCGAGGTTTTCGAATACAGCAGCGCACCGCAGAGCACGATGAGCAGTAGCGGGGAAAGGTAGCCCAAGCGCGCGAAGCGATGGGTCGACAGATGCGCCGCCACCGGCGCCAGCACACAGGCGAGGCAGACCAGGCTGAACAATGCCGACTGCATGGTGTAGTCGACTCCGAAAAACATGCGCGTGGGATCGGCGATCACGGCCGGCAGGTAGAAGAAGCGGATTCCGCGATGCAGCGAGGCCAGGCTCGCCACCAGCGTGTCGGTGAAGAACCAACCCACCACGATGCATGCGATGGCCCATTTGCTCGACGTCTCCAGTTGGCCTGCGGCACGTCGCATGCGCGCGAAGCCTGACTCGCCTGCCGACGCATAACCTTCGCGGAGTATCGTCATCGCGCATAGCGTACCGCCCCAATGCAGCTTTGGCAGCTTTTTTTTGACGTGCTAAGCTGCACCCATGATGAAGTTGGCCGGCGCGCATCGCGCTCAGGTGTTCGCCCTAGCAGGCGTTGCGGCCTGCGTGATCGGTTGCGCCACGACCGATCAGAAATTCGGCGATCAGCCCTGGTATCAGGATACCAAGCAGGCATCCACCAAGGCCGTGGAGGTCACCACCACCACCGCCACCAAGGCCGCCGAGGTGACTGCGACCACCGCCTCCAAGGCCTACGCGCGGATGCAGAAATATCTCGCCGAAAAAGACCTGCTGAAAACCTTTCACGATTCCAGCGAGCACAGCGAGGTTGCCGTGCTCAGCGTGTTACATAAGTCGGGGATTGCAAAAACCCCGGCGCCTGCGGTCGGCGCGGCGCCGGGCGCCCCCCAGCCCAAACCGCACACGGCGCCGCTGCCTGCGCTGAGTACGGTTCCGGAACAATACGCAGGCGCGCTGCGTTGGCCGCTGGATGCCGGCATCGTCAGCTCGGAATATGGCGAGCGCTGGGGCAAGATGCACAAAGGCCTGGATATCGCCGCGGACGTCGGCGAGCCCGTGTATGCCATCGCTGACGGCGAGGTGATCTACGCCGGCGATGGTTTGCGCGGCTACGGCAACGTGGTGATTATCCGCCACGACCGCAAGACCAGCTCGCTGTACGCGCACAACAGCGAACTCAAGGTCAAGGTCGGCGATCAGGTGAAGCAGGGCAGCGTCGTTTCGTTGCTCGGCAGCACGGGCCACTCAACCGGGCCGCACGTGCACTTCGAGATTCGCGACGGCGATGTCGCGGTGAGTCCGCGCTCTGTGCTGCCGAAGTCCAAGCTCGCGGACGCCATCGGCCCCAAGGACTCCGGCGGCGTGTTCGCCGGCGCCCCCGTGCCGGGGCATTCGCCCGCAATGTGACCGAGTGCTGGACGCGGCCGATCCCAGCCTGTACAGTGTGTGCAGTTCAATGAGGATGGCGCTCGGTCAGTGCCGCCTCGAGCCAGCGGTCCGTCATTCGACTCGACGCTTCACTTAACCCTCCTCGCTGCTGACCGCTACAGAGCTCATGGCTCCGTCGTGCGAGTCCATCCGTTCATTTAAGGATTTTTAATGTCATTTTCAGATCTCGGGCTGTTGCCCGAACTGGTGCGTGCCGTGGCCGATAAAGGCTACGACATCCCCACTCCGATCCAATTGCAAGCCATTCCCGCGGTCCTCGAGGGCCGCGACGTTCTCGCGGGCGCTCAGACCGGTACCGGCAAGACCGCCGGTTTCGTGCTGCCCATTCTGCAACGCCTCATGGCAGACACCGCGCATGGCACGCATCGCGCGCCGCGCGTGCTGGTGCTCACGCCTACGCGTGAACTGGCCGCTCAGGTCGCGCAGAGCGCGCGCGATTACGGCAAGCATCTGCAGCTTCGCACCTACCAGGTGTTCGGCGGCGTGAGCATCAATCCGCAGATCACCGCGTTGCGCGGCGGCTGCGACATCTTGGTGGCGACCCCCGGCCGCCTGCTCGATCTGGCGCAGCAGCGCGCCGTGGATCTATCCAAGATTCAAACCCTGGTGCTGGATGAGGCGGACCGGATGCTCGACATGGGATTCATTCCCGACATTCGCCGCATCATCAAATTGCTGCCGCAGAAACGCCAAAACCTCTTGTTCTCGGCCACTTACTCCGACGACATCCGCGGCCTGGCGGAGCGCCTGCTGCACAACCCCTTGTCGATTCAGGTGGCGCCGCGCAATGCGCCGATCGAACTGGTCGAGCAGCGCGCGTACCGCGTGCAGAAGGAACAGAAGCGCCACCTGCTGGTGCACCTGATCCAGGAAGGCCAGTGGCGCCAGGTATTGATTTTCACCCGCACCAAACACGGAGCCAATCGCCTCACCCAGCAGCTGGAAGGCGCCGGGATCACGGCGGCCGCGATTCATGGCAACAAGAGCCAGGCGGCGCGCGTCAAGGCGCTCGACATGTTCAAGCGCGGCCAGGTGACCGCCCTGGTGGCCACCGAAGTTGCCGCGCGCGGGCTCGATATCAAGGAGCTGCCGCAAGTGGTGAACTATGAGCTGCCGAATGTCCCCGAGGACTACGTGCACCGCATCGGCCGCACCGGCCGCGCGGGATCCGCGGGTGAAGCCATTTCGCTGGTTTCCTCGGATGAATCCGGGCTATTGCGCGACATCGAGCGCGTGCTTCGGCGCAGTATTCCGGTCGTCGCCACGCCGGTGTTCAAGATCGACATGACGCCGCAACCGGCCTCGCGGCCCGAGCGGCCGCCCTCTTCCGGCCGCCAAGGTTCGCATGCCGGCAATTCCCATGGCGGGAATTCCCATGGCAATCGCGGTGGACGCCGCGATTCGAGCCACTCGGCCGGATCGCGCAATCGGGGTCAGCAGCAGCGCGGGCGCTTTCACTAAGCGCCGATCGCGTGCAGGCGTTACGCGGGCAGCTTGCCGGCCAATCCGTGCAAGTAGCCCGCGAACTCCTTGCCCAGACTGGGATGCTTGAGCCCGTATTCGACGGTCGCCTGTAAATATCCTAACTTGCTGCCGCAGTCGTAGCGCTTGCCTTCGAATTCGAAGGCGTACACGGGCTCGCGCTGCATCAGGCGGGCGATGCCGTCGGTGAGCTGAATCTCGCCTCCCGCGCCGGTGCCGATCTTCGCAAGATCGTCGAATATCGCCGCCGTCAGCAGGTAGCGTCCCACGACGCCAAGATTCGACGCGGCCTTTTCGGGTTTCGGCTTCTCGACGATGTGCGACATCTTGCCGAGGCGCGGCCCGATTTTTCGATCCAGCGTGACGATGCCGTACTTGTCGGTGTCCTGCTTGTTCACCGTCTGCACGCCGAGCACGCTGCATTGGTGCTCCTCGAACACCTGGGCCATCTGCTTGAGGCAGGGTACCTTGGCGTCAATCAAATCGTCCGCCAAATGCACCATGAACGGCGCATCGCCGACCACCGGCCGCGCGCACAGCACCGCATGCCCCAAACCCAACGGCGCCGACTGGCGTATGTACACGCACGAAGCCCAACTCGGCAGGATGGCGCGCAAGGTCTCGAGCAGATCCTCCTTGCCTTGCGCCTGCAGCACGGCCTCGAGTTCCGGGTTGCTGTCGAAGTGATCTTCGATCGCCCGCTTGGAACTGCCGGTGATGAACACCAACGTCTCCACGCCCGCGGACAGCGCTTCATCCACTGCGTACTGGATCAGCGGCTTGTCGACGATCGGCAGCATTTCCTTGGGACTCGCCTTGGTCACCGGCAGGAACCGAGTGCCGCGGCCGGCCACGGGAAATACGGCGGTCTTCACGGATTTGGTTGGCATGTCGAAATGATAGCGGATTTTGCCGCGGCTTTGGGCGCAGCCGGCGCCTCGGAAAACACGTAAATCTTACAATCGCGCGCCTAGCGCAGCCTGACGATGGCGCAGGTCTCGAAGCTGTCCCAGGCATGACAGGCGGGGCAGTGCCAATAAAAGCTGCGCCCGGCAAAGCCACATTCATTGCAGCGATATTTCTCGGCCTGCGCGAACAATGCGCCGAGCTCGGCCGCGATGCGCTCGAAGTGCGGTGAACTCGTGTCGTGCCATACGGCATGCAGGATCGCATCCTCGGCGAGCACTCTTTGCATCGACGCGCGCAGCGGTTTGGCATCCGCCAGATTCGCGGCGATCGCCGCGAACACCAGGCGCTTGAGCTGGTCGAAATCACCGGCATTCGCATGCGCGACCAATTCCTGCAGCAATCGGTCGCGCCCTTCGGAACCGGCGAGCCGCATCAGGTGCGGCAGCTGCTCCTGCAACAGCGTGGGTGCTTGCTGCACCGCTGACTTGATCAGCCGTTCGGCCAATGCGACATCCCCGGCGCGCTCCGCGATTTCTGCCCGCAGCACGGCGGCGCGCGGAAACGGCGCGGTCTCGGCGCGCGCATCGCGCAGCAATCCGCGCGCGGCTGCGCTGTCGCCACGCTCGAGGGCCTGGCTGCTGAGTTCGCACAGATAATGTGCGGCAACCAATCGCGGCGGAGCGGATTTGCTGCGCGCAAGCAGCCGGTAGACGCCCAATGCCTGCTGCCAATCGTGCTGACGCTCGTACACGCCGCGCAAGGCATCGAGCGCGGTGATGCGCAAGCGCGGAACCTCGCACACCTGCTGGAACAGGCCCTCGGCGCGGTCCAGCAGCCCGGCGCGCAAGTAGTCCTGCGCCAATGCCAGCATCGCCTGCTCGCGATGCTCGGAGGCCAGCTCCTCGCGCGCCAGCAGATTCTGATGGATGCGAATGGCGCGCTCGGTCTCCCCGCGGCGCCGATACAAGGTGCCCAGCGCAAAGTGGGTCTCGATCGTGTCCGCATTGGCGTCCATCAGCTTGAGGAACATGTCGAGCGCCCGGTCGGGCTGCTCGCTCACCAGATAGTCGAGCCCGGTGAGATAGTCAGGATGCAGCTTGGTCCGGGATCCGGGCCAGCGTTTGCCCCAGCCGAAATGCCCGGCGAGGATTCCGATGACCAGCGCCGCGAGGATCAAGCCCCACGCCAGCGACGAAAGTTCGGGCATTAGGCCTCGAGCCGCTTAAGGCGAAGCTAATCGCGGATCGGCTGATCCGCGCCGTCGTTGACCCGCTCGCGCAGATCCTTGCCCGGTTTGAAGTGCGGCACGTGCTTCCCGGCAAGCGCCACCGCCTCTCCGGTCTTCGGGTTGCGGCCCTGGCGCGGCGGCCGAAAATGCAGCGAGAAGCTGCCGAAGCCGCGGATTTCTATGCGCTCGCCCGTGGCCAGCGCATCGCTCATGATCTCCAACAGCTGCTTGACGGCGAGTTCGACGTCCTTCGCCGGCAGATGTTTCTGCTTGGCCGAAATGATCTCGATGAGTTCAGATTTCGTCATGATCGATCCATTGGCCTCGAGTGTCGTTCAACCTGGGCCGTTATTCAATCCTGGCCGGAGATTTGCTCTTTCAGCAGGTCTCCCAGGCTGGTCCCCGTGGCCGGCGCATCGGTGCGGTAATTCTGCATCGCTTCCTGTTCCTCGTGAATGTCCTTCGCCTTGATCGACAGCGAGATGCTGCGGCCCTTGCGATCCACCCCGGTGAACTTGGCCTCGATTTCCTCACCCACCTTCAGCAGCAAGCGCGCATCCTCGACCCGGTCGCGCGACAGTTCGGATGCCCGCAACTGCCCATCCACGCCATTGCCCAGATCGATGATCGCGCCCTTCGCATCCACTTCCCGGACCACACCCTTCACGATGGTGCCCTTGGGGTGCTCTGCAATATAAGCGGAGAACGGGTCCTTGGCGAGTTGCTTGATCCCCAAGCTGATGCGTTCGCGTTCCGGGTCGATCGACAGCACCATGGCGTCGACTTGCTGCGCCTTTTGATAGCTGCGCACGGCTTCCTCGCCCGGCATGTCCCAGGAAATATCCGAGAGATGCACCAAACCGTCGATGCCGCCGGCCAGGCCGATGAATATGCCGAAATCCGTGATGGACTTGATCTGGCCGCTGACCTTGTCGCCGCGATTGTAATTTTCGGCAAATTCCTTCCACGGGTTGGTCTTGCACTGCTTGACGCCGAGGCTGATGCGCCGCCGCTCCTCGTCGATGTCGAGCACCATGACCTCGACTTCCTGGCCCACGTGCACGACCTTGGCCGGATTCACGTTCTTGTTGGTCCAGTCCATTTCCGACACGTGCACCAAGCCTTCCACGCCCTCTTCGATTTCCACGAAGCAGCCGTAGTCGGCGATATTGGTCACCTTGCCGAACAGGCGCGTGTTCGCCGGATAGCGGCGCGCGATGTTCTGCCACGGATCCGCGCCCAATTGCTTCAGGCCCAGCGAGACGCGCTGCCGCTCGCGATCGAATTTGAGGATCCGGACATCGATCTCCTCTCCGACCTTGACCACTTCCGACGGATGCTTGACGCGCTTCCACGCCATGTCGGTGATGTGCAGCAGGCCGTCGATTCCGCCCAGATCGACGAAAGCACCGTAGTCGGTGAGATTCTTGACCACACCCTTGACCGCCGCACCCTCCTGCAAATTGTCGAGCAGCGCGGAGCGCTCGGCACTGTATTCCTGTTCGACCACGGCGCGGCGCGACACCACGACGTTGTTGCGCTTCTGATCGAGCTTGATGACTTTGAATTCGAGCGGCTTGTTCTCCAGATAGGAGGGATCCCGCACCGGGCGCACATCGACCAGCGATCCCGGCAGGAAGGCGCGCACGTTGTCGATCTCCACCGTGAAGCCGCCCTTGACGCGGCCGGTGATGATGCCGATCACCACCTCCTGCTTCTCGAATGCCGTTTCGAGACGAGTCCAGGTGCGCGCGCGCTTGGCCTTCTCGCGCGACAGGCGGGTCTCGCCCGAGCCGTCCTCCACGCTGTCCAGCGCGACTTCGACGGTCTCGCCGACGACGACCTCGATTTCGCCCTTCTCGTTCTTGAATTGGTCGGAAGGAATCACCGCCTCGGACTTCAGTCCGACGTTGACGATGACGTAGTCCTGGCCGACTTCGACGATCAAACCGTTGAGGATGGTGCCAGGACGTATGCGCTGGCTCGCGATGCTCTGTTCGAACAGTTCCGCAAAACTTTCAGTCATGTGTTCTCTTAACGCTTGCCCTGGCACCGTTCCCGATTGCCTGAAGGGGTTACCATAAAATAACGGCGATCGATCCTTGAAAGCCGCTGCCCAAAAAACCTACAAACGCCCGCGCGCTATCTGCAACACTCTGTCCACCACTGCATCGATGGACATGCCGGTCGTATCCAGCAGCACGGAGTCAGCGCCTGCGACCAGAGGGGAGGCGGCGCGCTTCATGTCGCGCTCATCACGCTCCGCTAGCTCGAGCGAAAGGCCGGCAAGGTTAGCAGTAACCCCCTTTTCTTTCAACTGCTTATGACGCCTGGCGGCGCGCTCGGCAAGACTGGCCGTGAGGAAAATCTTGATGCGGGCGTCCGGGAACACCACCGTGCCCATGTCCCGGCCGTCGGCCACCAGACCCGGCGGTGCCGCAAATAGCCGCTGCCTGTGCAGCAGCGCGGCTCTCACCTGGGGTAGCGCGGCCACCTTGGAGGCGTCGTTGCCCGCCTGCTCGGTGCGAATATCGCGGGTCACGTCCTGGCCTGCCAGGTGGATGATTTCCTCGCCCGCGGCATCGGACCCAAAACGTATGTCAAATGTCTCCGCCAGGCGGGCCAGGGCCGCGCCGTCCTCGAGGTTGACTCCCGCCTGCCGTCCCGCAAACGCGACCAGTCGATACAGCGCCCCGCTGTCGAGCAGGCGCCAATTCAGTGCGCGGGCCACCGAGCGGCTGATGGTGCCCTTGCCGGAGCCGGAGGGGCCGTCGATGGTGAGCACCGGAACCGCGTCGTTCAAGGGCATGAGGCCTCGGAAAGGCGCAAATCCAGGCCCGCGGATGCAGCGGCCTCGAGGAAGCCCGGAAAGGAGGTTGCCACATTCGCCACGTCGCGCACCAGGATGGGACCTCGCGCTCGCAGGCTGGCGATGCTGAATGACATGGCGATGCGATGATCGCCGGCGCTGTCGATGCTGCCTTCGCTAAAGGCGACGCCGGCACGACCTTGGATGCGCAGTCCGTCGGGCAGCTCGGCAGTGCTCACGCCGAGGGCCTTGAGGCCCGCGCTCATGGTCGAAATTCGGTCACTCTCCTTGACCCGCAATTCCGCGGCGCCGCGGATCACGGTCTCCCCTTGCGCGCAGGCTGCGGCAATGCACAGCACCGGAATCTCGTCGATAGCCAGGGGCACCAGCGCCTCCGGCACCTCGATGCCGCGTAACTCGGAGGCCCGCACGCGCAAATCCGCCACCGGCTCTGCCCCGCTTTCGCGCTGGTTGCTGACCTCGATATCCGCGCCCATGGCCCGCAGGATATCAAGCAAGCCGGTGCGCGAAGGATTCATTCCCACATTACGAATCCACAGCTCGCCATCCGCGCCCAGCAGGCCGGCCACGATGAAGAAGGCGGCGGAGGAGAAATCGCCGGGGACCGTGAGGTCAAGGCTTTTCAAAGCCTGTGGCGGATGCAGCCGGATGCGCAAATCCTCGACCTCGACGCGCACCCCGCACCCCGACAGCATTCGCTCGCTATGATCGCGGCTCAAGGCTGGGGAAATCACCGTCGTGGGCCCGTCGGCATACAGGCCCGCCAGCAGAATGGCCGACTTCACCTGCGCGCTGGCCACCGGCAGCCGGTATTCAATCCCCTGCAGAGCGCGGCCGCCGTGAATATCGACCGGCGGCCGGCCTTCCTGAGTGCGCACATCGGCGCCCATTTCGCGCAGCGGCTTTGCCACCCGCTCCATCGGCCGCCTCATCAGCGATGCATCGCCTATCAGGCGCGAATCGAACTCCTGCGCCGCCAGTAGACCTGCAAACAATCGCATGGCCGTGCCGGCATTGCCCATGTCCAGCGGCTGGCGCGCAGCCGTCAGGCCGCGCAGGCCCGCGCCGCGTACCAGAACATGGGTGGGACTTAGGCGTTCGATGCCCACGCCCAAGCAGCGCATGGCGGCCAAGCTCGCCAGGCAGTCCTCGCTGGCGAGGAAACCGCGCACCTCGCTCATCCCCTCGGCAATGCCCGACAGCATCAGGGCGCGATGCGAAATGGATTTATCGCCAGGAACCTGCATGACCCCCGACACCCGGCGCGCCGGCCGCGCCTCATACTGCAGCATCAGAGGACGGCTCGCGGATAGGAACCTAAGACCTTGAACAAGGAGGCGCGCTTCTCGAGGGCGGCCAGCGCCTTGGCGACCGGCGGGTCGCTGACATGACCCGCGATGTCGATGAAAAATACGTAGTCCCACTTGCGCCTGCGCGACGGGCGGGACTCGATGCGCGTCATGTTGACCTTGTGTTTCGCCAGGGGCTCGAGCAGCTTGAACAGCGCGCCCGAATCATCCGTATCGCTCGCCGACACCAACAGCGTGGTGCGATCGGCGCCGCTCGCGCCGCTCGCGCCGAATATCTTGCGCCCCACCACTAGAAATCGCGTGGTGTTGTCCGACTGGTCCTCGATTTCACTGGCCAGGATGTGGAGCGCGTAAATTTCCGCGGCCGCGCGGCTGGCGATTGCCGCGGTGCCGCGCTCGTCGCGTGCCCGGCGCGCGCCCTCGGCATTGCTGGCCACGGCGATGCGCTCGATATCCGGCAACTGCGCGTCCAGCCAGACGCGGCATTGCGCCAGGGCCTGCGCGTGCGCGCAAATGCGCTTGATGCCCTGCGTGCCCGTCATGCGGCCCATGAGGTGATGATTGACGCGCAATTCCACTTCGCCGCAGATCTTCAGCGCCGAGGACAGGAACATGTCCAGGGTGTGATTGACCGTGCCCTCGCTCGAGTTCTCGATCGGCACCACGCCGAAGTCGGCAACGCCGCCCTCGACCTCGTGAAACACCTCATCGATGGCCGGCAGCGGCAGCGCGCGAACCGACGAGCCGAAATGCTTGAGCACGGCAGCCTGGGTAAAGGTGCCCTCGGGGCCCAGGAAGGCCACTTTCAGAGGCTCCTGCTGCGCCAGGCACGCCGACATGATTTCGCGAAACAGGCGCGCGATTTCCTCGTCGCGCAGCGGGCCCTTGTTGCGCCTCAGGGCCTTTTGCAGAACCTGCGCCTCGCGCTCGGGACGGTAGAAATCCACGGCGGCGCCGGCGGCGGTTTTGGAGATGCCGACGCGCTGCGCCAGGCGCGCCCGTTCGTTGATCAGCGCGTGAATCCGCGCGTCGACCGCATCGATGCTGTCGCGAATCTTGGCCAGATCCACGCCCGCCGGGGCCGTTCCCGGCTTTGATTTCGAACCCGCAGTGAGACGGCGCGCCATGGCGTTACTTTAACCCGAGCCCGCGCTCGAACTCGCGCATAAATTCGGTCAACGCCTCGACCCCGGCCAGGGGCATGGCGTTGTACAGGCTGGCGCGGATGCCGCCGGCCACGCGGTGGCCCTTGAGGTTCTTGAGGCCGCGCTGCGCCGCCTGCTCGAGAAAGCTCTGGTCCCACCCTGGGTTGCTGAGCGTGAAGGGCACGTTCATCCAGGAGCGGGAATCGGCGGCCACCCGGTTGCGGTAGATCTGCGAGCCGTCGATTGCGGCATACAGCTTCTCGGCTTTGAGCCGGTTGCGCTCCGCCATGGCCTCCAAGCCCCCGCTTTTCTTCAGCCACTTGAACACCAGCCCCGCCACGTACCAGGCGAAGGTCGGCGGCGTGTTCAGCAGCGAGGCCTCGGCGGCGATGTTGCGGTAGTCGAATACCGAGGGAGTGCCGGAGCGCGCCCGGCCGAGCAGGTCCTCGCGCACGATCACCACGGTCATGCCGGCGGGGCCGATGTTCTTCTGCGCGCCCGCATAGATCAGTCCGAACTTGGCTACATCGACCGGGCGCGACAGGATGCTCGACGACATGTCGGCAATGAGCGGCGCGCCGCCGGTCGCCGGCACGTAGCTGAATTCGACCCCGCCGATGGTTTCATTCGGCGTGTAATGCGCATAGCTTGCGGCCGCGCTGAACTTGAGTTCCGACTGCGGGGGAACCCGCGCGTACTCGCCGCCGGCGTCGCCGGCGAGGTGCACCGTGGCATAGCGCTTGGCTTCGGTGAGTGCCCTGCGGGACCAATGGCCGGTATCGATATAGTCGACCGTTGCGGACGGCGCCGACAGATTCAACGGCACCAAGGAGAATTGCGCCGATGCCCCGCCCTGCACGAACAGCACCTTGTAGTTATTCGGTATGCCCAACAGCTCGCGCAGGTCGGCCTCGGCCTCGGCGGCGACGCGCATGAATGCCGCATCGCGGTGGCTTATTTCCATGACGGAAGCCCCGCACTGCCGCCAGTCGAGCAGTTCATCGCGCACCTGCTCCAATACCTCGAGGGGCAAGGCCGCCGGTCCGGGCGAGAAATTAAAGGCGCGCATCGCAGGCGCTAGGTCGGATCGCTGCTGTCTTCGTCAGCCTCGCCCGCGAGTCCCTCGATGCGCTCCAGGCCGGAAAGCTGATCGCCCTCTTCCAGCCGGATCAGGCGAACCCCTTGGGTGTTCCGGCCGACGACGGAGATGTCGGCGACCGGCGTGCGCACCAGGGTGCCGCTTTGGCTCATGAGCATGACTTCGTCGTCTTTGCTCACCTGCAGCGCCCCGACCATGCGCCCATTGCGGTCGGTGACTTGCAGCGCGATCACGCCCTGCCCGCCGCGGCCATGCCGGGGGTATTCCTCGAGCGGCGTGAGCTTGCCGAAGCCGTTCTGCGAGGCGGTGAGGATGAATCCCTGCTCCGCCACGATCAGGGCGTTGACCCGTTGATCCTCGCTCAAGCGCACGCCGCGCACGCCCGCCGCTTCGCGCCCCATGGGGCGAACCTCGTCTTCGCTGAAGCGGATGGCCTTGCCGCCGGTGGTGAACAGCAAGATGTCCTTGGTTCCGTCGGTGATCGCCACCCCCACCAGCTTGTCGCCCGGATCGAGATCGACGGCGATGATGCCGCTGGCGCGCGGCCGCGAGAACAACGCCAGCGAGGTCTTCTTGACCGTGCCAAAGCTGGTGGCCATGAACACGAACTTGCCCTCGACGAATTCCTTGATCGACAGCATGGCGCTGATGCGCTCGCCTTCCTGCAGCGGCAGCAGATTGACGATCGGCTTGCCGCGCGAGCCGCGGCTGGCCTGCGGTAGCTGGTAAACCTTGAGCCAGTACAGCTTGCCGCGATCGGAAAAGCACAGCAGCGTATCGTGGGTGTTGGCGACGAACAGCTTGTCGACGAAGTCCTCGTCCTTGACGCTGGTCGCCGCCTTGCCGCGTCCGCCGCGGCGCTGCGCCTGGTAGGCGGAGACCGGCTGCGCCTTGGCATAGCCGCCATGGGAAAGCGTGACCACCACATCCTCTGGGGAGATCAAGTCCTCGATGGTGAGATCTTCGTGATTGCTGATGATCTCCGTGCGCCGCTTGTCCGAGAAGGTGTCGCGGATGTACTCGAGTTCCTTGCGGATGACCTCGAGCAGCCGCTCGGGGCGCGCCAGAATGTCGCTCAAATCCCGTATCTGCACCAGCAGCTCCTGGTATTCGACGATGATCTTGTCCTGCTCGAGCCCGGTCAGCCGGTTGAGGCGCATGTCCAGGATCGCCTGCGCCTGGATCTCCGTCAGGCGGTAGCCGCCCGCGACGATTCCTAACGGGCTGATCTCGCCCTCGGGACGGGTGCTGATGGCGCCGGCGCGCTCCAGCATCTGCGGCACCGCGCCCGAGTTCCATGCCCGCGACACCAGGGCCAGCTTGGCCTCGGCCGGCGACGGCGATGCCTTGATGGCCGCAATGATCTCGTCGATGTTCGCCAGCGCGATCGCGAGACCCTCGAGGATATGGCCGCGTTCGCGCGCCTTGCGCAGCTCATAGACCGTGCGGCGCGTGACGATTTCGCGCCGATGGCGCAGGAATGCATCGAGCATTTCCTTCAAGGAAAGCAGGCGCGGCTGGCCGTCGACCAGCGCCACCATATTGATGCCGAACACCGTCTCCATGGTGGTCTGCGCGTACAGATTGTTGAGCAGGATCTCGGGCACTTCGCCGCGCTTCAATTCGATGACCACGCGCATGCCGTCCTTGTCCGACTCGTCGCGCAGACCGTCCGAGGCGATGCCCTCGATCAGCTTGTCGCGCACCAGATCGGCGATGCGCTCGATCAGCCGCGCCTTGTTCACCTGATACGGCAATTCGGTGATGATGATGGCCTGGCGGTCGCCCTTGCCCACATCCTCGATGTGAGTGCGCGCGCGCACGTGCAGTCGCCCGCGTCCGGTCTTGTAGGCGAGGACGATCTCCTGGGCGCCGTTGATCAATCCGGCGGTGGGAAAATCCGGGCCCGGCACGATCTGCATCAGCTCAGCCAGGGTGATCGTGGGATTCTCGATGAGCGCGATGCAGGCGCTCACAATCTCGTGCAAATTGTGCGGCGGAATATTCGTGGCCATGCCGACCGCAATTCCGGAGGAGCCGTTGATCAGCAGGTTCGGAATGCGCGTCGGCAGTACCGCGGGCTCGGTCTCGGATTCATCATAGTTCGGTACGAAATCGACCGTTTCCTTGTCGATGTCGGCGAGCAATTCCGCCGCCAGCTTCGACATGCGCACTTCTGTGTAGCGCATCGCCGCCGGCGGATCGCCATCCACGGAACCGAAGTTGCCCTGGCCGTCGACCAGCATGTAGCGCATCGAGAATTCCTGCGCCATGCGCACGATGGCGTCATACACCGACTGATCGCCGTGCGGGTGGTACTTGCCGATGACGTCACCCACCACGCGCGCCGATTTCTTGTAGGCCCGGTTCCAGTCGTTGCCCAGCTCGCGCATGGCGTGCAGCACCCGGCGGTGCACCGGCTTCAGGCCGTCGCGCACATCGGGCAAGGCGCGTCCCACGATCACGCTCATGGCGTAATCGAGATAGGACTTGCGCATCTCGTCCTCGAGATTTACGGGCAATATTTCGCGTGCAATCTCGGCCATTTTGCGAGAATCCGGGTCAGCCGTCAGGCTGAAATTAAGCGGGTTTTAGGGAGGCGAGACTGGGTCTCAACATGGGCGAATTCTAGCACATATCCGCATCAGTCTTAAGCCTCCTGAGCATTAGCCGATATACTACGCGGGATGGATAGCGACCCGCATGCTTCGACCCGCAATGCCGACCCCGCGGAACTCGCAAAGTTCGCCGCGCTCGCGCAAAGCTGGTGGGATCCGGCGGGTCCTTCGAAGCCGCTGCATGAGCTGAATCCACTGCGGCTGCAGTATGTCGAGCGCGCCGTGGGCTTGGGCGCGGCGGCTCATCAAGCCGCGAAAAACGTGCTCGATGTGGGCTGCGGCGGCGGGATCTTGTCGGAGGCCATGGCGCGCGCCGGCGCCCGCGTGCTGGGCATAGATCTGGCCCGGGCGGTGCTCGATGTGGCCGAACTGCACGCGCTCGAATCCAAGCTCGAGGTTCGCTACCAAGAAATCGCCGCGGAGGATCTGGCGCGCGAGCGCTGCGCCGAATTCGATCTGGTGACCTGCATGGAAATGCTCGAGCATGTGCCCGACCCCGCCGCAACCTTGGGCGCGCTGGCCGCGCTGGCCAAGCCCGGCGGGCACGTGATCGTGTCGACCTTGAATCGCAACCGCCATGCGTTCTTGGTCGCCATTCTGGGCGCCGAGTATGTCGCGCGCGTGCTGCCGCGCGGCACGCACGAGTACTTGAAATTCATCCGGCCCTCCGAGCTCGCTGCCTGGGGGCGCAAGGCGGGCTTGGAGCTGCGCGACCTGACCGGCATCGCCTACAACCCGCTGAACCGCTCATTCCGGTTGTCGCCCGACACGCGCGTGAATTATCTCGCGCACTTCCGCCGCAATGCCGGATGATCCGCGGATGCCGTTACGAGCGGTATTGTTCGATCTGGACGGCACGGTACTCGATACGGCGCCCGATATGGTCGGCGCGCTGAATGCGCTGCGCGGCGAGCATGGCCTCGCCCCGCTGCCCTACGAGCCGGTGCGCGCCTGCGTGAGCCACGGCGCCGGGCGCGTGGTGCGCGCCGGCTTTGCGGACGCCGAGGCGGAGCAATTTGCCGCCTTGCAGCGGCGCTTCCTGGAAATCTACGCCGCGAATTTGAGCCACGAGACGCAGCTGTTTCCCGGCATGGAGCAGGTGCTGCACGGGCTCACCGAGCGCAGGCTAGCGTGCGGCATCGTCACCAACAAGGCGGCGTGGCTCACCGAGCCGCTGCTTGCGCAACTCGGGCTGCGCGGCCGCTTTGCCTGCGTGGTCAGCGGCGACACCGTGAGCGAACGCAAGCCGCATCCGTTGCCCATGCTGCACGCCGCCAAGCTGGTGGGATTCGGGCCGGCCGAGTGCATCTACGTCGGCGACGCCGAGCGCGACGTGCAGGCCGCGCATGCGGCCGGCATGTCGGCGCTGGTCGCGGTCTACGGGTATTTGCAGGCCCAAGAGGATTGGCGCGCGTGGGGCGCCGACGATGGCCTCAACCAGCCGGTCGACCTGCTTCCCTGGCTTGACCGCAGCGGACGGCTCGGATGAGCGCCACGCTGCTGCTGGCATTTGTGGTGGGCGCGGCGCTCGGCGCCCTCGGCACCCTGCTGTGGCGCGTGCGGCGCGAGCAGCGCCTGCGCATCGACGCCGAGGTTTTGCGCGAGCGCATCAAGACCGAGGAATCCTTGAGCGCCGAGCGGGATCTGGCGGCCGCCCGCACGCGCGAGCAGCTGCAGGGAGTATTCGGCGAGCTCGCCCGCGACAGCCTGAAGAGCAACAGCGAGTTGTTCCTGCAGCTGGCGCGCGAGCGCCTCGCCCGCCAGCAACAGGATGCCGCGCAGGCGCTGCAGCAGCGCGAAACGGCGATCGAATCCCTGGTGCAGCCGATCAAGGAGGCGCTGCTGCGCACCGAAGCGCAGATCCAAAATATCGAGCGCGAACGCATCGATTCCTTTGCCAGCATCAAGACCCAGATGGAAGGCCTGGCGCTCGGACAAACGGTGCTGTCGCGGGAAACCCGCAACCTGGTCGGGGCCCTGCGCCGTCCGGATGTTCGCGGCCAATGGGGTGAGATCACGTTGCGGCGGCTGGTGGAATTGTCGGGCATGACCCTGCACATCGATTTCACCGAGCAGCATCATCGCCTCACGGATTCCGGGGCCGTGCGCCCCGACATGGTGGTGCACATGCCGGAGCGGCGCGATATCGTGGTCGACGTCAAGACCCCGCTCGAAGCCTATCTGGCTGCCGCCGAGGCGCAGAGCGATGAAGAACGCAATACGCAGCTTAAGCGTCATGCGCAAATTGTCGGCGCCCGGGTGCGCGAACTGGCCTCCAAGCAATACTGGAACCAATTCGAGCGCAGCCCGGATTTCGTCGTGCTGTTTCTACCGGGCGATCAGTTCCTGTCCGCGGCGCTGCAGGAAAATCCCGGATTGATCGACGATTCCCTGCGCCAAAAGGTGATGCTGGCGACGCCCACCAGCTTGGTGGCGCTGCTCAGGGTGGTGGAGTTCGGCTGGAAGCAGGCGCGCCTGGCCGACAATGCGGCCGAAATACGCCGGCTGGGCGAGGAACTGCACAAGCGCCTGTCGGTGTTCGGCGAGCACCTGGTCAAGCTCGGCAAGTCGCTCGGCGGCAGCGTCGAAGCCTTCAACAAGGCGGTGGGTTCCCTCGAGCAGCAGGTATGGCCGGCGGGCCGGCGCTTCGAGGCTCTGGGCTTGCGCGTGAACCGCGAGCTGGAACTCCCACAGCCGGTCGATCAGCTGGTGAGAATTCCACGCGCAGCCGACAGCCCCGACCTCGATGCCCCGGACGATCATCCAACACTCCCTTGACGAAACTTACCGGCGCCGCGCAATCGGGCCCGGGACGTCGCGTTTCTGGGCCTGGTTGTTCGCGCCGCCCGAGGTGCGCGCGCCGCTGCTCGGAATTTTCGCGCTGCTCGCGGAATGGCAGGCGTTGATGGACCCCGCCACCGAGTCAGCTGCGGCGCGCATCAAGCTCGCGTGGTGGCAGGAAGAACTGCAGCGGCTGGCCGCGGGGGTACCGCTGCATCCCATCGGGCGTTATCTCGGACAGCTCGGCAACGCCCGCGACATCGACTTCGCGGCGTTGAATGCGGCGCTCGGCGCCGCCGCCGAGCAAGTCGCCGGTGTGCCGATCGAGCGCGCAGCCGATCTCGGCGCGCATGCCAATCGCTTCTGGGGGACGCCCCACCTGGCGGCGCTGCGCTTGGGCTCCGAGGCGATCGATGCGAGCCTGGTCGAGTGCGCCGCGGCACTCGCCGCCGGGGAGTATCTGGCGCGCGCCATCGGCGTGTATCGGCGCGACGCCGCCGTGGGCCGAGTGCCATTTGCGATCGACGAATTGCAAAGCGCGGGTGTCGAAACCGCTGACCTGTCCGCGGCCGAGCCGCCGCCGCGGCTGCGGGACTACCTGTGGCAATTGCGCGCGCAGGCTGCTGGCCACTACGACGCCGCTCTGCAGGCTGTGCAGGGCCGCGCGCGCGCGCTTGCCCGCCACATGCTGGTGCTCGCGGCAATCGGCCGCCGGCAGATCGCCGCCGGGCGGCCCCCATCGGCGGAGCCGCGTCTGCGCGAGACATTCGCGGCATGGCGGATCGCGCGGCGCGCCGCCGCCGGTAAATGAACCCGCGCGAAATGTTAATGTGGCGCTCATGACACCCGCGCACGCCGATCCCAGGGCATTCAAACCCGCGGCCGGATCCTTTGACGGCCGCGTGATCCTGGTGACCGGGGCCAGCGGCGGCCTGGGTCGCGCGCTTGCCCTGGAGTGCGCGCGCGCGGGCGCCAGCGTCATTCTCTCCGGGCGCAACAGCGCCAAGCTGGAACGCGTCTACGATGAAATCGAAAGCTCCGGCGCTCCGCAACCGGCGATCGCCCTGCTCGACCTCGCCACCGCGACCGCGGTCGACTACGACAGCCTGGCGAGTATCATCGATGCGGAATTCGGCAAGCTCGACGGCCTGGTGCATGCCGCCGCGCTGCTGGGCGATCGCACCCCCTTGGAGCAGTACGATGTGCCCACCTGGTGCAAGGTGCTGCATGTGAACCTCACCGCTCCCTTCATCCTCACCCAGGTGCTGCTGCCCGCGTTGAGAAAATCCAAGGATGCCTCGATCATCTTCGTCAGCAGCGGCGCGGCGCGCAATCTGCGCCCCTTCTGGGGCGCCTATGCGGTGGCGAAAGCCGGGCTGGAAGCCGTGCGCGGCTTGCTGGCGCAGGAAACCGAGGGCGAGCCGAACCTGCGCGTCAACAGCGTCAATCCGGGCCGCATGCGCACGGCGATGCGCGCGGCGGCGTATCCGGCCGAAGATCCCAACACCCTGCCCACCCCGCAATCCGTCTGCGGCACCTTCCTGTACTTACTGAGCGAACACGCGCGCGCCATTGACGGCGGGTATTTCGAGGCGCAATGAAGACTTCGCAGATGCGGCGTATGCATGCACCACCCTGGCTGATCCTGTGCGCACTCGCGGCGCTAATGAGCTCGCCGCCGGTCTTCAGCGCCGCCCAAACCGGCGTCGACCCCGCGACGCCCCTCGAGGGGGATTACGTCATCCATGACTTTCATTTCGCCTCCGGCGAGGCGCTGCCGGAATTGCGCATCCATTACACGACCATGGGCAAGGCGCAGCGCGACGCGCATGGACGGGTCGCGAATGCCGTGCTGCTGCTGCACGCCACGGGCGGTTCCGGGCGCAGCTTTCTGCGCGAGCGTTTCGCCGGCCTGTTCGCCAAGGGTCAGCTGCTCGACGCCAGCCGCTACTTCATCATCATGCCGGACGGCATCGGCCATGGGAATTCCAGCAAGCCCAGCGATGGCCTGCGCACGCGCTTTCCGCAGTATGACTACACCGACATGGTGGCCGCGCAGCATGCCTTGGTGACCCAGGGTCTCGAAGTCGATCACCTGCGACTGATCCTGGGCACGTCCATGGGTTGCATGCAAACCTTCCTATGGGGCGAAACCTACCCCGATTTCGTCGACGCCCTCATGCCGCTCGCCTGCCTGCCGGTGCCGATCGCGGGTCGCAATCGCTTATGGCGCGACTTGCTCGTGGACGCGATTCGCAGCGATCCGCAGTGGCTGGATGGAGACTACAAGAGCGAGCCGCTGAGCGCGTTGCGCGCCGCCGCCGGAATACTGCTGATCGCCGGAAGCTCGCCGATCCAGATGCAGCTCTCGCTGCCGACGCGCGCCGATGCGGATAAGTTTCTGAAGGAATACATGTCAACCGATGTCGAGTCCTTGGACGCGAACGACCTGCTGTATCAAATCGGCTCCTCCGGCGATTACGATCCTTCCGCGAGCCTGGAAAGGATCAGCGCGCCGCTCATCCAGGTGAACTCCGCCGACGACTTCGTCAATCCGCCGGAACTCAAGCTGGCGGAGCGCGAGATCAAGCGGGTGAAGAATGGCCGCTTCGTGCTGCTGCCGGCCTCCGATCAAACCCACGGCCACGGCACCCACTCCTATGCCGCCGTATGGCAGCAATACCTGGCGCAGTTGCTCGAGCAATCCCAGGGTGCCGCGGCACAAGCCACTGCCCACTGACTCCGGGATTTATGCGTGCGGCAGCAGCGCCGCGGCGATCTCATTGTTCAAGGCGTTGCGCTCGGCGGAGGTCATGGCGCGGGAGTGGCCGCGCGGCAAATCCCTCGACAGGTGCACGGGACCGAAGCGCACCCGCATCAGGCGGCTGACGATGATTCCGCGCGCCGCCCACCAATGCCTTACTTGAGCGGAGCGCGTGGCGCGCGCCGTGACATTCAGCCAATGATTGAATCCCTCGCCATACTTGGCTGTGGCCTCGATAATGCTCATCGATTCGCCCTCGCAATCCGTGGCGGCGCGAAACTCCTCCACCAGATCGTCCTTGAGCGGCCCGCGCATGCGCAGCACGAAGTCGACGGTGAGCGCATGCGAGCCGCGCGACACGCGGTGCGCCCAGGTTCCATCGTCGGTGAGAATCTCCAGCCCGCCGTCCACCGGCGGCATGGGCTGGATCGCCAGCCAGCGCCCCGAACTGCGCGGCAGCTTCAGGTGCTCCGCGGCGCGCGAGGTCGCGGCCTTCATATCGAGCGCCTCGCCCGGGCTACGGTGAAACAGCAGAATGCGGGTCTCGTTGGTTTTAGCGGCATGCAGCCGCACCGGCCGGCCATCGAGCGTGATGCGGTCGCGCGCGGTCAGCCGCGCGCCTAAGGCCGGCACCTCGTCATTGATCTTGAGGCGCCTCTCGCGGATCCAGCGCTCCACGTCACGGCGCGAGCCGATCCCGGCGGCCGATAGCAGCTTCTGCACGCGTTCGCCTTCCGGCGGGACGCCTCGCGCGGGCATCAAATCTGATCGTCAGGCGGGCCGGCGACCAAGCCCTGCTGCCGCTGCCTGGCGTCCGCGGCTTCGCGCGTCGCCTCATGCTCCTCCTCGTCATCGAGGCTGGAGTCGATCTGGGGAGCGAACTCCGGCTCCGCGGCCGGCGCGACCGGCTCGGCCCCGGGCAGCGTGAGCTGCACCCGCAGATCCTCGAGCTCCTTCAACTGGGTCAAGGTCGGCAGATCGTCCAGCTTCTTCAGGCCGAAATAATCCAGGAACTCGCGCGTGGTGCCCAGCAATTCCGGTCTGCCCGGCACGTCGCGATGGCCGACGACGCGGATCCAGGCGCGCTCCAGCAGGGTCTTGATGATGTTCGGATTCACGGCGACGCCGCGAATCTGCTCGATCTCGCCGCGCGTGATCGGCTGGCGATACGCCACCAGCGCCAGGGTCTCGAGCAGCGCCCGCGAATACTTCGCCGGCCGCTCCTGCCACAGCCGCGACACCGGCGCCGCCACCGCAGCCCTGATCTGGATCCGATAGCCACTCGCCACCTCGGTGAGTTCCACGCCGCGGGATTGATAATCGGCGCCCAACGCAGCAAGCGCCGCGCGCACTTCATCGGCGAGGGTGCCGTCGCGCTCGTCGAACAAGCTCATCAGCTCGTCCACCGCCAGCGGCCGCCCGGCGGCGAGCAGCGCCGCTTCAATCACATTCTTGACGTATTGATCGTTCATTGGGTTCTCGCAAGGTCGTCGTTGGCGGCGCCGTCATCGGCCACCAGCTTCAAGCGCTGGGCCGGATTGCCGAGGCGAACGTGCAGCGGCGCATAGGCCTCCGACTGCACGATTTCTATCAAACCTTCGCGCAGCAGCTCCAGCAGCGCGACGAAGGTCACCGTCACGCCCTGGCGCCCCTCCTCGGCGCGAAACAAGCGCACGAATTCCACGAACGCGCTGGTGCTTAACGCCGACAGCACATCCGTCATGCGCTGGCGCACCGACAATGGCTCGCGCTGCACATGGAAGTGCGCGAACATGTCGCTGCGCGACAGCACTTCTTGAAAGGCCAGCAACATTTCCTGCAAGGTCACCTGAGGCACGATGCGCGTCACCTTGCGGTCGACCAAATCCGCGCTGGCGGTCCAGGTGTCGCGATCCATTCGCGGCATGCGGTCGATGCCCTCCGCCGCCCGCTTGAAGCGCTCGTACTCCTGCAGCCTGCGCACCAGCTCCGCGCGTGGATCTGCCTCGTCCGCCGCCTGGTCCGATTGCGGGCGCGGCAGCAGCATGCGCGACTTGACCTCGGCGAGAGTCGCCGCCATGAGCAGGTATTCGCCCGCCAGCTCCAGCTGCAGCACCTGCATCAGCTCGATGTAGCGCATGTACTGCAGGGTGATCTCGGCGATCGGAATGTCGAGTACATCCAGGTTCTGGCGGCGGATCAGGTAGAGCAGCATGTCGAGCGGCCCTTCGAAGGCCTCGAGGAACACCTCGAGTGCCTGCGGCGGGATATACAGATCCCGCGGCATCTCGGTCACCGGCTGGCCGTCCACCATCGCAAACGGCATTTCGCCTTGTTCGGGCAGCGGCGCCACGCCTACCGGCGGCGCATCGTTCGGCACCAGCGTCAATTCCGGCTTCATCGGTAATTCATGCCCATGGCTTGTCGCACCGTATCCATCGTGTCCCGCGCCGCCGCGCGCGCCCGTTCGCAGCCCTCGGCGATGATACCGCGTACCAATTCCGGATTCTCCTCGAACTCGACCGCCCGCTTGGAGATTGCGGCGATTTCCTCGACCACCTTCTCGATCAAGGGTGCCTTGCACTCCAGGCAGCCGATGCCTGCGCTGCGGCAGTTCTTCTGCACCCAGGCTTGGGTGTCGGCGTTTGAATACACCTTGTGCAGGTCCCACACCGGGCATTTGTCCGGATCGCCCGGATCGGTGCGCCGCACGCGCGCGGGATCCGTCTGCATGGCCTTGAGTTTCTTCACCACCGAGTCGGTATCCTCGCGCAGGCCGATGGTATTGCCGTAGGACTTGGACATCTTGCGCCCGTCCAATCCCGGCACTTTGGGTGTCGCCGTGAGCAGCGCCTCGGGCTCAGGCAGTATGGCGATCCCGCCGCCCTCGAGATATCCAAACAACCGGTCGCGATCCGCCACCGTCAGCCTGGCATTGGATTCGACCAGCGCGCGCGCCTTGGCGAGCGATTCGGCAGCGCCTTTTTCCTGAAATTCCTTGCGCAGCGTGCGGTACATGGCGGAGTTGCGCGAGCCCAGGCTCTTGATGGCCTTTTCCACCTTGCGCTCGAAATCCGGCTCGCGGCCGTAGATATGATTGAAACGCCGCGCCACCTCGCGGGTGATTTCCACGTGCGCCACCTGGTCCTCGCCCACCGGAACGAATTGCGAGCGGTACAACAGAATGTCCGCGGACTGCAGCAGCGGATAGCCCAGGAATCCGTAGGTACCCAGATCCCGATCGGCGAGCTGGCCTTGCTGGTCCTTGTACGAGGGCACCCGCTCCAGCCATCCCAACGGGGTGATCATCGACAACAGCAGGTGCAGCTCCGCATGCTCGGGCACTTTGGATTGCAGGAACAGAGTGGCCACGCCGGGGTTCAAGCCCGCCGCCAGCCAGTCCACCGCCATGGTCCAGACGTATTCCTCGAGCTTCGAGGTGTCCTCGTAGCCGGTGGTCAGCGCGTGGTAGTCGGCGATGAAAAAATAGCACTCGTATTGATACTGCAGCTCGATCCAGTTCTTCAGCGCGCCGTGGTAATTGCCCAGGTGCAGCTGCCCCGTCGGCCGCATGCCGGAGAGAACGCGGCGATTCTGCACCGGACTGCTCATGCTGGGATTCCGACCAGCACGTTGATCACGCGCGCGATCACCCGGTACACCGGGTCGAACAACGGTGCGTACAGCCCCGTCAACGACAGCGCCAGCACCATTCCCATGACCAGAAAAAGCCCCACGGACTCGATCTTCTCGAAGCGCTCCGCCAAGCGCGGCGGCAATAATCCCGTCAGTACCCGCCCGCCGTCGAGCGGCGGAATCGGCACCAGGTTGAACAGCGCCAGCACCGCGTTGACCAGGATGCCGGCCTGCGCCATGTACTCGAACCAACCGATCAAGGTCTCATTGCCCCTGACCCGCACCGCCACTCCCAGAACCACACACCAGAACAGCGCCATGCAAAGGTTGGCGGCGGGACCGGCGAGCGCAACCATGATCATGGCGCGACGCGGAGTGGACAGCGCGCGGGTCGCGACCGGCACCGGACGCGCCCAGCCGATCAGCGGCGCGCCCGCGGCGAGCAACAAGCCGGGCACCAGCACGGTGCCCACCGGATCGATGTGGCGCAAGGGGTTGAGGCTTAAGCGTCCTAGCAATTCCGCGGTCCTGTCCCCGTAGTAGCGGGCCATCCAGCCATGCGCCACCTCATGCAGGGTGATGGCAAACAGCACGGGAATCGCCCAGATGGAAATCTTGGTAAGAAACGAAGTTAAATCCAATGCTTACACTCGTTATTTAGAGTAAATACGAGCCCCTTCGCCCGCGTTGCGCGGTCATTATACGGGTGCGGCGTCCGCAAAGGGGCTGACATCGCCGCGGCCCACGCGAACCACGATGGCGCGGTCGGTGGACAGGTCGATGACCGAAGTGGGGATCAGCCCGCAATTGCCTCCGTCCAGCACCAGATCCACGCTCGAGCCCAGCTTCTCGTAAATTTCCCTGGCATCGGTGCGCGGCAATTCCTCGTGCGGCAGCAGCAGCGTGGAACTCATCACCGGCTCGCCGAATTCGGTGAGCAACATCGCCGTCACCGGATGATCGGGAACCCGCAACCCGATGGTGCCGCGCCGCTCGTGCTTCAGCCGGCGCGGAGTTTCCCGCGACGCCTTGAGCAGAAAGGTGTACGGCCCCGGGGTATGCGCGCGCAGCAGGCGGTATTGCCAGTTATCCACCACGGCGTACTTGCCCACCTCGGCGAGGTCGCGGCACACCAAGGTGAAATGATGGTTTCGGTCCGTTTCCCGGATGGCGCGAATCCGCTCCAGGGCTGCTTTGTCGCCGATATGACAACCCAGCGCGTAACAGGAATCGGTCGGATAGACAATGACGCCGCCGCCGCGCAGTGCATCGGCGGCCTGGCGCACGAAACGGCGCTGCGGCGATACCGGATGCAGTTGCAGGTAAATGCTCATGGGCTTTGAGTATTATGATACCCGCATGAACCAACTGATCGAATGGGCGCCGCTGGTCGCCTTCTTCCTGGCGTACGAGTTTTTCGGCATTTATTGGGCCACCGCGGCGCTGATGGTGGCCTGCGTGCTGCTGCTGATCGTGCATCGCCTGCGCACCGGAAAATTCAAGACCATGCATCTGGTCACCACCGCCGTCGTGCTGGTGCTCGGCAGCGCGACCCTGCTATGGCAGGACAAGCGCTTCATTCAATGGAAGCCGACGGTGCTGCTCGGCCTGACGGCCGTGGTATTTCTGGGCAGCGCGCTGTTCGGACGCCAGCCGCTGGCGCGGCGCATGTTCGAGAATGTGTTCGACGAGCCCTTGGCGATAGGCGCGCGCACCTGGCTGCTGATCAATTCGCTGTGGGCGGCATGGTTCGCCGTGCTGGCCTGCGCGAACATCTACATCGCGCAGAATTTCGCGGAGGGAGTCTGGGTGAAGTTCAAGGTATTCGGCATCACCGCGGCGATGCTGGTGTTCATGATTCCACAGGTTCTGTGGATGAGCGGCAAGACCCAATCCGCTAAACTTAAGCCGCCTTGAAGATGGAGCGCAAGTTACGCGAACAACGGCTGCGGCAGCTCCTGGAGGCGCGCTTCGCGCCCCTGCGCCTCACCATCGAGGACCAAAGCCACCTGCACGCGGGGCATGCCGGTGCCGCCACCGGTCAGAGCCATTTCCGCGTACATATCGTGGCCGAGGCGTTTCGCGGCCTGCCCGCGGTCGCGAGCCACAGACTGGTGTATGCAGCGGTTGCCGAACTCCTCAAGGCCGACATTCACGCGCTCAAGCTCGAAGCCCTGCCGCCCCCCGTCTAAAGGGGCCCCCGGCGCCCTGTTTAACCTTACCCATCGTTAATTGGTGAGATCCGGCGGTAAAGGCTAAACTGCCGCCCCCGGGCGCATCGGCCATGTCGGCCATAGTCGCTTTTTTTTGTTTCTAGAGGACTCAAATGACCCAATTTCTTCGTACACAGTGGGCCTGTGTGCCCATCGTGGCAGCCGTGCTGCTCACGGCTTGCGGCAAGGGACAGCAGGCAGCGGCGCCCGCCCCCACCGACAAGCCGGCCCTGGCGCCGGTCGCCACCGTCAACGGCACTCCCCTCTCGCGAGCGGTTTTTGACGTTTACGTCAAGAACATCACGCAAGGCAAGCCAGGCGCCGACTTGACGCCCGACCAAAAGAACCAGGCGCTCGATGATTTGATCAAGATTCAGCTGATCGGCGCGCAGGGCGAGAAGGACGGTCTGGAAACCGACCCGGATGTCGCGGCACGCTTGCAAATCGTGAAAATGCGCATCCTCGCCGACGCCGAAGCGCAGAAATTCCTGAAGGACAAGGAACCGACCGATGCCGAACTGCACGCCGAGTACGACGCGCAGGTCGCTCAGATGGACAAGACCGAATACCACGCGCGGCATATCCTGGTGGCCAGCAAGGAACAGGCCGAGCAGCTGATCAAGAAGCTCCAGAGCGGCGCGAAGTTCGAGGACATCGCCAAGGCCAATTCCACCGACGGCTCCAAGGCCAACGGCGGCGATTTGGGCTGGTTCACGCTGGCGCGCATGGTGAAGCCGTTTGGAGATGCGGTGAAGGGCTTGAAGAAGGGTGAAATCACCACGCAGCCCGTGCAGACGCAATTCGGCTGGCACATCATCAAGCTCGAGGACACCCGCGACGTCACGCCGCCGCCCTTCGAGCAGGTCAAGTCCCAGCTCAGCAACGCCGTGATGCAGAAGAAGCTGCAGGCCTACGTCGAGGAACTGAAGAAGACCGCGACCATCAACAAGACCGCAAGCGCCGACCAGGCGACGACCGGCGACAAGAAACCGTAATCGATCGGGCGGCGGGCATTGGGCCCGCCGCCTGCTTCAATCGAGCAGCTTGAGGAAGCGCCGTTCGTTGAGCACTTCGACGCCGAGCTGCTGTGCCTTCTTGAGCTTCGAACCCGGCTCGGCGCCCGCGACCACATAGTCGGTCTTCTTCGAGACGCTGCCGCTTACCCGGCCTCCGCGCTCGACGATGGCCTCCTGCGCTGCTTCGCGAGTCATTGACTCGAGCGTGCCGGTGAGCACGAACACCTTGCCGTCGAAGCCTGCAAGTGCCGCCTTGCGCGCTGCGGCCGGCCACTTAACCCCGCTTGCCAGCAATCGATCCACGATGCTGGAATTTTCCGCATCGCCAAAATACGCCGCCACGCGCGCAGCCACCACGGGCCCCACATCCGGCACGCGCTGAATCTCCTCCTCGGTGGCGTGGCGCAAAGCCTCGATGGCGCCGAAATGCCCCGCCAGCGCCAGCGCCGTCGCCTCGCCCACATCACGAATGCCGAGAGCGTATAGAAACCTCGGCAGCGTGGTCTGCTTCGCGGCCTCGATGGCTGACTTAAGTTTCTGCGCCGATTTCTCGCCCATGCGCTCCAGGCTGCCAAGCCGCTCCTCAGTCAGGTCGAACAGGTCGGCCGGCGTGCGCACCCAATCCAGATCCACCAACTGTTCCACCAGCTTGTCGCCGAGCCCCTGCACGTCGAGCGCGCGACGCGAGGCAAAGTGCTTGACCTCTTCCTTGCGCTGCGCGGCGCAGAATCGCCCGCCGCTGCAGCGCGCCGCCGCCTGATCGGCCTCGCGCACCACAGGCGAGCCGCACACCGGGCAGTGGGTCGGCAATTGCACCGGCTGGGCGCCGGCAATGCGGCGCTCCGGCAGCACCCGCACCACTTCGGGGATGACGTCTCCGGCGCGCCGGATCACCACCGTGTCGCCGACGCGCACGTCCTTGCGCGCCATCTCGTCCATGTTGTGCAAGGTGGCATTGCTCACCGTCACGCCGCCGACGAACGCCGGCTCCAAGCGCGCCACCGGAGTCAGCGCCCCGGTTCGGCCGATTTGAAATTCGATGCCGCGCACCTGAGTCAGCGCCTCCTCCGCCGGGAATTTGTGCGCCAGCGCCCAGCGCGGAGCGCGCGACACGAATCCCAGCTGACGCTGCAGTTCGATGTCGTCCACCTTGTACACCACGCCGTCTATTTGATAGGGCAGGCGCGAGCGCATCTCGCCCATTTCCCGGTAGTATTCGAGGCAGCCGTCGATGGAATTCACCACCGTGGACTGCGGGCAAATCTTGAAACCCCATCCGCGCAGGGCTTTGAGCACCTGGCTGTACCGCCGCGGCAATTCACCGCCCTCGACATAGCCCACGCCGTAGATGAACAGATCCAAGGGGCGCGCTGCGGTCATGCGCGGATCGAGCTGGCGCAGGCTGCCGGCCGCCGCATTGCGCGGATTGACCAGGGTCTTCTCGCCGCGCTCCGCCGCCTCCTTGTTGAAGCGCTCGAACCCGGCAATGGGCATGTACACCTCGCCGCGCACTTCGAGCACGCGCGGCCACTTGCCGGCGCGCAAGCGCAGCGGCAATGCCGCCACGGTGCGCAGGTTCTGCGTGACGTCCTCGCCGGTTTCGCCATCGCCGCGGGTTGCCCCCTGCACGAACACACCGTTCTCGTACAGGGCGCTGATTGCCAAGCCGTCGAGCTTCGGCTCTGCCGAATAACGAATCTTGCCGGCCTTCGGCACCCGCTCGCGGATGCGCCGGTCGAAATCGCGCACTTCTTCTTCGGTGAATGCATTGTCGAGCGACAGCATGGCGACGCGATGGCGCACTGCGCCGAAGGCCGCCACCGGCGCCGCGCCGACTCGCTGCGTCGGCGAATCCGCGCTGAGCAGCTGCGGGTACTGCGCCTCGAGGCCGCGCAGCTCGAGCATCAGCCGGTCGTACTCCGCATCCGGCACTTCCGGATCATCGAGCGCGTGGTAGCGATAGTTGTAGCGCTCCAGCGTCGCGCGCAGCTTCGCCACTCGCCCCGCCGCCCGCTGCTCTGGACCCGCGGCTTTCGACTTGGCCATAGGCTCAGGCCGGCAGCAACGCTTGGAAGCGCGCCACGTCTTCACGCAGCGCGGCCGTGCGCTGCGGCGAGAACGGCATTCCTTTGGCGTCTTGCACCATGCCCGACAAGCGCTCCGCCAGGCCGCGCGCCGTGGCGAACAGCGCATCGATGGTCTGCAGCGCCTCGAGCGGGCCGGGCAGCACCGCAAACAGCGTCACGCCACGGAACTCTTCCTGAGGCATGCGCGCCAGATCGAAGGTCCCCGGTTCAACCAGGCTTGCGACGCAGAACAAACTGCGGCCGTCGGCGTGATTGCGGTGATACACCTGGTAGCGCCCATGGGCGAGCCCGAGCTGCTCCAATGCCGCCATCAGATCCTTGCCCGGCCAGCGCGTTTCGCCCAGCGCGCACACGCGGATGGTCACGATCCTCTGGCGTTCGCCGGCATCGCTGTCGGGCGCGGTTGCCGGCGCAGGCCGCTCGGCCGCCGACGGCGCAACCGTCGGCGCCGAAATCGCTGCCGCAGTGGCCGGTGGCGGCTCCGGCCCCAGATCGATCGCCGCCGCAGTCGAGGTCATGGGCTTATCCAGCGCCGGCACCCGCAGCTCGGTTCTGATGCTCAGCGGTTCGAATGGCGGCACGCCCCACTCGCGCTCATCGTCGGGCGCCGCGACCGGCACCACGCTGCCGACCGGCACCACGGTGTTATCGGCCGGTGATTCCCGCAGCTGCGCATTGCCGGGGGCCTGGCGCGATTGGCGCGCGCCCCACCACCAAATGCCGGCGAGCAGCGCTAGCGTCAACCCCAACAGTATCCAGCGAAGTTCGGCCAAGTGACTGCCCTACATCGCCGCCATGCGCACTGCCTCGTCGACATCCACCGCCACCAGGCGCGATACGCCGGGTTCACTCATGGTGACGCCCACCAGTTGCGAAGCCAGCTCCATGGTGCTCTTGTTGTGAGTGATGAAAATGAACTGCACGTTGCGCGACATGTCGCGGACGATGTCGCAGAAGCGGCCCACATTGTTCTCATCGAGCGGCGCATCCACCTCATCCAGCAGGCAAAACGGCGCTGGGTTCAAATCGAAGATCGCGAACACCAGCGCCACCGCGGTCAGCGCCTTCTCGCCGCCGGAGAGCTGGCTGATGGTGCTGTTGCGCTTGCCCGGCGGGCGCGCCATCACCGACACGCCATTGCCGCCTTCCTCTTCGCCGATGAGCTCGAGATAGGCATGGCCGCCGCCAAACAGGCGCGGGAATTTCTCCTTCAGGCCGGCGTTCACCCGCTCGAAGGTGTCCTGGAAGCGCGTGCGCGTTTCGCGGTCGATCTTGCGCATCGCAGACTCCAGAGTCTCCAAGGCATCGGTCAAATCCTTGCATTGCCGGTCCAGATACTCCTTGCGCTCGGACTGTTCCTTGAATTCGCCGATCGCCGCCAGATTCACCTGTCCCAGGCGCTCGATCCTGCCGCGGGTCTCCTCGAGCTGCGACTCCCAGGTCTCCACCATGGCCCCTTCGGCCAGCTGGGCGATGAGTTCGGCGAAAACAAATTGAGTCGCCGCCAATTGCTCTGCGACCCCCTCGCGCCGCACTCGCACCTGCTGTGCCGCGAAGCGCGCGTCATCCAGGGCGCCGCGCGCCGCCTCCACCTGAATCTCGATTGCTGCGCGCCGCGCCTCGCGCTCGCGCAGCAGCGCATCCAGCTCATCGCTCGCGGCCTTGGCGGCTTGCAGCTCGCCCTCGATTTGCGCCCTGGCGTTGAGCGCCTGCTCGAGCTGCGCGTCCAGCGCCTGCAGGGGCGCCTCGCTCGAGCTCAGCTGTGCCGCCAGGTCGTCGCGCCGCAGTACCAGTCCCGCGAGCTGCTGTTCCACGCGCGCAACTGCCTGAACCAAGGAGGCATGCGAGGAGCGCCGCGCTTCGACCTGCAGTGCGAGCTCCCGCGCCGCCTGCTGCGCGGCGCCGGCCGCGGCCCGCGCCGCGCTCAAGGCGGCGCGCATGCGATCGCGCTCGCTCTCCAGCTCGATGCGCTTCGGCTCCAGAGCAGCCAGCGCTTCAATGGCACTCTCCATCCGGCCGCGCGCCGCGCGCACCTCGGCATCCATGCGCCCAAGCTCAGCGCGCACCTCGGCGATTCCGCTCTCGAGCTGAGCCAGGCGCCGCGCGGCATCCACGTTGCGCGCCTGCGCGGAGTCGAATTCCGCGCGCCGGCCGACGTGCTCGGCGTGCAGGCGGTTGACTTCCGACTGGATCCGGTCGCGCCGATCCTCGTGCTGGCGCACTCGCTCGCGCGTGGCCTCGAGCTTGTCTTCCAGCTCCTTGACCTGTTCGGCAAGCGCGCGCACCCGCGTGCGAATTTCGCGCAGGGACTGCTCGCGCTCGATCACCCCGCTGCGCGGATCCGCATCGCGCGACAGGCGCAGCCAATCGGTGCCCAGCCACACGCCGTCGCGCGTCACCACGGATTCGCCGGCGTTGAGCCTGAGGCGCCTGCCCAGCGCCTCGCCCAGGGTTTCCGCCGTATACACCGTCGAGAGCACCGAGCTCAAAATGCTCGAGCCCCGCAGCTTCGCCTGCAGCGAGGCGGAGTTGCGCGCCGCTTCGCCGGACTCGGCCACGCTGACCACCGCCAGATGTCCGCCGTCAAAACTTCCGAGCAGCTCCGCGACGCTGTCCAAGCCCTCGACGCAGACCGCCTCGAGGTAGGAGCCGAGCACGGTTTCCACGGCCCGCTCCCAGCCATGCTCCACGCGCAGCTGCTGTGCAACCCGCGGCCGCTGATCCAGAGTATTCGCCGCCAACCATTGCGTGACCTTGCCCGACACCTTGCCCAGGGCTGCCTGCTGCAGCGCTTCGGTGGAGACCTGCGTGCCCAAGGCCTCCTGCCAGCGGCGCTGCAGATCGGCGAGTGCTTGGGTCTGCTCGCGCTCGCGCTCGCGGCTCTGGGAGAGCTCCGCGAGCAGATCCTGCAATTCCTGCGCGGCGCGCTGCCCGGCAACGCGCGAGTGCTCTGCCTGCTCCGACAAGCTGTCCAGGGACACCGATGGCTCGAGCCGGGCAAGCTCGGCACGCTCCACTTCCTGGCGCTCCTGTTCCTGCAGCAAGCGGCGCTGCTGATTTTCAAGCTGCTCGATTCGCGCCCGCTCCACTTGGGTCTCGCGCTGCGCCAGCGCCACCGATTGAGCATGCGCGTCGGAATTCTGCTGCCAGCGGCCCAACGCCTGTTCGCAGGCCTCGAACACCTCGGAGGCTGCGCGTTCCCCGGCATGCGCCGAGTCCAATCCCGGTTCCATGGTGGCGAGTTCCCGCGCCAGCTCCGCCAGCTGCGAGCGGTCGCGCTCGGTCACCGCGTTGAGCTCCTGAACCTGGGCCTGCGACTGCTGCAGATCCGCCCGCTGCCGCTGCCGCAGCTCGCGCGAATGTTGGATGCTCTGTTCGATCCGCGTCACCTCGGCGCCGGCGCCGAAATAGCGCGCCTGAATGGCGCTCAAGGCATCCGCCTTGGCCGACTGCTCGACACGCACGTGCTCGATGCCCGCCTCCGCCTCGCGCAGGTCGGCGACCACCCCCTGCATTGCCGTTTCGCAGCTGCGGGTCGCTGAGTCGCGCGCGCCCGCATCGGCATCAAGGCTCTGCAGGCGCAGCGCCAGCAATTCCGCCTGCAGCTTGCGCTCCTCTTCCTTCAGGGCCTGATAGCGCCTGGCCGAGGCGGCCTGGCGCTGCAGGTGGCGGATTTGCTTCTCGACCTCCTCGCGCAAATCATTCAGGCGGTCGAGGTTCTCCCGCGTATGAGCAATGCGGGTCTCGGTCTCGCGGCGCCGCTCCTTGTAGCGCGATATGCCCGCCGCCTCCTCCAGGAAGGCGCGCAGGTCCTCCGGCCGAGCATCGATGATGCGCGAAATCATGCCCTGCTCGATGATGGCGTAGCTGCGCGTGCCCAAGCCCGTGCCGAGAAACAGCTGCGTGATGTCCTTGCGCCGCACCTTGGTGCCGTTGATGTAGTAGTCCGAGGTGCCGTCCCGGCTTACCTGGCGCCGCAACGCCACTTCGTTATAGCTCGCGTACTGCCCGCCGATCTTGCCCTCGGAATTATCGAACACCATTTCCACCGACGCTGTGCCCAAAGGCTTGCGCGCCGAGGAGCCGTTAAAAATCACGTCCGCCATCGACTCGCCGCGCAAATGCTTGGCCGAGATTTCGCCCATGACCCAGCGCACCGCGTCGATGATGTTGGATTTGCCGCAGCCATTCGGCCCGACCACGCCGGTCAGGCTGCTCGGAAAAGTAATGGTGGTGGGATCGACGAAGGACTTGAAGCCGGCGATCTTGAGTTTCGTTAAGCGCATGGATGTTGCTTGAACCTTTTACGCGCGTGGCCGTGAATGTGGCGCGTAGTGTAAAGTAAACGTCACTTTCGTAAACCCCCGCCGCCTTCGCACATGAGCCACGCCGCCGTCCTGGAAACCTTCGCAAACCCAGCGCCCGAGCGGGACTATACGATTCGCATGACCATCCCGGAGTTCACCTGCCTGTGTCCCAAGACCGGGCAACCGGATTTCGCGACGCTCAAGCTCGAATATGTGCCAAATGAACTCTGCGTCGAACTCAAATCCCTGAAACTGTACATCTGGTCGTTTCGCAGCCGCGGCGCCTTCCACGAGGCCGTGACCAACGAGATCCTGCGCGATCTGGCGCACGCCTTGAGACCCCGATTCATGCGCCTGGCCGCTGATTTCAACGTTCGGGGCGGCATTTACACCAGCGTGACGGCCGAACATCGGCATCCGGGCTGGGCAGCCATGGCTCCCGTCTCCTTCCCCGGCCTCTCAGCCGGTTCTTCTTTCCAATCAGAGAGTTAGCATAAGAAAATAAAGTGCCTGCCGGCCTGTACAGGCGTGCACGCGTCGGTATAATCGCGCGCTCTTTCGTTTGGTGGCGGAGACTTACGATGTCCTCGAAAAAGCCCAATAAAGCAGCGAAACGGCCGGCACGCTTGAGCCCGAAGAAAACGGCCCACAAGGCGCCCGCCGCCAAGAAAGTCGCGCGTCCGCAGCCTAAACCACTGGCGAAGAAGCTCTCCAAGCCGGCGCCGAAGGTGGTAGCCGCAAAGCCCGCCCCGAAGGCGCAACGTATCAAGCCGGCCGCGCCGCCAAAGCCGGAGCCCATCGCAGCAAAGCCAGTGCCGGTGCGAGCCGCGCCGGTTCGCTTCGACCCACGCCCGCTGGTGATGCCGCCGCGCGCCACCCAGCACGACGAGGACGGCGAGGAGCCGAATGTCTCGGCAAGCCTGCTGGCGGGCCCGCGCAATGTGAAGCCCTATATTGCCCGCCGCGGCGAGCAATACATGAACAAGGAACAGTTGGAGCACTTCGCCCGCATACTGCTCAACTGGAAGCGCGATCTGATGGTGGAAGTGGATCGCACCGTCCTGCACATGAAGGATGAGGCGGCGAATTTCCCCGATCCCAACGACCGCGCCACGCAGGAAGAGGAGTTCAGCCTGGAGCTGCGTACCCGCGATCGCGAGCGCAAGCTGATTCGCAAGATCGACGAGGCGCTGAAACGCATCGAGGACGGATCCTACGGCTACTGCTTGGAGACCGGCGAGGAGATCGGCATCAAGCGCCTGGAGGCCAGGCCGGTTGCCACACTGTCCGTGGAAGCGCAGGAGCGGCGCGAACGCCGCGAAAAGCAGTACGGCGACCGCGACGACAGATACCGGTAGACCGGCGGGCGCCGCGCCAGGACTGGGCTACGTCGGCCGCTTCGCCCCTTCGCCGACCGGGGATTTGCACCTAGGATCCCTGTACTGCGCAGTGGCGTCATACCTCGATGCCCGGGCGAACTCGGGCACCTGGATCGTGCGCATCGAGGATCTCGATCGGCCGCGCGAGGTTGCAGGCGCGGCCGAACGCATCTTGGGCACTCTGCAAAGCTTTGGCTTCGAATGGGACGGCCAGGCGCTGCGCCAGAGCGACCGCGAGGAGCTGTACGCCGCCGCGCTCGAGCGCTTGAACCAGCAGCGACTCATTTTTCAGTGTCACTGCAGCCGCACCCAGCTCGCCGAAGACCAACGCTACCCCGGCACCTGCCGCAAACTGTCGAGGGCCGCTGCCACGCCGACGGCCGCTCGCCTGCGGGTCGAGCCCGGAGAGATTCAATTCACCGATCGGATTCAGGGCAGCTACCGCCAAGACGTGGCCGCCGCCGTCGGCGATGTGATTCTCAAGCGCCGCGACGGGTTGACCGCTTACCAGCTGGCGGTGGTGGTCGATGACGATGCCCAGGGCATCACCCATGTGGTGCGTGGAGCGGATTTATTGGACAACACCCCGCGGCAGATCTACTTGCAGCGTGCGCTCAAGCTGCCCACGCCCGCCTATGCCCACGTGCCGGTGCTGACCGAGCCCGGTGGCGGCAAGCTCGCCAAGTCCCGCCGCAGCGTGCGGCTCGATGCCGGCTCCGCGCTTGCGCAGCTGGTGACGGTGTTCGGGCTGCTGGGGCTCGACCCCCCCTCCGGGCTGGCCCGGAGCAGCCTAAAGGAGGCTTGGACCTGGGCCCTGGGGCGATGGGATGTGGGCCGGGTACCCCGCTGCTTGGGCCTGCCGGTGCCCTAAGTCGTGCTGGTTTTCCTTAACCTAGCATTGCGCTATCCTCCCGGGTGCAAGTCCAAGGATTGGCCATGAGTGGTTTGGCACGCCCCGGCATCTTTCGGCGGCGCGTCGGACGACACGAGCGAGGAGCCATATGAGCGAACCGCGAGTGATCAAGAAATACCCGAATCGCCGGCTATACGACACCATTGAGAGCCGGTACATCACCCTGGCGGACGTCAGGCGGCTGGTCATCGAGCGAATCGACTTCGTGGTCGCCGACAAGAAGAACAATGCCGACATAACCCGCAGCATTTTGCTGCAAGTCATTGCCGAGCAAGAGCATCTAGCCGACCCGGTCCTGACCCGGGATTTCATGGTGAATGTGATTCGTTCCTACGGTACGAATTTGCAGGGGCTGGTGAGCGGTCACCTGGATCAGAGCCTCAAGCAGTTCATGAGCCAGCAGCCTGCCGGCCGCGAACGCTTGAAGTCGCCGACCGGGGACCCGCCGCGCCTGCGGCCCGCGCCTGAGGATCCGTTCAAGTCCTCGCCGGGAGCCGCGAATCGCGCGCGCGACGCCGACAAGGACCGCGACGACTCGAACCTCACCAAATGACGCAGCGCTGAGCCCGCACCATCGGGCTCGAGGACGCGATGCCGAAGGCGGTTTGAAACTCCGCCAGATTCGCCACGATTCCGTTGGTACGGTAGATCGGCGGCGGATGCGGATCCGTGGTGACCATCTCCTGCTGCTGCTGCGGACGCATCGCGCCCGCCCAGGAGTGCGCGTAGGCAATGAAGAACTGCTGATCCGCGGAGTACTCCGCGCTCGCCGCGGCCGCGCTGGTGGACAAGGCCGCCTGCGGCGCGGCATGCATCGCCCGCCACGCCAGTATCAATCCGCCCAGATCCGCCACCGCTTCGCCGGTGACCAGATCTCCCTGCACGTGCAGGCCGCCATTGACGGTATAGCGCGAATACTGCTTCGACACACAGCGCGTCGCCGCCTGGAACCTGAGCAGGTCCGCGGGCGCCCACCAATTGCGCAGATTGCCCCGGCCGTCGAATTTCGCGCCCTCGTCGTCGAAACCATGGGTCATTTCGTGTCCGATGGTGGCGCCGGTGGCACCGTAGTTCACCGCGTCCGGCCACGCCGGATCGTAGTAAGGCGGCTGCAGGATGCCGGCCGGCACATTCAAGCTGTTCATCGAGGAATCGTAGTACGCGTTGACCGTTTGCGGCGTCATGTACCACTCGGTGCGGTCCACCGGCCTGCCGATCTTGTCCAGCTCGCGCTTTACATCGAATTGCTTGGCGCGCAATACATTGAGCACATACGGGCCGCGGTCGATGTCGAGCGCCGAGTAATCGCGCCAACGGTCCGGATACCCGACGCGCAGCTCCATCAGCTCGAGCTTCTTGATTGCCGCGGCGCGCGATGCGGGCGTCATCCACGCAAGCCCACCCAGGTCTTGCTTTAGCGCGTCGCGGATTCGCCCCACCATGCTTAAGGCCGCCAGCTTGGCGGCCGGCGGAAACTTCTGCGCCACGTAGTACTCGCCGATCGCAAAGCCCAGTGCCTCGTTCTCCGCGCGCAGCACCCGCAGCCATCGCGGCTCCAACGCTTGCGCGCCGGTGAGCACCGCGGTCATGCGGAAATCCTCGTCGACGAAAGCCCGGCTCAGATAAGCCGCGCAGTCGTTCGCCAGGTGCCAGCGCAAATAGATTTTCCAGTCGGCGAGCGAGGTGCGGCGCAGTTCCGCATCCAGCGCCTTGAAAAAATCCGGCATGGCGATGTTCAAGGTGTCTATATCCGCCCTTCCCAGGACGCTCAGTATTTCGTGCCAGTGCAATCGCGGCGTCAGCGCCTCGGCTTGGCGCAGGGTCATGGGGTGGTATACGGCGCGCGGATCTCGCTGCTCGGCGTCGGACATGGACGCTTTCGCAAGGCGCGTTTCCAGGGCCATCACCACCACTGCCTCCTGTTGGGCGATCGGCGCTGAATCGCCCAGCAGCGCGAACATGCGCGCCACATGCGCCGTGTAGGCCTTGCGGGCCGCGACGAAGTTGGCTTCGGTCTTCAGGTAGTAATCTCGATTCGGCAGCCCCAAGCCGCTCTGCCCGCTGACGGCAATCACCCGGGTACTGTCGGCGAAGTCCTGCATCTCGCCGATCTCGAACGGCGCAGTGATGCCGAGGGTCTGAAGGTGTGCGAACTCGGCCTGCAGGTCGCCAGCGCCGTCAATGGCCGCGATGCGCGCGAACTCCGGCTGCAGCGGCGCCGCGCCGGCGGCGTCGATTGCGGCCTGATCCATGCCGCTCGAATAAAAGTCCGCCAGCTTGCGCGCATTGCTGCCCGGCGCGAGCGATTCAGCCTTGGTAAATCCCTCGATTAGCTGCCGGATGAATTCGTTATTGGCCTGCTCCAGAAGCGTGTCGACGCCCCAGTCGGCGCGGTCCGGCGGAATGGGATTGGCCTTGAGCCAGGCGCCGTTGGCGAAGCGGAAGAAATCCTGGTCCGGCCTTATGGCCCGGTCGATCCACTGCAAATAAAGCCCGTCGCCGCTCGCGAAGGGCTGCGCATCCGGCGCTGTCTGTGATTGCGCCGCTTGCCAGTGAAGCAGGCCCTGCGCGGCGAGCAGGGCCAGAATCAACAATCGCGCCGGTCGACTCAGCGCTCTACGCAGCGTCGACATTGCGCATCGACAAGCGCACTCGTCCCTGCCGGTCCACCTCGAGTACCTTGACACGCACCACGTCGCCTTCCTTGAGCTTGTCGCCCACCCGCTCGACCCGCTCCTCGGAGATCTGCGAGATGTGCACCAGGCCGTCGCGGCCCGGAAGAATGGTGACGAATGCGCCGAAGTCCATCAGGCGCGCCACCTTGCCCTCGTAAACCCTGCCCACCTCGACATCCGCGGTGATCAGTTCGATGCGCCGCTGCGCTTCCCGGCCGGCCGCGCCCTGCACCGAGGCGATCTTCACGGTACCGTCGTTTTCGATGTCGATCGAGGTGCCGGTCTCTTCGGTGATCTGCCGGATCACTGCCCCGCCCTTGCCGATCACGTCGCGGATCTTCTCCGGATCGATCTTCAAGGTGATGATTGTGGGCGCCCACTCGGACATGTTCTCGCGCGGCTTGGAGAGCACCTTGTTCATTTCGCCGAGAATGTGCAGCCGGCCGGCTTTCGCCTGATCCAGCGCCACCTTCATGATCTCGCGCGTGATGCTGGTGATCTTGATGTCCATCTGCAGCGCAGTGATGCCGTCCTTGGTGCCGGCGACCTTGAAATCCATATCGCCCAGGTGATCCTCATCGCCGAGGATGTCGGTGAGCACGGAGAAGCGCGACCCTTCCTTCACCAGGCCCATGGCGACGCCCGCCACCGGCGCCTTGATCGGCACGCCCGCGTCCATCAGTGCCAGGCTGGTGCCGCACACCGATGCCATGGAGCTCGAGCCATTGGACTCCAGAATTTCCGACACCACGCGGATCACATAAGGGAATTTATCGACGCCGGGCATGACCGCCTTGACGCCGCGCTTGGCCAGGTTGCCGTGGCCGATTTCGCGCCGCTTCGGAGAGCCCATCATGCCGGTCTCGCCGACGCTGAACGGCGGGAAGTTGTAGTGCAGCATGAACGGCTCCTTGCGCTCGCCGGTCAAGCCATCGATGATTTGCGCGTCGCGGCCGGTACCCAAGGTGGTGACCACCAGCGCCTGCGTCTCGCCGCGCGTGAACAACGCCGAACCGTGGGTTCTTGCCAGCACGCCGGTGCGGATATTGATGGCGCGCACCGTCTTGGTGTCGCGTCCGTCGATGCGCGGATGGCCGTCGAGGATGCGCTCGCGCACCAGACGGTATTCCAGGTTGAACAGTTCGTTGCCGACCTGGTCCGCCGTGTACTTGGGTGCTTCGCCCTTCGCCAGCGCCTCCATCAGGCTGGTCTTGATTTCGCCGAGCTTCGCGTGGCGCTGCGTTTTTTCGGTCAGGGCATAGGCCGCGACCAGATTCTTCTCCGCAAGCTGGGCCACCGCATCCTTCAATGCCGTGTTGGGCTCCGGAGCGACCCAGGCCCATTTCGGCTTGCCGGCTTCTGCCGCCAGTTCGTTGATGGCCTTGATGGCCGTCTGCATCTGTTCGTGACCGAACATAACGGCGCCGAGCATGACCTCTTCGTCCAGGCCGTGAGCCTCGGACTCCACCATCAGCACGCCCTCGGTGGTTCCCGCCACCACCAGATCGAGCTTGGACTCCGCCAATTGCGTGGCGGTGGGATTCAAAATGTATTTGCCATCCACGTAACCGACGCGCGCCGCGCCGATCGGCCCCAAGAAGGGCATGCCGGAAATGGCCAGGGCGGCGGAGGCGCCGAGCAGGGATGCGATGTCGGGGTCCACCTCGGAATTGACCGAGAGCACATTGGCGACCACTTGCACATCGTTGATGAAGCCTTCGGGAAACAGCGGGCGGATGGGCCGGTCGATCAGTCGCGACGTCAGGGTTTCCTTCTCCGTGGGGCGCCCTTCGCGCTTGAAAAAGCCGCCCGGGATCCGGCCGGCCGCGTAGGTCTTTTCCTGGTAGTTGACCGTGAGCGGAAAGAAATCGCGCCCCGGTGTCGGTTTCTTCATGCCCACCGCGGTCACCAGGACCACCGTTTCGCTCATGGTGACCAGCACCG
>Ga0302326_10001787_pt1 | contig 53698 bp, 48 predicted proteins | sample Palsa_T0_3_FD_202264 | JGI IMG/M metagenome (GOLD analysis project Ga0302326, IMG submission 202264) | Peat permafrost microbial communities from Stordalen Mire near Abisko, Sweden - Palsa_T0_3 | ecosystem: Environmental > Terrestrial > Soil > Palsa > Peat permafrost | place: Sweden: Abisko...
GGAGTACAATGCGATCCGCATCATAAGAGATGAATTCCACGGAGATTGGAACTATCGAATCGACCCGCGAGACTACTAATAAATTGCTCAAGTTATTTTGTTACAGCTCCTTAGTTGCCGGTTGCCGTTAGCCGCCCGGCTTGCCGGGCGCGTCGCAAAAGCGACGATCTTCATCTTTCAAAGTTCTCCGTGAGGAATCTCGATCATGACGCGAAGTACGAAGGCACTCAATTCGACGGAGGCGACTTCCGAGTGCTGCGGCATTCGTTGCACGGATCAGAACCTGTGCGAAATCGACAGCGGCAAGATCATGGTGGTCGTCGCGAAACAGAACATTCGACGAATAACGTTGCGGCATGGATTCCAGGCACTGCATCCAGTGCTGCAAACTATCGCTGGATGTGTTCTAGTTGCCTTTGGCTACTTTCCGATCCTTCACCTGCTCAATTGGATGCGGCATGGAGGCGGCATTCTCGCCCATGCGGTGGCATGGTGCCTGCCCGTAGTTGTCATTGGAATTGCGCTGATTCTCAGTGCGTTCAAGCGCGGGTATTTCCTCGACATTGAACAGCCCAATGGCAACAGCCGGCTCGCCTTCCGGCGCAGGCCCGACGACCAGAAACTCGATGAGTTTCTTGCGACGGTGGAACATCGCTACAATCTGAAGATCTCAAGGTTAGCTTGAGAAACTACGGGGGGACCGCGAGCAACGCTCGGCGGCTACACGGGATGCGTGGGGGGCGTGCCGAGATAGACCGCTTCGATGCCGAAGAGCCCGGTGAGGAGATCCTGAGCCATGCGAATCCGGGAGTATTGCCACCAGGGCGTGGTATTGGATCGGTTCTGCAACCGCGGGTCGTAGCCGTCGGGGGATGCGCCGGCTTTGGCGAGGTCGGTTTTCTGATTGATTCCGTCGCAGCCGATGTAGACGACGCGGCGGAAGCCGCAGAACCAGACGAAATGCAGCAGGGAGTGGATCGTTCCGGAATGAACGTACAACTGCTCGCGCTCGGCCAGCTCATCGCGGCTCAGTTGCAGCAATTCCCGCGTGTCGTGCTCCCCCCGGCGATAATAGACAACCGGGGCGGCATGACCGAGGACCAGGCTGGAATCTTCGCCGAGAACGGTCCCGTCGATGGGGAGTACCGCGGTCGATTTCATCGATCCATTGAGCCAGACGCGCATCTCGCGGTCATGGGCGAAGAAGAACGATTCTGAGCGGACGTATTTCTCCAGGCAGACCGCGTCGTTGATGAAGAAAATCGGTTCGGCGATGTCGGCCAGAGTGCTGTAGTTGAATCGCGTCGGGCCGCGCCCGATCACGCAGCAGGTTTCGCCGGCATATTTGTTGTTGAAGCTCTGAAACGAAAGCCGTAACGCGTCGGGGAAATGCGGGCGGTTCTCGCTAGATTGCGACGGCGGGCGGCCGGCGACCCAGACGTCGCTGCAGGCGGATGCCATGTGAACTCCGTTCATTTGGACCTATCGATCGCGCCCGCGCGATAGTTACATCGGCCAGAGAAGAGGCCGGGGATGAGGGTTTTTATCGGACGACGGCGGGCCGGGCGTGCGCGGATTTTCCGGGCCCATATCAATCACAGCGATCCGCTCTTACGCCCTTGAAGGCAGGGACCTAAAAACAAGATTCTAAACAATGTTTCCACGGCCCGTGGTTCTGATGGCTCGCCTCCGTGTCTCCGTGCCTCCGTGGTGAACTCCTTTTTTTGATTGCGGCCAAGCGCAGCGAGGCAGCGCTGGGATCTCTGTGGACTCTTCCCCCTCTGTGGTTGTCTTGGATCGTTGTTAGTCAGGTTCATTCCAGGGTGTCGGTTGCGCCTCAGTGACTCCGTATAACACGCGTGTCTTATCTTGTCTTTTCAACACGCTCAACGCCCGGCTTTCACTTGCAGGCGAAGCGACTGTGCGACGCGGGCGATGACTTCGTCCCAATCGCCGATGCGCAACTGGCGGAAAATTTTGATGCTGGGGTACCAGGGACTATCGTCACGGCTGAGTTGCCAGCGCCAGTCGGGCGCATAGGGAACCATCAACCAAGTCGGCGTCCCCATCGCCCCGGCGAGGTGAGCGACAGCCGTGTCGACGCTTACGACCAGATCCAATAGTGAAATGAGGCCTGCGGTGTCGAGGAAATCGCTGCAGTGGGCGGTGAGATCGATCAGTGCCGAACCGTCCACGTCTTGGCGCGGAGCTAGAGCATCTTCACTTGGGGTGTAGCCGCCGAGTTGCGCGGAGCCGCGGATGTACATCCGCGGCTTCGACCAGAAAGCGACAGGCGTCAGCTGAAAACGCTCTGGGCCAAATTGGAGGCTGTAGACGTCGGCTCCGCACCGGAGCAATGGCGCAAGAGCCGCAGGCGCGATCGATCGCCTGGCATCTGAGGGATGCAGGGGCGAACCGGCCCACGCGAGACCAACTTTGAGGTGCTCGAAGCGGCCGATTCTCTGCCGCCAAGCGGCATTCAGATCATCTTCCACGCGGATGTACGGCGGCCGGACCAACTCCTCGGTCGGCTCGGGCATGTCGAGCAGCAGCGGAAGACTCATCAGGGAGGCATGCACGTCAAACGGCGGAAGAGACGACTCGTGCAGCTTGTCGCGGGCGACGATACGGAGCCGGTCCATGCCATTGACGCAATGCATTAATCTGACCAGCTCGGAGCGACACTGGAAGATCACGCTTCCGCCGCGCTGAGCCAGCATCGGCAAATAGCGGACGAACTGGATGGCGTCGCCAAAACCCTGGTCCTCGTGGATCAGAATCGTCCGCGTCTCCAGAGGCGCCCCGTCCCAGGAGGGTTGGTCGAAATTTCGGCTTGGGATGGCAGCTTTATGTGATCGCCAGCGCCACTCATATTCCCGCCACCCGTCTTGGAATCGCCGGCTCAGCAGCAACGCCAGAGCGAGATTGCCATGGAACTCGGCGGAGTTGGGGTGGACCGCGATGGCTCGCCGGTGCGCGGCGATCGCTTCTTCCAATTGGCCTTTATCGGCGAGGGCATTGCCAAGATTGCTGTGCAGTTCGGCATCGTCGGGCTGGAGGCGGATGGCCGCCCGATAGGCGGTGATCGCATCATCGAATTGCCCCTTGTCTTTCAGCGCGTTGCCGAGATTGTTGTGAGCCTGCGCGTAACGAGGCTCCAGGGAAATGGCCCGCTGGTAGGCGGCGATGGCGTCGTCGACCCGGCCGATGCGCTGCAGGGCATCGGCGAGATTGCAATGGCCTTGGGCGTAACGCGGCCGCAGCGCGATCGCCCGGCGGAAGGAGGCGACCGCCTCCTCGGGTTGTCCCCTCTCGTGCAGGGCGATGCCGAGATTGTTGTGAGCCGCGGCATAGTCGGGCCGGAGAAAAATCGCCTGCCGATAGGCGGCGATGGCCGCATCGAGCTGGCCGCTCCCTTTGAGGACGACGCCAAGATTGTAATGGGCATCGGGCGAGACGGGATCGACCGCGATCGCCTGACGAAGCAAATCCATGGCCTGGTCGTTGCGTCCCTGTTGATGGGCGATCAGTCCCAGAAGTTGTATCGCGCCGGTTTGGCGCGGCTGCTGCTGCAGGATCTGCCGGCACAGTTGCTCGGCCTCCGGGAGCCGTCGGGCCTGGTAGTGCTGCAATGCCAGCGAGGAGGCTTGTTGGAGGGTCAGCTGGGACATCGTGGCTTTCCGCGACTTTAGTTTACAGGGTGATTCACGTGCGGGGTTACCGATGACATTTACACGTATTGCGCGCCGGAGCGTTGGAACATGGCCGTTGGATTGACGCGGTAGATCTCGTTGATCAGGTCTTTTTTCATCGCCTCGGCCAGGGCGTGCGGCAAACCCACGTTGCCGATGAATTGCCGGGAACCGGCAATGACGCGGGCGAGGGTCGTGATGTCCGGCGTGGGAAAGTGCATCACCCGATGGCCGAACGTGTAAACGAAGTATTCGTGTTCCTGGGGATAGCCGACGTAAACGCAGCGGTCTTTGATCAAGGGCAGGATGCTTTCCCAAAAGCCGAAGTTGCCGTGATAGCGCGGGCTGCGGGCGATGACGATCGGCCGGCCATCAATGGTGATTGGCTCGTCCACCGTGATCCACGCCCGATCTCGCTCGGTCAATGGCAAGCCGAATGCCGCCAAGTGGGAATCGCTGAGATTGTTGAAGCGGTTGTGCTGGCGGAATTGATCGAGATCGTGCTCGACCGTCTCTCCCTGCCAGGGCTGAACATCGACGATGTAATCCTGCCGCAACAGCAACGGCCGAAGCGATTCGATGGAAGCGGCGTTGAGATTCGTGCGCGTTTTTCCGGGCAATTCTGTTACCGGTATGCCCTGATCACTTTCCGGGTCGAGGTGCAACAAGAGCTTGGTGCTGGTTTTGGCCGCCCAGTTCACCAGTGGGCTGTGCTGGCCGCCGTTGGGGTCGAGATAGAGCACGCCGCCGCCCAGTGCTCGTATCGCCGGCAGGGAGAAGATGATGTCGCCCAGATCGCCGGAATGTTTGAAGCGTTGATGGGCCACTGCACGTCACTTCCCAAGGAGCGTGACACCCAGTTTCTTCGCCGCCTTCCGCAACGGCTCATCCAGCGTCGCCAGAGGAAGACTCCGGCGAATGGCAAGATCGAGGTACAGCGCGTCGTAGCTGGTGAGGTGATGGGTTCGACAGATCGGTAGCAGATGCGCAAATGCGCGCGATGAACCCTGGTCATCCTGTTCAATGCCAAGCTTCCCGATGTTGCCAATGAATATTGCGGCCTGGGCAGCGTTGACCCGACCCTTACGCTCGGCTAGCGCAATCACGTCGGCTACCTCGATGAACCACAAAGTCGGCGCAAGCGCGGTTTCTCTGGTCAGACGATCATATAGGGCTTCAGTTTTAGGAGTTACCTCGTCCTGGAACAGCCAAGTCATCGCGATCGAGCAATCCACAACAAAGGCGGCGCTCACTTACGACCCTCGTTTATCAGATCTCGAACCTTCAGGCCGCCCAGGCTGAGCCCAGCGCGGAGCTTCTTCATCTGCGCGATCGCGGCGGCGCGCTCTTCGACCGTCGTTTTCTTCACCACTGGCACGAGTTTCGCCACGGGCGAGCCGTGTTTGGTGATGGTGATCTCCTCTCCGGCTCCCACTTTCTCCAGAAGCTCAGACAAATGCGTCTTCGCCTCATAAGCCCCGACACTGTTCCCGTCGCCTAAAACCAACATTGCGGCATCTCCGAATTAGACTGGTGTACGACCAGTTTATCCGTGCTTTGGTTGCTGGTCAAGCAGACTCCCCCCCAAGCCCCCAGGGTGCAAGCACCCTGGGCGTTCGGGGAGATTGGGGACACGTTGCAGTTTTGATTCTGAACGCCCGGGGTGCTTGCCCCCCGGGTGGGTTTCCCTGGCGGGTTGCCAGATGCTGCTAATCACTCAAGCCAACAGGAGATTCTATGCAAGTTATGCAAGTTCAACCTTTGTCACTCGCATTTTTGCAAAAAGGCGCGCTCGACGTTCGCCGGGATTGCCCCGCATTCGGGGCAGCGGCCAGGCGAGGCGCGCAGATCGTAGCCGCAGCGTTGGCATTGGCCGGCGGTCCTCCTGCTCCTTGCGCGGGCGAATCTTCGCAGCCAGAGAAGCGGCGCGACGGCGAAGGCCCCGGTGGGAAATGCGTAGGAAATCCGGAGGTGCCGTTCGCGCAGCGTGCCAATTCTGAATCGAGCGCCGTAGGCCCGGTATTGAAATTTGATCACCCCCATCAGGAATTCGTCTTTGACGTCTCGCCATACTCCGTGAGCGGGCCATGCGATAATTTGCCAGATATAAGCTGAGGGCGGCGGCTGCGGTTGGTCCCACTCGATCTTCCAGGTCGAACACTGGAGCATTCCGGCGTGAGAATAGACAGCGAACTCGCGATCGGCGCCTGTGGGGCTCGCCGAAGGCGCGTTGGTGACTCGGCCATACCAGAAGAAACTCAGCGTCCATAGCATGGCAATCGCCACGCACGAAACCAGCGAGAACGAAGTGGCGATCGTGAAGAGGCGGCGTTGCACTGGGGATATTGTAGTCGCTAGCCGATTCGACGTTCATCATGGCAATGGGACGTTGCTCACACTGAGCGTTGCGGGACGAACCCGCGGTTTCTCGGCGCGGAGGAGCCGGAGGACGATCCAGTAGATTGGAAACACCGCGGCGAGAAGGAGATGATAATGCACGGTCGTACTGCTATACGCATGATAATTGTGTGTCACGACTCCCATTTGTCGGTTCGTCGTCGTGCCACCAGTCTGTTGGCTCCTCAGCGTGGTCAGTAGAGGCGCCGGCAGCGTTGTTATCACGTTGGGCGGGACCTGGCGGCGAGCCGAGTCCACGAGAAAAATGGCGAAGAGGGCCAGCGAAACGGCGGCGACTGCGTTGAACGGACGGCGCCATCGCGTCGGACCGATCGGGCCAGCTCCCCGGGCGACGGGTGTCCCGCATTCCGGGCAGCGAGTGGGGGAGGCACGCAGATCGTAGCCGCAGGTATGGCAGCGGAATTCGCTCCGTGCGATTCGCTTCCCCCGAAAGTGCGCGAACCAGATGAACGGGAAGAGCGCGAAGGCGAGAGTGATTTCGCAACAGGGAAACACGATGGTCGTCGACATCGGAATCTTGCATGTGGTTGCAGCTTGCGCTGCGTAGCCCGAAATTACGAAGGTTTGGAGCGTCCTCGGCGGGCCAGAGTAAATGACATCATTCGGGATGGTGTGGATGCTCAGACTGCCCTGCACGAGCATCGGCTGATATGGCGGGGTCAGGTCACTCCAGATCCAAAGTGCGCAGCCCGCCAGGCACAGCACCAACGACACCGCGGAAACGATGGTGAAAAGGCGGAGTGGCAGCACGACGGCAGTTTACCGCGCTGGCGTCCGGAACCGACGGTGCAAGCACCCTCGGCGTTAATCAAGATCAGCCGTGCGCGGCGGCGCCGGCGCCGAGCTTGGCGGCGAGGCGGGCGGGATCGGGGACCCGGACTTTCCAGGCGAGGCGGAGAAATTCCAGGCCGCGAATGAAGTAGTAGCTGAAGTCGATCTGCCACCAGAACAGGCCGTGACGGGCGCTGGTGGGGAAGGCGTGGTGATTGTTGTGCCAGCCTTCGCCGAAGCCGAGGACGCCGAAGACAAAATTGTTCCGGCTCTCGTCGTGGCTGTCGAAGGGGCGGGTGCCCCAGAGATGGCAGACGGAGTTAATGCTCCAGGTGATGTGGTGAACGAGGAAAATGCGGGCCAGGCCGCCCCAGAGGAAGCCGCAGAGAACGCCGGTCCAGGACCAGGTGATCAGGCCGCCGAGGGCCGCGGGGAGGATCACGCCGATCAGAGCCCAGAGGAACCAGGTTTTGCTGATTCTGCGGAGGACGCGGTCGCGGAGAAGATCGCCGACGTATTTGGGCAGATCCGAGGGGTCTTTGGTGAAGATCCAGCCGACGTGCGCATGCCAGAAGCCGAGGAAGAGACCTTTGAGGCCGCTGCCGTAATGGTGCGGGGAATGCGGGTCTTGCAGGTCGTCGCTGTGCTGATGGTGTCGGCGATGCATCGCCACCCACTTGAGCATCGGGCCCTCGAGGGCCATCGAGCCGAGCACGGCAAGGAGGAACTTAATGATGGGGACAGTCTCGAAGGATTTATGCGTGAAGAGGCGGTGGTAGCCGACGGTGATGCCGATGGCCGTGGCGACGTACATGCCCAGGAGCAGGCCCAGATCGACCCAGCTGAAGCCACGGCCCCAGAGCATGGCAATAGCGGCCACCAGCCCAGCCAGCGGAAGGACCACCCCCACCAGCGTGACAGCCCGCTCCCAGAATGAAGCAAGCTCCTGTCGATCCGCCGGCAGTGCGGGGGAAACGGCCAGAGCGGATGGGTCGGTAAGATGGGTTGCGGTTGCGGTTGATTGTTCCACGATTTCTTTCCTGCCGCGGGGAAGGACGCCCAAACAGCGTGCCATGCGGAGTTAGCCTAAGGATAATCCTAAGCGGACGGGGAACGTTTTCCACGCCACTTCTCTATTTATTGTACGCTGACAGGCCGTCGGAGTGTTAGCTTTCATCCAACAAAAAAGCCGCGACAGATTTTCCTCTTATCGGCGATCGGATCGGGCCGCATCGGTTTTCTTGTTTTGCAAGAGAAATGTGGAGGGTCAATTCACCAGAAGACCGCGGTTCTTGGTAAGCTGATGCCCGGTGAAACGCCACGCATTTCAGTTACTGGCCTGGGTTTCGGTGGCGTTGTGCACCGGAACGGTTGTGATGTGGGTGCGGAGCTTCGCCCTCTGCGACTGGGTTGCGGTGGAGCGGGCTCAACGGTATTCGGTGGGGTCGTCCCATGGCGAAATCGTGGCGACCAGCTCCGCCGCCGAGCGGCGAACTCCCCGAGCCACCCCGCGCGAAAGCAGCTGGGAATTCGGCGTCTTCTCCGACCCCAGGGGAATTCCGTTGCTCCCACCGTCGCATTTGGGGTTCGGCCTCAGCAGCATCCGCCAAACGTTCGACAAAGCCGTGAGTCTGAGGATTCGATCCCTCTCCACCCGGCTGGTAATGGTCCCCTATTGGGCTCTGGCGCTGCTGCTCGGCATTCTGCCCGCCCTTGCCATTTGGCCCGATCTGCGACGACGCCGGCGTTCGCTCGCCGGCCGATGTCCGAGCTGCGGGTACGACCTGCGCGATACGGCCGACGGGTGTCGGGGGTGCGCGGGGCCGCCGGGCGGAACTTAAAAAGGGGCCGCCATGGGACGCGCTGGCCAATGGGGATTGAATCTGCCCTCCACGGTTTCCCTGATTCTACTTCTTGGGATTGGCGCGCTGTGGGTGCGGAGTTACAGGACTGCGGATCAAGTCGCCTGGTCGCGGCCGAAAGATCTCGTGGGATTCAACTCGGATAGCGGCGGCCTTTGGCTCTATCACGGGTCGCGGTATATGCCCAGTAACGACCCGAATGGATTCATTCATCGCAGCGGCGATCCCACCATTGAGACGCTGCGACCAATCGACCGCTTCGATAACGGCACTGAACTCGGCTTGTTCGAAACCGAGGCTTGGGGAACAGAGTTTCACGGCGCGATCACGCCCGATTGGGTCGTCTGCGGTGTATTGCTGCTTCTGATTTTTCACCAGCCGCTGGCCTCAGCTGTGGTTCGATCTCACCGGCGCTCGCTGGAGAGAAAGCGGGAGAAGCAGCGCACCCGCGGTCTCTGTCCGATTTGTGGATATGACCTGCGCGCGTCGCCGGAGCGGTGCCCGGAATGCGGCAAACTGGCCAGTCAATAGCTGGCGACGGCCCCGGCGACAACGGGTTGATCAATATCGATGCGCAGCGAAGAACAGATCACTTTCGAGAGGCGCAATCACATCATCTCCAATGCCGCAGTCTGGTCGCCGGACGGGGAGTGGATCGTCTACGACGTTCGCTCCGATCGGCTTGGGTCGCGATTCGACGGGACTCGCATCGAACGGGTTCACGTCGCAACCAGCCGCGTTGAAGTGCTCTACGAGTCACACGACGGTGCGTGCTGCGGGGTGGCGACGTACAGCCCAACTGCCGACAAAGTCGCTTTTATTCTCGGGCCGGAAAGACCCCGCAATGACTGGCGATACTCCGCGTTCAACCGGCGCGGCGTGATCGTGGACACGCCCAATCCCGGCGTCGCGATCAACCTGGACGCGCGGGAATTGTCCCCGCCGTTTCTGGCGGGGACATTGCGCGGAGGAACGCATCTGCATCTTTTCAGTGCTGACGGGAACTGGGTGAGTTTCACATATGAGGATCATCCGCTGGCAACGCCCGCGGCGGGAGCCGAGTTGAATCAGCGAAACGTCGGCGTGACGGTGCTCGGCCAAGCGGTGCATGCCAGCCACCGGCATCCGGGCAATCACGACGGCTCGGGGTTCAGCGTACTGGCGACGCGAACTGTCGCGGAGCCCAAGCCTGGGTCGGACGAGATTTCGCGGGCGGCGGAAGAAGCGTGGATCGGAACCGAGGGCTATCTCAAAGCCGACGACACACGGCAGCGGCGCGCGATCGCATTTCAGGGCGAAGTTGTCACGCCGGCGGGCACGAAATTGCTCGAGGCGTTTGTCGTGGATATTCCCGAGGATGTGACAATTGCCGGCGATGGGCCGCTGGAAGGAACGCAGACGACGCGGCCTCGGCCGCCAAAGGGGACAGTGCAGCGACGGCTGACGTACACGGCCGATCGCAAATACCCGGGACTTGCAGGGCCGCGTCACTGGCTGCGAAGCGATCCGCGCGGAACGGAGATCGGTTTGCTGCTGCGGAACGACGGCGGCGTGGTGCAACTCTACAGCGTCTCGCCGAACGGCGGGGAACTCAGGCAGATCACGTGCAATCCGTGGAACGTGGCCTCTGCGTTTGCATGGAGCCCGGATGGAGGCCAGATCGCCTGCATTATCGACAACAGTGTGTTCGTCACCGACGTGGCGAGCGGGGAAAGCGAGCGGTGGACGGAGAGGACGGAGGATGCCAGCGCCCCCCTGCCGCTGGCGAGTGTGTTTTCGCCGGATGGGAGAAGCGTCGCGTATTTGCGAAATCTGGACGGCAATAACCAGATCTTCGTCGCACGGTCCGCGGGGTGATTGGTGATCAGCCGGCGGTGAGCGCCGGCCAACCCAATATGATGGAAGTCTGAAACGGAAGTGGTGTTCGAACGCCGGAATGTGTCGAACTTGCCGGATCCGCCGTGGTGGCTTGCCCCTTCGCGGAGGCTTTGAAAATCCCGCCTGTATGAAGGTGACCTCAGTCCGCCACGCATTCGTGGCCCCGCGAAGGGCAAGCACGGCCGGCGCGGTTCGGCAAGTTCCTGGAACATCGCAAATTGTAAATTTGGGGACGGGGCACGGCGCAACATCAGGGCGACCTGAGCAGTTTCATCGCTCGCATCCATTCGGCGCACCTTGCCGGCCACGTTGACACCGGGTGCTCGGACGGGCGCAGTCCGTAGCCGTGGCCGCCCTGGGCGTACAGATGCATCTCCACGCTCACCTTGGCATGCTTCAACGCGAGATACATGGCGATGCTGCTTTCCGGGTTGATCGGGTCATCGGTCGTCTGCACGATGAACATCGGCGGCGTCTGGACCGTGACTTTCACGCCGGAAATCAATGCCCCGCTCTTCTCGTTGAGCCAGGCGGGATAGATCAGAACCGTGAAATCGGGACGGCAACTGATTGCGTCGGTATCGTCCATCGGCGGATACGCACGTTGCTGATAGTTTGTGCTGAGGCGGGCGGCGAGGTTGCCGCCGGCGGAGAAGCCGAGGATGCCGATGCGGCGCGGATCGATCTTCCAGTCTATCGCATTCTTGCGGACCAGGCTCATCGCCCGCTGCGCATCCTGCAGCGGCGGGAGATACTCCGGCGTGTCTTTGCGCGGGGGAACGCGATATTTGAGGACGATGGCGTTGACGCCGAGCGAGTTGAGCCACGTCGCGATCTCAGATCCCTCCAGGTCCATGGCGAGGGCTTTGTACCCGCCGCCGGGGCAGATGAGGACCGCCGCGCCGGTATTCTGATCGGGCGCGGCAGGATACAGCGCGATACTCGGAACCGTGACGTCGGTGAGGCGATCAACCGGCTTATTCGGCGTGACCGGCTCGAGGTGCTCGGGCCCGATCCCCGACGGCTCGCCCGGCGCAGTCGTGGGAAAGACCGGAAGCGTGGTGGGAGTTCCCGCCTGAGCCAGGGCGGGAAAAATAAACGAAAAGAGCGACGATATCAGCAGTAATGGAATGCGGTTGGGCATCTGAAACGTTATACCCGCCTTTTTGTTACCGGAGCAGATCGGCGAGATTGGTCGCGGGGTCTTTGAGCAGCTCTTCGTTGCCGTTGATGGGGGTGCGCTGAGCGACGAGGGAACGGAGCGTATCATCTTCGCCGGGGTGATTGATGGCGAGCACCTGGGCGACCCGGCCATCGGCGGCGATGCCGATTTCCACAAAGTCGGGAGCCTCGGGGTTGGCCGAGCCGCGCAGGAGACGTCGCTCGACCTGGCGGGACTCGCCCCAGCCGTTGAGACTCAGATCGAATACGTCGCTGAAGAAGTTGTTGACGGCGCCGTACGGCTCGCGCCGGCCGGCCATGTTGCGGCCGGCAAGGGCGCCGCTGACGCGGGCGTGATCCCAGTGATCGAGGATGCGATGCTTTCCGAACAGCGGATCGAACAGTGCGGCGCAGTCGCCGGCGGCCCAGATGCGGGGGACGTTGGTCTGGCAGAATTCGTCGGTCAGGATCGCCCGCTCGGAGGTGATCGGCGTGCCGCGCATCAGCTCGCGATTGACAGTCATGCCCACGGCGGCGACGACAAAATCGGCGACAACGACGGTTCCGTCGGCGACGATCCGCTGCACCCGGCCATCCCCCTCGATGCGCTGCGGGGGAGATTGCGGCAGCACAGTAACCTTGTGATTCGTGAGATAGCGAGCCAACACTTTGCCCGTGTTCTCGCCGGCGAATTTTTCCCAGGGAAACTTCGTCGCCAGCAGCAGCGTGACCGCCAGGCCCGACGCTGACAGCGAGGCGGCGATTTCCACACCCAGAACTCCCCCGCCAACCACCACCGCCTGCCCGCGGCCGCGTTCATGCGCATGGCCTTCGGCCTTGGCTTTGTCGATGGCCATCTGCAGCCGCTCGGCATCCTGCAGCGTGCGGAGATAAAAGACGTTGGGAAGATCGGCGCCGGGAATCTCCAGGCGCGCCGGCGAGCCGCCCGTTGCGAGCAGCGCATGATCGAAGGAAATTTCCTCGCCGCTGTCGAGCGTGACAGACATGCGGGCGGCATCGAGATGGGCGCAGCGCCGGCCGGTGCGGAGCGTAATGTGCTGCTGCTCGAACCAGTCCGGCCCATGCACGAACAGCTCGGCCCGCGGCTTCTGGCGGCGGAGATATTCCTTGCTGAGCGGCGGCCGATGATAGGGTCCGCTGATCTCCTGGCCGATGAGCAGAACGCTCCCCGCCCGATCAATCTGGCGGATCGCCTCGGCGGCGGAGCTGCTGGCCAGGCCGCCGCCGATCAACAGATATTTCACGTGAGGAATGCTCATAGGCACACTGCACGGTGGTTGTTCCATCTATTGTATCGTCGATGACGGTAGAAAGTTCGTGAGAGAAAAGATGAAGCACTGGTGATTGGTGATTGGAACGTGACGGGGAGGCGGGCGAAGAAGCCAGGAGTGAGAGAACAATTCTTTCGATTCCCCGCGAAGGGCAAGCGAATGCCGGCCGTTCCGGCAAGACTTCCCCACCTTCTTGCCTCGCTTCTGAGTTCTTGACTTCTGACTTCTTTGGTCCCCGCTATTTTTGCCGGAAGACGATGCGGCCGCGGGTCAGGTCGTAGGGGGAGAGCTGCACTTTGACTCTGTCGCCGGGGAGGATGCGGATGAAGTGTTTGCGCATTTTGCCGGAAACGATTCCGAGGATTTCCCGTTCTGAATTGTCGAGCCGAAGCTTGAACATCGCGTTGGGCAACGCGGTCGTGACGGTCGCTTCAATCTCAATCGGCTCAGACTTTGCCACAGGTTCCCTTCGTATTCCGCAGAATTTCGGTCGAACCGAGGATCATACGGGAGGGAGCGGTGGGGGACAAGGAGGTTGGAGGAGTTGGGTGTTGGAGGGGTTGGTGTTCAGGTTCAGGGTTCAGAGTTCAGGAAAGGCCGGAAACTGGAATGACGAAGCTCGAATCCTCTTGCGGTCGAAAATTCGAATGACGAAGCTCGAATCCTCGAATCAAGCTCGAATGACGAAGCTCGAATGAAGAAACAAAGACGCGCCGCGCCTCCCCCTCCGCGTTTCGACATTCGAATTTCTACATTCGGATTTCATTCGAGGATTCGAGCTTCGTCATTCGGATTTCCGGCTCTTCCTGAACCCTGAACCCTGAACCCTCATCCCAGCGATTCCTCGATGCGGGCATAGCTATCCCGTCGCCAACCCGGGGCGATGTCGGACTGCACGTCGGCGAAGAAATTCGCCAGCGTCTCTTGGGTGATGTTCCAGAGGCCGAACAGCTTGACGCCGGGGGTATCGATGACTGAGCCGCCAAAGTCGAGGGGAAACCAGCGGGCGGAGGTGGTGGTGTGGCGGCCCTTGTCGGTGTAATGGCTGATTTCGCCCACTTTCAGGTCCAAAAGCGGCTGCATGGCGTTCACCAGGCTGCTTTTGCCGACGCCGCTGTGGCCGGCGAGGACGGTGGTCTTATCTTTCAGGATGGCGCGGGTTTCGTCCAGGCCGATGCGCTTCTCGGCGCTGGTGCGGATCACGGCCAGTTTCAGAACCTTGGCGTAGTAGGCGAGCACCTCGTCGGCAAGCCGGCTCTCCTTTGATGGCTCAGCATCGGCCAAATCGGTCTTGTTGAGACAGACGATCGGGACCAGTCCGCCGCTCTGGGCGGCGACGATCATGCGATCGACCAAGCCCCACTTCGGCTTGGGCTGGACCAATCCGACAACGATCAGCATCTGATCGGCATTGGCGACGATCGGATGCTGCTCGGTTCCCTTGAAGCTGTCGGCCCGCGACAGAACCGTGCGGCGCGGAAGCACCTCTTCGATCACGCCTTCGGGAGAATCGGGGCTTTCGTTGGGCGGGCGCAAGTCCCCTTCCGCATTGACGTGGCGAAAACGCACCATGTCGCCAACGATGATCGCGGTGGCATTGACCTTGGAGAGAGTTTTACGAATGACGCACAGATACCGGGCGGATGCGTGTTCGACGACGCAATAGAGACTGTAAACGACGATGACGCGCCCGAGCGGCAGCGTCTCGACATCGATCTGCTCGGCCGCCTCCTCGGCACGCATCAGCGCGGTGCGGAGAATCTTGTCGTGCTCGGCTCGCTTGTTGCGCGCGGAGAACTTCTGGTTCGCATCAACCCGGTCTTCGTCGAGATTCCCGGAGAAGTACCGGCTGGTGAGATCTTTTTCGCGAGGACCTTTGCGGCGTTGGGACATGGGGAGAGGGTTCAGGGTGTCAGGGTTCAGGGTTCAGGTTCGGGGTTTGAGAGGGAAGGTCGCTTCCGTGCATTTGCTGAACCCTGAACCCTGATACCCTGAACCCTCCATTTGACCCTGCCGAATGACGACGATAAGCTTCATTCTGATGCGGTTTCGCCGCAGCATGCTCTGAGCCGGCTTGCACGTAACGTAACATCTTGTGTCTGCTGAACAAAGACGGAGACTCACTTTGGCGGTGTCGCTTCCGGTGTTGAATGGGTCCGCCACGAGCGACCCTTCGTCGGCGGATAATAGGGGTGAGTGGCCGCTCGAGGAATACGAAAAGAAGGAAAAATGCGGCGTCTTTGGGATCTGGGGACCCAAGGAAGCTGCGCAAATCTGCTATCTGGGACTCTTCGCCCAACAACACCGCGGCCAGGAATCCGCGGGAATCGTCGTCTCCGACGGCGTAACGCTCGAGGGCCATGCGGGAATGGGGCTGGTCAGCCAGGTGTTCACCCCGCGCATGCTGCGGGAAGAACTCGTGGGGCATGCATCCATCGGTCACGTCCGATATTCAACGACCGGGTCGAGCAAACTCTGTAACGCCCAGCCCCTGCTCCGGCAGTATCTGATGGGGCCGGTGGCAGTGGCACATAACGGCAATCTGATTAACGCCCAGCTCCTTCGCCGCCAATACGAAGAGCATGGGCATATCTTTCAAAGCACGACCGACACAGAGATCATCGTGCATCTGCTGGCCAAGCCGACGCATGTGGAGAAACATGATCCGCTGCCGCACGTGCTGAAGCATTTGCAGGGAGCGTTCAGCCTGCTGTTTTTGTTTCCGAATCGGATTGAAGCGGTGCGCGATCCGTGGGGGATTCGGCCGCTGGTGCTGGGAAAGACCAGCGCGGGGCATTGGTGCGTGGCGAGCGAGACATGCGCGTTTGACGCGATCGACGCGGAGTACATCCGCGAGGTTGAGCCGGGCGAGATCGTTCGGATCGACGAGCATGGGCTGACCAGCCGGAAATTCGCCTTTCCGGCCAACGAGCGGGCCCACTGCGTGTTCGAGCACGTCTATTTCGCGAATCCGGCCAGTCGGATTTTCGGACAAAACGTGCACCTGGTGCGGGAAGCGATGGGGCGGCAGTTGGCGAGGGAGTCACCGGTGCCGGCAGACTTCGTCATGCCGATGCCCGACTCCGGCCGCAGCGCCGCCCTGGGCTTTGCCAAGGAATCCGGGACGCAACTGGAAGAGGGGATTGTTCCGAATCGGTTTGTGGGGCGGACGTTCATTCTGCCGGGCCAGGCGCAGCGGGATCGTGCGGTGTCGATGAAATTGAACATCATTCCCGATGTGATCGCGCAGCGGCGGATCGTGATCGTGGAAGACTCTGTGGTGCGCGGCACGACGACGCGGTCCAAGATGCGGGCCATCCGCCGGGCAGGGGCGAAAGAGATTCATTTGCGGGTTTCGTGTCCGCCGATCCGCCACCCCTGTTTTTATGGGATCGACTTTCCGACCAAGGAAGAACTGATCGCCCACAATCGAACGGTGGACCAGATCCGCGATTTTCTGGAGGTGGACAGTCTGGCTTATCTGTCGCTGTCAGGAATGCTGGACTGCCTGAAGCACGCACAAAGTGACTACTGCACCGCGTGCTGGAGCGGGAAGTACAAGATTCCGATCGACCATCCGCAGACGAAATTCAGCTTCGAGCGGGATCAGCTGCGCATGTTTTAGATTTTTTCACGCGAACACGCGGCGACCATGGCTGCACGGGTAGAGCGGACGCGCGGGAAAATGATCAGGCGGCGTCCTCGGCGCGGTGGGCTTCGGTCGCCTGATGCGATTCGGCATCCGGGCTGTCCAGCATGTTCGCCTCCGGATTTTCCGAAACCGCACTCAGCTCAGTCGGCGAGCTTTGCTTTTTCCGCCCGGCTGACTTTTTGCCGCCGATGCGTCCGATATGCGACATATGACCGCGGTTAGCACTGACGGCTTCCCCCCCCTTTCGGCCTGCAGCGCGAGCTTCGTCGGCGGTAAACTCATGGGCGGTGCCCTTTTGATGGGCCGCTTTCCCTCCCTTTCGGGCAATTTCCTTCTGGCGATCACGATCCATCGCGGCAAATCCACGATTTTTTGGAGTATTCTGCATCCTCGTACCTTGGTAAGAAAAAATCTTATCCCGTTACCTGGGCCATTTCTCGACAGGCGGGACAAAGAAGGAGGGTGCAACGGCGATACCAACGGATGATTTTCCGCATTTTTTCTGTAAAAATCGGGGGTCGGCGCGGGGTGAGGCCACCCCCCAATTGCGTCGATGAGGGTTGTGAGGGATATCAGTTGGCAACGCGGGGGGCGAACCCTAAAGTAGTAATGCAACGACTTTGATATAATCACCGACGAACGCATCGCACCGGATCGGCGCGCGACATCGCCGCGTTTTGGGAGAACCCAGCAATGGATCGTTTCGACTTCGTGAACCGCACGAATGCGGATTACATGGAGCGGCTCTACGAGCAGTATCAGCGTGATCCGCGTTCGCTTGACCAGTCCTGGCAAGCGTACTTCGCGGGCTTCGAGAGCGCCGGCGGCCGCCGACCCATCGACGAGCACGCCGCCCCCATCACCATTGGGCTGCACAACCTCGTTCACACCTATCGCGAGCTGGGCCACTTCGTCGCCCAGCTCGATCCGCTCGGTCACGATCGGCCGAACAATCCACTGCTGGAGTTATCACAGTTTGCCATCGGCCCCGAGAGTCTGGACCAAAACGTAGGGCGTGCCGATTTTTACGGGCCCACCAACGGCACCGTGCGCGACCTGATCGATAAACTGCGCGACACCTATTGCCGAACCATCGGCGTGGAATACCAGGACATCTCCAACAAGACCCAGCGCGAATGGCTGGCGCTGCGAATGGAGCCGATTCTCAATCGCCCGCAGTTCTCCGCCGAAGAATCCAAGGCAATTCTGTTTCAGCTTGTAGCGGCTGAGGAATTCGAGCGGTTTCTCGGCAGCAAGTTCGTCGGCGCCAAGCGCTTCAGTCTCGAAGGAGCCGAGTCGCTGATCGTGCTGCTCAACACGATGGTGGATGACGGCGCGAAGCTCAAAGTCGACGAGGTGTGCATCGGCATGTCGCACCGCGGCCGGCTCAACGTTCTGGCGCATGTGTTGAACAAGCCGTACGAAGTGCTCTTCAGCGAATTCATGGGGACGATCGTCGAGCAGGCCTCCGAGGGTGACGGCGACGTGAAATATCACCTGGGCTATTCCAACGATCGCCCCGCCGGCGACCGGAAGATTCACCTGGCGCTGAGCCCCAATCCCAGCCACCTGGAGCTGATCGACCCGGTCGTGCAGGGGATCGTGCGGGCCAAGCAAAGCTACAAGGGAGACAAGGATCACGGCCGGGTCGTTCCGCTGCTGATCCACGGCGATGCCGCATTTACCGGGCAGGGAATCGTCTCGGAGACGCTCAATCTCTCGGAACTGGAGGGATATCGCACCGGCGGAACGATTCACGTGATCGTGAACAACCAGATCGGCTTTACCGCGATGCCCAAGGAATGCCGGTTCACCCCGTATCCGACCGACGTCGCCAAGATGATCACGGCCCCGATTTTCCACGTGAACGGCGATGATCCCGAAGCGGTGGTGCATGCGGCCCGGCTGGCAATTGCTTTCCGCGAGGAATTCCGCTGCGACGTGATGATCGACCTGTGGTGTTATCGCCGCCACGGCCACAATGAAACCGACGAGCCGAGCTTTACCCAGCCGGTGATGTATCGGGAGATCGCGGCGCACCAGTCGGTGCGGGAACTTTACTCCCAGCGGCTGATTCGCGAGGGGAAGCTCTCTGCCGAGACGATCGAGGCGATGCGGAAACTCTGCCGCGATCGCATGGAATCGGCGGCGAAGCTCGCCGGCGAATTTCGCCCGAGACAGCGCACCGCGGCAATGAACCCGCTGTGGAAGGGATTTTCCTGCCACACCAACGGCGACTGGAACGCCAAAACCGCCGTGCCGCGCGAAGCGCTGGTGCGCATTGCCGAAGCCACGACGAAGCTCCCGGCGGACTTTACGATTCACCCGAAGCTCAAAAAGGTGATGCAGAACCGGCTGGACGCGGTGAAGGGCGGGAGGGGAATCGACTGGGGCTGCGGCGAAATGCTGGCCCTTGGGAGCCTGCTGTTGGAAGGAACCCCCGTCCGCTTCACCGGGCAGGACGTGCAGCGCGGAACGTTCAGCCATCGCCATGCGGTTTTGCACGACTTCAACAACGGCAAGACATACACGCCACTGGACAACTTGGCGCCAGGACAGGCGAAGTTGACCATCATCAACACCATGCTCTCGGAGCTGGCGGTGCTCGGATTCGAGTATGGGTTCAGCTCGGGAGATCCGCGCAATCTCGTGATGTGGGAGGCGCAGTTCGGCGACTTCGTGAACGGCGCGCAGCCGGTCATCGATCAGATGATCTCCGCCGCCGAGAGCAAATGGCGGCTCTCCAACGGCCTGGTGCTGCTGCTCCCGCACGGCTTTGAAGGGGCCGGCCCCGAGCACAGCAACGCCTACATGAACCGCTTCCTCACGCTCTGCGCCGAGGAAAACATGCAGGTGTGCGTGCCGAGCAACCCAGCCCAGTATTTCCATCTGCTGCGCCGCCAGATTCACCGCAAGTTCCGCAAGCCGCTGGTGGCGATGATGCCCAAGTTCCTGCTCCGCTATGAGCCGGGCATGTCGCGCATCGATGAATTTGCCGAGGGGTCGGCATTTCAGCCGGTGATTGACGATCCCACCGCGCCGGAGCGGGACAGCGTCAACCGCGTCCTCTTCTGCTGCGGCAAGGTCTTCTACTTCCTCGACGAGCGCCGGCAGAAGGAAAAGCTCAAAGGCGTGGCGGTCGTGCGCGTGGAGCAGCTTTATCCATTTCCAAAGAAAGAAATTCAGAACATCCTGGCGCGATATCGCAAGGCGCGGGACATCTGCTGGGTGCAGGACGAGCCGCGCAACCGCGGCGCCTGGAACTACATGCACGAGCTGCTCCGCGAGTTGCTGCCCGACCCGGCGGTTCTGAACTTCCACGGCCGCGATGCGGCGGCAAGCCCCGCGACCGGCTCGCACAAAATGCACGAGATCGAGTCGGAAGAAATTCTGTGTCACGCGCTGGAATTGCCCTGCACCCCTTACGAGCGTCCCGGCGCGGCGCAGATGCAATCGGGCGGCGCAGACGGCGGTTCCAAGGCGCCCGCCCCGTCACTTCCGCCCGCCTCGGCCACCGCCAGCAAGCAGCCGGAGGAGACGAAGAAGTCTTAGTGAGCGTTCGCGAGCCTTGATTCGCGGCCACGCCGAGTCTGAGGTACTCCGAAGGCTCGGATTTCGACGGCGGATCCGAGCCTTCGGAGTACCTCAGACTCGGCGTGGCGGGGAAGTTCCGGTGCTGCTCCCTTTCCGGGGCAACGATGCCCCGCTATCTTTCGCTGCAGAGTTTGGTCCGTGCCCCTTACGATTCGAGAGATTCCCGATGCCAACCAACGTCGATATCCCCCCTCTTGGTGATTCAGTCAGCGAAGCGGTTCTGCTGCGCTGGCTGAAGAACGACGGCGATTACGTCAAAGAGCAGGATCTGCTCTGCGAGTTGGAGACGGATAAAGCCAACGTCGACCTCCCCGCTCCCTCGGCCGGGTTGCTGCGCCGCGCCAAGAAGGAAGGGGACACCGTTCACATTGGCGAGACGATCGCGCGGATCGATGACGCGCCGGCCCCAGCCGAGAAGCCCGCCGAGCCGAAGCCCGCGGCAGCCGTCGCGGAGAAATCCGCAGCCACGGCCACGGCCACCGCTATCCTGGAGGATGCCCGCCCGTCGGTGCGCCGGCTCGCGGAGGAAAACCGCGTTGATCTGGCGGGGGTCGCGGGAACCGGCCCGCGCGGACAGGTCATCAAGGAAGACGTGATAAAGGCGATCGACAGCCGGCAACGTCCCAACGGGCAGGAGGAAGCCGATGCCCCGCCTGCACCCGAGCGGGTCGCCCCCCGTCCCACCCCCGCCGCTTCCCAGCAGCACGCGCATCCGCTGCCGGCCGCTGCAAAGGATATCCCCACTTCCTTCGACCCCACGGGACTGAAGCGCGTCCCAATGAGCAAGCTCCGCAAGCGGGTCGCCGAGCGATTGGTCAGCGCCCAGCAGACCGCCGCGATCCTCACCACGTTTAACGAAGTCGATCTCTCGACGGTCCTGGCGCTGCGGGCCAAATACAAGGAGCGCTTCAACGAAATTCACGGCGTGAGTCTCGGACTGATGAGCTTCTTCGCTCGCAGTGTCGTCCTGGCGCTCAAAGAGTTCCCCCGCGTCAATGCCGAGATTGACGGAGACGACATCGTCTACCACCAATACGTCCATCTGGGAATCGCCGTCAGCACCGATCGCGGGCTGGCCGTCCCTGTCTTGCGCAATGCCGAGCAGATGTCGTTTGCGAAGATTGAGAGCGAGATCAAGCGCCTCGCCGCCGCCACCCGCGACGGCAAGCTCGGCCTCGACGAACTCACCGGCGGAACGTTCACCATCACCAACGGCGGCGTCTTCGGCTCGCTTATCTCCACGCCGATTTTGAATCCTCCCCAGTCCGGCATCCTCGGCATGCACGCCATTCAGAAGCGACCCGTGGCGATCAACGACAAGGTGGAGATTCGCCCGATGATGTACGTCGCGCTCAGCTACGATCACCGGCTGGTCGACGGGAAAGAATCGGTCAGCTTTCTGGTTCGTTTGAAAGAGTATCTTGAAGACCCAGCTAGACTCATGTTAGAGATATGATTGAAGCGACCGGAGCAAAGATGACCCTGACCATCAATATTCCGCAGGAGATTGAACAGCGGCTGAAAACCGCCGCGACGCGCCTCGGACTCGACGAAGCGGAATACGCCACGAGGCTTATCGAACAAAGTCTGCCGCCAATCTCCCAATCCGTCGATCGGGCGACGCTCAATTTGCTGGCCAGTTGGGATGCCGAAGATTTATCCGATGATCCGGCAGAGCTGGCGCGGCGAGAGCGAGACTGGACCGAGTTCAGCACGTCGATGAACAAACACTCTCTCAGCGCCCGGCCGGTTTATCCATGAAGCCCATCATCATTCTCGATTTAGGTCCGTAACCACAGCCATGATGCGGCGAGCGGCTGCCTTGTGGGCAGACGTGCGCCAGCGAGGATTTCCAACCGCCGACGCCAAGGAACTCGATGGCGACGGAATCGTTGCCGCCCAGGACATGGATTGTCCATTTCCTCCCAACAACGTAATCGTTGCAACCACGAATCCCGTGCACCTTGCCCGATTTACTGCCGCCGACCTTTGGACAAATCTCTGAGGTGTTTTCCCTTTGGAGGTTCGGACGGATCGCTGCCGCAGAATCGGCGGGATGGATCCGAGGAATCGGGCCGGCACAAAGCGATCCGATTTTGCCATGTTTGCCGAACTAGAACACGCCCGCGCATGGCACGCGAAGGAACGACGATAAATGCGGCTTTACGAACATCCCGATTTTGAACAAGCCATCCTTCGCGCGGCAGATCAATTCCGCCCCGCAGGGGTGATAGCGCCCGGTGCGTTCGACGCTCCCGACCCCTTAGAATTTTCCCGCAAAAATATCTCCGTAGCCGCTTGGGATTTCTCAAGCGAACAAGAATGCCCCCTTTTCGATCGTCGCCTTATTTTTTCTCTATCACTAAGCAGATGACATTCTTGTGTGCATCGCAGAAAAATCTTGTAGTCTTATCGATTCCGGTACGATTCCTCCCGCCAGCCGCATAATGTCGTCTTCGGTCCTATATATCAGCTTCCATCTCATGAATTTTTCCATGTAGGCGATGTCCCGGCCTGTTGGCGCAAAGTTCGCTACCAATAGTCTTCCCCCAGAAACGAGCATATCGAACGTTGCGGCAGTCAGCCTAGCGGCTACACGGTCCACCAAATAATCATACAAACCAGCGGCGTAAATAAGATTGAATCCACCAAGCTTGACTGCCCCCGAAATGACTGCCCTGACCGAACCATTTACGATTCGGATGTTGTGCTGCGTATAGGTCTCTGCGATGTGGTCAAGTGACTCCTGATCTTGGTCCAGCGCAATGAATTCGCTGATCCGCCTTTCCAAAATTGCCCTCGAGATCATGGCTTCTCGAAGGTGGCCGCAGGCGATCCGTCCGACTGCGCTCACGGCAGGCCTGCGGGCGATCACGACGAGCAAGTTTGGTTCGACTGCGCTCACCACAGGCACAAGCCGCTCGACGCGGATCGGATTTAGAGGTCAGGGTTCAGAAGTCAGATAGTCGCGATTTCCTGATCTGACGTCTGGATCATCCCTCGAGTTGGCGTACAATCGTCGGTGCAGGAGAGGCTCCATGCCCGCAACAATCATCGAAAATGATCGAATCGCCGGGACGCGGATAACGGTTTACGACGTGTTGACCTATTCGGAGGGCGGCTGGGGGCACGCGCGGATTGCCGCCATGCTGAGGATCAGTTCCGCCGACGTGCGGGCGGCTCTGGATTACGTCGCGGCAAATCACGACATCGTAATGGAAAATTATCGAAAGATTCTGGAGCGCATCGAAAAGGGAAATCCGCCGGAAATCGAGGCCCGGCGTCAAGAGTCGCACAGGCGCTTGTTGGAAACGCGGGCGGAACTCGAGCGACGGAAGGAGAGCGATGCGCGGCATCCTGTCGGACCACAACATTGAAGGCCATTTCAATGCTTTAGTCGCGATTTGGGAAGCCGATGCGTGGCGATCCGTTTGGAAGGAACTGGGTCTGGGCGTCGAAAGCTTCCGCAGCCTTGGAATTTCGCCCGATGTGAGCGACGCCGTCTTGTGGCGCCTTTGCCAAGATCGCGAAATCGTTCTTTTCACCGCCAACCGCAATAACGACGGTCCAGACTCACTTGAAGCAACAATCGTGGCGTCGAATGTTGAGACGAGTTTGCCGGTTCTCACGCTTGCCAACCCGATCCGCTTCTCGCAAGACCGGCAATATGCCAATGAAGTTGCCGAAGCGGCGCTCGACTATCTCCTGGCCATGGACCGTTATCGCGGCACAGGCAGGCTCTTTCTCTAATGGTCTCACCAACCCTCCTCCGGCATGAGTTCCCAAAGCTCGTTCTGGTGCAGCCATATGGGGTCTGCATTGCGGGCGATAAACTCGTCGACAGGGAGCCCTTCGACGAGGAGGGGACGCGGAACGCGCTTTTGCCTTCCATGGATAAAGATGGTCATGAACTTCCGCTTTCGCTCGCGCCGCGCTCTTTTTTCGGCAGCAGTGAGTTTGCGCTTCGACATGATGCTGGCGGTTCCTCGGAGCCCCTGTGGAGAAAGCTCGCTTCCTGTCATCCGTCAATGATCCCGAGTATTCATCCGCTTGTAAACCTCCCATTAACACCTATAATCGTTTGACGTTGAAGCGATTGCGTTCTCCCTAAGGAAAAATGGAACCGCTTCATACCCGTTTGGCGATTGCGGATGGCCGACGGCGTTCAGGCTTATTGATGTAATCACCGCTGGGCGTTGGTTTTGAACGCTTCTCCAACGAGAAGCGAAACCGGCGGCGATTTCGATACGAACGTGGTTTCCCCGGAGTACCCTTCCGTGCAAACAGCAATCATGGGAATCGTCAACGGCCTGGCGCTGCTGACGATCGCCCTGCTGATGCGGTGTGGAATGATCGCCGTACGGCGACTGGCCGGACGAGCGGCGCTGCCGGTTCCGGTTTGCGCTGGCGCGATCCATCCCCATTCTCGCGCACGGGTCGGGCTGATGGCGCTCGAAGCCAGCAGCCTCTCCCTGCGGGCTCCGCCCTCACTCCCGGCGCAGCGGCGCCGCGTCGATTCCGGCATTTCCTTAGCCGGGCTGATGAGCGAGTGACACGGCCGCACTGCGCGCCGGACGTTGGCATATCACATCAATTTGCCCCCGTTTTCATCCGCGTCTGCGATGCGGACTGGTGGTTACCGTCCGCATGGATTGATCGAGCGCCGCCGCGGCGGCGGGAGCGGACATGTTCGGCTATCTGTTGGGCGGAATCCTCATCGGTCTGATCATCGGCGGCGGCGGACTCTTCGCCCTGCTGCAATTCTCCGGGCGTAATCTGCTCGCACAAGCGCGCGCCGAAGCCGACAAACGTCTGCAAAACGCCACCCTGGAAGCGCAAAACCGCGCCAAGGAAATCGAGCTGTCGGCCAAGCAGGATCAGCTCAAGCGCAAAGAGCAGTTTGAGCGCGAACACGATGCCGCGCGCCGCAAGCTCGACGATCACGAAGCCCGCATTGCCAAACGCGAAGACACGCTGGATCGCAAGCTCGACACGCTGGGCGTCAAGGAACATCAGCTCGAAGACCTCGAGAAGAAGCTGATGCAGCGCGACAAATCGATGGCGGGCAAGGAAGAGGCACTCACTGGCGTGTTGCGCGAGCAGCGCGACCGGCTCCTGCAACTCACCGGCATGTCTCCCGAGGCGGCGAAGGAGATGCTCCTGCGGCGCCTCGAGGACGAGTGCAAGCAGGAAGCGGGCGCGGTAATCGCGCGCATCACGGAGCAGGCGCAGGAAGAGGCCAAGGAGAAGAGCCGGATGATCATTCTGCAGGCGATTCAGCGCTACGCCGCCGAGCAGACCAGCGATCACACCGTCAGCACGGTGGTGATTCCCAGCGACGACATGAAAGGCCGCGTCATCGGCCGCGAGGGACGAAACATCCGCAGCTTCGAAAAAGCGACCGGCGTCGATGTCATCATCGACGACACGCCCGGACTGGTGGTCGTGAGCTGCTTCGACCCGGTGCGGCGGGAGATTGCCCGCATGTCATTGGAACGGCTCGTGCAGGACGGGCGCATCCATCCGGCCCGCATTGAAGAGATTGTCGCCGCCACCAGCAAGGAGATGGATGAGGGGCTGCTGAAGATCGGTCGCGACGCGGTGCAGGAGGCGAACCTGCCGGGGATCGCCAAGCCGATCATTCCGATGCTCGGCCGGCTCGGCTACCGCACCAGCTATGGGCAAAACGTTCTGCGGCATTCACTGGAAGTGGCCTATCTCGCCCAGGTGATGGCAGACGAACTCGGCCTCGACGGCGCGCTCGCCCGCCGCTGCGGGCTGCTTCACGACATCGGCAAAGCGATGGACCATGAAGTGGAGGGGGGCCACCCGCAAATTGGGATGGAGTTCCTCCGTAAGTTCAACGAGAATGAAGCGGTATTGAACGCGGCACTGGCGCACCACGGCGACGTCCCCGCGACGACTCCGTACACGCCGCTGATCATGGCCGCCGACGCCATCAGCGCCAGCCGGCCTGGCGCCCGCCGCGAAAGCCTGGAGCGGTACGTCACCCGCCTGCGCGAGCTGGAGGAACTGGCCACGAGTTTTGAAGGCGTTCGCCAGGCCTATGCGATTCAGGCCGGCCGCGAGGTGCGCGTCATTGTCGACGCGAAGCTTGTGGATGACAAGATCAGCGCCAAGCTCGCCCGCGACATCGCCAAGCGCATCGAAACAGAGATGACGTATCCGGGTGAAGTGAAAGTGACCGTGATGCGCGAAGTGCGCACGGTGGAGTACGCAAGATAGCGACCAAACGCCCAGGGAGCTTGCTCCCTGGGTCGCGCGGGGTAACCATCTATGACGCCGCGAGGACGCCGGTGGCGGCGCGTTTTTGTCGGACTGCTGATCAGCGCAATGGTACTGTGCGCGCTGGTGCCGCCCGTGAGCCATCTCGTCATCCGCCGCCAGCTTCAAATCCTTGTCGCTGAAAAGCTCGGCGCGGATCTGACGATCGGATCAATCGAGTACGAGTACCCCTTCGGCTTGATCCTCGGTGACACGGTCATCGCGAATCACAATCAAAACGGCCAGGAAACCGAGAGGATCACGATTCCAAGGCTGGCGGTGACACTGGCGCATTCGCCGCGGGACAATGGCCCGCTGGTCGTGGAGAGACTGATGATCTCCGACCCCCAGATCCACATCATCCGCGCGGGAAGCGCGGGGGCCGAAGGGGGATCACCGTGGAGCGGGGCATCGTTGGCGATGCCGGCAAACCTCTCTTCGGTGATTCAAATCCGCGAGCTTTCGCTGCGCGGCGGACAGGTCGTCTATGACGATCAGCGCGTCGCCGGCGCCGGACCGATGGTGTTGAATCAACTCAACGTCAACCTTCACGGCAGCGGCGATGCTCCGGCTCAATACACGTACGAATTCGCATGCGACGACGGGCGGCGCGCTTATCTCCGCTGCACCGGCTCGGCCGATGTCGACGATCTGCTCGTCAAAGTCGCCAGTTGCTGGCTTTCCCTCGGCATCGATTCGGCCGGCCCCGACAGCACGCTCCCCGCGGAGTTGCAGGCGTGGCTGCGCCCATGGCAGGCGCGCGGCATCGTGCAGATCGACATCGCGGGCACGCTGCCGCTGCGCCGCCCGCTGGACGGCGTCTATCACTCGACGATCAAGCTCCGCGACGCCAGTGGCACTGTCCCCGGTCTGCAAATGCCGGTTGATTCGCTTGCATTCGCACTCGACTGCTCCGACGCCACCGCCACCGGAGTACACCCGCAGGTGAAAGTCGAATCGTTCGACGCTTCCGCCGGCGACATGCGCGTCTCGCTTGCCGATGCAGTAGCGACCGCCGACCTGCACGCGAAAACCTGGCAATTGAGCGTGAAACAGGTGCATGTGACAACCGGCCAATCGCCCGCTGCGCTGCCGGGGAAACTCCGCGCTTCGCTGGAAAGACTCCGCGTCACGGGCGCTGCCGATTTCGCGATCAACGCCAGCGGGCCACTTTCGGCGCACGCCGTTGCCGGCTGCGCCGGTCAGTTGGTCGTACGCCCCCACGACCTGACGCTGCAGCCGGAGGGGTTTGATCGGCCGATCGACGGATTCGGCGATGCGACCATCACACTCGCCAACGGCGAGTTGCAGGTCGAGTCGCTGCGCGCCACCTACGCCGACAATCTGCTCTATCTCAAAACCGCCCGCGTCCGCGCCGTCGATCTGCCGAATCTTCTCCGCGCCGACGAAATCGCCGGCTCCCTCACGCTCGGCCCCGCCGGCATCTATCCGGCTCCGCTGGCGCTCGACTTTTTCAGCGACACGCACCCGGTTGGACCGTTCTTTTTCGATGGAGCCATTTCCGTTGATTCGACGCGGCCTCAGCCCGCCATGGATTACCAGTTCAACGTGCATACGACGCGCGGACGCCTCACGCTGGGCCCATCGCGCATCCCGCTGAGCGACATCGACGGGACCGTCTCGATCACTCCCGCCGGCTTGATCATGTCGGCGGCCCGCGCATCCCTGCTGGACGGCACGGTCACCGGCTCCGGCGAAATGCATTTCACTTCCGGATTTCCCTACGAGCTGCGCACGGATTGCCGCGACATCGAACTGGAGAGGCTCGCCGAGGATCTCGCCGGGCCGGGCGAGCAGCCGATCCGGCTGTCCGGGCGGGGGGCCCTCTCCTCGCATCTGCACGGGACAATTCCCTCCGATGACTCCCCCGCCTATAACGCGCTGGCCGGGGAAGGGGAATTCGAAATTCGCCGCGGCGACTTCTGGGAAATTCCGATCCTGAAGAGCATTGCCGGCGCGTTCTCCAAAGACGCCCTGACGTTCGGCGCGGCGGCCGGGAGATTTCACATCGGCGGCGGGAAGACACACTTCGATCGCATCGTGGTCAGCTCACCGCTGCTGGGCGTGGAAGGTTCGGGGGACGTGGCGTTTGCCGGCGCGCTCGACCTCAATGGCGTCGCCGATCCGTTTGGAAGCTGGGGCGATCGGATCCCCATCGCTCCGCTGTCGTTGTTCGCCGGAGCCCTGCAGCGCACCGTCAATATCGCCACGAGCCAGGTGCTGTGGGACATTCACGTGTCCGGCACGACCTCAAATCCAAAAACAACCGAGGTACTTGCGCCGCTGGTGACGCACGGGGTACAGTCGCTGCTCAGCCTGACGCACACCCCGAATCGCACCGGGGACATGCTCCGCGAGATGCACAAACAAACTGATCCGCCCGAGACGGGGCAGCCAAAGTGAAGAAACCGCGGCGATTTCCTTCGGCCGCCGCAGCCATCTTGATGGTCGCAGTTTCTCGTGGCATGGGCGTCTCGCCCATGTAAGACGCGTGGTGGAAAGAAGAACTTTGAAATCCAGGTCGCTTTTCCTGCCTTGTCGTCAACATGGGCTGGAAGCCCATGCCACGAATTCAACCACTGGTTTCGGTGGCATCGGGGCTAACGACTGCCGCTAATAGTTTTCGCGGCCCAGTCGGCGCTATCGCCCCGCAGCGGCGGGGCCGGAGGTCGGGTGTAGTCCAACTCGAGATCATAGCTAGCGCGCTTGTAAGCGGTTGCAAGCGCGACCTGCAGATCGAGCACCGCGTCGGAATCTTCCTTGCGCAGCGGGATAAAAATTTCCGGCAGCTGTTGTTGCAGGCGAACGGGCCAAATCCACGCCCGCCGACGCTGGTCCCCGACGCGCTTGCTCACCCGCACCGCATAATCATGAGCAGGCAGCCAGTCCCGCGCAAAAACCGGAACGCCGGCCCGCAACAGGTCGATTTCGACAAAGTGACTGTTCGAATCCATCACCTCTTGCCGTTTCTGCATGTAATTCTCCCGGCCGGCAGCGCCAACAGCTTTGTTGCTCGGGCTGAGCACTTCGATCACGGCGACCACCGACCGGTCATCGCGGGAAATAATGTTCAAACGAGCTTCGTGCACGGGGTCGTTAACTTCTACCGGCACTTCGATCGGCTGCGGCCGCTCAAGCACCGCAACGGAACTGGACGTGACGGATTCCAGCGGGGAGCCGGAATGCTTCGGAGATAAGATGACCTGTAGATCCGGGATTCGTTGCAAATTCGCTTCATCATCCGGAAGTGATAAATACACCCGCTCTTCCACACGGACGATGTATTTTGGCGACACGCGATCCTGCAGGAGTTCACTCGCCACTGAAATCAACCGATGATGTACGTCCGGCCAGAGACCCGGGTCTTCAAGATACGGATCCATTCCGGGAAAGGGTGAGGGCATAAGTCAACTCGTTGGCAGCTCGCGATGTTACCTCACGATTATACACGCTCAAAGAGATGCATTGAAGATTCCCATTCCCCTTGAGTACGATGCCAGGGCGATGGCGATGATGCGATTTGCTCAATTCTTCCCGGAGATTGCCAAGCGAGAGCTCCGGACGCTCATCCTGAAGGAAGATGCCTTCGAGTTCGGGAAGCTGATACTCCCCCGGGGTGACTACGGGTTTGACGAGTTGTATTGCGCGGAGGCCGGGTGCGATTGCCGCCGGGTCGTGCTCAACGTTTGGGCCGACAAACCCCTGAGGCAGGTGGCGACGATCAATCATTCATTTGAGCGCCCGCGGCGCGACGCCATCGTGAGCAAACAAACATTTCTCGACCCCATCAATCCGCAGTCGAGATGGTCGGAACCAATTTTGGAACTCTTTGAAAACGTCGTGCTTGACGCGATGTAACCGCACACGGTTGGTGCGCCACTACCAGCTTTTCAAAGAGGCGCTGGACGATTCCGACCATCCTTGCCAGCGATGGCTTCGAGCCTCAGGCGCCGGTGCGCTTCCGCCGGGGTTTGTCCAACCGCGGCGATCTCCGTTGCCGCCGCCCCCGCGCGGTAAACGGAAATGGCGGTGAAGCCGAGGGGGGACTGAGTTGGCGGGTTGCGTTCGGAGGCGCGGGCACTATGCCCCGGTCGACATCACTCTCACCGCGGGGCGGTCGGAGCGCGCAGGAGCACGCAAAAGACTTTCTCCGAGGGTGGGTACAGCAACAGTTCGGCCAGTCATGTCGAAAAACTCGACGCTGTATCCATCTTCGATTCCAGGCACGACGTGGCGGTCTACTACCGTGCCGACGTCGCCAGCCTTCAAATCTTCCTGGGGCAAATCCGCCGTCAGAACAACCTGCGAGTAAAGCTCGAAGGGCATATGTCACCTCGGGAACATGGTAATCAGGCGCGGCAGTTCTGTTCCATTGTCAATTTGCCAAATGCTTCGGAAGTCGATCCGCCAACCATTTGGCATTTTCAGCGGCGCAACGACCTCGAACCTTCTCCCATACATATTATCGCTAACAGACTCGAAATCGACGCTCAAATGCTGCGTTCTGATATCTGTCTCAAGCACTTCCCAAGCGTCCGCTCGATATCCACACCCAAGCAACAAACGCGCTTTACCCCACCCTCGTGGATGCGCTGGGTTGAGGAGATAGTCGCGGAGTTTCTCGGGTGCGATGATCGCCTTGTCTGCGTTTGGAATGAGCATCGGCGATTTCATGTGATCGTACAGCCAGGACAGGGGCCGAACAAACTTTGAGCGAATGGGGCGATCTAACCCGGCGTCGGCTCGCACTCGGCGGCAAGGGATTCGAGCTGCGCGATGGTCTTGAACGACGGGGCTCGCTCGTCGAGCCAGCGGCAGGTGCGCTGGATTTGCTCGTGAGCGAGGCGGGTGAAACGATCGGAGATGCGTTGATTGGTGGAGCGGGTTCGGCCGGAGACTTCGTTGCTGAGCTTTTCGGTGAGCCAGGTGGCGAGGGAGTAGCCGCCGAGGACCACCAGATCCATGCCGAAGAGGGCGTGGTGCACCACCAGCGCCAGGGTCAGCAGGTATGGGGCAGCTTCGGCGAGGCGGGTAAGTTGCTTGCCGCCGGGGAGGTGCTTGAGCAGGGCCATGAGGAGCCGGGTGTCGCGTGGGGTTGCGTCCCAGCGTTTGTCGAGCCAGCCGCGGAGATCGGCGATTTCCTCGTCGGCGATTTTGCCCGCATCGGCAGGATCGAATTGCTCGGCGGAGTAGGCGGCGCCTTCGATCGGGTCGGCAATCCATGCCGCGGCCAGCGGGCTCGCGCGCACAACATCGTCGATCCGGCTCTGCACCACCGCGAACTGATCCGAGAGGATCGCGCGGAAATCGGGCGGCTGCTGCGGCTTGACGGTTCCCGGCGGGGCAAAGGCATCGACCGAGACTTCGCCGGTGCGGAGATAATCCCAGGCGACGCGCGGCATGCGGGCCAGTAATCCGGGCGCTTGCCGCAGTCGATCGAGCATGCGCTGGGGACCCATCAGATACAGAATGCTGCGCTGCTGGAGTCGCTGGCGGAGCTGTTGTGTGATCGGATTGACGTCCACGCCGGGCGGCACGGTCTCCATCGCCCGCAGCGCGCCGGCAAGCCGATCGACGACGAGCCGGCGCTCGCGCAGCGGAGCGATCACCTGATCGTTGAGCCGGCCGACAATGTCGTTCAGACGCTGCGCCAGCCCGCGATCGACCGCCGCATCATCGGGCAGCGACAGATGCGCGACCGCTTCGCGCAGTGCGGTGAGGTTCGCATCGACGCGAGGCTCGTACGCCGCATCGTCCCGCGGAACGGCAAACACGCCGGTAAGCCAGTACGCGTCCGCAGCGGCTTGCCCCTTCGCGGAAAGCTGCGCCAGTTGCCGCGCATAATCATCCACCGCCGCCTGGTTCTCCGCCTTGTTCATGACAAACAATCGCGGCAGCGCGTATCGCTCCGCCAGCCGGTAATACGGAAGCAGCTCCGTCATCTGATATTTCTCGGGCGTCACCAGAAACAGCACCGCTTGCACCCAACGGAAGACCCGGTCCGCCTCGGCATGATGCGCCGGCTGATCCCCGTCTAGATCAGGCGTATCAACCAGCGTGACGTGCGAACAGAGTTCGCCGGAGGCGATGGCGACGAGCAGCGCGCCGGGCTTGCCGCGGAGCGGAAACTGATCGGCGCCGGATGCGACGACGTGCTCGACACCGAGCCAGCCCTCGGGAAGCGCATCGGCGGCCGAGGCAATGGCGATCGGGCCGGTGGTAAACGTGCGGCGAAAGCTGGCAGCGGTGAGATTCTGTCCGAGCAGGCGATTGACCAGCGTGCTCTTCCCGGTGCCAGTGCCGCCGAAGATGCCCAGAAGAATTGGTCCCCTGCGGTTTGAAGGTTGCAGATGAAACGCGCTGGCCGCCGCGTCCCCCCGCCAGCGATCGCCGGCGGCGCGGAGCGGTCCCCCGATGCGCGGCAGCAGGGGAGCGAGCAGATCGCTAATGCGAGAGAGCAGGACATCTCGTCGGGCGGGCATTAGGCAGAGAATACAGAAGAGTAGCCGGGGAGGGGAGCAGCGGGAGTTAGAGCGTTTTCACCTGACGTGTATCGCTTGCCGGTCGAAGCCGCGGATGTACATCCGCGGCTCCGCGCATTTCGGCCGCTGCACTCCAAGTGGAAATGCTCTGGAAGTCTCCTCACCTCTGGCTTCTGACTTCCAGCTTCTGGCTTCGGCCCCCAACTTCGTGCATTCTTTCACCCACTATTCTGCGGGTTTTTTGTTCACGGGAAGCGCATCACATGCGTAAAATGCTGGCGGTGGGAATTTAACGGAGACGCGCATGACTGGTGCTGTCGATCAATCGCAATCTGGCTCGGTGTTGCCAAATCTGCCGGCACAGCTGGCAATGCGGACTGCGTGGGCTTGCTGGTTGGTGTTACTGGTATTGCCATTTTTGTTTTTCATCTACGTGCTGTGGACGCTGATGGGCGCTGAGGAAAACATCGGATCGGCGATCCATTCGGGCCAAGGGTGGTTTCTGACGTCGATGATTTATCTGATCGTTGCGGTGCCGTTGTCGTTCTTCGGCAGAAGCTGGCTGTTCAAGGCGTATTGGACGGGGAAGCCGGTGGAGCCGCGGAAATATTTGGTCGGGATGCTGACGATGTGGCTGACGCTGGAATTCGGCGGGCTCTTCGCCCTGGCGGGATGTCTCGTGGATCACAAGCTTCTGCCCAACCTGCTGCCGGCGCTGGTGGCGTTCATGTTCTTCACCACGCTCTGGCCCAGCGGCCGGGCGATGACGCGGACGACGGGAAATTCGGAAGATGCACAGGTTTATGAGGAGCCGAGGTAGTCCTGGTGGTCCTGGTGATTGGTGATTGGAACGTGACGGGGACGTTCCGGTTTGACGAACCGAAGGTACTGGATTCGCGGGCGCATCACCGCAGCGCCTGATGTTAACCAGTAGGGCAGTGCCCGCGAAGGGCAAGCAACTTCCGCGTTAGTAGCGGGATCGATCCTTGCATGTTTCGAACGCGGCGGTTCCCTTCTTCACGTTTTCGCGTTTTCACGTTTCACGTCTTCACGCCTCTTGTCACGTTCCAATCACCAATCACCGGCCCCACGTTCCAATCACCAGAGCCACCAATCACCCGCATCCCTTCTTTCAGTATTTTCATGCATGACGAAATGAAGCTTTGGTCTGGCGTCTCTTGGGGCGTCTCGCTATGATCCTCGCGCGTTCAGGGAAGGCGTCGGGCTTTGCAGCGACGCCGTGCGTCATTCCGAACTTTCGCGGTGGAGTGATGAAGCGGATGATCGTATGACGGAAGGTGACCGTAACTCGCTTTTTGTGTTCCCCCGCTGGGCGAACTATGCGCTGCCGGTGCTCGCACTGGCGGCATTTGGGGGGATGATTTATGTCCCGACGCTGATCACGCTGGGGGCTTCGCCGCGGACGACGGCGGTGGGTTACTCGCCCAAGCAGCCGATTCCTTATAGTCATAAGCTGCACGTCGGCCAGCTTGGGCTGGATTGCCGGTATTGCCATTTCACCGTGGAAAAAACCGCCTTCGCGGCCATTCCGCCGACGCAGGTCTGCATGAACTGTCATACGAGGATCCGGCCGAACAGCACGCTGCTGGCGCCCCTGCGGGAGAGTTGGGAGACGGGCGAGCCGGTGCAGTGGGTGAAAATTCACGATCTGCCGGATTATGCCTACTTCAACCACAGCGCCCACGTGAATCACGGCGTCGGCTGCGTGAGCTGCCACGGGCGGGTGGATGAGATGGAGCAGGTGTATCAGGTGGCGCCGTTGAGCATGGGGTGGTGCCTGGACTGCCATCGCAATCCCGGGAAGAACTTGCGTCCGCTCGATCAAATCACGAATCTGGCATGGAAGCCGGACCCGGATACGGATCGCGAACAGCTCGCGGCCGACCTGAAACAGAAATACAAAATCCATGACATGGCGTACATGACCAGTTGTTCCACCTGTCATCGTTGAAGAATTCGGACCCGATGAAACATCACGTGACCAACCGGGAATATTGGCGAAGCCTCGAAGAGTTCGCGGATGGACCGCAAATCCGCGAGCAGATCGAGAAGGAATTTCCCGGTTACAACCCCGATGAGTTGCTGTCGCTTTCCCGCCGCAGCTTCGTGCGGCTGATGGGGGCGTCGCTCGCGATGGCGGGGGTGGGACTGGCGGGTTGCCGCCGCTGGCCGCAGGAAAAACTCGCGCCGTTCACCGTCAGTCCGAAGAACCGTTTGCCGGGCGTGACCGAGCAGTACGCGACGATCATGGACCTGGGCGGCGTGGCGCGTCCCCTGCTGGTGACGAGCTTCGACGGGCGGCCAATCAAGATCGAGGGGAATCCCAGTCATCCGTTCTCGGCGACTGTGCCCGATAAAATCGGCTCTGCGGACGCGATCGCGCAAGCCAGCGTGCTGGAGTTGTACGATCCCGATCGCAGCCGGGAAGTGGTGGACCGGACGGTCGATCCGCCGGTCGTGAGCGGATGGGATGAATTCCGCGCGGCCCTCGATCCGGAATTGATGAAACTCCGCGGCTCGGACGGCGCGGGGGTGGCGGTCTTGTCGGAAGCAACCGGCTCGCCCACTACTCAACGGCTAAAAGCGAAGTTTCTCAAGGTGTTTCCCAGCGCGACCTGGCATGAATACGAGCCGCTGAGCAGCGACAATGAGCTGGCCGGGGCGAGGCTGGCGTTCGGATCACCGCGCCGCGTCGTGCTGCAATTGGATAAGGCCGCGGTCGTTGTTTCATTCGATGCGGATCTGCTCGGCACACATCCGGCGCACACGAAATATGCCTCTGACTGGTCGTCTCGCCGTCGATCAGCGGACCAGGGGGAGATGAACCGGGTCCACATCGCCGAATCGTGCCTGAGCACCACGGGCACCGTGGCCGACGAACGATTTGCCACTCGCCCTTCGCGCATGGGCGCGCTGCTGGCGGCGCTTGCGGCGAAAGTTGGCGTGGGCGCGGCGGCAAATTCGCTGTCGTCGGAAGAAACCGCATTCGTCGAGTCTGCCGCCGCCGATCTGCTGGCGAACAAGGGCTCCGGCGTGGTGGCCGTGGGATCGCACCTGCCGGCCGAGTTGCATCATCTTGGCCACGCGATCAACGAGAAAATTGACGCGCTTGGCGCAACCGCCGCGGTGATCGAAATCGCCGGAGGCGATCGGCCGACGCACCTCGATTCAATTACGGCTCTCAAATCCGCGATCGAAGCCAAGAGCGTCACGTCCCTGCTGCTTCTCGGGGGGAATCCGGTGTATGACGCCCCGTCGGAGATGCAATTCGCGAAGCTGGTCGATTCGGTGCCGTTTTCGATCCGGCTGGGGCTGTATGAGGACGAAACATCGCTGCGATGCAAATGGCACCTGCCTCGGGCGCATTACCTGGAAGCGTGGGGCGACGGGCGCGCCTGGGACGGCACGATCAGCGTGCAGCAGCCGTTGATCGAGCCGCTGTACGGCGGGAAATCGGTCAACGAATTGCTGGCCGTGATGATCGGCGAAAAAGATGCCGACGGCGATTCGCTGGTGCGCACCACGTTCTCCTCGCTTCTGCCGGACGGGGATTTCGAGAAAGGCTATCGCAAGGTGCTGCACGACGGGCTGCTTCCGGGCAGCGCCGCCAAGGGCGAAGCCGGGACGGCGGCCGCGCCCGCAAATTACGCGGCTCCGACCGCTCCGAGTGGTCTGGAGTTTCGCTATCAGCAATCACTCGGCTTGTATGACGGCCGTTTCTGCAACAGCGGCTGGCTGCAGGAAATGCCGGATCCGATTACCAAGGTGACGTGGGACAACCCGGCGTATTTTTCGAAGAAAGACGCTGACGATCTGGGCGTCGAAACCAATGACATGGTCACGCTCGAACTGCCTGGGGGCTCGCTGGATATCGCGGTGTACGTGCTTCCCGGCCAGCCGCTCGGCGTGATCGGCCTGCCGCTCGGCTACGGGCGGCAACTGGATAGCCTGAAAATCGGCGTGGGCGTGGGATTCAACACCTATGCCACGCGCACTTCGGGCGGTTTTTTCACCGGCTCGGTAGCAAAGGTCACCAAGACCGGCGATTCCTACTCGCTGGCGATGACGCAAAATCATTATCTGATTGATGCGCTCGGCTTCAAAGAGCGCGAAGAACGCACCGGCGGGAAATTCGAGAGCGGCAAGCTCATTCACGAAACTACGCTCGCGGATTTCAAGGCGGACGGCGAATTGTTCCATCGCAACACCGACGGCAGCATGAGCCTCAAGCAGCTCTTCGCGCCGCCGATGCAGTTCAACGATCCGCATGCCTGGGGCATGGCGGTGGACATGAACAGTTGCATCGGATGCAATGCCTGCGTGATCGCCTGCCAGGCGGAAAACAACATCCCGATCGTCGGCAAGGACCAGGTGATGGTGAGCCGTGCGATGCACTGGATTCGCATCGACCGCTACTTCAAAGGCGACCCGATCGACCCCAATATCGAGGTGGTCTACCAGCCGCTCATGTGCCAGCACTGCGAAAACGCGCCGTGCGAGCAGGTGTGTCCGGTGGCGGCGACCGTGCACGACACCGAAGGCCTCAACACAATGGTCTACAACCGCTGCATCGGCACGCGGTACTGCTCCAACAACTGCCCCTACAAGGTCCGCCGATTCAACTATCTCGACTGGCACAGCAAGGACCCGCGCGGCTGGGCCAAGCCGTACCTGGGAATTCCCGACCAGCAGCAGTTGGAAATGGTCAACAAGATCAAGGCGATGGTGTTCAATCCCGATGTCACGGTTCGCATGCGCGGCGTGATGGAGAAGTGCACCTACTGCGTGCAGCGGATTCACGGCGTGCAGATCGCCAAGGGCAATACCGACGTCGCGCACGCCGATGAGGACCCCGAATCCCGCAAGATTCACGACGGCGATATCGTCACCGCCTGCCAGGAGGCTTGCCCGACGCAGGCGATTGTCTTCGGGGATTTGAACGATAAAACGTCAAAGGTCACACTGCTGCAGCAGAACAACCGTGCCTATCCGATCCTGTCGGAATTGAACACACGGCCGCGAACCTGGTACCTGGCGAAGGTCCGGAACCCGGCCGAGGAACCGGAGCACTCGGCGTAATGACCACCATGGCGACTCCAATTTCGCAGGCTTCGCTCGATTCCCTCGTGGCGGAAGCAAAGGCAAAAGCCGCTCGCATCGCCGCCGAGCACGACAGCGACAACACCTCCGACGATCCGCGGGTGCGCATGCCGCTGGTGGTGGGCGGCAAGACGTTTACCACCGTCACGGAAAACATCGCCGGCGTTGCCGAAGGCCCCACGCCCCTGGGATGGTATATCGCTTTTGTGATCGCGCTTTCGCTGCTGGGATTGCTGGGCCTGTGCGTCAATTACCTGATCCTCACCGGCGTGGGCGTCTGGGGAAACAATATTCCCGTCGGCTGGGGCTTTGGCATCGTCAACTTCGTCTTCTGGGTCGGCATCGGCCACGCGGGAACGCTCATCTCGGCGATTCTTTTCCTCTTCCGCCAGAACTGGCGCACCGGGATCAATCGCTTCGCCGAAGCGATGACGATTTTCGCGGTGGTGTGCGCCGGGATGTTCCCGGGCATTCACGTCGGGCGCGCCTGGATGGCGTATTACATGTTCCCCATCCCCAATCAGATGGAGATGTGGCCTAATTTCCGCTCGCCGCTGCTGTGGGACGTGTTCGCCGTCGGCACGTATGCGACGGTGTCGCTGCTCTTCTGGTATGTCGGAATGGTCCCGGATTTGGCGACCCTCCGCGATCGGGCCAAGGGAACGGTCCGGCAGATCGCCTACGGCATCTTCGCCCTCGGCTGGAACGGCTCGAGCCGGCACTGGCATCGCTATGAACGGATGTATCTGCTGTTGGCGGCGCTGGCGACCCCGCTGGTGCTCTCGGTTCACTCGGTCGTGAGTTTCGACTTCGCCACGGCACAGCTCCCCGGCTGGCACGCCACCATCTTCCCCCCCTATTTCGTCGCGGGCGCCATCTTCGGCGGATTTGCCATGGTGCTCTGCCTGGCGATCCCCTGCCGTGAATTCTTCGGCCTCAAGGACATCATCACCAAGCGCCACCTCGACAACATGGGGAAAATCCTGCTGGCGACCGGAATGCTGGTCGGCTACTCGTATCTCTGCGAGGCGTTTATCGCCTGGTACGGCGGGAACCCCATCGAACAGTTCACGTTCAAAAATCGCGCTTTCGGGCCGTATGCCTGGGCGTACTGGACGATGATCTGGTGCAATGTCCTCTGCCCGCAGTTCCTCTGGTCGAGCAAAATTCGCAAGAATCTGGTGGCGCTCTTCATCGTGGCGACGTTTGCGAACATCGGGATGTGGTTCGAGCGATTCGTCATCATCGTCACCACCCTGACGCGCGATTTTCTGCCGTCGAGCTGGCACAATTTCCGGCCGACGTGGGTCGACCTGGGGACGCTGGCGGGGAGCTTCGGGCTGTTCTTCACCCTCTTTTTGCTCTTTTGCAGGTTCTTGCCAATGGTGGCGATGGCGGAAGTGAAAACGGTGATGCCGCAGGCGCATTCCCACGATCCCGAAGCGCATCCGGATACGCGGCGTTCCGACTATCGGCCCGATGAGCATCTCAACCCGGATCATGCAGCCCCTCGCGGCGGTGGCGCCGTGTCAGCTCCGTGAACGAGGCGAAACAATCATGAGCAGCGAAGTTCAAGAATATCCGCAAGCAACGATGCCCGTGCCCGAGGCGCCCGAGGGCCACGCGCTGGTCGGTTTCACCGCGGAATTCGATGATATCGACGACGTTCTCAACGCCGCCCGCAAGGTCCGCGCATCGGGCTATAAGGTTTGGGACGTGCACAGCCCGTTCCCGATTCACGGCATCGACGCGATCATCGGCATCCGCCCGACGATCCTCCCCTGGATGGTTCTCTGCGCCGGCTGCACCGGAACCACCTGTGCCATCCTGATGCAGTGGTGGATGAACGCCTACGACTACAAGCTGCTGATCAGCGGAAAGCCGTTCTTCAGCCTGCCGGCGAATATCCCCATTATTTTCGAGCTGACGGTGCTCTTCTCGGCGCTGACGGCGGTCTTTGGAATGCTCGCGCTGAATCGGCTGCCGTTGCTGTATAACCCGCTGTTCAAGAGTGCCCGGTTTCGCCGGGTGACCAATGACCGGTTTTTCGTGTTGATCGATTCGTCGGACCGTTTGTTCGACGAAACAAAAACCGCCGAGTTTCTTGCGTCGCTGAATCCGTTGTCGATCGAGCGCGTCGTGGATTAAACGCGCGGCAGGTTGAAGAGTGAGTGATTGATGAGCGAAGAATCGCCCACACCGCCCGCTGATGAGCCCGAGGATACCGGCGGGTCGCCGGACATCCCCGCGGAGTTGCCGCTGCCTCCGTTGCCGCGTCCGCCGTTCTGGCTGATGGCAATCTTTCTGGTGGGCGTGGTGATCACGTGGGTTCCGCTGGCGGTGATCGCCCGGGCCCGCGTGTCGCGCTCCGAGGAGCCGCGGATTCACATCCTCCAGGACATGGGAACCCAGCCGAAGTACCGCGAGCAGCAAACCAGCGAGGTCTTTGCCGACGGCCGCGCCGACCGCCAGCGCGTCACGGGCACGGTGGCCCGCGGCATGCTCGATGAGGACGATCAATACAATCGCGGCTTTGTCCGCACGATCGACAGCTCCGGGAAATCCACTGTCCGGTTCTTCGACGAATTTCCCGGGCAGGTGACCGTCAACCGCGCACTTCTGGAGCGCGGCCAGCAGCGGTTTAACATCTACTGCTACGTCTGCCATGGTTACGACGGCGCCGGCAACGGCCCGGTCGCCCAGCGGGCTACGCAACTATCGCAGATCGAAATTCCCCCAGGCGATCCGCCGCTGGTTAGCAATTGGATCGCGCCGGCCAATCTTCTGACCGACACCATCCGCGGCCGGCCCAACGGGCAGATTTTTAACACGATTACCAATGGCATCCGCTCGATGCCGCCGTATGGCACGCAGATTCCGGTTGCGGATCGCTGGGCGATTGTCGCTTACGTCCGGGCGCTGGAAGTGGCTCAGAACGCGCCGCTGAGCGTGATGTCGAAGAACGATCGGGATGCGCTGCCGACGCATTGATGAGAGAGTAAGACTGCTGGAGTTTGCATGGAGCACAGCCCGACGCATCTCGATCATCACGGCAGCCCGGCCGCCGGCCCCGAGCGCCTGGAGCTGGGCGACACCGCCTGGCCGCTGTATTGGATCTCGACCATCGTGGGCGTGGTCGGAATTCTCCTGGCCGTGCTGGTGGGGGCATTCAAAACATCGGGACTCGCGCATTTCTTCTTTGCGTATCTGGTCGCCTTCTGCTTTGTGCTCAGCCTGGCGCTGGGGGCTTTGTTTTTCGTTCTGCTGCAGTATTTGACCAAGGCCGGCTGGAGCGTAAACGTGCGCCGGATCGCGGAGTGGATGGCCTCGTCGATGCCCGTCATCGCCGCGATGTCGTCTCCGCTGTTGATCGCCGTGCTGCTGCACAATGGCGTCCCCTACCGGTGGTCGGATCCAAACTGGGGCAAGCCGCAGGCGGAATTTTCCGCCGCCACCGCCCCGCCGCATCCAAAGGCCGAGGGCGCTCTCAAGACTGAGGAAATCAGCGCCTCCAAGCGCGCATATCTGAGCCCGATTGCATTTGTCGGCCGGATGATCGCTTATTTTGCGATCTGGTCGGTCATTGCCGTCTGGTACTGGAAACAATCGGTGATGCAGGACAAGACTGGCGATCCGAGGCTGACGGCGCGCATGCAATCGCTGGCCGCGCCGGCACTGGTGGTCTGCGCCCTGACCGCGACGCTGGCCTCTTTCGACCTGATCATGTCGCTGGATCCGAGCTGGTCGAGCACGATGTTTGGCGTCTACTATTTCGCGGGGTCGATGCTGGCATTCTTTGCGTTTACGATCATCGCCGTGGTCTACCTCCAGTCGCGGGGATTCCTGACCCGGGGAATCACCGTCGAGCACATCCACGACCTGGGGAAGTTCCTCTTCGCGTTCACTTTCTTCTACGGCTACATCGCTTTCAGCCAATACATGCTGATGTGGTACGCAAACATCCCCGAAGAAACCGAGTGGTTTCTCCGCCGCGGCGTCTCCACCGAGCCGGGGAAGCAGAACGGCTACACGATTTTCGCACTGGCGATCCTGTTCGGCAAAGTATTGATACCGTTTGCGGGCTTGCTCTCACGGCATGTGAAGCGGAATCCGAAGTTGCTCGCGTTCTGGGCCTGCTGGATCCTGTTCTTCCACTGGTGCGATATGTACTGGCTGATTATGCCGGAGATGGATCGATTTCTTCACGTCGGCCCGCTGCAACTGTTTACGACAGTCGGGCTGCTGGGATTCTTTGTGGCAACGGTTGTCCGCAAGGCGGCGCATGAGTCGTTGCGGCCGCTGCATGATCCGCGCATGAGCGAGGCTCTGGCGTTTCACAACATTTGAGATTTGACGATCGGCTCGGAAGAGCCAAAGGTGCATCGTGGCATTCAAACAGGAAATCAACGTTCCCCTGGTCTTCACGATCGGAGTTGTTTCCGGCTTTCTCCTGATCACGATCGTGATCGGCGTGCAGGCTTGGTATCTCAGCGAAGAGCAGGGTGAAATCGAGGCCAAGGCTGACACGTCGCCGGTGCAGATGCTGGTGGACGCCAAAGAGCTCAAGCGGCACCTGGAGGAAGACGGCCCGCACTGGACCGACAAATCCCGGCAGACGCTGCACATTCCAATCGGACAGGCAATGGACATGATTGTGGAAAATCACGGGAAGCTGCCGGCAACCCAGCCAACCGCGTCGGCGCAATAGCCTGTCGAGCGGCTTCGAGACTGACTGATGCGACGCATCGCAAGACATCTTCGGATTGTTCCCCTGCTGGCGGCAGCGTCGCTTGCCGTGGGCGTGGCCGCTGCGCGCGGGGAATCGGCCTTCGACAAGCCGGCCGGGACAGGTGATTCGGCGAATCTGCCGCCAGCCCTGCAAGGCGTCGGCGTCGATGAACACCTCAACGTCCAGCTTCCGCTGGATGCCCGTTTCATTGACGATCAGGGGCGCAACATCGCCCTCGGTCAATTTTTCACGGGCAAAAAGCCCGTCGTGTTGCAACTGGGATATTTCCGCTGCCCCAAGCTCTGCGGGCTGATCTCCCATGGCCTGGTCGACTCAACAAAATCGCTGGGACTCAAGGCGGGAACCGACTTTGACATGATTTTCCTCAGCGTGCAACCGACGGAAACGCCGACGCTGGCGGCGCAGGCGCATGATTCGTTCGTGCGTGAGTATGGGCGCCCCGACGAAGCTGGCGGATTTCATTTTCTCGTCGGCGACCTCGGCGCGACGACCTTCACCAACGGCCATCCCCGCAACGAAGCCGAATCGCTGGCAGACACCATCGGTTTCCACTTCAAGAAGCAGCCCGGCACTGAGTTGATCGCCCATCCGGCAGTCATCTTCATCTGCACGCCCGACGGACACGTTTCCCGCTATCTCTATGGCGTTGAATTCCCGGCCCAGACGCTTCGGCTGTCGCTGGTTGAGGCGTCCAACGGAAAGATCGGCAACACCATCGATCAGATTCTGACCTTCTGCTATGACTACGACGCCAAAAGCCAGAGCTATAAACTGGCGATCGGCGTGATGCGCGCCGGCGGCATCCTGACGATGCTGCTGCTTGGATCGGGTATTACCTGGCTCATTCGCCACAACGTCCGCGCCGATGATCGAGTGGAATGAAAGATGTTCATGCACCAGCCCATTTTGCCCATGCTCGCCGACATCTGGCTCTCGCCCGGCGCTTCGACGATTGCCGGCCCAGTCGACTGGCTCTTCTATTTCATCCTCTACATCTCCACGTTCTTCTTCTTCCTGATTCTTACCCTGCTCATCGTCTTCTCCTGGAAATACCGCTATCAGCCCGGCAAGGTGCAGCCCGACGCCCCGAAACACAGCACCGCACTGGAACTCACCTGGACGTTTATTCCCACGGTCATCGTCATCGTGATCTTCTACTACGGGTTCAAGCAGTATCTCAATCTGGCGGTGCCGCCGCCCAATGCCTACCAGATCACCGTGATCGCCCAGACGTGGAGCTACGGATTCCAGTATCCCAACGGCTCGGTGGACGACAAGCTGCACATCCCCGCTGGCGTGCCCGTGGAAATGCTCCTCGAATCCAAGGACGTGATTCACGGTTTTTACGTTCCCGAGTTTCGCGTCAAGAAGGACATCGTTCCCGGCCGGTACAACCGGCTGTGGTTTCAGTGCAACATTCCCGATACCTACGACATCTACTGCACCCAATATTGCGGACAGGGTCACTCGAAGATGCGATCGACGTGCACCGTGGAATCGCTTGCGGAGTTCAACAACTATCTCGACCGTCTCAGCCACCCCGTCGGACCTAAGGACCAGATCGGGTTGCACCTATACCAGACGCGTGGTTGCATGGGATGCCACACGATCGATGGCAGCAAAGGGACCGGGCCGACATGGAAAAACATGTGGGGCAACAACGTAGACTTCGAGTCCGGGCCGTCTTTGATCGTCGATGCCCCGTACATCCGCGAGTCGATTCTTCTGCCCGCCGCCAAGATCGTCAAGGGATTCCCCAATGTGATGCCCAGCTTCCAGGGACAGTTGAAGGATTGGCAGATCGACGACATCATTGCGTTCATCCAAACCTTGAGCGACAAATATAAGCCCGAGCCGACCACCCGCCCGACCAGCGGGCCAACCACCGCGCCGGTGACGGCTTCGGCGGCTGCTGGAGCGGGAGCAAATCTGGCGGCGATAGGGCCGGTTGATTCGGCAAAGTAACGGAGCGATTTGACAGCACTGGAGTCGTAACGATGTCTTCCACACCTCATGCCAACCCGAACGCGGTGCCGGCGGTGCTCTATGTGACGCCGCCGGAGGACAACTACCTCACCCACGATAAGGGGATCATGTCGTGGATTTTCACGCTCGATCACAAGCGGATCGGCGTGATGTACATGGTGGCCGTCTGCACGTTCTTCTTGTTCGGCGGGATCTTCGCGCTGGCCCTCCGTACGGAATTGTTCTACCACGAAGCATGGATGGTCAAGACCTTTGATCCAGTAACGCACCAACGCGTCGTGGACGAAACCGCCACGCTCATCCTCTACAACAACATGTTCACGCTGCACGGCGCGATCATGGTGTTCCTCTTTATCATTCCCGCCATCCCGGCGATCATCGGCAACATCATTCTCCCCATCATGCTCGGGGCCAAGGACGTGGCGTTCCCCCGGCTCAACCTCATGAGCCTGTGGATCTACTGGATTGGAGCCAGCTTCTTCGTCTACGTGCTGCTCGGCGGCGTGCTCAACGTCATCGGCATCCGCCTGCCGGGAGGGATGGGCCTCGATACCGGCTGGACGTTCTACGCCCCCTACAGCACCACGCGCAGCCTCGCTGGCGTTGTCCCGGCGACAATGGGGGCGTTTACCGTCGGATTCAGCTCGATTCTGACCGGCGTCAACTTCATCACCACGCTTCACATCCTCCGCCCCAGGGGAATGACCTGGTTCCGCATGCCGCTGTTTCTCTGGGGACTTTATGCCACCAGCATCATTCAAATTCTCGCCACGCCGGTGCTCGCCATCACGCTGCTGCTGGTGATCGCCGAGCGAACGCTCCACGTGGGAATCTTTGACCCGGCCATCGGCGGAGATCCGGTCCTCTATCAGCACTTCTTCTGGTTCTACTCCCATCCGGCCGTCTACATCATGATCCTGCCGGCAATGGGCGTGATCAGCGAAGTGATCTCGGTCTTCAGCCGCAAGCACATCTTCGGCTACAACTTCATCGCGTTCAGCTCCATCGCCATCGCCCTGCTGGGCTTTATCGTCTGGGGTCATCACATGTTTGTCAGCGGCCAGTCAGCACTGACAGATTCGATCTTCAGCCTGCTTACGTTCAGCGTGGCGATTCCCTCGGCCGTCAAAGTCTTCAACTGGGTCGCCACGCTCTATCGCGGCTCGATCCACTTCAAAACCCCGATGCTCTATGCGCTGGGATTCATCATTCTCTTCATGGTCGGCGGGCTCACCGGCTTGTTCCTGGGCGCGCTCTCCGTGGATGTGCCGCTGCACGACACGTACTTCGTTATCGCCCACTTCCACTACGTGGCGATGGGGAGCATGCTCTTCGCCTTCCTGGCCGGCATGTATTACTGGTTCCCGAAGATCTTCGGGAGGATGTATCACGAGAACACCGGCCGGATCGCGGCGCTGGTAATCTTCGTCGGGTTCAACCTGGCGTTTATCCCCCAGTTTATCGCCGGCACCAAGGGGATGCCCCGGCGATGGGCGACGTATCCCGAGAAGTACGAGATCTACATGCGTTTCTCAACCGTGGGCGCATATATGATGGCAACGGGATTGTTCATCGTCGCGGGGAACTGGGTGCACGGCATGAGCCGCGGGCGCAAGGCGCCGCACAACCCGTGGGGATCCAACACACTCGAATGGCGCTGCAGCTCGCCGCCCCCTTATTACAACTTCAAGAAATCGCCCGTGGCGGACGATCCGTATAACCTGGGCAACTGGCAATATGTTTCCGAGGAAGAAGGTTGGGTTCCGCGGCAGACCGAGCCACTGCCCAGCGCGCCGCCTGACCGGACGTTGCCGATCACCCACTAACGCGGTGCGGCGATTGCAATGACGATGAAAGGGATCATGCGACGATGACTACCGCATCCGAAAGCCATGGCGCAACCGCCGTCGCGGAACACGACGCCGAGCACGGCCACGTGCATCATTCGCCGCACCTGGCCCACCATTTCGACAGCCCCGAACAGCAGTTCATGGGCGCGAAACTGGGGATGTGGGTCTTTCTCGGCACTGAAGTGCTGATGTTCGGCGGATTGTTCTGCGCCTACTCGGTCTACCGTCGTTCGCATCCCCAGGTCTTTGAATTCGCCGCCGAGGAATATCTCAGCACGCCCCTGGGCGCGCTCAACACGATCATTCTCATCACCAGCAGCCTGACGATGGCCTGGGGCGTGCGCTGCGCCCAGCTCACGCAAACAAAGGGCCTGATCTTCTGCCTGATCCTCACGCTCATGGGGGCCTCTGGGTTCCTGGTCGTCAAAACGGTCGAATACCACCGCAAGTGGGTCGAACACGTCTGGGTCGGCCCATCCAACATGTACTACGGCGCAGGCCAGCATCCCGTGAAAAAGCTCATGCCGCCCCCGCCGAATGTGATCCTTCCCGATAACTTTAACGACGGGAATGCCCAGACGTCCGATGCGGCGCAGATCCGCCCGTTCATCACCGGCCCGGCCGGTATCGACCCCAACTACCTGCAGAAACAGGAGCAGCAGGAGGCCCAGCACGGCGAGTTCAAGAAGCTCACCTTCGACGACCTCTCCCCCGCCGATCAGAAAAACGTGCTGACCTTTTTCAGCATCTACTTCCTCATGACCGGGCTGCATGGAATTCACGTGGTCGTCGGCATGGGATTGATCACCTGGATTCTTATTCGCGCAATCAAGGGCGAATTCTCCAGCGAGTTCTTTACGCCGGTCGATCTGGTCGGACTCTATTGGCACCTGGTCGACCTGATCTGGATCTTCCTGTTCCCGCTGTTGTATCTGATTCACTGATAAGCGAATGGCATCATCATGAGCAGCCTGGCCCAATCCAATGAGATCCCCGCACCCGTCGCCGACGACGTCGCCACAGACGGCCATCATCCCGAGGGCGCGCACGCCGTTCCCAAGCGTATTCTTTTGGGCGTTTTCGCGATGCTGTGCGTGCTGACGGTCGTCACTGTCGCCGTCTCATACATTCCGCTGGGCCCGGCCAACATCTGGGTCGCTCTGTTCGTCGCTGTCATCAAGGGGGGATTGGTCGTGATGTATTTCATGCACCTCCGCTGGGACAGCCCGTTCAACGGCATGGTGCTGATCTCGGCCATGTTCTTCGTGGCGCTGTTCATCGGCATCGCCATGCTCGACTCCAAGGAATATCAGCCGAACCTCGAAAAGCCGGAAATGGTCCAGCAATTCAGCGCCGCCGATACCGGGGGCGGGGCGGGCGGGGCGCAAACCACCTCGCTGATGCCCCTCGACACGATGACGAGCATCATCAATTCCGACCCCTCCGCCAAGGACCCGCACATCAACACGCTCAAGTACGACGATGTGGTCGCCGCCGCCGAGAAAGGCCCCGGCGATCCGAAACTCGGCATGGCGCTGTTCCAAAAGCAGGGGTGCGTCACCTGCCATACTCTCAGCAAAGACGACCCGCCCCGGGCCCCCTGTCTCGTCGACGTGACCGTCCGCCACCCCGATCCCGGCTATATCTTCGAATCGATTCTCCATCCCAGCGCCAAGATCGCCGACGGGTTCGCCACCAATCTTTTCGTGTTGAAGGATCGCACCGTGCTCCAGGGATTCCTCGTTTCCGAGGGCGAGGACACTTTCAAGATTCGCGATACCAACGGCGTGGTTACGACCATTCCCAAGTCGATGATCCTCAAACATCGCCAGCTCGCGCAGTCGATCATGCCCGAAGGCCTCGGCGACAATCTCACCGTCCACGATTTGGCGTCGATCTACGCGTTCCTCGATTCCCTCAACAAAACCGCGATCGCCGAGCGGTAGCCCGTGGTTTGCGTGGCATGGGCGTCCCGCCCATGTCTGATGCGTCAAAAGTAAAACCGATCAAGATTTTGTAATTTTGTAGGGTCCGCTGAAGAGCCGGCAAAAAACAATATTCCAAGCATATCTGTGCCGACGGCTCTTCAGCGGACCGGCGTCGTTCGCAACAAACGGTCCGCACAGCGGCAGCACGCGGTGCGCAATCCCACATCACTGTCGGCCGCTGAGCGGACCCTACAAGTTACCGGCGATCCGCTCAAAGTCTGATTTGCTCTTGTCACGTTCCAATCACCAATCACCCGAACACTTCAACGTTTTCTGCAACGCTCAGCACGTGGCTATAATCCCCTCACCGATGTCATCCCCTGACGATTCGTCCCCTCCTCGCTACTCCCCGGCGTCGCACCTCCCGGCCACGCTTCCCACCCGCGCCGGCACCGTCGCCATGATTCTCTTCCTCCTGTCGCTGGGGATGCTCTTCTTCGTCAGCATTCTCGGCTACGTGCTGATCCGCACCCGCAGCACCCAGAGCCCGCCGCTGGGAACAATTCAGGTTCCCGCCGGACTGTTTCTCAGCACCGCGATGGTCATCGCCGGCAGCTTCACGATGCACTTTGCCGTGCGCGACGTTCGGCAGGAAAAACTCGCGCAGCTCCGCAACTGGCTGCTGATCACGCTCGCGATTTCCATCGCGTTCCTGATGCTCCAGACCGTCTTCCTGCGCGAATTGCTCATTCGGCACGCCGAGTCGCAATCGCAGGGGATCGTCCTCTACGGCCTGATCTTCTTTCTCGTCCTGCTCCACGGCCTCCACGTCGTCGGCGGCGTCATCGCCCTCCTGCTTGTCTACATCGGCGCCCAACGCGGCAGATACGACCACGAACATTTCTACCCCGTCCGTAACGCCGCCCTCTACTGGCATTTCCTCGACGGCGTCTGGCTCACAATGTTCGCGATGTTTGTCGGGTTGCGGTGAGGAATGGAAACGTGAGACGTGAAGCGTGAAAACGTGAGCTGACTGTCCCCGAATTTGCGATTTGCAAGGCGCGCACCGAATCGGGGTTCGCGTTCGAACCCGGCTTGCCCCTTCCTCGCCGCGTCGCGTTCCCGATCAGCCTTCTACCCTTGCGGCCGCTTTCCCAGCGTCACCATCGACTGTATGTATTCTTTTCCGCGTCGCAGCCGAACCTGAACTTGTTGATCGGCTTCATGCGGCGCCAGCAGCATCTCCAGGGCGGCGCGATCGCGGAGTTCCTGCCCGTCCATCGCGACCAGCACATCCCCGACTCTGATGTCAGCCGACGCCGCGGGGCTTCCGGGGAAAATACTGGTGATGCGAACGCCGTCGATCGCGTCGGCGACTCCGACGCCCAGCATCGGGCCGCCGGGCCGCTGTGCGCTCGGCGGATCGGGACGCTCCTCGATCCACTTCTCGAAGATCTTCTGCAATTCCGGCAGCTTCGATCCGGTAACGTGCTCCAGCGCGGCTGCACCGATTGAATCGGCGTCATAGCCGGCGGTGTATGCGTTGTAGAAGCTTTTGAGCGGTCCGTTCTCCTGGAGATAGCGCAGCAGATAACTGGACTCGCCGTAGGCCAGATTCGGGCGGGCGTTGAAGTCTTCCCGTGTCGCTCGCAGCAGCTTGTCCAGCGACGGCAGCGTGCCGCTCTTCACCGCGGCGCGCACGTATTTGAGCCGGGAGTTGTCGTGGGGGATGAGCTTCGTTCCATCGATCTGTGCGCCTTCGTACAACGATGCAAGCCCTTCGCTGAGCCAGACCGGGTGTTCCTGCCCCAGCGCGTGCTGGTCGGCGGCGTGCAGGGCATGGGTGAACTCGTGGGTCATGAATTGCCCGAGGCGCATCGACACCGCAGTGCGTGTTGTGTCGTCGTAATCACCACCGAGATGCGGAAAAGGCGCGATGCGGGAAAAATCGGCCTCCGAGGGAATCACGATCCGGATGAACTCATCCGGCGGATGCGAAAAGACTTCGCTCTCCTCGGCTGATTCGATCGCCAGCAGATCGCTCTTGAGCATCTCCAGCGCCGTCCGATCCAGCGCCACCGCAAAGACCAGCTCGTGCCGCTCATCGACGTCGTACAGATACTGATCACCCAGTTCACGCCGCAATGCCGCGATCGCAAGCTCCGCGGCGTGATGCACGATTTGCTGCCTGCGCGACAACAGAGCCGAATACCGTGGCGAATCCCGCAGCGGCGCGAGCGTGCGGTTGTGCGCCAGAATCGTGAAGTCCGTGAAACCGGCGTCGGCCGCCTGCTCCAGCGCCCCCATCGCGTCCAACGATTTTCCCTCAGCTGCCAGGACGCACGCCAGGTTGTAGAGCCGGGTCGGATTCGCCGGCGCCAGCGCGAGCGATTGCCGCAGAGTTGATTCGGCCTGCGATAACTTGCCGGCGTCAATCAGATCGGACGCGCGGTGAGAGAGCGCGGTCGCCTGCTGTTGTTGCGCTACCGAAGGGTCGGCGACCGCCACGTGCGCAATCGCCAACATGAACAAGATCGGCGATACGACAGACGCGCCAATTACAAGCAAACGCAAGGAACTTTCTCCCGAGCGGGATCATGCGTACCACGGGTTTCCAACCCGTGCAAACCGCTTCGACGAAAGATTAACCCATGTAACGGCGATTACCTTCTCCCACGCTCCCCGCACGGGTTGGAAACCCGTGGTACAAACTTTCAACCGAAACAGGCGCGGAGTACGATGTGTCTGCAATGGACGCACGAAGCGCGAACAGTTCGGAGATCCGCATCGACCAGATCCTCGGCAAGGGGAAGCCGGTCGTGTCGTTCGAATTTTTCCCGCCGAAGAGCGAGGCGGGATTCAACGCGCTCTATCAGACGATCGACGAGCTGCATCCGCTGCATCCATCCTACGTGTCGGTGACCTACGGCGCCGGCGGCAGCACGCGGTCGAAAACCGTCGAACTCGTCGAACGCATTCAAAACAATCTCAAGCTCCGCGCGATGGCCCATCTCACCTGCGTCGGGCATACCTCCCTCGAAATCGGCCAGATACTCGACGACCTCTGGAAGGCCAATATCCGCAATGTCCTGGCCCTGCGCGGCGACCCGCAAGCCGGCCAGCCGCAGTTTGTCGCCACCGAGGGCGGCTTCGCCTATGCCGACCAGCTCGTCTCGTACGTCAAATCGCGCCACGACTTTTGCGTCGGTGTTGCCGGCTATCCCGAGGGGCATCCCCAGTGCCTCAACCGTTCGCGCGATCTGGAAAATCTCAAGCGAAAAGTCGACAACGGCGGCTGCTTCGTCGTCACGCAGCTCTTCTTCGACAACACCGATTTCTACCGCTTCCGCGAAAACGCCCGGCTGATGGGAATCACCGTCCCGATCGTCGCCGGCATCATGCCGATCCTCAATGTCGCGCAGATCAAGCGGTTCGTTTCGATGTGCGGCGCCAAGATCCCCCAACGCCTGCTGGTGAAACTCGAAGCGCTCGAAGCCGACCCGGAAGCCGTTCACGCCGCAGGCGTCGAGTACGCCACCCGCCAATGCCAGGACCTGCTCTTCAACGGCGTGGATGGTCTGCATTTCTACACACTCAACAAGAGCAAGGCGACGGTGCAGATTTGTAAACAGTTGGGCGTCGCCGCAGCGTGAACACGGAATTGTGACCGGCCTTCGTTTCTTGGGGCGGGACGAACAATGACCTCGCTGGGGCTCCGAAACCCGAATGACGAAACCAGAAACCAGAATCAAGCCCGAATGACGAATGACTGAATGGCACGCCGCTCGTATCTCACGACGTTTGGTTAATTGCCACCGTATAAGTCCGCTTTGTGGATGCCGACCCTCCAGCCGCGGTTTCGTCATTCGGTCATGCGTCATTCGGGCTTGATTCTGGTTTCTGGTTTCGTCATTCGGGTTTGGCCCCTCTGGCCGTCCGCAGGCCCACCCGAACATCCGCCACCGCCAAACCCAAAAAAGAACCCCCCGTCCGAAGACGAGGGGTTTTTTGTTTGCGTTATCGACGTGAGTCGACAGCCGGCTTAGTAGCGATCCCGGCCGCCGCGTTCGCGGCCACCGCCGCCACCGCCGCCGCCGTAGCCACCGCCACCACCCCCACGACCACCGCCGCCGCCACCAAATCCGCCGCGACGGCCACCGCCGCCGCCGCCACCACCGTACCCGCCACCACCACCGCCGCCGCCACGCTCTTCGCGCGGACGAGCTTCGTTGACGGTGAGAGCCCGGCCACTGTGCTCGTGACCGTTGAGCGCCTGAATGGCGGCATCGGCCTCGGCATCGTTAGCCATTTCGACAAAGCCAAAACCCTTGCTGCGGCCCGTGTCGCGATCGTTGATGATCTGAGCAGAAACAACCTGCCCGTGAGCAGTGAAAAGCTGCTCAAGCTCTGAGCTATCAACGCTGTAGCTCAAGTTCCCCACATACAACTTCTTACCCATTGGAATCTCCTAAATCATGGGTATTAACAGCCCGTGTTTTGATATGGTTCTTTCCGGGCCAGAATCGAAAGAGGTTGACATACCAACCGGGGGATGTGCGACACAGACGGAGGAAGGAACTAACCACTAGCAATTCCTGAGGCCGATCGACGTACCCACCACCTTGAGCGTATACGATACCGCGATACTGGCGAATAGCAAGCGCTAAAATTGGGGGCGGCGGAGGGTTCAGGTGGCACAAAACCCCGAATGACGAAACCCGAAACCAGAATCAAATCCGAATGACGAATGACCAAATGACGAAACGGGGCACCGCATTCGGAATACGGTTCGTCCATCTGGCGCCAGCCGCCCGTTTTGTCATTCGGTCATTCGTCATTCTGGTTTGATTCTGGTTTCGGGTTTCGTCATTCGGGTTTCAGCTTGAAGCATTCGGGTTTCATCCTGAAGCCTCCGTCCTATAATGCCCGCCATGATTCTGGCCGGCATCGATGAA